>Ga0209057_1003765_pt1 | contig 11070 bp, 6 predicted proteins | sample GraSoiAngelo_146_FD_185903 | JGI IMG/M metagenome (GOLD analysis project Ga0209057, IMG submission 185903) | Grasslands soil microbial communities from the Angelo Coastal Reserve, California, USA - 14_1009_05_30cm (SPAdes) (version 2) | ecosystem: Environmental > Terrestrial > Soil > Grasslands ... | reverse complement strand
GTTCCGCAGGTAGGCCTCCATAATCGGCGGGAAATCAAGCGGGAGTGCAAGGGATTGAAACTGGTTGGGACGGCAGTCTTTGGCGTCGGCATCCATGGGCTTAACGCCGGGGCCGCCAGTTGATTTCGCGCCCAGCATCGATTCCAGAGCCTCGAGCAATCTCCTTTCCGGCGGCGTACGATGGGCGTCACCAAGGAGGTGGTAACGATGGCGAAGTTTGCGGTGATTGGCGGCTACACGGCGGAAGCCTGGTCGAAAATGATCGACAACCCGGGCGATCGAGTGGCTGCCGTGCAAAAGGTGGCGCAGGCCGCCGGCGGCAAGCTGGAGCAGTTCTTTTGGAGCTTCGGCGATGACGATTACCTGGCGATCATCGATGCCCCCGACGACATCTCAGCGGCGGCAGTATCGATCGCGGTCGGCAGCTCGGGGTCGTTGCGCAACCTGCGGACCATCCGGCTGATCACGCCCGAGGAAGGCCGGCAGGTGCTGGAGAAGGCGAAGGCCGCCAAGGCCGCCTACTCGCCACCCGGCGCGAAGGCCGCCGCGGGCGTCCGCTAGCAGGTCCGGTTTCGAGGGGGCGGTCCCGCCGGCCCGCCCTCTTCCCCTCCAAACTCACAAAAGTTGCCTCAAGGCGCCCTCTGAGACTACGTTGAGGGAAGCGAGGTTATCCGAGAGCGAATTTCGACATGGGATCAAGGAGGGCGATTATGAAGCGTCTTGTGATGATCGGATCAGCGATCGCCGCACTGGCGTGGGGTTCGGTGGCCGCCTATGCCAGCACGGCAACGGTAACGACGGCGAGCCCGTGGGCGTATGCCTGCAGCCACACCACGTTCGGCACCGCGACGGCGACGGCTACGGACCCGGGCGCAACCTGCGCTCACGGCACAACCGGCAATATCGGTTACTGCAAGGATGCTGAGGGCCAGCCGGTGGCGGATACGCCAGGCGCGGTGGCAGCGGCCTTCGCCTCCGCGAAGTTGACGTTGACCAAGGAGGGGCCGACGTGCGACGACATGTCAGCCGGGGCGACCGTCAAGGGGCTGACCACGTTGACGGCGGCGAGCTGGGACCTGGGAGAAGGCAGCTACTGCCAGGCCGGCGCGCCACGGCTCAACGTCGTGACGAGCGATGGCGACACCCACTTCTTTGGCTGCGCGGCCAACAATGTCGGCGGTCATGTCAGCTTCAACCTGACGGCCGCGGGCGACGGCAATACGGCCTTGGCCGTCGACCGCAGGGGGATCGTGGGCAAGACGGTAACGTCCATCGACATCGTGCAGGACGAAACCGGCACGGCGATCCTGATGAACCTCAAATTCACGGGCACCGCCGCGGTGACCGCGACACCGACGCCAACCGCGGCCCCGACTGCGGCACCGACCGCCACACCGACGACCCCGACGCTCGCGACAACGGGCGGCGGCATGCCGACCTGGCCGATGATCGGTCTGCTACTGGCTGCCCTCGGGCTGGCCGGCTTCGCGATTCGGCGGCGCACCGCGTAGAAAAGTTGAAAGGCGGCCGAGAGGCCGCCTTTCTCCTTGATACTGAGGGCTTGCCGTCTTACTCGGGACTTAACTCTGCCGGCGATCCCGCGGCGGGACGCCACCTTCATTCATCGCGGCGGTCGCCGCTCGCCGACCACTGACGGCGACGTGCCCGGAGTTCTTTGGGTACAGCCGGCCCAGCTCCGGCGCCGCGATGCCAAGTCGGTGGATCTTATCCATGATTTGCGGGCGGATACCCGTCGGCGTTAGTCGGGTCCGCCCCTGCGCCCCACCGCCCGTCGCTTCCGAGACAAACAGCTGCTGCAACGCGATCGTCGGATCCTCGAATCCGGTGAGCTCCCCGATGCTCAGGACCTTCCGGCTGCCATCGGCCAGGCGGCCGACATGGACGATGACGTTGATGGCGCCGCTGATCTGCTGGCGGATGGCGCGTACCGGGAGATCGAGCCCGGCCATCAGCACCAGCGTCTCCAGGCGCGAGAGGGCATCTCTGGGACTATTGGCGTGGACGGTGCTGATGGCGCCGTCGTGGCCGGTGTTCATGGCCTGCAGCATGTCGAGCGCCTCGCCGCTACGGACTTCGCCGACGAGGAGGCGATCAGGGCGCATTCGGACCGCATGCCGGACGAGCTGACGGAGGGTCGTCACCCGCTCGCCCGCAGGAATGCTCTCCAGGCGACACACGTGGCCCTGCGGCAGTCGCAGTTCGGCGGCCTCCTCGATCGTGACGATGCGCTCGTCACCGGGGATACAGGTCGCCAAGGCGTTGAGCAGCGTCGTCTTCCCGCTGCTCGAGCCGCCGGAGATCAGCAGGTTGGCGCGAGCCAGGACACAGGCCTGGAGAAAGGCGGCGGCCTCCAGCGAGAGGCTTCCGAAGCGGATCAGGTCGTCGATCGCGTATGGGCTGGCCGAGAACTTCCGGATCGTGATCATGGGGCCGTCGACCGCGACCGGCGGCAGCACGATGGTCAATCGGGAGCCGTCCGGCAATCGCGCTTCCAGCACGGGGTCGACGAGGTCGAGCCGGCGACCGGCGCTTGTCATCAGGGCGCCGACCGCACTCAGCAGGTGATTCTCGTCCTCGAATCGGCGGTCCGTCAGCAGAATCCGACCCTCGCGCTCGACAAAGATGGCGTCCGGTCCGTTGATCATGATCTCCGTCAGGGTGGCGTCACGCAGCAACGGTGCAATCGGCTCAAGGGCGGTTCCGGAAGAATCCGGCTCGGCAACACGAACAGCGGTGGGCGGCACCGGGATCATTGGCACCAGTGTTACGTCTGGGCTTACGCGCCATATCGGCCGAACGGACCATTGTGCCCCTCAAACGCCACTGGGCGCTGAAATGGGGCGATCCGAACCGGTCAGCTCGTCAGAGCCGAGGGGCTTCCAGGATCACGAGCGTCCCCTGCGCCGGCGCGCTTCGAATGTCGAAGACGCCGCCGACGCGCGCCAGCCGCTCGGCGCAACCGACCAGCCCCAGGCCGCGGCCATCGCTGGTCGGCCGGGCCTCCTGCAGGCGGAAGCCGATGCCGTTGTCCTGGATCGTGACTCTGATGCGGCCGTCGGGGTATTCGACCCGAACGCGCGCGCAATCCGCGGCCGCATGCCGGACGATGTTGGTCACCGCTTCCTTGATCACGTTGGCGATCTCGCGCAAGGTCCTGGTCGCGACCCGGCCCTCGACCCGTTCCTCGGTCCAGCTCAAGCGGCACTGCGCCCCGCGCAACAGCGTGTCGGCAAAAGCACGCGCCTCTTCCAGCGGCCCGACCCCCCGTTCCAGATGCCGGAACCCAAAGGCGAGGGTGCGCGCGCCATTGAGGGCGTCGCTGGTCGCCTGCTCCAGCACTTTGAGCGCTTCCGGGCCGGCGTTGCCGTCGGCGATCGCACAGCGGATCTGCACCAGCAGCACGCTCAGCGCTTGCCCAATTTCGTCGTGCACGTCGCGCGCGAGCCGCTGGCGTTCCACGGTCAGCTGACGCTGGCGCCGGCGGTCGCCCAAGCGCTCATACTCGAGCCGCCGCGAGATCCGCATGATGTGCGCGATCCGACTGGCGACCAGTTCCAGGAGGGCGATGCGCTCCGGCGTCAGCGGCCCGCAGCGTGACTCGCGCTCCTCGCCCAGGATCAAGACGCCCTGTGTGCGTGGACCGGCAACGAATGGGATGAGGACGCCGGTCCTGGTGGTTGGGGTAAACAGCGCCAGCCGCTCCGGCTGCGATGCGACGTCGCTCTGGCTGAATGTCAGGACGACCGCGCGTCGTTCGTGGAGCGCCTGCGCGCAGCGGCGTAACTTCGCCAGCGTCCACCTGGACCCTACCCGGCGCGGCGGACGGTGCCCGCCTACGGCCCGGATCGTGATCGACTGGCCCGCATCGCGGACCGCGATCTGGCAATAGCTCGCGTCCAACGACTCCCCCACCGAGCGAGCGATCTCCCGGTAGGTCGGCGGCAGGCGTAGCGCCCGATCGAGCGCGAGCGCGTTCTCGAGTGTGCGGCTGACCTCATCGAACATCCGGCGGAGGCTGCTGAGTCGCAGTTCGTGGCTGCGGGCCTGGATCGCGAGCGACGCGCCCAGCTGGACGCGCTGCAGGTCGGAATCGTCAAGGCTTCCCGCGGTACAGCTGGCCAGGCCGATGGTGCCCACGATCTCGTTCTTCTGCCGGACCGGCACGACGGTGGCGGACAGGATCCCGCGAGACCGGCACCAGAGCGCCCACGCGCCGCTCCGCGAGGCCCGATTGATGGTCAGCGGGCTGCGTGGCGGCTCCGGAAATTCACCAATCGTGGATGGATGGAGCGGCGACATCCGATCCCGCGCGACGACCACGCTCTGGCTGCCGTCCTCCCACGCCAGCCACGCCAGGTCCGCGGACGACGGCTCGAGCAGGGCTTCCACCAGGATCTGATGAGGGGTGCGAACAACCGGCGCGTCGAGCCGCTCGAGCGCACGCTCGTCGAACACGCGCGGCTCCAGCCAGTACGTGACGCGCGGAGCAAGGAGTACCGGAGAGTCCTTAAGGTCAGGAGCGATTTGCGGAACGATGCTGAGCATTGGGAAAGTCTATAGGCAAGGTACTCCCGATTTGTGATGTCGTCTATGTCAATTGACACAAACGGCGTGTGCTATTGGGCACTCCGTCTTGACATCCCTGGGCGGGCCTATCATGCCGATCATGGACTCGGTCGCGCTTCTCTCCCGGACGGTCTTGTTCCAGGGGATCCCGGCGGAGGCACTCGAACCTCTGGCACCCGCGATCAGCGAGCGCAGCTATAGGGCGGGCTCCTACATCTTTCACGAGGGTGACCCGGCCACCGTCCTCTACATCATCGTTCGGGGGCAGGTGAAGATCTCGCGAGTGGGGAGCGGCGGCGCGGAAGCGGTCTTCACGGTGCTCCTTCCCGGGGACAGCTTCGGCGAGTTGACCATCTTCGAGGATCAGCCGGTGCGGACCATGGATGCCGAGGCAATGGTGCCGACGCGATGCGTCGTCCTGGAGCGGCAGGCGTTGATGGCGTTTCTCGATGACAACCCGCAGGCCGTCAGGCATCTGATCAAGGTGCTCATCGGCCACATCCGGCGCATGGACGCGACCTTTTCGGAAGCCGCCTTCCTCGACGTTCCCGGTCGCGTCGCCCGCAAGCTCCTCGACCTGGCCGCCGCGCACGGCCACAAGACGCCCGATGGCATCCGAATCGAGATGCGCCTGACCCAACGGACGCTGGCCGGCATGGTCGCGGCCAGCCGCGAGAACGTGAATCGCGCGCTCTCTCGGCTTGCGGCCCGAGGCGACATCGTTCAGAAGTCCGGCTACATCACGGTCGTCCGTCCGGCCGAATTGCGCAAACGCACCTAAGCTAAAGCGATGCGGGCCCGCAAGCAGCCGGCGCCGACCCGTTCGGCGCGCCTGACGTGCCCGGCGTGCGGCGCGCGGTTGCGGCCGGCACACCGGTTCTGCCCCAACTGCGGGGCACCGGTCTCATTAGCGACCGCGCAACCGCCGGGGGCAACGCCGCGCGGAACCGGCCTTCAGGTCTCGCCCGGGACCGCCGTGCACGAAGACCGCCGGCTGGTCTCGGTGCTCTTTGCCGATCTGTCGGGATCGACCCCGCTCGGGGAACGACTCGATCCAGAAGACCTTCGACGCATCCTCGGCGCCTTCTTCGCCGCGCTGGTGCGCCCCATTCAACGCTATGAAGGCACCGTCGAGAAGTACATGGGTGATGCCGTCATGGCGGTTTTCGGGGCGCCGGTCTCGCACGAAGACGACGCCGAGCGCACCGTGCGAGCCGCCCTGGAAATGCAAGGCGCGCTGACGCTGCTCAACGACTGGCTCGAACGCGAGCACGGCCTGCGCCTGGCCCTGCGGGTTGGCATCTCCAGCGGTGAAGTGGTGAGCGGCCTCCTGGCGAACGATGTGCAATCGGCCTATACCGTCGTGGGCGATACGGTGAACACCGCGCAGCGGCTCGAGTCGATCGCGGCGCCGGGCGCGATCGTGGTGGGCCCGACGACCTACCGGCTGGCCGCGCGCGCCTTCGAGTTCGAGCCACTGGGACCGACGGCGCTCAAAGGGAAAGCGCAAGCGGTAAAGGCGTATCGGGTCATCCGCTCGAAAGACGACGCCGTCGCGGACGGATCAACGCCGCTGATCGGGCGCAGCGCCGAGCTCGCGCTCCTGCGCCAGGCGCTGGCCGGTTCGGTGCTGGGCCAGGGCCGAGCCCTGACCGTGGCCGGCGAGGCCGGGGTCGGTAAAAGCCGGCTGATCGCGGAGTTCTTGATGGGCCTCGGCCGCGGCGTCGACCGCTGGATGGCGCGAGGCCGCTCCTACGATCGGCAGACGGCCTACGCGGTGCTGGCGAGCCTGCTCCGCAGCGCGTTTGGCATCCGTCAGGCCGACCTAGAACCGGTCGCACGAGCCGGCATCGAAGGGCGGATGCACGAGCTGGGTCTGGACCTCGATCACGCCACCGTGCGACTTCTGCTCGACGTTCTCGGCTACGCATCGGCGGGGTTCGATCCGCAAGCGAGCCGCCGCGTCCTTACTGAGGTCGTGCGCAACCTGGTTTTACGGCAGGTGGCTAAAGGCCCGCTTCTCATCGTCGCCGAAGACCTGCACTGGATCGATTCCGCGAGTCAACTGGTCCTTGCCGACCTGATCGCGGAGCTGGCCTCGCTCCCCTGCCTCTTCATCGCCACCGGCCGCTCCGAGTGGCAGCCACCCTGGTCCTCCACGCGGGTCGAGCTCTTGACCCTGGATGAAACAGAATCGCGCCGGATGCTCGCGCAGCGTCTTGGCGGCGAGGTCGACCCCTCGCTGCTCGAGACCATGCTGCTCAAGAGCGGGGGCAACGCCTTCTTCATCGAGCAGCTCGCGGACGCGCTTCGAGAGTCTGGGGCGATCGCCCGGGACGGAGGCGTCTGGGTCGGGCGGCAATCACTGGCGCTGGTGGTTCCCGACAGCGTGCAGGAACTGCTGGGGGCGCGCATCGACGGCCTCGGATCAGGGCCCGCGCGCGTCGTTCGTGCGGCCGCCGTGGTCGGCCGGACCTTCTGGTACCGCGTGCTCGAGCGGATCGATCCCAGCCCATCGCTGGCGGTCGACCTCGACCAGCTGATCGATCAGGGCTTCGTGGAGCGGCGGGGGATCGATCCGGAAGTTACCCACGCCTTCCGCCATGCCCTGATCCAGGAAGTCGCCTATCTCAAGCAGCTGCTGTCGCAACGGCGCCGTCTCCACGTGCGCGTCGCGGACGCCATCGCGGATCTCTTTAAGCAACGGGCGGACGAGTACGTCGACATCATCGCCTATCACTACGCGCGCGGCGATGACGACGCCAAGGCGTCGGCGGCGCTGCTGCGAGCCGGGCAGCGCGCGCGGCGCCTGTATGCCATCGACGAGGCGCTGGCGTACTTCCGGTCCGCCCTGGAACACAGCACGGCGGATCCGGCGGCGAGCGCGGATGCCTGGGAAGGGATCGCGGACGTCGAAGGTTTCGCCGGCAACTACGCGGAGGCGGCGGCCGGCTACCGGCACGCGCTCGCGGCGCATGACCCCGCCGATGACCGCGGGCGCTCGCGCCTGCTGCGCAAGCTGGGGGTCGTCCACCAGATCACCGGCGATACGCCCGAGGCGCTGCGCACGCTGACCGAGGCCCGCGAGGTCTTATCAGCGGGCGCCGATCGCGAGCAGGCACTCGTCCTCCTGGAGCTGGGACAGGTCTACTGGCAGCAGGGCTCATACGAACAGTCCCGGGAAACGTTGCTGACGGCGGCGCAGCGCGCCGAACGGGCGGGCGCCGACGACGCGCGCGCGGACGCGTACAAGCACCTGGGGACGGTCGCCTCGCTGGGTGGAGACACCGGCATGGCCATCGATTACTACGAGCGCAGCCTGCAGCTCTACGAAGCCCGCGCCGACGTGTCCGGCCAGGCCAACGTCCTCAACAACATCGGTATCGTGCGTCGCAAGGAGGGCCGCTATACGGAGGCCTTGCGGGCGCATGCGAAAGCGCTCGCCATCCGGGAGCGGATCGGCGATCCCCTCGGCATCGGGACGTCGCGCAACAATTTGGCGCAGATCGAGCTGGCCCGCGGCGCGCTCGACGAAGCCGAGGCGGATTTCACCGCGGCGCTGAAACGCTGGAGCGCGATCGGCTATGCGGCCGGGATTGCGCTCGCTCGCACCGGGCTCGGCATCACCGCCGTTCGGCGGGGCGATGCGCAGACCGGTCGCCGTGATCTTCAGCGGGCGATCGAGGAATGGGGACAGCTCGCAAGCCGGACATACCAGTCGGAGACCGAGCGCTATCTCGCGGAAGCGTATCTCTCATCCGATGCGACGGCCGCGCTTACCTGGGCCAAGCGAGCCGTCGCCACCGCTCAGGCGGTGCAGGCGCTCGACCAGGAAGGAATCGCGTTGCAGGTGCTGGGAACCGTGCACGCAACCCGCGGCGAGATACCGGATTCGCTGGCCGCCCTGGAGCGCAGCCGCGAGATCCTGCGCGCCACCAGCGAGCGCCAGGAACTCGCCCGCACACTCGCCGGCCTGGCCCGCGCCTTGCGCGCGTTACCGCCGGACGATGCGCGTCGCTCCGAGGCGGATCAGCTGGTCTCAGAGGCGGCGGGCATCTTTCGCGAGCTGGGCGCCGAGCTCGACCTTGGCCGCCTGCCCGCGGGCTAAGGCGCGGAAGGCGCGGGCCGGACGATCGTGATCTGACCGGTGCTCAGCGTGCCGGTCACCAGCAGCAGCGGCGCATCGAAGCTGTGGGAGGCGTCCCAGATGTGGACCTCGAAGGTGCTCGTTGCGGGGGCGGCGCCCTGGGTCGCGGTGCCCGCAACCAGGTAACGACCGCAGCCGTTGATGGTCCCCACGCCCTGGAATTGCGCGGTCGCGCCGGTGATGGCCACCCAGTCGAAGCCGGTCGCCTGGAAATCGACGGGGCCGTTGGGATCGACCGCCGCACCCTGGCACGATGTGGGCGCGACCGGCGCCGGTGCGGCCGTCGGTGCGGGAGTAGCGGTGGTCGCGGGCGTCAGCGTGGTGCTGGGCGTCAGCGTGGTGGTGGGCGCCGACGGGCTCGTGACGGGCGCCGCTGGGCTCGCGGTGGCCAGGCCGCGGGTGACGTGAAGTGTTCCGGAGGGCCGCGTCGCGCTCGGCTCGTACTTGAGGTTGAAATCGAGTGTGGCGGTGTCGTTGGGGGGCGGCAGCGTGGTTGGCACCGACCCGCTCCCGGTGGTGGACGCGGCCGGATCGAAGACCACCAATGGAACCGACGCCACGCCCGAGCTGAAGTTGCCGCTGACGCTCGATTCGATCCGGTACACGCCCGCCGGCGGGGCCGCGATCGATATGGAGCTGGTGCCGTCCGCCGCGACCGCCGTCGTGCTCTGCCCGACCACGACCCCGTTGCTGTCCTTGATCGCAAACGACGTCTGCGCGGTGGTGATGTCGCCGGGCGCATCGTCACTCTCCTGGGTCACGCTGGCGGCCAGGTGGATGGGACCGCTGGTCGACGCGATGGTGTCACCGGTGTAGGTCAACGTCGCCGGCTCAGGCGCGATGGTCAGGCCGCCGTTCAGTGTCGCGCTCGATGCGCTGTAGCGGTCATTGTTCAGTGTCAGGGGCACCACCCCGCTCGAGGTCGGGATCGGAATCGTGCCGCTGAAGTAGGCGGTCACCGTGTAGCCGCCCGGCGACAGTGGCAGCTGGCCGAGCGGTGCCCGACCGAGCTCATCCGTGACCACCGGCAACACCCATGAGGAGGCGCCCTGGGTGACGATGAACATCACCGTCTGCTCCCGCAACCGCCGCGGCGTCGGCGACGACTGGTCGGCGAGGGTGGCGACCACCGCCGTCGAATCGCTGTAGTGCGCGCTGCCGCCGCTGAGCGTCAGCGTGGTGTTCTGCCGCGCGATGGTGAAGGTCGACTCGGTCGCGGAACCCAGCAGGTCCTGCGCTTCCTCGAAGGCGGCGCGCACCACGTACGAGCCGGGCGACTGCAGCAGCGGGAATGTCACACTGGCGGTGCCGTTGCCATCGGTCACCGCCTGCAGCCGCTGCGGGCCAAACTCGAAGGCGACCGGCCGGCCGCTCACCGGCGCGCCACCCGCCGTCAGCACCGCGGTGAAGCTGGCACGGTCGCGATACGCCCCGCCGGCTGGTGCCGAGATGAAGCTGAGACTGGTCGAGGTCTTCGGCGCGCTGGTCGATGCCACCCGCGGTTGGGGCACGTAGTACGCGCCCAGGTTGGTCGCCGTCCCGACCACCCCGGCCCCGTTGACGGCCTGCACCAGGTAGCGGACGTCGCCGGCGGCGGTGCCGCCCAGCGGCAAGGTGGCGGTCCACATCGTTGAGTCGTCGCCGTCCTGAACCAGGTCGAGCGGCTGCCATTGGCCGGCGCAGGGATTGAGGCCGCCGCTGCAGGCCGGCCCGGTCGCGGTGTAGGTGATCCAGACTTGCTGGATGCCGGCCGATGGGTCGCCTTCGACGTTGACCCGAAAGGCGATGCTCTGCCCGTCCGCGCTCGGCACCGCGGAGATCCGCGAGATTGCCGGAGCCGCCGCCATCGCCGGGACGTTCCCCAGGTAGCCGGAATTCTTCCCGTAGGTTTTCGTGCTGAGCGCCGGATCGCTGTAGTAGAGGCGGAAGTTCATCGCGGAGTAGGTTCGCAGCGTCCCCGTTCTTGAGGCCGGTCCACTGGAGACGTACTGCGCCGGTGTCACGTTGAGCCGGGTCGCCTGCCCGCCCATGAGCAAATCGAAGTAATTCACGCGCCAGGGCAGCACCGGGTACATCACGCTGGATGAGAAGAAGGAGTGCAGCCCGCGCAGCTCGGTGGCGGGCGCGTCGGTCAGTGGCAACACCGGTCCGCCGGTGGGATTGTCGGTGTACGACCCGCCCCGGAAGCCGACGCCGCGCAAGGTGGCCGCGGTTCCGCTCAACGGGCCGGGCGCGGTCACGTTGCGCGTCTCCAGCGGCAGCACCGGTTCTGACGGGTTGACCATCTGGCCGTTCGAGCCGGAGAAGTAGGTCGCGGTCAGCGGCGCGGCCGGACC
>Ga0209057_1003763_pt1 | contig 11074 bp, 11 predicted proteins | sample GraSoiAngelo_146_FD_185903 | JGI IMG/M metagenome (GOLD analysis project Ga0209057, IMG submission 185903) | Grasslands soil microbial communities from the Angelo Coastal Reserve, California, USA - 14_1009_05_30cm (SPAdes) (version 2) | ecosystem: Environmental > Terrestrial > Soil > Grasslands ... | reverse complement strand
TGGCTCGCGCGACGTCTATTTGCCCGATGGTGGCTGGTATGACTACTGGACAGATCGTCGTTTCGATGGGCCGCACTGGATTGGCTACGATGCCGAGCTCGAGACGCTACCGCTTTTCGTCCGCGCCGGCGCCATCCTCGCGATGGGCCCCGAGCTGCAGTTCGCGAACGAACGGAGTTGGGATCCGTTGACCTTTCAGGTCTACCCAGCCGTTCCCGGCACGATGGACTTCGAATTAAGCGACGATCGCCGCCGGCTCCGGTTTCGCCTTACCGTTGCTCCCCAGCAAGTCTTGCTGGAGGGTGGTCCGCTCGACTCTGACGCCGAGGTTTACGTGCACCGACCAGATGGTCCGCCAGTGGCCGGCCACCTCGGCCGACCCATTTTGCTTCCCTAGGTGGTTGGCTACGACAAGCCCACGAGAACGGCTGTCAGCCAGACCGGAAGCGATACCCAGAGAAGCACGTCGATCAGCAGAAGCGGAAGGACGGTCGCGTTCGTAAATACAAAGTCCTTAGCGAAATAGAACATCACGATCGCCGCCAGGACGGGCACGACACACGAGGCGCCGGCGGTCAATCCGAGCCAGGATGTCGATCGCTCGATTGTGGATGGTCCTCGCAAGGCATACGACGCCACGCTGATCCAAGCAAAGAGGGCTACGAAAACAACGACAACGGTGTCCGGGACCAGGCGGGTCACTCCTTCGCCAAGCCGACCATCAACCGCCAGGATCAACGCAGCACCCGAGGCGATCAACGCGATACACACTGCCAGCCCACTGAGTCGGACGAAGGTTTTCTTGAGTGATGGGACCCTGCCTCCAATCGCAAGCGTCACGGGTGCCAAAGTGAGCCCCAGGAGCCCGGCCATGGCGCCCATTACGAGGTCTTCCGTGTCCGAGGGAAAGGGCACTCCCGCAAAGGCCACCAGCGGTGCGCCGATAAACCAAATGATGGCTGCCAGAGCTCCCGTGATACGAGCAACCAGGACCACCTCAGGTATATCGCCCGCGGCGAGCCGGTCATGCGCTCGCTACGCGCTATCTCGTAAGCGCAGGAACACGTCGGACGGCTGCACAATCTTTTCCGTTCGGCTATTCGGGATGTGGATGCGCACGCCAGGATGCGCTGCGGTCCCGAAGTCCCAGCCATCCAGGTGGCGCGAGCGGATCTCGGCAATTGTCTTGACGGCGACGGTGCTAGTTCCATTCGTCATCCAGACCGATGGCTCGCGCGCGGTCGCGTAACCCAGCCCGATTTCGGTCCCGCTGTCCCGGAAGAATCGCAGACCGGCCAGGGTCGTATCAGGCGGGACGAGGTCATTCGAGCTTTCCGCCACCTGCTGGAGCGTCGGCATCTGTCCCTGGGCGACGGTGGTGCGCACCTGCATGCGCGCCTTCAGGTGCTGCGATCGCTCCCGTTTCTTCTGCTCGCTGACCAGCTGCTGGATCTGGGCGCGCAAGCGGCCGAGCGCCTCCTCCAGCGGAGCCATCTCGGCCATGATCTCGCGCACGCGCCGGGCGAGCTCGTCGTCGGACGCTTGATCGAGCGTCGGATGATCAGCCATCGCCATACAATTATTCGCCAGCATGTCAGTTGCCCAGGCGTCGATCAGCCAGCTAAAGGATGAGATCAGCTCGCGGCTCGATGCGCTCCGGCCCGAGCTGGAGCGAATCGGACGGGACATCTATGCGAACCCGGAGATCGCCTACGAAGAGCGCCAGGCGGTGGCCTGGCTGACGGAACTGCTCAAGAAATACGGCTTCGCGGTCGAGGTGGGCGTCGCGAACACGCCGACGGCCTTTACCGCCGCCCGGCGAAATGGGAGCGGGCCCACGATCGCTTTTCTGGCGGAATACGACGCGCTCCGTGGTCTCGGCCACGGCTGCGGACATAACCTGATCGGCACCGCCTCGACCGGGGCGGGGATCGCGGTGGCCGATCTGCTCGAGCGTTTCCCGGGGCGCGTGCTGGTCGTCGGGACGCCGGCCGAGGAAGGCGGCGGGGGAAAGATCCGGCTGATCCGCGCCGGGATCTTCCAGGAAGTGGACGCCGCGATGATGGTGCACCCCGATACCCGTACCCAGGTGCTGCACTGGGCGCTTGCCGTGACTCACATGCATTTCGAGTTCACCGGCAAGGCGGCGCACGCCTCGGGCGACCCGGAAAAAGGGATCAATGCGCTCGATGCCTTCGTCCTGGCTTACAACGGGATCAGCATGTTACGGCAGCACATCAAGGAAGGTGCCCGCCTCCACGGGTTCCTCAAAGAAGGCGGCACCGCGCCCAACATCGTTCCGGAACGGACCAGCGGCGAATTCCTGGTGCGCGCTCGTGACGAAGCCTACATGCAGGAGCTCGTCCAGAAGGTCAAGAACATCTTCCAGGCGGCCGCGCTCGCCACCGGCTGCAGCGTCAAGCTGAGCTTCGACGAAGCACCCTACGCGGACCTGCGCAACAACGGCGTACTGGCGAAACTCTTCGAAGAGAACCTGCGTCGGCTCGGGGTCGACCCGGTTGAGGGCATTCCCTGGGAGAACGCCGGTTCGACCGACATGGGCAACGTCAGTCACGTCGTGCCGGCCCTTCATCCCACGATTGCCATCGCGCCCGCGGAAGTACCGGGCCACTCGCAGGCCTTCCTGGAGGCTTCCGGGTCGCCTCGTGGTTACCAGGCGATGATCGACGCCGCCAAAGCGCTGGCGATGACCGGCGCGGACCTGCTTTCTGACCCAGAGCTGGTGGAGCAGGCCAAGGGAGAGTTCCGCCGAAGCTGAAGCCGCTTTAGCGAAACTAAGCCGATGATCAACGAGCGTTACCGGGAGGATCGGGAGCGTCGCCGCCTGGGCAGCCTTACCGTCTATTCCGGTCCCACCCATTCGGGCAAAACCAAAAAGCTGGAGGCTGAAGCGGAGCGGGCCCAGCGGCAAGGTCGCCGCATGCAGCGGCTCGCGGCGCCCACCGACCCCAACGCGCTGCTGAACCAGCTCGATTCGGCTACCGAGCTCGTCACGGTGGACGATGCGCAGCAGTATGACGACCGCCTGGTCGAGGTGCTGAATGATCTGGCCACCGTCCATCGCATGGACGTGGTGGTCGCCGGTTGGGAGCTCGATTATGCGGGCCGCCCCGCCGGCCCGATGCCCGATCTGCTCTGTGCCGCCGATTTCGCGCTCAAGCTCGACGATGGGGTTTGTGCCCAGCCAGGCTGCCGTAACCTGGCCAGCCGGACGCAGCGATTCCAGGTCGTGAACGGCACCCCGGAACGGTTCCTCCCAGTATGCCGGCGCCATCACACGGCTGAACCCCGGGCGCAGGCGTTCCAGGAGGTTTGGTTCGACGAGCCGTCGGGCAGCCTGGACCTGATCAGCGGCTGCATGTTCAGCGGAAAGACGCAGGAGCTGATCCGGCGGCTGGACCAGGCGCGATACGCGGGCTTCACGGTCCAGGCTTTCAAGCCCGCGCTCGACGACCGGTACGCGATCGAGGCGGTTGCGTCTCACCGGGAAATCCGCTTTCCTGCCATCGCCGTTCCGGACGCGGCCGCTCTGCGCGCCCAGGTGCACGACGACACGCGGGTGATTGGGATCGACGAGGCGCAGTTCTTCGAGCCCGACGTCGTCACCCTGGCTGAAGAGCTCGCCAATCGCGGCCGGCACGTGATCATCGCCGGTCTTGATCTCGACTTCCTCAGCCGGCCCTTCGGACCCATGCCGCTGCTCGCCGCCTATGCCGACCGGCTGACCAAGTTGCAGGCGTCCTGCCAGTATCCGGGATGCGGCTCACGGCAAGCGACCCGCACCCAACGCCTGGTCGACGGGGTCCCGGCGTTGGCGGACGCACCCCTCGTGGTTATCGGGGGAGCGGCCGCGTATGAGGCACGCTGCCGGCATCATCACCGGATCGGGGTCAGGGCGGCGAATACCGAAGCGGAACCCGTCTCGGTTGCGGAGGACTCAGCCGAACTCTAGACCGCGCAAGCGCTCGTTGCCGATGAGCACACCGAGCGCCGCGACGGCGATGCCACCGCCGACCGATGCGGTGACGGCGGCCAGCCATATCGTGAATTCCGGGAAGCCGGTGGCGCTGGCCAGCGCCAGGGAAACTCCCAGCACCAATGCGCTGGCACCGGTGACGATTGCGAACAATGCCATCCCGATGAAGGCGGCGGCGGGGTGCAGCATGCGACGGGCATCGATCCAGTCGAAGCGGGCAAAGACGGCGCCGATGCCAACCATCAGGATGGTCAGGGTCGCCGCCTGGGCGACAACCAGCACGACGGCTGTGGCCGCCCACAGCCAGCCCGGCCGGATGAGGATCTCCGCGATGATGGCCACCAGCGTGACCACCACACTCGTCGGCAGCGCGGTCGACCAGCATTTGCCCTGCAGCAGGCGGAGCGTCGTATTGGGTGAGGCGGCGAAGATCCAGATACCCTTGCCTTCCAGACTCACGGCGGTCAGGCCCAAAGAGATGCTCAGGGAGAAGAGCAACACCCATGCGGGGATCAATCCGAGCATCGCGGCCGCTGGTCCTTCGCCCAGGCTTCGAACCGAGCTGAGCAGTCCGGGAAACCGTAGCCCGAAGATGATGACCAGAAAGGCGATGGGCATGGCAAACCGAACGAGTTGGGCGAGATCTCGCGTCCGCATCCGCCAGTCCTTGATGACGATTGCCGCCAGCACCGGATCGAGCAGGGGCAGCGCACCCTTGAGGCGGCGCCCCCGCACCGATCCCATCTGGCGCCGTCGCGGTGGGACGGCCTGGATCCACCCCGCAAGGTACAAGCGGCCGCTGAGGACGGTCCCGACCGCAAAGACCGCCGCCGACGCGGCCAGGAGAAGGAGGACCCACGCGATCGCCGACAGCCAATCACCGCCTAGGATCGCGGCCCCACTTCGCCCGGCCCATCCGGATGGCAGCCAGGGCACACTCGCCAGCGGGATGTCCGGCAGCGATGGCGGCTGGGAACGACGCGTGAAGGAGGAGTCACGAAGCGCCGGGTTCAGCAAGAAATTGATCAGGTTGATCCCCAGCGCCAGCGCCACCCCGAGCAGGGTCAGAATCTCGCGCCCCCTCCCGATGGGGATGAATCGCACCAGCAGCAGGCTCAGCAGCGAGACGATCACGACCACGATGACGGGATAGAGCAGGTAGAGGGCAGCAAAGCCAACCGGAATAAGAGCGTTGTGGTTCGCGACGGCGAGCACGAGGAGGGCAGGTGCCGTAAACAGCAGGCTCAGCAGGAACAGCCTCAGCACCTGCACGACCATCCTCGCCGCGAGGATGCTCTCTACCGGCCGCGGCGCGGCCAGCAGCAGATCCAGGTCGGGGTTCAGCAGCAGGGCATTGACGCTAAAGACGAGACTGCTGAAAATCAGGACCCCGGTGTAAGCGAGGAACGCAAGGCTCAACAGCTGCACGTCGTCGACCCGCACGGGTACTCGGTGTGCGGCCTGGAAACCAAGCCAGGTGACTACCGCCTCCCATGACCAGGCGAGCACAATGACGGCTGCGGCGATGATCGTGCCCGCGATCCGGCCTGGCTTGCCGCTGCGAATGGTCTGGTTGACGAACATCCGCAGCTGCACCCGCCACAGGAGCAGCCCGACGTCCAGCCCCTGCTTCACCGGTCTTAAGCGGCTAGCTTTCAAGTCCACGCAGCACGGCGCTCACGTCTTCCTCGCGGCTGCCCGTCAGCTCGAGGAAGATCTGTTCCAGCGACTGTCCATCCTGTCCGACGATGTGGCGGAGCTCCTGGAGGCTGCCCATGGCCACCAGACGTCCGCGGTTGATGATCGCCAGGCGGGTGCACATCCGCTCCGCGATCTCCAGGATGTGGGTCGAGAAGAAAACCGTCTTCCCTTCCTTGCAGAAGTCCTGGAGGATGTCTTTCATCTGGCGGGCGCTCTGCGGATCGAGGCCAACCGTGGGCTCGTCGAGGAAGAGTACCTGGGGGTCGTGGAGCAACGCCGCCGCCAGCGAGACCTTCTGCCGCATGCCTCGCGAGTAGCCAGAAAGGAAGTCGTTGCTCCGCTCCCGCAGGTCGAAGAGCTTGAGCAGCGCGTCGATCCGACGATCCCGAAGGCGTGGCTCGACGTGGTAGAGGTCGCCGGAAAACTCGAGGAACTCGCGGGCGCTCAGCTTGTCATAGAGCGTCGCGGCGTCCGGGACGTAGCCGATCTTTGCCTTGGCCATCTCCGGCTCGGCTGCGATGTCGATGCCGGCTACCCGGGCGCTGCCGGATGTGGGGCGGAGCAACCCAACCAGCATTTTGATGGTGGTCGTCTTCCCCGCGCCGTTTGGGCCGAGAAATCCGAACAGCTCCCCGGGTAAGACTTCCAGGTCCAGGTCCTCCACCGCGGTCAGGCTGCCGTAGCGCTTGGTCAGAAGACGGGTGGAGAGCACCGCGCCCCAGTGTAGCGGTGACCCGGCTGCAAGCCCGCCTAGAATGGCCCGTGAGGGGAGGGCGCCCGCCAATTCAGGCTGAATTCAGGCCGCCGATGGATGAGGCGTAACAGGTTTTGCGCCGTTAGAGCGTTGTTGCCTTGAAGGTCGACCCATACCTTCAAAGGCCGGACAGCATCATGGAGCCAGAAGCGCAGGAAGGGGAGCTCGGCACCCTGGTCAGCAGCCCCGAGTTTGCCCGCATGGTCGATCGGTTCCAGGCCACCACGGGGCTCAAGCTCCAGGTCTTCGATCTCGAGGCGCACCCGCTCACGCCGGTCGAAGAATATCCGCGCTATTGCCGGCTGCTCCAGGAGCGCAAAGCTTGCCCCCTGTACTACGACCCGGATTTCCTCAAACGCGGCGAGGAGACCATGGGTGTCTGCAAGTCCGGCGTGGGCCACTTCGTGGCCCCTGTGCGCGACGAGAAGGAGGTGCAGATCGGCGCCGTCCTCGGCCCGGCGGTGAAGTTCGCCCCCAACTCCGTAGAAGAATTTGCCGAGCTGGCCTTCAAGCTCAAGATTTTCCCGGACGACTTGATCCAGGCCGCCGACGGCGTCCAGGAACACGACGCCGAAAAACTCCTGGGCGCCGGCGAACTCGTCTCGGTGGGGCTCACCCTGCTGGCCGAAATGCAGGCGAAGGAGCGCGTTAATCACGCGCTGCGCCGCCTGCAATCCGAAATCGCCGAGTCAAACGCCCAGATGCTTTCGCAGCACATCGTCGATGCGGTGCTCTACCTGACTCGTGCCGACTATGCCCTGGTGTTGATGATGGACGACAATGGTTCCGACCTCGCCTCCGGCTACGATCAGCCGGCAACCGACGCGCTGGTGGAGGCGAAACGGCGGCTGGTCGAAGGTATTGCGGAGTGGGTCAAGCACGCGGACCGGACGGTGACCGTTCCGGATATTTCAAAGAGCGCGTGGTCGCGCTACCTGACCGACGATGCGGTCAAAGCAGGCAGCATTGTCGGGGTTCCGATTCCCGAGCAGAAGGACGCCTCAACCTTCGGCGCCATCGTGGTTGGATTCGACCGCGCGCGTGAGGATCTCGAAGAGCCGCTCACGGCACTGCAGAGCTTCGTCGCCGAAGGCCTCTATGCCCTGGTGATGGGTCGCAAGCTTCTGCAGGCTGAGCAACTCGCCCTGCTCGACAGCCAGTCCGGCGCCTACAGTCTGCGGTTTCTCGAGGACCTGCTGGACAACGAAATCAGCCGGGCCTCACGCCACGGCCACGATCTGTGCATCGTGATGTTCGAGATCGAGGCCTATGAGGTCTTGCGCGGCAAGTACGGCGAAGGCGGTCTCGGGCGCATCCTGCGCGAGTTCGTCGGCGTGACCCGGGCCAAGACGCGACGTGTCAATACGTTGACGCGTATCCGCGACGGTCGGTTTTGCCTGGTCATCCCCGAAGCGGACCGCGCCGTCGCCGTCCGCCAGGCGGATCGCCTCCGTCCCGCGCTCGAAGCGCATCCCTATGCGGCGACGCCAGGTGGCGACATCGTTCGTCTCTCGGTCGACACGGGCGTCGCCGCCAGTGAGCGTGGCAAGGACGACCGGACCGCGCTGCTGGCCCAGGCGCTCCACAGCCTCGAGCAGTCTCGTGCGGAACGGCGCGTGCGCAGCTTTCAACCCTGAGCCCACCTGCCCTCCGGCAAGCGGGTCAGGCCCGCCTCGTCCTCAGGCCATCGCCCGATCGCCATGTTGGCGCCTCCGGGCGAGCATAGTAGTACGGATGAAAGTCCTGATCACGGGTGGATCGGGCTACATAGGGCGGCACCTGTCGACCAGCCTGACGGCCGACGGGCACGAGGTCGTCGGACTGAGTCGGCGTCCGGAAAGCGCTCCGCCGCAATCGGGCGTTCGCTTCGTCAAGTGGGATGCGCGTACCGCGGAAGGCGATTGGGTGAGCGAACTGGCGGGGGCGCAGGGGATTGTCAACCTTGCGGGCGCCAGCATCGGGAAGGGTCGATGGACGCGACGACGGATGGCGGAGATTCTGTCCAGTCGCCTCGCCGCAACCTCGGCAATCGTGGAGGCCATCAAACGCACGCCAGCCGACCGGCGTGTCTCCGTGCTCGTCAACGCCTCGGGGATCGATTACTACGGCGACCGTGGCGACGAGCTCGTCACTGAGGAGAGTCGGCCCGGCGACTCCTTCCTGGCTCGGGTCAGCGAGCAGTGGGAGGTCGCCGCCAGGGAGGCCGAGCCACTCGGTCTGCGCATCGTGCGGGTTCGCACCGCGCTCGTCTTCGGTCGCGGCGCCCTGGCTTTTCGACTGCTCACACTCCCCTTCCGGCTCTTCGCCGGCGGTCCGCTCGGTGATGGCCGGCAGTGGTTCACCTGGATTCATATCGACGACCTCGTGGGGCTGTATCGCCTGGCCCTCGAGGACCTAAAGGTCAGCGGGCCGATGAATGCGGTTGCTCCCGACATCCGGCGGCAAGGTGAGGTTGCGAAAGAAATCGGCCGGCAGCTGCATCGCCCGGCGATCGTTCCGGTGCCAGCGCCGATCCTCCGACTGGTGCTCGGCCAGCAATCACAATTGCTGCTCGACGGCCGCCGCGCCCTGCCCGCCAGGGCGGAAGCCGCCGGCTATCGGTTTCGGTTCGGCGGCCTCTCCGAGGCCCTCCAGGACACGCTCCAGGCTCGCTGAAACCTACGCACGAATTCTGCTCCCGGGTTCTCCTCTGTCCTAGCTATTCGTCTTGACAAATATACGGATTTGTGTAAACTGATCAGCGTAGTCGTCGGCCACGTCCCTCGAGGAGTGCCTCATGCGCCCATCCTGGAAGCTCGCCCTCATTGGTGGCGAGGTCACGGTGCTCGCCGCCTTTACCGGGGTCGGGATTCACCTGGCGATGCAGCCCCACCATGCGGCCTTTCGGCCGCCGCCGCTGACCCTGCCGAGTCTCCGGCCGGGGGTGATTCCGACCTTGACCGCGCCGCTCCTGCCGCCAGTAGCGACGCCAACCGCATCACCGGCGCAGCCGGCGCTCGGGTCTGAACTCCTGCGCAAGCTCGGACAGCAGGATCGCAACCTGCTCGGCCAGCAGTGGGATGTGCTCCAGCGTCTCACCCGTGCGATCGAGCGCTATGTCGAAGACCGGCTCGGTGAGCCGTTCCAAAGCAGGCGTTGATGGATCAGCTCAAGCATTTGATCGACGTCTGGACGAGCTATGCCCAGGGGCTGACCGGCAGCATCGGCGCGTTGGCGTTCGTCTGCGCCTTCATCTGGAAGATGGTGGCGATCGAGCCGCGCAGCGTGATGGAGGCAAAACGCTGGATCGGCCGCATCGTCTTCGGCACCATCGGAGTGGAGATGGCCGGCCTGCTGGTCCGGGTGCTTGTTGATTCGGTCAATCACTAGCCGGCTTGAACTCCCTGCTCGCCTGGATGTTCGGTGCTAGAAGTCTTCTCCGGGCTGGTCACCGGCTTCTTGACCGACCTCATCAACGATGTGCGGGATTCAATCGCGGGCACGGTCGAGACCTACCTGCTCAGCACCCACGATCTGTCGACGCTAACACCGCGTCCGCTGACCGACGAACCCACCCTGCAGGCCATGTTCCACCTCACGCTGGCCATGGCGGATCTGTTACTGGTGCTGGTCTTTACCTGGGCCTTTCTGCGAAGCCTGTGGGAGCGCAGCTTTCGTGCCCACTACACCCTCAAGGCGATCCTGCCACGCGCGATGGCCGCGATTGTGATGGCGCACTTCGCGTTGCTCTTTGGCCAGATGGCGATCGATCTGAACAACGCGCTCGTGCACGCCGTCTGGACCCAACCACTACCGGGCGGCCCGCCTCGCCTGCCGTGGATGCATGCCATGACGAATGGTTTCGGCATGCCGTTGTTCCAGATCGCCGTCCGCCTCGCCATCGTCATCATGCTGGTGATCGTCGCCTTTACCTACGTGATCCGCTTCGCCCTGCTCGCCGTCCTGCTCGCGGTGGCCCCACTGGCCGCCATCTGCATGATCCTTCCCGAAACCAAGCACTATGCCCAGTCCTGGATTCGACTGTTTCTGCTCACCGTGTTCATGCAGTTCGGCCAGGTGCTGGTCCTGCGCTTCGCCAGCCTGTTCACCGCCGACCTCACCGGCAGCCCGATTGAGGCGCTGTACGGCGCGGCCGTCCTCTACTTGCTGATCAAGGTGCCCGGCTTGATGAATGCCTCCGCGCACCTCGAGTCGAAGACCGAGCATCTCGCCGAAGGCCTTGTCAAGCGGGCGGTCAAGGGTGCCATGGCCACGCGTCGAGCCTCCGGCGCATGACCTCACTGGCCGCCGGACGCCTCGCGCTCCTCGCGTGCTCCTGGCGGCGGCCCGCCATCGCCGTTGGCGTGGCATTCCTCATGGTGCCCTTGTTGCTGGCCGCCGTAGTCGTCCGGGCGCAGCAGACCCCAACGGGTCCGCTGGTCCTGCCGGTGACCGAAGCGACGCTCACCCAGCCTTACGGCTGTAGCGCGCTCGAAATCGAGCCGTGGTCTGAGACCTGCCCCAGCCACCACTTCCACAGTGGGATCGACCTCGCGGCGCCATTCGGGACGATGGTGTACGCCGCGACCGCCGGGACCATCGCCGTCCACCGTGAGCGCGGCGGCTACGGCCTCTACATTCTG
>Ga0209057_1003758_pt1 | contig 11087 bp, 9 predicted proteins | sample GraSoiAngelo_146_FD_185903 | JGI IMG/M metagenome (GOLD analysis project Ga0209057, IMG submission 185903) | Grasslands soil microbial communities from the Angelo Coastal Reserve, California, USA - 14_1009_05_30cm (SPAdes) (version 2) | ecosystem: Environmental > Terrestrial > Soil > Grasslands ... | reverse complement strand
CTTCTCACAGACGGCATTGCTGGAATATCAGACCCAGCGGAAAGTGCGCGCTGACGTGATCGGGAAGCATGCGAACTATACGGTGACGTATGCGCTGAGCGATAACTGGCTGATAAAACGGCTGAACAAGAGAGCCCTCCACAAACTCAACAAGGACAAGAAACTGCAGAAGAAGGCGTTGGAAATTACTGCCGGGATATTCGAGAAGAAGCCCGGACTCGTGGCCTTGGCGAAGATCGGCGGAATACTTCCCTGAACCACCAGCTCACGCTCTAACGTCTACAATACCAAAGGCACTCGCGCGTCCGGAGAAACCGCTCTTGCGTCGCGAGATGTTTTGTACAAAACCCCCTCCTCTTTCTAGATGAAATTTCCTATCTGGTACGGTTTCTGGACGAGACAAGTGATTCAGGGCACATCCGGGCTTAAAGTTATGGCAAAAAGATGGGAAGCCTAGCGACATTCCCGACGATTTCTAAGGCAAGATACGGAGGTTTCCAGATTCGAGAATAGGGTCGACAATAGGCTGAATTCCCTCCTCTCTACGGAACAAGGTATGATGTCCCGCTATCGAAACATAGCGTTGCGTATGATCTTCCTTAGACGTTCTTGCGGGATGTCCGTATCCCTGGCTCCCGTAAAGCCCCGAACTTCGCAAATATGCTCAGAACGCGTAGGCCGGAAGGAATTGGATTCGGACCAATCCCGAAATGGGGGTGAGCCTTTGCGATGCTCCTTTGGGGTTGCGGGTCTGTCGGTCGGAGCTAGCCGAATGGAATCAGTTCAACAAACGCGGCGAATGATGTTTCCGGTCCGCTCAAACTGATCAGCGGGCCAACAACGACTCCAGGGTTACCCGTTAGGTCGGCTATTCCTGCGCTCACGTCGCCTGTCCCACTATTCGTCACTGCGCTGATTCTGAGAAGGCCAGTGTTCTGGCTCAGGGTTGCTGTGCCCGTTGCTCCCACAACTCCTACTGCCCAGTGGATTCCTGGCTGGTTTCCGAACGCTCTGTGGTATTGATTGGTGTCTATTGTGGCGCAGCAGTTACCCGCATTGAGGGCGACCGCCCCGATGTCTTGGACGCCTGAGTATCGACTGACTGCAATTACGAACTGCGTAGTTAGATTGTTCAACACGACCGTGAGCGTGGCACTCCCCGCCACGGTTACATTCGCGTCCCAAATGTCGATTGCAAGGCTCGTGTCCGTATCGGTGGCGAGGTGCCTGTAGGTGTTCCCCAGACTGTCAGTCACGCTCCTTACTGAAGAGAAATACCCGGCATGGATTGAGACTACAACAACGACCAAGTCACCACGTACCACTGGTAAGACAGTGGTCCCTGTTCCAGCTCTGGTGAAGGGCTGAGCGACGGCCGACTGAAACACGATAGCAGGGGGGGCTTGGACAATGAAGCTTCCCAGCATCATCGTAGGGTGGATGGAGCAGTAGTAAGTGTATGTTCCGGCTGCAAAACTGACCGTGAACGTGAACGTTGTGGGATTAGTGGGAGTGAACTGGCTTGAGCAAGGGTCGGGTCCGGGTGGACAGTCTGGGGTTACTCCATTTCGGTCCACGTCGACGAAGAATAGATGTGTCGTGTCGGTGCTTGTCAGCTTTATCGTAAGAGTGTCTCCTTGCGTGACTGTAATGGTTGGATTAGGGTTGGTGGAAGCATTCCAAGCGTTGAATGTGCCAACTAGCGATATTGTCCGTGTTGTTGCCGCGTGGGTCTCATGAATTGGAGCGGTGAGCACCGGCATTGAGAGGGTTAGTGCGGATAGAATAATCAGTACTGTTAGGACTGCTACAAGGGGTGACCGATTCCCGATTTGCAATACCTGAACCTTCTACAGCGGTCGTGAGTTAATAAGCTATTCGGCGAAAGATGGGAGAAGACCAGAACGATCCGGGAACGTCGGATTTCTTGAAAACGTGTGTACGCGCGAAACACCCTCGCGACAAACGATTGGCAATAGACGGACGATACAAGTTACGTGTGAGCACTATCATTACCCGATGGGTTAGTGTTTCTATCCCTCTTGATTTGCAGGTCTTCTCGGTCTTTTTTCCGAGTGGTGCTCGTCTTTTCTGTATTGAAGTCAGGGATTACTGGCGAATCATCAGCGAGAAGCGAGTGAGATGTCTCGTTGTCTCACTTGTCATCGTTTTCCTTCGCTACCTGATCCTTGACTGACTTGAAGAAATCAGTACTCTCTATTCGTCCAGCTTCCGACCGGACAGCGTCCAGGTCAATCTTTAACCTGGCATGTGTTACCTTGCGACGTCTGAACGCGAAGAATACAGCAACTAGTAGCAAGGCTAGGAGGGCGGCTATTATACCGAAATAATAGAGAGGGAAAGAAGCACTCCCACCAGACGCATTCTGAACAGTGATGGCTCGCGTCGCAGAGCCAGTGTTGGGAGGCGTCGGAGAGTCTGATGCCGTGACGACCAGAGACCAGAGCCCACCAGTGTCCGAAGGTCGCACTGTATAGGTTCCGATCCATAATCTCAGGGATGTGTCGAAAACAACCGGAACAGTATCGTTGATCGTGGGCGTCCCGCTGTAGAGTAAGTAAGCTTTCACAGTGCCCGGCTGGAAAACCGTACCGTCAGGATACGTGACGTTCGCATTGAAGGTAAGCTGTTGACCCACAGCGATGGTAGAGTTAGTGGTTACAATGACAGTTAGAGGGATAGTTGCTAGCAGCGGGGCGGTGGAGACTATTGTTCCGGGACCATTGTTCCCGTAAGCGTCGCTATAGGCATGTCCCCCCAAGCTTGCAGTCCACGTCCCGGTCTGATTATCCAACGACGTCTGGTAAGACGCATCGAAAGTCTGAGACGCACTATCATATGTCGCCGTCAAAGTGACGGTGTTACCAGGCCCAGCCAAGTTTAGGAGAGCGACTCCTGTCGAGGGAATGGACCCATCTGGATAATTGGGCTGAAAGAAGAAACTCATCGTCTCCGTCCTCTGGTAGACTGATTTGACGGACGTGATCGAGCTAACGATCATAATCGCAGGTCCCAGCGAGAAAGGTTGCGAATCAGCCGGATTCTTGACAGTGCTTGTCCCGGTCAAGGTAACAATGTAAGTGTCTATTGTGGCGTTTCTTGGGGTCTTCCAACTTGTCGCCACGATCCCCGTGCCAGTCGCTGGTACATTTTGGGAAAAGACGAGCGTTGAGGTGCTCTGGGTCCTGATGGTTACTGTAACACTTTCTGACGCGCTGTATCCGCTTGCCTGTATGAGCACAGTTTGCGTTCTCTGATATGAGGAACTATCCGTGATGGTGAGTATGAACGAGGTCCCAGCTATGCTTGGCGATGCGGTGGGCCATAGCTCATCGACCTTGGCATTGTACTGGCCGACTAGCGTGTTCGATCCTTGGAATGAGGGACTTGGGTAGACAACTATCAGGGTAAACTTGTCTTGGCCTGGTGCGGTTGTATAGTTCGCCAGAGTTTGAGCGGTCTTCCCTGCGGGGTCGGTCACTGAGAACCTGAACCTGTATTGGGTGTTGGGGACGGCACTATTTGCAGATAGGACAAGGCTGACAGTGTTTCCCTCTGACGTCGCGGCCGGAACGGAGTTTAGAGAGAATGGAGCTTCGGCATGGACTATTGGAACCATGTTGATCGATAGAAGAGGGACAATGACGACGAGCGAAAGCAGAAGCATGCATTGGCTGATTCTTGAGTATCGCGAGGCACGTCTTCTCCATAAGGGTCGATGATGAGCGAAGATGGTTCAGTCAGCGACTAAAGTGGGTCGTAACTTCTGGCTCTAAATCGAAGTATCGAAGAAACCCTGAGAATTACGATTAGGGCTTGTTCGGTGCCAATCCTGAGTGTTGGGTTAGATTGTGGCAGGAACAACCTCTGCGATAGGTGCCAGAACCAGTTCCTCGGGTAGTTTAACGTCTTTGAATGAACGCCAGAAGTACCCAATGGAAGTCAGATAGAGTCCGGTGCAGATTAGGAACGGCAACGTGAGGTAAATCGAGTTAGGATTCGTTATTCCGTTGGCAACAGTTGCTAGGCCCATTATGTAGCTTCCAATGCCTGTGCTGAACGAGTTGGGTAGCCTCCACAGGGCTGCGGTAATCCCCGAGGCTACTGCTCGCTCGTCAACCGGGACCAAGCCCATTAGGAGGGAGTTCTGAGCCGGGTTGGACATCATCATTAAAGTGCTCCTGACGATGTAGATAGCGGATACCGAGGCGAAGTTGGGCGCGAAAGGGATTGAGAAGAGAAACGCAGTAGACGCCCCCTGCGTCAAGACAATTGTCCGAACTGTTCCGAACCGTCGAGCCAATGTTGGAGTTGCAAGATTCGCAAAGCCCATGACAAGACTAGTGACTCCACCGAAGATAGGTGCTGTGATGTTGTTTAGAAGGCCGTACTTTAGAAAAGCCCAGCCGGACATAAGAGGCACCACCATTCCTGCACCCAAGGCAATCAGGATTCCGGCGATGACATATCGAAGGACAATCCGACGAGCCTTTCTGGGTATTATGTGGAATCGCATCTCTCCATGCCCATGGGACTCGGATACTCGCGTGTAGACCAGCAAGGGTCCGATGAGGCTAATCGCTGCAACTCCGACAAACAGATACCTGTTGCCCCAAAGAAAGACAATCTTGAATAGCAGATTCATCACGCTGAGGAGGCTGGCGCTAAAACCTCCCAGAGCTGCTGCGACCGTGGCCACGAAGAAAGAGAGTCCAAAGGCGCTTGTTCGTTTGATGTTTCCTGCCTTATCCGCAAGCAACGCGCTCCAGGACGACGCGTACGCCGCCTCAGAGAGACCGGCTAGAAAGGCAGCACCGAAGAGATGGGGAACATTGGTGTCAAGGGCGAAAATTACAAGAGATAGGCTCGAGAGTATCCCTCCCGCTACGACGAACTTCTTCTTGCCATAGCGATCAGCGAGGCCGCCAAATAGAAGAGTGGAGAAAGCGCTCACGATCCCGAACGTTCCCAGGATCAAACCACTCGTCGCGAAGGAGATACCCTCCAGTAGGAGGAAGACTTGCAGAGAGATGAAGAACAGGCCCGCAGCAGTCCAAGTGAAGAAGCTGGAATAGATCAGAAGATTGGCTTCACGGGGTATGCCCTTGTACTCGTCGAAAATGGAGCCCATGCGCTGAAACATTGACGAGCAACTACCCATCTATGTTGGTTGACTGAGGTTGTTGATGCTGGCTCTAAAGGATTAGTCTCACCACGCCCGTGGTTCGTGCTGTATCCCTGTTTTTGAAAAACCGACCTCAGTTTTTCAAGCGTAATTCACGCGTCCTGGCCGCGAAATAGTTTCGCTAGACCTCGGTTTATATTTGGGCAAGGGGTCCATGCTGCCGATGGCTTCTGCCAACGCGGTTGCACTAAGAGAAATTCCTAGCATGGCGAGAGACGAAGCAGCAACTCGCGACCTTTTCGAGAAACAGGCCCTCTTGCCTACTTCACACAAGCTAGTTGGAGCCGATTCTCGTCATATGGCGGAAGTAGAGGACAACTCTGTACACCTAGTCGTTACCTCTCCACCCTACTGGGTCCTGAAGAAATATGAGCCTGTGAACGGGCAGTTGGGAATAATACGAGACTACGGCAAGTTCTTAGATGAACTCTCGAAAGTTGTGTCCGAATCCTACCGAGTGCTTGTTCCCGGTGGACGTTTCGTCTGCGTTGTTGGCGACGTATGCATACCAAGGCGGACACTTGGTCGTCATGTTGTCTATCCCCTTCACTCTGACATTACCCTCAGGGCGCGCGAGGCCGGATTTGATAATTTAACACCGATACTCTGGTACAAGATTGCAAGTGCCAAGTACGAGGCGAACACTTACTCGTCCATCCTCGGGAAACCTTACGAGCCCAACGCGGTCATCAAGAACGATGTCGAGTTCATTCTGATCCAGAGAAAGCCGGGACCCTACAGGAAACCAACGATGGAGCAAAGAAGGATGAGTTTTATTCCACGAAGCTATTACGAGCAGTGGTTCCGACAGATCTGGAATCTTAACGGAACTTCCAGCCGTGAGCATCCAGCTCCGTTCCCCCCGGAGTTGGCCCTCAGACTGATCAGGATGTATTCGTTCGTAAACGATCTCGTCTTGGACCCGTTCGTCGGGACCGGGACCACGATGTTGGCCGCGGTCAAGTCAGGCAGGAACAGCATTGGCTACGAAATTGACCCGAAGTATGTACGGGTCGCGAAAGAGAGACTCCTCGACGAGAGCTCTAAACTGTTCGGGCGAATAAAGATCGAGGTTAGCGCTAGCAGGGCCGCGATGGTCCCGGCGTAACTCAGACAATCGTCTCAGCAATTCGCGTCATCTTTAAGACTGGACTCCAGGAACTCCCGCCGTCAAACTTTTGTCGGCGGACAGGAACCTTGTACGCTATCTCCAAACCGCAAAATACCATCCAAGATCTTCCGCCCATGGGGACAAGCTCTGCGAACTCGTTCTGAGCGACCTCCTCGATCTCTGCGAACCCTTTCGAACAGCCGCCAAGCAGAGACGGATCGTCTACACACTCAATCATGTAATAGACGCTGGATCTCCAACTCAGTGGAACCTGGACCTTGTAGTGGGACCTCCAACATCACCCCAACAACATCTCAAGGCCAGCGACGCAATTCTTAGGGGTGAGCCTGCAGAAATCTGGCTGGCTGTCGACGCCAAAACAATCATGACCGAACATGGGAAGACCAGGCGAAACCGGCAACGAGACCTGAACTCTCTTCATGACATCCTTCATCGCAAGAACCCGAAAACCATAGTTGGAGGGCTAATCGTTTTGAACATGGCAGAGACGTTCAAGTCTCCGTTGAGACCCGAGATTACAACTCACCGAAATGTTGAACGACTTGTTCACGAGACTGTTGACATGTTTAGGGGTCTCCCACTCTCGAAGAAAGGCGGGACTGGATTGGACGCTCTTGGAATGATCGTAATCGCCCACACCAACGTAGACGGAGATAAGACCAAGTTGATTTCTACTGACCCGGCTCCAAAGCGTGGGGACCCTCTTCACTACTCGACATTTCTTGAGGACATATGCAGCACCTTTGCCGCTCGATTCGGCCCCTAACCACACCCAAGACAACCACGGTCTTGTTTTCGGTCCCGGCCGAAGTTACTCCGCAACGCTTCTCTGTTGTTGAACCTTTGTCTGGAGCGATTTTCTGAGCCTCTTGGCTCCTTCTCTCTCTTCGACAACGAAATCATGTCCTTCGAGTTTTTTCCTTAAGACCCGTTTGAGTTCGAGGTCAATTTCGTATCCGATTCCTTTCCTTCCCAATTCTCTCGCGACCTTCAATGTCGTTCCCGAACCTGCAAAAGGATCGAACACGGTCTCTCCAACCATCGTGAAGAGTTTGATCAGCCGCCTAGGAATCTCTTCCGGAAAGGCGGCGATTCCTTCTTCGACACGGCCGGGCATTGGAAGAACGTTGGTGATGTTCCAGACGGTCAGGTTCCATCTCTCCTTGTTGAGTTGGACGGTGTCTATTTTCGAGGATTCCAGAATATTCTTCGGTGCGCCTTTCAAATCGCTGTAGTCGAACTCACCGTTCTGGAATAACAGTATCGATTCCTGGATGTTGTCGGGGTAGAAGTACATGGGGTACGGATGCTGGAGGACGACGCCGCTCCGCCTGCTGATTCTGGTGTAGCCACCGGGCTTGACCCATGTTATCTTGTCGCGATAGCGAAGACCCTCGTTCAAGAAGATCCTGGTCGTGTCGGCGACAAGTGGATATTTCCGCCCGCGACTGGCACCTCCCTCTTTCACCAACATATCGTCTGTGACTATTGCACAGATTCTTCCTCTTCCTAGCACTCTTCTGCTCTGAGAGGCGAAGGACTTGATTAAGTCCAGATAATCTTCGTAGCTCGGAAAAAGGTCTGGGTAATCGAAAGGAGCGTTGAAGTACGGAGGAGAAGTAACGATCAGAGAGACTACGCTATCAGCGACCTCCGTCGAAGTCATTTTTCGGAGATCGCCGAAGATAACCCGGAGACCGGGGACGTCCCTAGAACTACTGTTCTTGGAAATCATTGCAGGCGACCTTATTCTGAGCGAAAACCGAGTCTGAAGCAGCGAGTATATACGATGACTCACGATAGATGGAACTATGCTGGACCCCAACCAGGTTCCTATTGCACAGTCGGCTTTGCTTGTGATCGATGCGCAGGACTCTTTCAAAGTCGGCCCGCGATGGGCAAGGCGTAACAACCCAGCTTTCGAAAAGAATGTAAGCGCTCTCGTCGAAGCGTATCGTGCTGCCTATCTGCCGGTCGTTTTCTTCCTACATACCGACAGCGACGAGGCGTTCGCTAAAGACAGCCCCTCATTCAAGCTGATGGACTTTCTCAAGCCAAGAAAAGATGAGCCTATAATGGTGAAGAACACTCGCAACTGCTTCACCAGCACGACATTGCAACCATACCTCATTGAAAGAGGGGTGAGACGCGTCAGCATCACAGGTATCCAGACGGAGCAGTGCTGCGAGACGACCGCGAGGATCGCAGCCGACCTAGGCTACGCGGTAGATTTTGTCACTGAAGCGACGATGACTTTTCCAATTCCGAACTGGGACAAACCAGGCGAAGAACTAGGAGTCGACGCCATACGCGAACGCACAGAATACGCCCTACGACGCCGATTCGCACGCATCACCACAGTTAACCAACTAACAAAAGAACTGAAAGAAATTCAGCATCGAATAACAGAATGAGTGTCTGGAATCAAACTCCGAAATGCTCCCAAAGGAAGAGGAGCTGACTAGTATTAGTTTGAGAGGAATTCCCCGCAGAAGTTTAGAATCCTAGAGACCGGTTGTTCTGCCCAGATTAGGATTGCTCAAAGCAGTCCGACTGACCATAGGAAAATGAGCAATAAGATTAGCATTACAATAAACTTGGGCCAACTGAACTTCTTTCCAGCTCTATTTTCTTCCCGTACTATGGCTCGGATTCTTGCTTCTTCATTCTCCGTGAGGATTTGCGGTTCTTGTTGTTGAGTTTGTTCTTGGGATTGTCCTTGAAGATGTTCCTGTAGGTGAGCGTCAATGTCCTCGTCCTTGAACCATTTCCCGCATGTCTGACACTTTTGTTCGATCATGCTTGGCTAGCACCCATCGCTGGCTGTTGTCCCAACAACGTCTTGGATTACGATTCCGGTATAATATGCTGAGAGGCTATCCAGATTAGCCCAGAATGAGCCCTGTTCGCCAATCAGGGACCCTCCGAGGAGCTTCTCAGTGGGTTAGGCTGCTGGTGATCAGCTTGCCGTTCTGGCGTCGAGCTTATCCCAGGGAAAGCTCTTGTGGCGCTTGTAGTACTCAACTAAGCCTCCTTCCCTCATGAGTCCTCGGAGAAACTCGGGAACCTTCAGCCCATGATACACCTCCCCGTCTTCGGCTGTGACTGACCAGTCTTGAAGGTTGACGACTATCTCGTCGAGCTGTTTGACCCGTTTTGTTATTCCTGGAACTTCTAGGGCCGGTAAGCCGATGGCGAAGCTATTCCGATAAAATATTCTTGCGAAGCTTTCCGCGACCACTGCTGCTATTCCTGAGTATTTGATGGCGACTGGTGCTTGTTCGCGGCTGGATCCTCCTCCGAAGTTTCTTCCTGCGACGAAGAGGTCGCCGGGTTTGACTTTCTTGTAGAATTCGGGGTCGAACCCGTACATGGCATATTTCGCCATCTCGACAGGGTCGTTGGTGCGGGCTTTGAACCGGAACGGTATGATGATGTCCGTGTTCACATCGTCAGGCCAGACCCAGGTTCGGCCCCGGATGATCGTGGACGGTGGTGGGAGGCTCATAGGTATCTCCTCGGATCGGCAATATGCCCTTCCAAGGCGGATGCGGCAGCTGTGGCTGGAGATGAGAGATAGATTTTGGCGGTGGTGGCGCCCATTCGTCCCACGTAGTTTCGTGGAGAGGTGGAGAGACATGTTTCATTCTCGCCGAGAACACCGAGATGAGTGCCAACGCATGCGCCGCAGGTGGCATTGGTGAACACTGCTCCTGATTCAAGAAACGTTTCCACTAGGCCATCCTGGATTGCTCTTTCGAACACGTTTCTGGAGGCCGGAGTTATAATGCAGCGAGTTCCGGCCTTGACCTTGTGGCCCTTCAGTATCTTGCCAACGACCTGTAGGTCTTCGTATCGTCCGTTTGTGGATGAGCCGATGAAAACCTCGTCCAAATGATCGTCCCCGAATTCGCTGGCACTGCGCACTTTGCTCTCGTTCCCCGGACCCCAGACCTGGGGCTCAAGAGTTCCTAGATCGATTTCGTATTCTTCTTTGTAGTGAGCTTTTGGTCCCGCGTGAATCTCGAAGATTGCCCTCCGGTTTGCACTTTTGAAATAGTCCTGGGTTACCGGGTCAACTTCGAAGATGGAGAGTTTGCAGCCGCACTCCATCGAATTGTTGCTAATGCAAGCCCGTGACGCGATAGAGAGATTCTTGACCCCGGGACCCTTCCATTCCAGCGACTTGTAGTTCCCGCCATCTTCTCCTACCATTCCGATGAAATGGGTTATGATATCCCGGGCATAGACACCCTTCTTGAACTGGCCAATCAGATTGATCTTGATGGATTCTGGGACTCGGACCCAGAGCTTGCCGCTCGCCCAGACAGCAGCCATCTCGGAACTACCAATACCCGTGGCAAAAGCGCCTATCGCTCCGGCCTGACAAGTGTGAGAATCAGCACCAAAAAGAACCATACCCGGCACAACATGATTCTCAAGGAGATGCTGGTGGGAAATGCTGCCCTCGACAAGTCGGACGCCTTGTTGCTTGACGAATTCTCGAATCAGAATATGGAGATTGGCCACCTTCTCGTCGGGAGCGGGAAAACTATGATCTATGACAAGATGGATTTTTTTCGGGTCCCAGACCTTCTGAACACCCATCTCACGGAAGACCTTGATCGCCAAGGGTCCAGTGCTATCTTGGGCCATTGCCATGTCCGCGGGCAGAACAGCGATCTCTCCAGCATTGTGGACCTTCTTGCCTCCATCAGCTTTGATGCTGATGATTTTCTCAGCGAACGT
>Ga0209057_1003757_pt1 | contig 11089 bp, 9 predicted proteins | sample GraSoiAngelo_146_FD_185903 | JGI IMG/M metagenome (GOLD analysis project Ga0209057, IMG submission 185903) | Grasslands soil microbial communities from the Angelo Coastal Reserve, California, USA - 14_1009_05_30cm (SPAdes) (version 2) | ecosystem: Environmental > Terrestrial > Soil > Grasslands ... | reverse complement strand
CGATGCCGAGCACCAGCAGTGGCCTGGCCGCGTGCGGCCGCCGGCCGTCTCGCGGCACGATGCGAGCAGCGAGGGCGAAGTTCACCAGCATCAAGGGCACGATCAGCAGCAGGTAGATCGGATTCCACCAGCCGTAAAATACGAGCGACAGCAGGGCGAGGAGACCTATTGAACTCCGCGCGAACCCGGCGCCACGCAGCCCGTGGAACAGCAGCAGCGTCAGGGGCATGAAGCCCAGGATGAAAGCGTACGAGTTAAACAGCATGCCGTCCCACGCGCGGGCAACCGGGCGACCGGCTCATGCGGCGTCGGCATGCGGGGAGACCAGCATCCGTCAGGCAGGCCGCGTTGCGGGCCGGTTGCTCACGGTGTCGCACCAAGGTATGGCACCCGCAGCAAGAGTTGCACCAAACGCCACGGCGAGCCCGGACACTCTGCAAATCACCGCGCATTCGGGAATGAGGCTTCGGGCGCTGCCACCCACCGACGGCCGGGTGACACGCCGAAAACCTCCGGACGGCCGCGCTGACACGGTAGGGCGACACGACGGAATCGTGGACGACCTGGACAGATAGGGGCCGGGCGGTGCCCACCGCCCACCTCGACGGAGAGGCGCTCCACCGCGTCGGTGCAGCGCATGCGGCTCATGGTCGGCCGCACGACGCTGCTGATCGCGCACCGACCGGAGACGATCCGTCTCACGGAGGTGCAGACGCGACTGACGTCACTCAAAACCGCGCTTGCCGCTGAGGATGCCACGGTGTCCGCATGCCGAGACGCGGTGTCAGGCATGATCCATCTCGTGCCTCTGACAGAACACGGCAATCGCTGGCGAAATCGCAGGTTACTCACTCGGCCGCGCCTGGCGCGCTCCTTGCGAGACTTTCGCGCGTGACGGTTGCGACCGCCGAGGTCCAGATCCGCGCCTCCTCGGCCAGTTCTGCTGCGTGTTTCCCGACACCGTGCGCGGACTTCCAAACCGTTGGAGTCGCGACGGCAACGTTTGGCCCCAGCGAAGGAATGGTGATTCGAGATGAAGAAGGTACTCATTGGTCTGGCGGTCCTGTCGATGGTGTGCGCCGCGACGCCGAGCTGGGCAGGAGGGGGCAACGGCGCGCCGAGCGGCCCGCACTACAACCTCAACATCATCGGTGTGGACAATCCGAAGAACTCCCCGATGACGGCCTCGAATCGTCACACGATCTTTGTGGCGCTCGGGACGAAGAAGGCAGCGGATCCAAATCCAGTCGAGACCGACATCTGGCTCACGCCGGGCGAGTTCCAGGTGTGCGACGGCAACGGCTTCGACGCCGCCTACGACTGCTCGGGCAAACTGATCGGGCGAGGGAACGGCGCGGTCTTCCAGCTTCCCTGCAACACCGCCGTTCCCACCGACTTCACCTGTGACGGATCGAAGGCGTCGGCCTCGTACCAGGTGTGGGGCCGTGCGCTCGGCCAGCCAGGCGGGTCTGCGACGATCACGACGTGCGCGTACGACGATCTGGGTGCGTTGATCTGCTCATCCGAGAATACACTCAACGTCTTTTCGCGCGGCAAGGGCAAGCAGACGTTTCAGAACGTGACGAGCGCGCTCACGACGCTCCAGAGTGTCTGCTTCGACCTTGGCGGCATCGTAACGTGCGGAAGCGTGTCCTTGTTCAACAGCGTCCTGCAGGACTACTTCTGGCAGTACGACAACAACGGACTGCGTCTCGCGCAAATCCGGTTGTACCTGAATCAGCAATAAGCGAGATCGACTGAACGGCCCGGAGGTCGCCGTGCGGGCCTCCGGGTCGGTTCCTCGACATGTCGTTCCATTCACGCCAGATGCTCGTCACACTCGCCTTCGCGGCGAGCCTGTGGCCCTCCTCAGCTCTGTCGGAGCCCCTGGCGGTCTTCAGTCCGACCGAGCACGACTTCGGCGGCGTCCGGCGCGGTGAGAAAGTCGCGCGGACCTTTCAACTTCGCAACGGCGGTGATGCATCGCTTGAATTGACAGGCGTTCGCTTCTCCATGCCGGGAATGACCGCCCGCCTGCCGGGGACTGTCGCGCCCGCGGCAGACGCAACCATCGAGCTCGAGTTGACCACCGACCATGTGCAGGGACGCGCGCGCGGAGTCGCGGTCGTGGAAACGAACGACCCGCGCGCACGGTCGGTGTCGCTCGTGCTCACGGGGATGGTCCATGGCCCCGTCGACATCGAGCCGCTTCCCGCGGTGTTCCTTTCCTCCTTCCGCGGCGAGGACGTCCGCCGCGAGCTGACCGTGCGCAGCAACCAGCCTGGGCCCGTCGCGATACGTTTGACTGCGCATCGCGGCACGCACTACGAGGCGGAGCTCGAGACCGTCGAACCGGGACGGACGTGGCGGCTCACCGTGAAACCGGCGGCGGGAATTGCACCCGGCCGCTACGACGACACGCTCGAGCTCGAGAGCAGCGACGCGGCGATCGGAATGATCCGCCTCCCCGTTCACGTCCTGGTCAAGGCGGACGTCTACGCGAATCCCGACGAGATCGATTTCGGCGAAGTGGCTCTCGACCGCCTCCGGCCGCAGCCGCGAGCGGCGCAGTTTCTCGAGCAGACGGCGTTCGTCAAAAAGCGCGGCGGAGCATTTCGACTTCGTGGTATCCGCTCAACCGTGCACGCCCTCGAGATCCGCGCGACGCCGTCTTCCACGGCGAGCAGCACCTTCCGAATCGACGTGGGCCTGCGTGCCGAGGCGCTTCGACCGGGAAGCCTCAATGGAACGATCTTCATCGACACCGACGACCCGACATTCCCGCGCTTGACGATCCGCGTCCGCGGGCAGGTAGTCGACAAGCAGCCGTAAGACTCCGCCGTCTGCGCGCTGCCGATGCACGCTCATGCCGCAAGTGTCATTGCCTGATCCCGACGCCACCCGCGCCTCGAGCACGCACGACGGACAGCGCCGCGTGACCGAGCGGCTCGCCACGGAGTTCGAGGTTCAGCCCACTCTAACCGCGCTCGACCTGCCTCACGAACCCGGCCCCACCGGTGATGGCGGCGGCGCTCGCTTCACGTACACCGTATCGTCCCTCACCTGTACCTGATAGGTGGGGACGTCCTCGGCTACGGGCCCGCTCAGCAGCTTGCCGGTGCGCACGTCGAAGGTCGCGAAGTGCAGCGGGCACTCGATGACATGGCCCTCGAGCGTCCCCTTCGACAGCGGCGCCTGCCGGTGACCACAGGCGTCCTGCAGCGCGTAGAAGGCGCCGTCGACGTTCGCGACGAGGATCCGCTCGCGATCGACGACGGCCCACGTCATCACGCCCGGCGCCAGCTCGGACGCCCGGGTCACCGGCACGAACCCGTCCAGCATGCCGTACGCTGTCGGACCGGCCTCCTAGCTCATGTCAGGGCGAAGCCGAAGAGCCGCGCGGCATTCTCCGCGGTGATCTTGCGAAGGTCCGTTTCGGGCGTTCCGGCGAAGATCCGATCCAGAAACTGCCTCGACTTCGGCCACGTGGACTCGGCGTGCGGGAAGTCGCTTCCCCAGAGCATGTTGTCGACGCCGATGGTGTCCCGCAGCTGGACCCCGAGGTCGTCCTCCATGAACTCCACGAACATGTTGCGGCGCCAGTAGTCGCTCGGCAGGAGTCCCGCCTTCGACTTCCATCCCTTGGTGAACACCGGCCGCTCTCGATACGTGAAGTCCATCTGCTTCAGCCAGTGAGGAATCCACGCCATCTCGTGCTCGACGGAGCCGACCTTCAATCGCGGATACCGGTCGAAGACGCCCGCAAAGAGCATCGCCCCCAGCGAATAGCGAACCCAGTAGTCCGTCGTGGAGCGGCCCGCCCCCGTGAGCTCGTCGAGGTTGATCGTGAACTCGCAGCCCGGCACGCCGATGCGAGGCGTGCCGATGTGCAGGAGGAGGGGAACGCCGACGTCTTGCGCGGTCCACCACAGACGCTCGTAGATCGGATGGCGATAGGGTCGGTCGGGGAGCGGCGAGACCGGAATGAACGCGCCGACCAGTCCGAGCTTCGCGCATCGTTCCAGCTCCTGACAGCCCTCCTCGACGTCGTCCACGTTGAGCATGGCGATGCCCTTCAGACGATCCGGCGAGGCCCGACAGAAGTCAGCGATCCAGTCGTTGTAGACGCGACAGATGGCGGAGAGCAACCCGCTGTCCGAGATCCGGTACCAGAAGAGACCCTGGCTCGGCTGCAGGCACGCGCCCCAGACGCCATCCATCTCGTTCTCTTTGATCATCGCCTGTGGATCGTACGCGCCGAGCCTCACGTCTTCCCACGTACCCAGGAAATCGATCTGGGACGGGTCCTCGAACCGCTGGCCGGCCTGCATCACGGCACCCAGGCTGCCGACCTGCTGGCCCTCGATGAACCACGCGTCGTACTTGCGACCCGTGGGCGTTTCCATCCGTTCCATCCGAGGCGCCCGCTCTCTGTACTTGGGCTCGATCCGGTGGGTGTAGAGGTCCGGCGGCTCGACGATGTGAGAGTCGGCCGAGATGAGCTTGTGTGTCGTCATCGCATACCTCCTCGGGCGATTCGCCCAGCTCAGGACGGCAGGCCGTAGTACGCGGCGCAGTTGCTCCAGAGGATCTTGCGTTTGCTGTCGTCGGAGATCGGCAGCCGGAGGAACGACTCGACGGCGCGCGGGAACTTCGAGTCGCCGTGAGGGAAGTCGGTGGAGAAGACGATCCGATCGTCACCGATCGCGTCGATGACGTACTTCACCGGCTCCTCGTCGCATTCGACGGACACGAAGCACTGTCGCTTGAAGTACTCGCTCGGAGCCATCGTCAACTCCGGCGCGTAGACGTCACCTTGCCGCTCCCAGTGCTCGTCCATGCGCCAGAGAAGGAACGGCACCCAGCTGCAATTCCCCTCGAGAAACGCGACACGCAGACCCGGATGGCGCTCCAGGATGCCGCCCAGGCAGAAACTGCCCGCCGCCAGCATCTGCTCCACCGGGTGGCAGTAGACGTGCTTCAGCATCGCGTTCGCGCCGAACTGCTCGCCGACCTGCCGCAGCTGCGAGCCGGCCCCCTCGTGGAACCCCAGCGGAACTCCGAGATCCTCGAGCGCCGTCCACAGAGGCTCGTAGTAGGGATCGTGCCAGTTGCGCCCGTTCACCTCGTTCGGCCGAAGGAACACGCCGCGGAAGCCGAGCTCGCGCGCGGCGCGGCGGACCTCGCGCACGGCATCGTCGACGTCGAACGGGGAGATCATCCCGGCCCCGAGCAGCCGCTCGGGGTTCTCCTGGCAAAACTCGTAGAGCCAGTCGTTGTAGGCCCGCGCCATGGCGGCCGCGAGCCCTGGCTCCATGTCCGGGATCGTGAGCGCGAACAATCCGCGCGAGGGGTAGACCACCGCGACATCGATGCCTTCGGTGTCCATGGCTTCGAGCTGGATCTTCGAGGTCCAGCCGCGTTCCTGGAACGGACGCCAGCGTTCCTGGTTACGGGCATAGTCGTGCCCGCGCCGGCGCCGGCTCCGATCCGCGTCGGCGGCGACACGGCCCCACGCCTTGCCATCGAGGGCGAGGCGTAAATCCCCGGCGTCCTCGGTCAACCCGTGCGGGACGCGATCCCGGAAGGCAGGATCGGCGTATCGGTGCCACAGATCCGGCGGCTCGATGATATGGATGTCGCTGTCGAGCACCTTGAAGTTCTGGTGCGCCATGTCCGACCTCCATGGACCGGTTGATGGTCGGCAACCCTACGCCGACGACGCCCCGGTGTCAAAGGCGCGCATCGCCTCAGGCACATCCCATGGCGTAGACCTGCGTGGCCCCTTCAGGCAGGTGACGCTCGGCCCAGCTCTGGCCGCCATCATCACTGGCGAACACCTCACCGCCGCTCGTCGCACAGTACATGCGCCTGGGCTGCCGCTCGTCGAAGGCGATCGTGAACATGGTGGTCCGTGGCTTGACGCCCATGTCCACTCGAGCCCAGCTCGCGCCGCCGTCGTTGCTGCGGAACAGGACGCCGACGTCGCTCTGGAAATTCGCACCTGCAGCCACCCAGATGGTCTTCGGATCACCCGGGACCTCGCGGATATCACGGCAGTAGGTGTGGCCCTTGGGATTCAGCGGCTCCAGCCTGGCGCTGGCCCAGTGCTGGCCGTGGTCCGTGCTGCTGAACAGGCCGGCGCGGCCGATGGCGAAGACCATTCCCGGACGCCAGCGTCCGACCAGCACGCCATGCATGTCTACCGTGTCGTCGTTCACGTACTGCCCATGGCTCATGTTCTCCCAGTGCATGCCGCCGTCGAGACTGCGGATGATGCCGCCGACCTCGATGGCGCCGTAGACCTCATCGGGGTTGGAAGGATTGACGGCCATCTCCAGAACGCGCTTGGCCGGGTTGGCCCCTGGGGCCACGGTGACCTCCGGGAAGCGGACTGTCACCGGGAGTTGCTGCCAATGCTCACCGCCGTCCGCACTCCGAAAGATCTCGCAGTTCTCGTAACCCGCGTACAGCATCTTGGAGTCGCGAGGATCGAACAGCAGGGACCAAACGGGCAGGCCGTGATCCGAGATGTTGAGGCGTTCCCAGTGCTCGCCGTTGTCGGTGCTGCGGTAGGGACCGTTCTGCGTCCCCACATACACGGTCTCGCTGTGCTCAGGGTGTGTGGCGATGGCCCGGATGGTGGGCGCTTTGGGTAGGCCATGGGTCAGAAGCTCCCACCGATCGTCGCCCACGGCCATGCGATACAGGCCCGATTTGACGGGGCGGCCGGGGACGGTCTCACCTGCGAGACCCACATACACATAAGATGTGCGACTCGTCGTCATCGTTTGCTCCTCCCGGATGGCGTGTGGACGAACCTGTACTCGCCGAGCAGCCGCTCGCCGCCAGCCTCGTGGCCGATGAGCGCGCGGGAAGCGCGTGAAGCGCCCGCGATCGTCCAGACTCGAGCGATCGGCTCACTTCGCCAGCGGATCCGGCCGCACCTGGATATGCACGGCGCGCGGCTTTGAGCCCTTGCCGCCTTCCATCAGCCACGGCGTGCGGTCGCCGTTCGTGCTCCACAGCCCGCGACCCTTCCAACCGGCGTTCGGGTCGTCGATGCGTCCGTCCAGACCCTTGGCGAAGAAGCCCATCGGGTATGGCACGCGCATCAGGATCATGCGCCCGTCCCTGAGCGCCGCGAAACCGTCCTGGAGGTTGGCGGTCGAGATCGGAACGTTCTCGCCCAGGCCCACCGTGTTGTGCTGATCGACCCAGGTGTAATAGCTCGCCTCGGCGCTGGTGTTCTCGAAGCCCTCGAACCCCGGGCCCGGATACTTGTGGAACGCGAACCCTTCCGGGCAATGGTTGCCGGTCGCGTTCGGTCCGTTGAGCGGCCCCTTGCACTTGCGGCGGTCGAAGCTGATCAGGCTGCCGTTCGAGCCTGACCCCCACACCACGCCGTTCTTGTCGATGTCGCCGCCGCGCACCCCGATGCCCTCCTTCGGAACGGCGTAGAACTCCGAGAGCTTCGTCTTGGGGTCGAAGCGCAGGAAGCCGGGCGGGCCGACGAACACGTTGAAGGTGTACCAGACCGAGCCGTCGGTGGGATGCGGCATCACCGCGTAGGGACCGGACCCAGCGATGCGCATGTCCTTGCCCGCTTCGGGCTCCTTGCCCGGCTCGGTCCATTCGTCGACCTTGCCGTTGCCGTTGGTGTCGAGCACCCACGGCGCCCAGCCCTGCGCCTTCGCGGCGTCGCCGGTCTCGTCCCACACCTTGGTGTTGACCCAGCCGGCCACGGGGCCGCTGCCCGAGAGCCACAGCGTGTCGTCGGCGTCATAGCCGAACTGCGGGTGATGCGTGCCGAAGCACGTGTCGACGAAGCTGTACTTCATCGTCTTCGGATCGAGCATCGACACCTGGCGTCCCGACCGCTCGAGCGGGAACACCTTGGCCGAGGGATGCTCCGAGCCCTTCTTGCAGAAGGCGGGATTCTCGATGCCGCGCACGGCCGCGGCGAACCATACCCGGCCCTTCTTATCGAACATGCCGTTGTGGTTGTTGGCCCGCTGGCTCCAGATCTTCTCCTCGCCCCAGTATGCCGAGGGGAGCATCGGCTTCATGGCGGCGGAGGCATGGAAGGGAGGTCCGAACGATTCGGGTGCGTCCCGATCCGCGACCGGCATCTTGAAGAACGTCACCTTGTGCGTCTTCGGATCGAGGATCGGCATGTCGTCGCTCGAGTACTCGTTCGAGCCATACAGCGGCCCGTAGGCATTGACGGTCGGATGGCGCCGGTCCGAGGAGATCAGGTCGTGCACGAAGTGCTTCTCGGTGGCCCACTCCCACGAGGTGACGACGACGTTGCGCTCGATACCGGCCGGCCGGGGCGGCTTGTGTCTGGGCAGCTCGCCCCTGGCGACGCGGTCGGTCCAGTCGCCGAAATACTTGAACGGCACACCGCCGAGCTGCACGGCGAGCCGGTTCATCATGAATTCGCCGGTCTGGCCCGAGGCGATGCGGCGCGCCCACGCTTCCGCGCCCGACTTGAATTCGCCGAGCGCGGCCGGGATCGTTCGCGTCGATTCCTGACCGAGCTGGTGGCAGCCGATGCAGTCGGTGTTGTTCATCCGATGGCGCCAGAGCTCCTGGGTGACGTTCTTCGGGATGTCGCTGGCGCCGCCGAAATCCTTTGCCGGCGGGATCTTCATCAGCGTGTACCAGTAGAGCGCCGGATAGTAGTGCGCGGCCGCCCGCTCGTCCGGCGCCGGCACCGCGGTCAGATTGAGCTGCTGGCCGGGCTTTGCGCGCACCTTGGGCGAATCCACCAGCCCGTAGCCGCGCACCCAGACGCTGTAGTTCGCCGTCGGCAGGTCGGGAATGACGTAGCGCCCCTTGTCGTCGGTGACCACCATCTTGGCGTACTTGGTCGGAAGTTCCGTCGTCTCCGCGATCACCCACACCCCGGCTTCCGGCCCGCTCCGGCTGCGCACGACGCCGCCGATATCGTCGTGATCGATGGCGACCTGCGCGGTCTGCTGAGCGGGGAGCGGGTGCGGAGCGGCCATCAGGAGCGCGGCAAAGACGAGGACCGCCGCGCTCAGGTACGACGCCGTTGTCCTGTGCATGTTGACCTCCCCGCGTCTGTTTCACGGCACCAGTGGTCCGTGGTGGCCAAGGGTATTCCGAGACGGAACAATGCGCCAGACGCCCCCTGCCTTCCTTTTTCCGAGGACTCGGGTACCCTCGAGCGGCGCGCGCGTCACGCCGTCGGGCGCTGCGACGGTGTCGCCGTCGGCCTCTCCCGAGGCGTACACGCCGAGCCATCTCGCGGAGCGGATTCTCACCGCCAGGTCGGCGCTCGAAGGCGAACGGAAGCAGGTCACGGTCCTGTTCGCCGATCTCAAGGGCTCGATGGAGCTGCTCGCGGACCGCGATCCCGAGGAAGCACGCAAGATCCTCGACCCGGTCCTCGCGCACATGATGGACGCCGTGCACCGCTACGAGGGCACGGTGAACCAGGTGATGGGCGACGGGATCATGGCCCCTCCTCGCAGGCCGTGAACCAGATGCCGCTCTGACGCCGCATACAGCGTACTCCGACCCGGCTTCGTTCGATGGAACCCTAGCGGGAACGCCACGGATTCCGCCGGCACGGAGGCACGGTAGGTCGCGTTGAACGGATAGACGTTCCCACCGCTCGACGCTGCAGCGTCTACCTCGGTCGAGGTGGCATCAAGCGCGACGGGACGCGCGCCGGCGGGTGGTTGGGGAACGCGCTCCCCAACCACGCGGCGACCTGACAGCGACTACGGCCTGCCGAGCTCGTCGGCCGTCCTAGCGATCGCCACCAACGCAGATGTTGCGGTTCACACCCGAGCCGGAAAAGTCGAGCGGGCCCTTCACCTCGTGCTTGTATTTCGTGAGCACGTCAACGCAGACGACCTCGGGCGCCTCCAGATCGCCGCCGCAATGGAAGTTGGCCGCGTCGTCGGTGCTGCCGCTGCCGTTGTAGATGGCGGTCTGCGGATACGGGCACAGCGGCCGCGTCCGCGTGACGACGCCGCCGCTCGTGGTCTGCGCGCGGATCTGCGCCGGCGCCACTCCGTGTTCGACCCAGTCGACGAGGGCATTGAACAGGTTCTGCGGCTGCGGCCCGCTGCCACCGCCGCAGTGCGCGACACCCGGCGCGCGGAACAGTCGATAGAACTCCTGCAGGCGTTCGAAGTCGGGCCCTTTCCCCGATCCCTGGCCGAAGCGCGAGGCCATCTGTCGGTAGTAGTTGATCACGCCACGCGGCATGATGAGCTGGTCGTTGCCGCCGACGAACGTGAGCAGCTTGCCGCCGTGGCGCCGGAACACATCGAGGTCGCCGAAGGTATCAGTCACGTCAGCAATGTTGCCCGAGCCGTCCTGCGCCACCTGCGGATATTGGTCGATGCTGACGGTGCGCCAGTCGAAGTTCAGGTCATGCTCGTCCCAGTGGAACTGCGTGACCCCGAGGAAGAACGGAGTCGTCCCGTTCAGCGCCGCCAGGTTCGTGCCGCGATCGAGCCCGAACCAGATGCGCTGGCCATCCTGGTTGCGTGGGCCGTCCCAGATCATGTCGATCGCCCGCGCCTCCAGAGGGGTGAGGCAATTGGTGGCGGGCGCGGTCGGGGCGCCGCAGATGTTGGCCGTCGCGCTGAAGTGGCAGGTGCGTGGGTCGTCGATGATGCCGTCGGTCACGCCGTCAGCCGCATCGCACGCGGCGACGGCGGACGCGGTCGCCTGGTTGAGCTTCGCCGCCGAAATCGCCCCGCCGAGCAGATCCTTCATCACGATCTGCCCCCACATCTGGGCGGTCTGAAAGCGAGTCCAGTAGATCGCGGGCGCGTTGGCGAGGATGCCGTCGAGCTCCTCCCCCAGCTCCTGCGCGAGCAGATACCCCTGCCGCCCGCCGGTAGAGCACCCGTTCCAGTAGTTGTACGCGGGCGCGATGCCGTAGTAGGCGCGCGCGATCACTTTCGACAGCACCACCTGCTGCTTGATCGCGTTGCGGATGAAGTCGTCGATGAACTGCAGGTTGTACGTGCCGTCCTCGTTCACACCGGGTTCGCAGTTGCCGCCGGCGTGGCCGGTGTCCGTTCCGGACCCGACATAA
>Ga0209057_1003755_pt1 | contig 11091 bp, 9 predicted proteins | sample GraSoiAngelo_146_FD_185903 | JGI IMG/M metagenome (GOLD analysis project Ga0209057, IMG submission 185903) | Grasslands soil microbial communities from the Angelo Coastal Reserve, California, USA - 14_1009_05_30cm (SPAdes) (version 2) | ecosystem: Environmental > Terrestrial > Soil > Grasslands ... | reverse complement strand
GACGAAGCCGGCGGGATCGTGAGCGATGAGAGTGAAAGCGCGCGACCGCAGCTCATCGTCCAGCGCCACGAACTCATGTGCTTGCGCGAGGCGGTCGGCGATCGCGTCGAACGCGGCGAGTCGCGAGCGTCCGGCTTCCGCTTGGCCGCGCTCGAAAGCGTCGAGCTGTTCCGGCGATCGGCCCTGGAAGTAGCCGAGCCAGAGCTGCGCTCCTGTGCTACCGGCGACAGGCCGACCGAAGTTGACCTCTGTGTACGCGATGTACGGCGTCACCGCGAGGAGAAACACGAAGAGCGCCGCGACCAGCGCACCAGCGGCACGGCGTGTCCTCGCGCTGGTCATCGCGATCAGTGCGAAGAGGGGCGGCCCGAATATCAGAAAGGGCCGGGTGAGCACCAGCGCCGCTGCGAGCAAACCCGCACCGGCACCACTCCACATGCGTGGCCGGCCGCTCAGGCTGGTGAATCCAATGGCGGCTCCCGCGAATAGCAGAGTCGCGAGGAGATCGGAGAGCGCGTGCGCCGCGAAGAAGGAGAACGCCGGATTCAGCGCAACCAGCGCTGCCGCCGCCACGGCGCCTCGGGCACCGAGCAGCGGACGTGCGAGGTGTGCGGTGAGCAGCACGAGCGCCGCCAGCGCGACGGCCTGCGCGACCGCGATCACCCACGGGTCGCACCCCGACACGCAGAGCGGCGCAAGGAACAGTGGATACCCCGGAAACCGCAGCGGCTCTGGGATGAATGGCTCGCCGACCCCAGCGTGCGTGTACTCGCCGCGCTCGACGAGGCCACGGGCAAGTGCGACGTACTGTCGCTGGTCATCGCGCGCCGGATCCCAATCGGGGGCGAGATAGGCGGCATACGCGATCGTGAGCACGATCGCTGCGAACGCGAACACGTAGGTGCCTCGTGGGACCAAACGGCTGAACATCGACGCTTAGCGCGGCGTCCGCGAGGTCCTAGTAGCGACCACGATGCAAGGCTATCCACGCGTCCGCCCTAGCGATACCAAAGGGACACGATCGACCCATATAGTCCGCGCGCATGCTCCTCACCATCGCGATCCCTGCTTTCGACGAGGTCCAGAACATCGAGCGTGCCATTCGCGAGGCGCGAGCCACGGCGCAAGAGGTCGCGCCCAGAGACGCCGAGGTCCTGATCGTCGATGACGGCAGCCGTGATGGGACCGGGGCGATCGTCGATCGACTCGCGGAACAGCTCGCTGACATCCGAGTCGTACGGCACGAGCGTAATCGAGGTTTCACGGGAGCAATGTCGACCTGCTTTCGTCACGCGCGCGGCGACTGGATCTTTCTCGCACCTGCCGACGGGCAGATCTCGATGAGCGAGGTAAAACGCTTCCTCACGGAAATCCCTCGGGCCGACGTCGTCGTCGGCGTGCGTGAGCAGCGGCTGGAGGGAGCAGGACGCAAGACGCTCTCCCGAGCCTTTCACCTCATCGCCCGGCTTCTCTTTGGCCTGAAGGTGCCGGAGTTCAGCTCGGTGTTTCTCTTTCGCCGATCGCTTCTCGCGTCGATGCGCTTTCGCAGCGCATCGCGGAGCGCCGCACTCCTGCCGGAGATCCTCTTCCGCGCAAGTCGCCGCGGCGGACGGTTCGCGGTGGTATCCGTGGTGCAGCACCCGCGGATCGCGGGTCGCGCGAAAGGCGGTCAGCTCTCGGTCGCAGTTTTGACGCTCGGCGAGCTCGTCCGCGTCGCGATCCTGGCGCGGCTCGACGAGAATGCTGCACGCAAGGTGCCTCTGGCGCGACGGGACTCGGCTCGCTGAGAGCGACGACCGTCTTCGCCGCGATCCTCGCGGCGATCGTCGGGGTCTTCGCCGCAACTCTTCCCGCGAACGACCCCGATCTCTTCTGGCACCTGGCGAGCGGTGCCTGGATGATCGACCACCGTCAGCTGCTCGACCGGGACGTGTTCTCGTTCACGATGGCCGGCACCGGTTATTCGACTGGTCAGTGGCTCGGCGAGGTCGTCTACGCGGCCCTTTATCGGGCGGGCGATTGGCTGGCGATTTCGGTTCTGCGGGCCGCGCTCGTTGCCGTCGCTACCTTCTTCATTTCCCGTGTCGTCTTGCGATACCAATCGAACCCGCTTTGGGCGATCGCTCCTCTCATCGCGGCCGTTCTGGTCTCGAAGATCATCTGGGGCGACCGGCCGCAGCTCTTCTCGCTTGCGCTATTCCCGATCTTTCTCTTCGTGGCGCTCAGTGCTCGACTCGACGGGCACGCGCGACGCGCATTCGTGCTCGTTCCGCTCGCGCTGCTGTGGGCGAACCTGCATGGAGCGTTCATCGTAGGCATCGCGGTCCTCGGCGTCGTGTCGGTCGAATCGTGGCTCTCGGGCGCGAGCGACCGGCGCATTCTGACCCTCGTGTTCGTCGTGAGTGCGGCGGCGACGCTCGTAAATCCGAGCGGGATCGGGGCCTACGCGGCGGCCGCCGGGTATGCGTCGAGCGCGAGCGTCGTCGTCGAAGAGCGCCCACTCGACGTGACGACCGGCGCAGGCACCGTCTTCGCCGCGCTGTTGTTGATAGCGCTGGGCCTCGCGATGCTCGTTGGTCGGGACATAGTTGCGGATCGGCTTCGCGCGCCGCTGCTTTGGGCTGGCCTCGCAGTTCCGTTCGCCGCTCTCGGGATGCTCCACCAGCGTCAGCTGCCATTCGCTTCGATGGTCATCGCACCGATTGTCGCTGCGCTCGCCCCGGCGGTCTTCGCCCGCCGCGTCTCCCCAGCTCCGAACGTCCCTCGCGTCACCGCGTCGCTCGTCGTAGTCGGATCGGTCGTCGCTGCGGCCGCGTTCATCCTGATCGCTGGCTCTCGTTCACCGGACCTCGCCGCGTACCCAATGGCGGCGGTTCCGCTCCTTCGCGACAGGACGGGCAATCTCTTCAACGAGTACGACTGGGGCGGGTATCTGATCTTCGCGCTCCCAGAGCACCCGACCTACGTCGATGGACGCGGCGCGGCGCTCTATCCCCCGAGCCTCATCGCCGAATTCCAGAATGCGGTCGCGCTTCGACCGGGATACCGCGAGGCGCTTGATCGTCGGGGCGTCCGCTTCGTGCTGGTGCGACCGGATCGAGCCCTCGCAGTCGCGCTCCGCGACGCGAACTGGGTGCTACTCGGCGAGGAGCCCGGACGTTGGGTGTTGCTCCAACGGCCTTGAGTCGCCACTGGGAGCCACGTCGCGGTCTCGCCAAAGCCCGGCGACCAAGAGGACGAAGACCACGACGGGAATCACGGCGCTCCACGTCTCTCGGTGACGGCTGATAGCGATCGCGTAGAACAGGGGCGAGATCAGAAGGAGGATCGCTGAGCCGACAAGGACCAAACGGCTCGCGACGCTCGGCGACCCACCGCGAGCAATCACGCCGCCCGCCACGATGATTGGCACGAGCAAGAGCAGATGGTCGTAGGCCCATTCGTAGGGCGCGATCGCAGATGACAGAGCAAGCCAGACAGCGCGAGCCCCATCCGTTCCGCGGCGAAACCGAGCGGCGAGGGCGACGCCGGCGATCGCAAGGAGAACGGCCACAAACGCGCCAGCCGGGCCGGCGGCCTCGGACAGCAGCGAGTAGATCGTGGCAGGCAGGCTGAACCGCCGCTCCGGGACGATCGCCAGCCAACCGACCCACCACCCGGGTCGCACGAGAGCGCTGGCGATGAGCACAAATGCAACCAGGACGAGCCAGTTAATTGCTGCGCGCACCGTCGTGAGGAGACCGACCGCGGCGGCGACGAAGAGCTGCGGCTTCGCCAGGAACGCAAGCGCGCAAATCACGCCCCGGCGATCAAGGCCACGGCGAAACGCGAGGATCGCGCCGGCGCTCGCTGCGACGAGCGCGAAGCCCCACTGGCCAAGGACGAAGGTGTGATAGGCCGGCGTGGACATCGTGATCGTCAAGCCCGCGACCCCGTTGGCCAACGGAAGGTCCGGCAGGTATGACCGAAGCAAGGCACGGACCGCGACGATCGCGAGCGCGAACGTGGTGAGCGTCCATAGCCAGCCTGCGACCTCGAGCGGAAACAAGGCGAGTGGAACGAACGCAAGGGCGACCCACATCGGGTATCCGTACACGGGCGTGTCCGGCGGCTGCGTGCCCATTCGCGCGACGGTCGCAGTCCAGGTGGTCGGATCGTACGGATCGGCACCCAGGACGAGAGCACGCCCGCCGGCCCAGAAACCCGAAAAGTCGGTGATGTGCATCAGCTCTTGCCGACGGGTGACCGCGCCGAACAAGACCAAAAAGGCAACGCCGAACGCGACGCTGGCGAGGAACGTGATGTCTGCGGTTCGTCTCAGGCGATATGTGTCCGTACGAAGAAGCGCTGGGGAGGCGCGAGGTATGCGATCAACAAGAGGATGCTACGAGGCGCTCCGGCAGCGTCGGTGCGACGACCCCGTGGCGCGCGACGACCGGCCGATTAGGAAGTCGCGTAAGACGGTGAGCGTGCGCGAGTGAGTCGAGAGGGCGCGGCCTGGAAGCAGGTTTCCTCGGGTGCTGTTGAAGACCCACGTGAAGAGGATCGGATGAGACGGGGTAACACCAAACGTCACCGGGATGAGAAAATCAACGCACGCGAGTTTTGCCGACCTAGCTCAACGGTAGAGCAGTGGTTTTGTAAACCACCGGTTCCGGGTTCGAGCCCCGGGGTCGGCTCCGTAGACACACACGTTTACAGACATCGAAACGGACGTGCCTACCGTTCCGTCACCTTGCGCACCTCGGTCGGCGCACCCGGCGGCCCGCCGGGCGCCGACGTGTAAGCCGGCACGCCGACGCAGGTGAACAGCAGGCCGTCCAGCTGCTCGCCGAGCAACGGAGGCACCTCGCTGTCGACGAAGGTCATCCCGGAGGCGCTCGCACCGAGAGCGTAGGCAAGCAGGTGTAGCCTGCCCTCGACCAGGCCGGCAGCGAGGTGCGCCTCGCGGTATTCCCGGTCGTCGAGCGTACCGACGTCCGTCGCGGCGATCACGACGAACGCGGCGTCGCGAGCGAGCCCCTGCTCCCAACACACCCGGTAGAGCTCCTCTCGCATCGCGCCAGCGCGTACGGGAGCCGAGACATCCGGCCATCGGTAGAGACCCGGCACGACGCCCTCGACGTCGTGGACGACGAAGCGGTGCGCGAGATCGATACCGCGGAGCGCTGCGCCAAGAGAGGTGCGCAGCGTGCGCTCGGGCAGACCCCGGGTGGGGTCCATGCGGCGCTGCGAGCCGCGCGCGAGCACGACGTCCTCGATCGGGTTCGATCGAGAGACAGGCGCAGCGACCGGGGCGCCGCGCTCCCACAGGGGCCCAAGCGTGTCGCGATCGCCCGCCCGCTGCGCGGCGGTTCCCAGGGGGAACTCCAACGGCGCTGCGTCGACGTCACCCCCGGCTGCGGGACCGGAGGCATCGAGCGCGGGCGGGCCGTTGCCGAGGGCGACGACGGCCACGGGCCATTCGTGCACGCCATCCGCGCCGACGAGCGCGGCCACCGCCGCATCCGGGAAACGGCTGAACAACGAGGCGGTGAGCCCCGCGGAGTCGGCGACGGCGAGCACCTGGCTCAGCATGGTGCCGGCGTCCCAATACACGTGGCGGTATCCGCGCTCGCGGTAGCGCCAGCCCGTGCGCCAGGGGACTCCGGTGACGACCAGGGCGGGCGCACCACCCCGGGGGGGCGGCGCGATCCGCACGAGGGCATGCTCGCGCGGGTCGTACCAATGCACGCCGGCAGGCACGTCCACGCCATCGGGGACAGCGACGTACACCTCCAGCGGGAAGCGGCCGCCCGCGGACCCGGCGGCACGGAACAGCCAGGTCGTGTAGGGCCGCGCCATCGTGCGCACCACGCCTGCGGAAAGGTGTAACAACCGGGAGAGCTGCGGAAGATCCAGTTCGCCGGGGCCGACGTCCGCGGTGCCAGCGAGCACGGAGACGGCGGGGGCCGTGGTGGCCGGTAGGCTGCGAGGGAGCGGCACGCGAGGCAGCGATCCCTCGTAGCGTTTGAAGAACCACGGGAAGCGGGCCAGGTCGTTGGCCTCGAGTCCCTGGACCACGCGAGGGTCGTCCACCGGCGGTGTCCACTCGTGGCCCGTTCGACCCGCGAAGCGGCGATCGATCGAGGTCAGCCTGTGCAGCGTCTGGGTTGCGGTCTCGACGTTGCTGATTCTGGCGCACGCGGGCGCTGTGCCGTCTTGGTCTCGATCACGCAGCCGCCCCGCAAGGTCATCGACCGTGCGCGACTAGGAGGCTCGGCTGTGTCTGTTTACCGAGACGACCAGCCCCGGGGTCGGCTCAGATCGTCCCTATGCCCGCACAGGTCTACCGCGAACCAGTCGCACGATCGCGACGAGGACGACCGCGCCGATCGTGGCGACGATGATCGAGCCGATCAGGCCCGTTGGTTCGGCGCTCGGCAAGATGATCGAGAACAGCCAACCGCCGATAAGCGCGCCGATGAGGCCCAGGATCAGATCCCCGATAAGGCCGTAGCCACCTCCCTTCATGATCAGACCTGCGAGCCACCCGGCGATGAGTCCAACGATGATCCAAGCAATGAATCCCATCTAAACCCCCTACGGTCGTGCACTAATACACGCGGATCGCGTCGTTCCGGACCTGCATTCGTTCGGCCAGGTCAGATTTCTGCGACCGAAAGCGATCTAAAGGGAGCCGGCTTGCTAGCTGCCGCGGCGCTTCCGCGTACGCGCCGCCTTTTCTGCAGCCGTGCTCCGACCTGCGGCGCCCTCGTCCGGACCGCTTTGCGCGCACTCGCCGAGCGCGCTCGGGGTCCCCGTGCACGTGACGCGGCTCGCGCCTGGCGCGAGAGGGCCTGCGGCGATGCAGCGGCCCGGCCCTCGCGTTTCAGCGCGGCGCGGACCGCCCGCCCGCGCCTCGGGTTCGGCTTTCGTCCGGCGCGCCGCGTCGCGCTCGCGGCGGACGCGCGCGTCTCTTCGCTGACCCGGCCGCGCGGCGGCGTCGGAAGCTTCACGCCGGCGCGACGGGCCTTCGACAGCCCGATGGCGATCGCCTGCTTCGTCGAGCGCGCACCGTGTTTGCCTTCCCGCACGTGCTCGATCTCCTCGTGCACAAAGGGGCTGGCTTGCGTGGTCGGCGCGGCGCCTTCTTCCTTCAGCTCTTGTGATTCCTCGATCGTCTCTTTCTCCATCGCAGACCTCCATATCCGCACACTGCAGGCGTGAGGCCATGGGACGTCAGCGGATCTCCGGCTCCGGGACCTGCGGCTCGAGCGCGGCGCGACGACTGCGCGGCAGCAGACGTCCGGCTCCGTTGCGGAGCGTTGGCCACAGGCCACGCCGCAGGCCGAGCACGATGACGATGAAGACGAGTCCGGTCACGACGCCGGGCGCATCGCGCAGCACGTCGGAGGTGGAGAGAAAGTCGCGCAGGAGCAGGAAGACCGCGGCGCCGAGAATGCCGCCCCAGAGTGTCCCCAAGCCGCCGAGCACTGCCATGAGGACGACCTGGCCTGACGTGCTCCAGTGGAGGAAGTCGAGCGAGACGAAGCGCTGGCTTAGGGCCTCGATCGATCCCGCGAGGCCGGCCAGCGCCGCCGAGAGCACGAACGCGACGAGCTTGTACCGGGCCGTGTCGTAGCCCAGCGCACGCGCGCGAGCCTCGTTGTCACGGATGGACACGAGCACGTGTCCGAACGGCGAGTGGACGATGCGGTATGCGGCGAGGTAGCCGACGACGACCAGCGGGAGCGCCGCGTAATAGAAGGACAGCGAGGGTCCGAGGGCGAGCCCGCCAAGTGTCCGCGGGATGCCCTGCAGCCCGTTCTCGCCGCCGGTGAGCGGCCGCGCCTCGTTCGCCACGTAGAAGAGCATCTGCGCGAAGGCGAGCGTCACCATCGCGAAGTAGATGCCGGTGCGCCGTAGCGAGAGATAGCCGAGCGGGAATGCGAGCGCGGCGGAAGCGACAACGCCGGCGAGGGCCGCGAAGGGGAACGGCATCCCGGCATCGCGCGCAACAAGGCCGGCGGCGTAGCCCGCGACGCCCCAGTAGGCCGCGTGCCCGAACGAGAGCAGACCGCCAAACCCCAAGAGGAGATCGATCGACATCGCGAAGAGACCCCACACGAGGATGTCGAGCGCGAGGACCGGGTAGAGGACCCGCGGGAGACCGAGGGCGACGGCGATCGCCGCCGCGGCGAACGCGACCTGGCCGCGACGCAAGCTCACGACGTCTCGAGCGAGCCGAAGAGCCCGCTCGGCCGCACCAGCAAGAGGACCGCCATGAGCGCGAAGGCGACGATGCCTTCGATCGCCGGATCAAAGATCGCGCCGACGCTCGAGAGCACTCCGACCAGGAACCCCGCAGCGATCGCGCCCTTGATCGAGCCCATCCCGCCGATCACGACGACCGCGAACGTGAGGATGATGAGCTCGGACCCCATGAGCGGCGACACGTTCCGCATCGGCGCGGCGAGGACGCCCGCGAGCGCGGCGAGACCGAGGCCGAACCCGAACACGGGGGTGGTCCAGCGATCGACGTCGACCCCGAGCGCGCGCGTCAGCTCGGCGCGCTCCGTCGCAGCGCGCACGACCATCCCGAGGCGCGTGCGCTCGATCGCGTACCAGACCGCGAGCGAGACCGCGAGCGAGAACGCGATGACGAACAGGCGGTATGTCGGGTAGGTGACCGCCCCCAGGCTCACCGCGCCCGCAAGCTCCGCCGGCGTCGCGTAGGGCTGGCCCTGAAGCCCGAAGCGCAGCCGCATCGCGTCCTGGATGAGCAGGCTGAGCCCGAACGTGAGAAGGAAGCCAAAGAGCGGATCGACCCCCGCGATCCGTCGCATCAGCAAGCGCTCGAGGACCATGCCCGCCAGCGCGATCGCGAGAGGCGCGATGACCAGCGACGGCCAGAACCCGATGCCCGCCTGCTGCAGGAGCACGTACGCGACGAACGCGCCAAGCATGTAGAACGCGCCATGCGCGAAGTTGACGATCCGCATCATCCCGAAGATGACGGCGAGGCCGAGCGAGAGGAGCGCGTAGAAGGCACCGTTCACGAGACCGTTGAAGAGCTGGATCGCGAGGAAGTCCATCGGGTCCGACGCGGCGCGCCTATGGAGGCGCGCGCCGCGTCATCCCTTTCGCTACTTCGCCATCTTGCAGGGGGCTTCGGCGAGCGGCCGCGAGGCCTTGTCCGCGGGGATGGTGTTGAGGATCTTCGAGTAGTCGAACGCCTCCTTCGACTCGGCCTTCGGCTTCACCTGCGCGAGGAAGGCGTCGTGCATGACCCAATGGTCCTCGGGACGGATCTGACCGTTGTGGATGAAGAAGTCGCTGAACTTGTAGCCCTCGAGCGCCTTGACGACGGCGTCCGGGTCGTCCGTCCCGGCGCGGCGGATCGCCTCGAGGTACTGCGTCGTGGCCGAGTAGTTTCCGGCGTGCGCGAACGTCGGACGGATCTTGGTCCGCTGGAGGAACTTGTCGGCGAAGGCCTTCGACGCGTCGTCCTCGCTCCAGATCCATGGCGTCGTGTATACGACCCCGGCGAAGGCGTCCTGCCCGAGCGCGGTGATGTCCGTGTCGAAGAGCAGTCCGATCGCGAGCTTGACGCCCTGGTCCTTGAGCTTGAACTCGTTGTACTGCTTCACGACGTTGACGAGGTCGCCGCCGGCCTGCATCACGCCGAGGATCTGCGGTTTGAGCTGGCCGGCCTTGAGAAGCAGGCTCGAGAAGTCACCGGTCTGGTTCGGGAACGGCGAGCCGTCCGAGGCGATGACCGTTCCGCCGTTGCTCGTCACCGCTGCGCGGAACGACTTCTCCATGTCCTGACCGAACGCGTAGTTCGGATAGATGATGTACCACTGCTTGCCGCCGCTGCTCGTCACCGCGATGCCGGTTCCCTGCGCGAGCATGTACGTGTCGTAGGCGTAGTGGAACGTGTACTTGTTGCAGGAAGCTCCGGTCAGGTCCGTCGTCGCCGCGGTGATGTTGATGTAGAGCTTCTTCTCGTCGTTCGCGACCTTCGCGATCGCAAGGGCCGCTGAAGACGTCGGAACGTCGAGGATGATGTTCGCGTTGTTGCGCTCGTAGAACTCCTGGGCCTTCGAGCTCGCGAGCGCGGGATCATTCTTGTGGTCCGCGCTGATGACCGTGATCGGGCCGCCCAGCGCGTTGTCGCCGTACTTCGCCTTGAAGTCGTCGATCGCCATCTGCACCGCCTCGACGGCGTTCTTCCCCGACAGGTCCGCGTAGACCCCGGACTGGTCGTTGATGACGCCGATGACGACCTTGCCGTTCGTCAGCTTCACCGTGCTCGCGCCGCCGCCGGGTGTCGTGCCGCCACCGCAGGCCGCGGCCGCGATGACCCCGGCGAGCGGGACCGCGAGCCAGACTGGACCGCGCATATGCCGCCCTCCTTCGCCGTCCTTAGATGCCAAGGTGCTGCCGGAGCTCGTGCTCGCGGGCCTTCACTTCGTCGTTCGCGAGGGTCGTAACGATCTCGCCTTGCCCGAGCAGATAGTGGCGGTCGGCCACCGAGGTGGCAAAACGGAGGTTCTGCTCGACAAGGAGGATCGTGAGCGCGTCGGCCTTCGCGTCCACGAGGAGCCGCGCGATCTGCTGGACCAGGATGGGCGCGAGCCCTTCGGTCGGTTCGTCGAGTAGCAGCACCCGCGCCCCCATCCGCAGCACCCGGGCGATCGCGAGCATCTGCTGTTCGCCGCCTGAGAGCTTGCTCGCGGTCTGCTGCCTTCGCGCCCGGAGCGCCGGGAACGCCTCGTAGACGCGCTCGAGCGTCCACGCCGACGGCCCCAGTCGCGGCGGAAGCAGGAGGTGCTCCTCGACGCTGAGCGAGCTGTAGATGCCGCGATCGTCGGGGACATAGCCAAGACCAGCATGGACGCGGCGAACCGGTCCGAGCGGACCGAGATCGCGCTCGCCCAGCCGTACCGATCCGGTCATCTGCGCGTGCAGGCCCATGAGGCACCGCAGGAGCGTCGATTTTCCGGCGCCGTTGCGTCCAACGAGCGTCACCACCTCACCCGGCGATGCGCGCAGGCTCACTTCTCGGAGCGCTTGGGCTTCGCCGTACCACGCGGAGAGCGCGGT
>Ga0209057_1003745_pt1 | contig 11115 bp, 10 predicted proteins | sample GraSoiAngelo_146_FD_185903 | JGI IMG/M metagenome (GOLD analysis project Ga0209057, IMG submission 185903) | Grasslands soil microbial communities from the Angelo Coastal Reserve, California, USA - 14_1009_05_30cm (SPAdes) (version 2) | ecosystem: Environmental > Terrestrial > Soil > Grasslands ... | reverse complement strand
GGCGCCTCATGAATCTCCGTGAGGTCGCGCAGGAGCTCTACCGCCGGCTCGCGGGCCTCTTCGTCCCGGATGCCGACGGCCGCCGCCCCTGCCAGGGGCACGACCCGCGCTTCCGCGACGATCCCCACTGGCGCGACCTCGTCACCTTCGCCGAGTTCTTCTGCGGCGACACCGGCCGGGGGATCGGCGCGCGCTACCAGGGCTGGACGACACTCGCCATCCGTTGCTTCGAGGACCTGGCGCGGAGCCGGTCGAAGTAATGCCCTGTGCCGCTAAGTGCTCGAACTAGGAGAGGAACGGCTCGGTAGGGACGGTCACGAATCGGGCCGCGGCAGCCCTCGTTGCGGAGCCTGGTCATGGGCTCCACCCACACGAGACCCTGAAGAGCCGTTTCTTGTAGCCATCAAGGACCGACCCGTGCTACGGTCCTCGAGCCTGGGGGGGAGGACCGATGTCCACTCGCGCCTGTTGGCTCGCGACCTGGCTCGTCGTGATCACGCTCGCGCCGGCTGCCCGCGCGACGTCCTCGTTCGTCGAGTTCGAGAGCGGTCAGGTGCGGCCGCTGGCGCTATCGCCGGACGGTACGCATCTCTTCGCGGTCGACACGCCGGACAACCGTCTCGAGATCTTCGACGTGGCCTCCGATGGGACCCTCGTGCCGCGGACCCTGGCGACCTATTCGACCCACACGGTGCCCGTCGGGCTCGAGCCCGTCGCGGTCGCGGCGCGGACGAACACCGAGGTGTGGGTGGTGAACCATCTTTCGGACAGCGTCAGCATCGTCGATCTGTCCGGCAGCCAGCCGCGGGTCAGACGGACCCTGCTGGTCGGCGACGAGCCGCGCGACATCGTGTTCGCGCTGGGTGGCACACGCGTCTTCATCACGTGCGCGCACCGCGGGCAGCAGCGGACGGACCCGTCGATCGCGAGCGTGTCGGGCGCGGGTGATCCCCAGCTCACCAGCCCCGGCGTCGGCCGGGCCGACGTCTGGGCGTTTGACGCGACGAATCCGGGCTCGACGCCCGGCGGCACGCCGCTCTCGATCATCACCCTCTTCGGCGACACGCCGCGCGCGCTCGCGGTGAGCAGCGATGGCAACACCGTCTACGCGGCCGTCTTTCACTCCGGCAACCAGACGACCACGGTCAACGAGGGGGCCGTCTGCAACGGTGGCGCCAGCGCCGGGCCGTGCACCGTGAACGGCGTCACGTACCCGGGCGGCCTCCCGGCGCCGAACCAGGACGCGAATGGTGTGACCGGCCCCGAGACCGGCCTGGTCCTCACGTTCAACGGCTCGCACTGGGTCGACACGCTCGGCCGCAACTGGGACAATGCCGTTTCCTTCTCCCTGCCCGACGACGACGTCTTTCGCATCGACGCCACTCAGAACCCGCCGCGCGCCATCCCGAGCCCGCCGCACGATGGCCAGCCCTTCGCCCACGTCGGCACCGTCCTCTTCAACATGGTCGTCAACCCCGCGAACGGCCACGTGTACGTGACCAACGGCGACGCGCGCAACGACGTGCGCTTCGAGGGGCAGCGCTCGCCGTGCGGCAGCCCGACGTCCGTGGTCGGCCATCTGAGTGAGGCGCGCATCACCGTCCTCGATCCCGTGAGCGGCAGCGTCACGCCGCGGCATCTGAACAAGCATCTCGACAGCGGCCCGGACAGCTACTGCACGGTCCCCAGCCCCGCCGGCACGGCCGACGCGAGCCTCTCGACACCGCTCGGCATGGCGGTGACCGGCGACGGCAGCACGCTCTACGTGGCGGCCTTCGGCTCGAGCGATCCGGCAAGCCCGGGAACCGGCGGCCAGGTGGGCGTGTTTGCTACCGCGCAGCTGGAGGCCAATACGTTCACGCCGAGTCTCGCGAGCCACATCCTGCTGAGCGGCGGCGGCGCGAGCGGCCTCATCCTCAACGAGGCGAGACGGCGGCTCTACGTCCTCACACGCTTCGACAACGCGGTATCCGTCGTCGACACGTCCACGAGCCCGGGCAACGAGGTCCAGCACCTGCCGATCTACAACCCTGAGCCCGCCGCGGTGACGGACGGACGCCAGTTCCTCTACGACGCCACCCTCACCTCGAGCAACGGCGAGGCGTCGTGCGCGAGCTGCCACATCTTCGGGGACTTGGACAGCCTCGCCTGGGATCTCGGAGACCCGAGTGGCACCGTGCTCAACAACCCGAACCCTTTTCGGCTGACCATCGGCGAGAACAAGAACTTCCATTCGTTGAAGGGCCCGATGACGACCCAGACCCTGCGCGGGATGGTGAACAATGGACCCATGCACTGGCGGGGCGACCGCACCGTCGGCAACGACCCGCCTCCGAACAACAACCCGCTCACCGACCCCGCCGGCGACTTCGAGAAGTTCAACGTCGCCTTCGTCGGGCTCCTCGGTCTGTCGGGCCACTGCAGCGTGACGACGAGCCAGCCCTGTCAGGGCGCTGCGGACTGCCCGACGGGCGAACTCTGCGTGGGGCTCTCCGACGCCGCCATGCAGGCGTTTGCCGACTTCATGCTCGAGGTGATGCTGCCGCCCAACCCCGTCCGCGGACTCGACAGCTCACTCACGGCCGCGCAGCAGGGTGGCAAGACGTTCTTCAACACCGTCACGTCCGACACGGTGCAGACCTGCAACGGCTGCCACGCGCTCAATCCCGCGCAGAGCCACTTCGGCACCGACGGCTTCTCGAGCTTCGAGGCCGAGACGCAGGACTTCAAGATCCCCCACCTCCGCAACCTCTATCAGAAGATCGGCAGGTTCGGCTTTCCCAACGTGGCGCCGGTCATCAACGCGGCGGGCGACGCCACGCTTCCCGCGGCCGGGACGTTCATGGGCGACCAGGTGCGCGGCTTCGGCTTCCTCCACGACGGCAGCGTCGACGCGATCTTCCGCTTCCACAACGCGCAGGTCTTCAACAACGGCTTCGCCAGCACGACGAACACGAACTGCGGGACGACGTCGCCGAACGCCTGCCGCCGCAACGTGGAGCAGTTCATGTTCGCCTTCGACTCGGATCTCGGGCCGATCGTGGGGCAGCAGGTGACGCTCACGAGCGGCAACGGCGCGACGGTGGGCCCGCGCATCACGTTGATGCTGCAGCGCGCCGCGGCCGGCGAGTGCGACGCCGTCGTCAAGGGTAACCTCGCCGGCGTGGAACGCGGCTGGGTCTGCACCGGCTCCGGCTGCGGCGGCGCCGGGTCGTTCCAGAGCGACCGGACCGGCGAGCCGCTCCTGACTGACGCCCAGCTTCGCGCGCAGGCGAACACAGCGGGGCAGGAGCTGACGTATACTGCGGTGCCGGTCGGATCCGGCATCCGGATCGGCATCGACCGCGACGAGGACGGCTTCCCCGACCGCACCGAGCTCGATACGGGCTCGGACCCCGCAGACCCGGCGAGCGTGCCGGGGTCGAGCACGACCACGACGACGACGGTGACGACGAGCACGACGAGGTCGTCGACCACGAGCACGACGGCGCCGACCACCTCCACGACGTCAACCACGACCACGACCAGGCCGCCCACCACGACGACGTCCTCGACCACGAGCACGACCAGCGCGCCGTCCACCACGACGTCGTCAACCACGAGCACGACGGGGCCGACCACGACGTCGTCGTCGACGACCACGACCGCGACGGCGAGCACGACCACGACGACGCGGCGGTGCCGAGGGAAGAAGTGCCAAGGGCGCTGAGTTCGGTATTCGGCGTCTGACGACGACGCGCGGTATTCACGGCAGCGTGGCCGCGCAGGGACCGCAGTGCGCGCTGGACGCTTGCGGGCTCTTGCCGCGCCTCGGTCGTGGCACTAAGCTCGGGTCGAGAGTCATGGAGCAGGATCCGTTCACCAAGAAGCTGAAGGAGCGCGAGCGGGCGGACGAGGACATCTTCTTCGCCAAGCGCGATCGGGAGCTCATCGAGAAGGTGCGGGACGCCGACGACGAGGCTCGACGCCGCTACCTGCGGGAGCTCGCCCACATGCGCTGCCCCGAATGCGGCGCGCGGCTCGTCCGGGGCGAGCATTACGGGGTCACCATCGAGGAGTGCGCCGCCGGGCACGGCATGTGGCTCACCGAGGCCGAGCTGCACGCCCTCGCCGAGCGAGAAAGGAACTCGTGGATCGGGCGCTACTTCTACCGCCTGAAGCCCGTGGTGTAGCCGCGGCTCGCGCGCTCCGTCGTCCCGGCCCCGCGTCGCCGTGCGGGTTCGGTAGGCTTGAAGGCGGCAGGACCGAGGAGTAGCGTCCGAGCCATGCGGTGGCGGCACGGAGTGCTGATCGCCGTTCTGATGACGCCCGGTGCTGCCGTGGGTGACGCGGACGGCCCGGCGCGCTTGCTCACGTATCGCAACGGCCGCCTGAGCGCTCGGCTCGATCGCGTTCCGCTCGAGCAGGTTCTCACGGCCCTGTCGCAGGCGACCGGCGCCGCGATCCACGGCAGGCCGCTCGCCCCCTGGGAGGTGAGCGCGCACTTCGACGCCCAGCCGCTGCGGGAAGCGCTCGATCGCCTCCTCGACCAGAGCTTCATCCTGCGGTACGGCGCCGACGGCCGCCTGCTCAGCGTCAATCTGCTCGCCGCGCCCTTGCCGCGGGTCGCCAAGCGGGGGCGGGCGCCCGCCTCACCCGCCGCGCTCTCCGTCATGGTCGCCGAGCACGACCCGATCACGGTGAGCGGACGCCTGGCCAAGGCGCTCCACGCCGGTAGGGTCCGCCTGCCGGTGCTCCTCGAGGCGGCCGTGCACGACGAGGACGCCAGCGTGCGCGCCGCCGCGCTCGCGGAGGCTCTCGCCGCCGTCGAGGCCGACGGCACGCTCCGCGTGCCCCTGCTCTCGACGCTCCGGGGTATGAGCGACGACACGCTCACGACCTTGGTCCGGGCGTGGACGGGAAATCGGGCCGACGAGCTCGTCACCCAGGTTGCCCAACGCTCCCGCGACGGATACCTCCGCGACCGGGCCGCGAGCGTCCTCGCGCGTCTTCGGCTGGCCGCGACCGCCGCGCGGGGCACGGGAGGGCCTCTCTCCCGGGCGCGTGGCTAGCCGAAGCCGCCGCCGGCTGGCGCCACGCCGCATCGCGGGGCCGCGACGGGCGCGCCCGCGCCCGGTCGCGCCGACCCGATGAAGGAGCGCCTCTCCAGCGCCCTCGTCCCGACGCTCGGTCTGGTGCTCTTCACCGTCACGGTCTGGGCCCTTCATCGCCAGCTCGCGACCTACGGGGGCTACGAGGAGGTGCTCGCTCGCCTCGGCGCGATTTCGCGCACCCGTCTCGCGCTTGCCTTCGCGCTCACGGTCGCGGGCTACCTCTCGCTCGCGGGCTATGACGTGCTCGCGCTGCACCACCTCGGCCGTCGGCTCGCGTATCCGCGGGTCGTGCTCGCTTCCTTCGTCGCCTACGTCGTGAGCCACAACGTCGGTCCCGCGTTCCTCGGCGGCAGCGCCTCGCTACGAGGCCCAGCGCCGCAGCCAGCCGGCAGGCGCGCAACGCGATGTGCCTCGCTAGATAGTAGCGGTGATGACCTGAGTTGACGAGTGCCTGTGGTCCCGATTCAGCGGACAGAAGATGCGGGTGACGAGGCGTCATCTGCGCCGCCCTCCTCGACCTTGCGAGCGCGCCGCGTGCGCCAGACAGCGAAGAGCATGGCCATGACGACCAGGAAGGTGGCCGGCACCCACAGCATCAGATCGATGTAGAGCGTGAGCCAACCTAAGGCGCCGCCTTCCATCCCATAGATTCCCTTGGTCGAGAAGACGAGCCGCTCGAACCCGTCGAGCAGGAAGACGAGAGACCAGGCGCCGAGCAGAGTTCCTACCGCCCCGAGCCCGAGAATTCCGATCGCCGGCTTGAGGCTCATCCGGGAACGTTCGACCCTGTCGGTCACAATGGTCCAAAGGTAGAGGCTTCCAAAGACGACGATGAGGGGGCTTCCGAACAGGGCGAGCGATCCCAGGTAGGCCTGCCGGTCCATGTCTTGAATAAGACGCTGCTCCTTGTAGACGGCTGCGCGGATCGCCTCGTCGCATTCCCGGACGCGGCTCTCGATGTCCTTGAGTCCCTGGGCGCGGACCCAGTCCCCCGGCGGGCCCCATGGGGTGATTCTCGAGCCGATCCAGGCGACAGCCGGCGTCTGCTCGGTCTCTTCCGGCGGGAGCCTCAACCGGAGTGCGACCTGACACTGGAACTCGCTTGCGTGGACGGGGGGCGGCGGCGCGTTGACGACGACTTCGACGCAGTCGTCGGTGTCGGAAGGCACCTCCTGGAGCTCGCCGCGATCCGCCCGACAATCGACGACGTGCCACGACATCATCCCGCCGCGCCATACGCGCTCGCGCAACCATGTGTCGAGCGATCGGTCGTCGAGTCCGGGCTCGAGGTCCTTCACCGGGATTCCTTTGGCGCGGGCGACGGGGTCTGTGGCCACGGCAGGCCCGACGATCAGGGCGATCGCCAGTGTAGCGGCTGCCGTGAGTGCCATCGTCTTCATTCCAGCCCACCGCCGGCAGAGAAACAAGCGTTGCAACCCTCACCCCATCGTGCCGATGGCGATGGCGGCCAGAGACAGCACGACGGCGAGGCCGAGGAAGAGTCGCGCCGGCCCGCCCCGGCGGTGCTGGCCGCGCGCGGCGAGCCGGCCGAGGAGCGGGATCGCGAGCAGCGCGAGCGTGGCCGCGACCAGCACCACCGCCGCCGGCCCCGCGCCGGCGACGCGATCCGCGAGGTTCGAGATCGACCTGGCTACTTGAAGAGCGCCGCGCCGGCCTTCGCCTAGGCGGCGGCCGCGATCTTCATGGCCGCATTCAGGGAGAGGACCTTCTTCACCCCGAGCTCATCGGCCGCGCGGAGCGTGGAGCCCCCGAGCACGATGGCGGCTGCGACGAGAGCGGCGGACAAGGTCTTCATGGCGGCATCCTCCTCGCCTGCGATTCGTTGGATGCCGCCGGCCTCCTGCTCGATACGCGGCTCGCCTCTCCGGGGCGCTCTTGCTACAGGTGCTTCGAGTGGCGCAGCCGCTACGATTGCGCGAGGTCCTGCAGCGCGAGACCGAGCGCGCCTGGCCGATCACGCTGGCGGTGGTGACCGGCATCCTCGGGGCCGTGGGCAACATCGTCTTTCGCGACGCCATCAGCGGCTGCAAGTGGCTCTTCCGGGATCAGGCCGAACGGCTGGGAGGTGGCATCCCTCTCGCCCTCGTCGCGGGCGGCCTCGTCCTGCTGCTCCTCGACCGAGTCTTCCCCGGCGAGGTGCTCGGCTACGGCTTCCCGCGCTTTCTCGAGATGCTGCACCTGCAGGGCGCGCGCGTGAAGCGGCGCTGGATGGTGGTGAAGACGCTCGGGTCGGCGGTGTCGCTGGGAGCGGGCGCGGCGGTCGGCCGCGAGGGCCCCATCGCGCAGATCGGCGGCTCGATCGGCAGCGCCGTCGCACAGCTCGCGCGCCTCTCGAGCGAGCAGCGCAGGATACTGATCGCCTGCGGCGCCGCGGCGGGCATCGCGACCACCTTCAACGCCCCGCTCGGCGCGCTCATGTTCGCGCACGAGATCGTGCTCCTCGGCGAGGTGCGCCTCGTCAACTTCACGCTGATCCTGATCGCCACCACGACGGCGGTCGTCGTCTCGCGCGGCCTCTTCGAGAGCCTCCCGGTCTTCGTGGTGCCCGCCTTCAGCCTCGAGAGCTACTGGGAATGCTTCACGTACGCCGCGCTCGGCGTCGTCCTCGGCCTGCTGGCGGCGGCGTACACGCGCCTCTTCCATGCCGTCGCCGGGTACCTGCGCCGCCTCGCCTGGCCGCGGGCGGCCGTCCTGCTCGCCGGGCTCGCGCTCGTCGGCGCCCTGGACGTCTTCGTGCCCGGGAACATCTCGGACGGCTACGAGGTCATGAACGACGCGCTGGCCGGCCGGCTCCCCCCTTCGCGCATGGCCGTCCTCGCGCTCGCGAAGATCGCCGGCAGCACGCTCTCGCTCGGCTGCGGCGCACCGGGCGGCGTCTTCGGGCCCATCTTCTTCATCGGGGCCATGACGGGAGGGAGCTTCCGGGGGGTCTCGACGGTGCTCCTGCCCGGGCTGACGGGACCGCGCGGCTCCTACGCCCTCGTCGGCCTCGGCGCCTTCCTCGCGGCGACCACGCACGCGCCGCTCACCGCGATCTTCCTCCTCTTCGAGATGACCCAGAGCTACGCCGTCGCCATCCCGGCGTTGATCACCACCATCCTGAGCCTCATGATCGCCACGCGGCTCGAGCCGGAATCGATCGACACGCTCGGCCTCACCGCCGAGGGAAAGAGCCTGCACGCCCCGACGGACCGGATCGTGCTGGAGCGCATCCCCGTCGCGACGGTCTACCGGCGCGAGTTCGACTCGATCCGGGAGAACCAGCCGCTGCCCGAGATCCTGCGCCTGGTCCGGCAGAGCCGCAGCGCGACCTTCCCGGTGGTCGGCGGAGCGGACGAGCTCGTGGGGATCCTTTCCTTCGCCGCCCTGCGCACGATCGTCCTCGAAGAGAAGCTCGATCCGCACCTCGAGGCGCGCGACCTCTGCGATCCGCCGGCGCTCACGCTGGCACCCGACGACGGGCTCGGCGAGGCGTTCCGTCGCATGGAGGCCGAGGGCCTCGAGGACGTGCCGGTGGTGGATCCGGCCAACCGCCGGCGGCTCCTCGGCATGCTCTCGCGCGCCGATCTCATCGCGGCGTACAACCGCACCGTGGCGACGCTCGGCGCCACCTCGATCCCGGATTGGCTCAAGACCGTCGAGCCGCAGTGGGCCGACCGCTATCGGGTGATGTCGGTCGAGGTGCCGCAGCGCTGGGTCGGGCGGACGCTGCGGGAAATCGACTGCCGGGCACGCTACGGCGTCGCCGTCCTCGTCGTGCATCCACGCGGGCAGCAGGACGAGCGCGGGTACGAGCTGCCCGACCCCGATAGGCCCCTCGAGCCGGGCGATGTGCTCGTGCTGGCCGGGACGGCGGAGGGGCTGCGCCTGGCGCGGGCGGCGTGAAGGGCCAGCTGGCGCGCGCTCGAAAGACGAACAGGAGGGAAGCCATGCCGACACGCAGGAAGTCACCCAAGCCCCGAGCCCGGAAGGGGCTCCGGCCGGTGCGCCGGACGCTCCGGCGGTTGGAGCGGGAGGGGTCCAGGCTGGTGGCGCTTGCCCGCACGGAGGCGGCGCGCTACCTCAGCGCGAGCCAGCAGCGCGCCCTCGGCAGCTTGATGAAGCAGGCGCGCCGCATGGGTACCGACATCGAGCGACGCATGCAGCGCGGCCGGCGTGCGTTCGAGGCGCGGGCCGAGAAGGTGCTCACCCGGGTCGAGCACCGAGCGGCTCGCGCGCTGTCCGCCACCATGAAGCGCCTCGACCTGGCGACGCGAGCCGATCTGCGCGGGCTCGAGGAGCGGCTGGCGCGGCTCGAGGCGAGGAGCGCAGGCGCCGAGCCCGAGGTGCCGGAGCAGGAGATCCTCCGGCTGTAGACGTTCTCGACCACGCCGGGAATGCGAGCACTGAAGCTGCAGCACTCCGCTTCGATGAAGCAGCCGGTCTCGGAGATACCGCCCCGCGTACGGCTCACCGGGCGCGCGACGAACGGAACCGCCTGGCATCCGTGTTCGCGCATGCCCTCATGGAGCCCCACGATCGTTCCGCCCGTTCCGACGCCGCTCACGACGGCGTCGACGCGCGATCCTGGGATCTCCTCGACGATTTCCCGCGCGGTGGTGAGTCGGTGAGCCGCCGCATTGTCGGGATTCTCGAACTGCCGCGTCTCGAACGCGCCGCGCTCGCGTGCGAGACCGAGGCGCGCATCACGACCTCCGGTCAGTCTGATGGAGTCGCTCTTGGGTCAGGGGGGTGGCAGCGGCGTCGTATTCGCCGAGTTGAAGGCCTGCACGCCAGCCTCGTTGTCGCCGTCGAACGGCGTCACCGGGCTGTCCGGTCCGAGACAGAAGTCGTCGCCAGTTGGGTCGGCGAACCAGGCGCCGACCTGATTCAAATCGACGCGCACCCGCTGACCGTTTACCAACGTCGACGCAAACGCCTCCGCGACGATCAACCTGAAGGTGTTATCGGCCCTGCCCTTGCCGTCGGATGTGAAGTCGCCGATGTACTCGGCGGCGCCGAAGGGCGCGCGCGCCTGCTCGAGCAGGAAGACGGTGAACGTGGTCTTGGGCGGCAGGCCGTCGGCGTGCACGTGGAAGACGTCGAAGCCGCGGCGGTCGGTGGTCAGCTGGACGGTGACGTCGACCCGTGCGTTCGGCATACACGCGGCGAGCTGCGCCGAGGACGGCGTCAGGTTCAGCTCTACGACCTCGGGCCTGGCGGCCAGGGCTGTCCCGGCCGCGACGCCGATCGCGACCGCAACGGCGACGAAGAACCTCTGCTTGGATATCATGTGTCTCCCTTCAAAGTTAGGGGGCTCGCGCCGCTAAAATAAGCGTGCGCCCTGTTAGTTGGGCAGGGAGAATCGCACCGGGGGGTGCCGACGGTCAAGAGAAAAAGATCGGCCCGGGGGCGTGTCCGCCTTCGGGATGGATTCGGACGAATACCTGAAGAAGGGGCGAAACACGCTGGGCGGAAGGCGAGAGCCCTGAGGTGGACTGCCCCCGTTTCATGGACACCAGATCCCTTTCGCGGGAAGAGGAGTTCACGATGCCCCGCCGGCAGAACCAGGAGGGCAACCGCCGGGCCGACGACGGCCTCCGCGAGGTCCCGGCAGGCCTGGTCCCAGGTCGTGGGCACTCGGGGCGGATCGTGCAGCGGAGGACGCGGCACGGGGCGCCCGTGGGCGTCATCAGCAGCTCGATCTCGACCCGTTTGCCTGTATGCGGGCAGCGAATCGCCGCGCGACGCGCGAGCTGGGGCGAGGTCGCCGCGGCCACAGGCGAGCCCAGAGGCGACGCAGCGACTGGCGGGGCTACTCGTGCGGCGGTGCAGGGCGGGCGGTGACCTACCCGCCCGAGCAGCGTCAGCTCGCCGGCGCCAGCTCCGGCAGCCCGTCCTTCGTCTCGGCGATCTCGAGCAGATGGGCCAGGTGGCGGAGGCAGTCGCTCTCGCTCAAGAGCCCGACGAGCTTGCCGTCCTCCACCACGGGCAGGCATCCGATCCGCTTGACGATCATGAC
>Ga0209057_1003742_pt1 | contig 11117 bp, 8 predicted proteins | sample GraSoiAngelo_146_FD_185903 | JGI IMG/M metagenome (GOLD analysis project Ga0209057, IMG submission 185903) | Grasslands soil microbial communities from the Angelo Coastal Reserve, California, USA - 14_1009_05_30cm (SPAdes) (version 2) | ecosystem: Environmental > Terrestrial > Soil > Grasslands ... | reverse complement strand
CTGTACTCTTCGAAGCACCACGAGCGCAGGATCTTGGTGAAGGGCCGCTTCCCAGACGCTACGAGCCGTTAGCCTGAAATTGGCTGAAATCAAGGGAGGGAGAACCGCAGAAAACACGCCCTTCCGGGAATCCAGACAACTCTACTTCGGGAGTCTACCTAACAACAGTAACACACTTCGGCGCGAATGGCCGCATGCTCGTTTTGAGGCCACGATTGCATAATGATCAGGAACAAACGATTTTGATGAGAAGAAGAGCTTGTTAGCCGCGCAGGAGTTCGCCAAACGGCACGCCAGGCCTGATCGATGGCAAGTGCACAGCCTGATTATTTATAGATAGCCACCACTTCGCCGTTCTGGATCCGCAAGTCTGAAATCTCTGGAGGCAGCTTCAGCTTAGCGCGGTTTTCAGGAGAGTCCATGAGCCGCTGCACTGCCGATTCGAGCGCGGACTGCGAAATCGGCAGCGAGCCGATCTCCCCGCCAAGAGGTTCAAAGCGCAAATAGCCATCTCGAGCGGCGAGCCGGCTTTCGAGTTGCAGCGTCATGTCTTTTCCGTGCACGTCGAAAACAACGTAGGCTTTTACGCGGTCGTCGATCAGCTGCACTTTGAAGTCCCGCACGTTCGAACGCATCTGTTCGACTTCCTGAGCCGTGGGAGCCGCACTGCTGGCAGCATCTTTTTCCCCTCCTGCGGGGGTAGGATTCGGCGCACTATTCCCTTCCAAGGCTAGATGCGCGCCCAAATAGGAATTCAACTCCGTCTCGTCCATGCGCAGCGTTGCGGGTTGCCCGTTTGCGACGGCCTTTTCCACTTGCTCCAGCTTTTCTTCCGCTCGCGCGGCGGCCTGCGGGCTGGTTTCCACCAGCGGTGGCGGCGCTTTGTGGAACACCAGAACCAGCGTGACGATGGCAAGCGTGTAGGTTGTCCAGCGGATGATTCGGAAGATTCGCTTCCGCGGACTGATGCTAGTGGCATCGGAATGAGCAAACTCCATCGGTTCCGTCGGCCGAGCCATTTGCGCCATCATTCCCTCCTTCGAGGCTAAATCTTCCGTTAGCCAAACAACCGCGCGCATTCATCCTACAGAAACCCTAGCTCCCCTCCGCGCTTGGAACAAGAGAACCGAAGCGCGACGGAGCCTATCGGACACCTGCCCCGGAAACATTCGAACGGCTGTAGCGTCTAGACTCTATGGCGTCTCACGACATATGCTTCGGGGCATTGATTTGGCCTCGACAATCACGGCGCCGGTGAAGGGAGAATTTTCATGAAACGATTCCTCGCGGTGCTCGCGATTGCTTTGCTAGCTGGAGGCCTGCTCTTGCGCGCCAGCCGCAGCCAGCCGCTGGAAAACACAAATTCCGGCCCGCAGTACACCAGCGATGGAAAACTGGTGCGTCCGCAGGGTTATCGCCGCGGGGTATACGTCTCTTCCGGCTTCGGAATGAGTTACAACCCCGACGTGGGCGGAAACGGGCAGCCGGCGTTTACCAATGTTTTTGTGACTCCGTCGTCCTATGACTATTTCTTGGCCAACGGCAAATGGCCGGACAAAACCGTCTTCGTCCTCGAAGAGTACCGCTCCACTTCGCACGGCTCGATCAACCAGCATGGAAGTTATCAGGAAGCGTTCCTCGGACTGGACGTCGAAGTCAAAGACGAATCGCGCTTCCCGGAGAAGTGGGCCTACTTCGGATTCGACACGACCCAGCCGTCATCCAGCGCCATCAAACCGGCCAAGAACGGATGCTGGAATTGCCACGATCAGAGCGCAGCCGTCGAACATTCGTTCGCGCAGTTCTATCCGGAATTGCTGAAGGTTGCGAAAGAAAAAGGAACCATCAAGCCAACCGTGCACCTGGAAACCAAATAAGCCAAAGCGCACAGTGCCGATCAGAGTCTCCTGAAGCCTCTTTTTCGCGCTTGCTGGAATCTCTACGCTACGCCAAACTCGTAATCGATTTACGAATTGAACGATTTTGACGACCACGCGGAGGTCTGCATGCGCCGAATTGTTTTCATTCTTTTTTTCCTTCTGTGGCCTGGCGCATCGCGCGCGCAGCAAAACGAGGCGCCACGCGTGCGCCCGAAAATCGGCGTGGCTCTGGAAGGCGGCGGCGCCATGGGCCTGGCGCACATCGGCGTGCTCAAGTGGTTCGAGGAACACCATATCCCCGTCGATTATGTTGCCGGGACCAGCATGGGCGGCCTGGTGGGCGGTTTTTACGCCACGGGCATGACTCCCGATGAATTGAAAACCCTCATAGAGGGCATGGACTGGCGCAAAATTCTGGGTGACCGCACTCCCTATGAAGACCTCTCCTTCCGCAGAAAAGAAGATCAGCGCGCCTATCCCAATTCACTTATTTTTGGTTTGCGCCACGGATTAACCTTGCCTGCGGGGCTCAACGCGGGGCATCAGATCGGCTTGATTATCGACCGCACGACTCTGCCGTACGACGAAGTGCCTTCATTCGACGCGCTCCCCACTCCCTTCCGTTGCGTTGCCACGGATCTCGTTAGCGGGAAATCCCATACTTTCAAAGACGGCTCGCTGGCCGTAGCATTGCGCGCGACGATGTCCATTCCGGGAGCGTTTTCGCCCGTTCGCGATGGAAAGGCCGTCTATGTAGACGGCGGCCTTCTGGATAACCTGCCGACGGACGTCGTGCGGGAGATGGGCGCGGAGATTGTCATTGCCGTGCACCTGGAATCAGCGCCGGTCGACGCAAAAGACATTCAGTCCGTGTTCGGCGTGCTGAATCATTCCGTCCGCGTCGTACTGGAACAAAACGAGCTGCGCGGTTTGGCGCAGGCGGACGCCGTCGTTTCCGTGCCGCTCTCCGAATACAACACGGTGGATTACGCGAAGAGCGCGCAAATCATGAAGCGCGGTTACGAAGCCGCTAATGCGCGGGCGCCCTTGCTCGAAGCGTTTGCTCTCGACGATGCAAGCTGGCAAGAACATCAGCAAGTACGCGAAGCGCGGAAGCGCCGCGATGTTCCCACGCCGCAGTTCATCGAAGTCGAAGGTACCAACGCGCACGAAGCCACCGACGTCACTCGCTACGTCAAACGCTTCCAGGGCAAGCCGGTCAATCCTGAGAAGCTCGACGAAGTGCTGACGCGGCTCACCGGAGTCGGGCGCTACGATTCCGCAGGCTATCGGCTCATCGAGAAAAACGGCCAAACAGGGCTGCTCGTTGATGTCGTGGAGAAAAATTACGCACCGCCCATGTTCCAGACGGCGTTTGAAGTGGACGGCTCACAGAGCGGCAACGTGGACTTCACCGCAGGAACACGCTTCACCTTCATGGATGTGGCCGGCTTCCGCTCGGAATGGCGGACCGACGTGCTGCTTGGGAATACCTACGGCATCCAGACGGAATTGTTCCGGCCGTTTCGCGCGGAAAGCCGCTGGTTTTTTGCGCCGCACGCGGACGCCAGCGACACCACGTTTCCGATTTACGCGAAGAACGATCCGCTGGCGGACTACCGCATCTATCGCATCAATGTTGGCGGCGATGTGGGGTACAGCTTCGGACGCTTCAGCGAATTGCGCGTTGGCTATGAAGTTGGCTCGCTGAACACCAAGCTGCGGCTTGGCTCGCCGGAAATTCCTTCCGTGGCAGGCCGCGTCGGACAGGCGCATCTTTACTACTTGCTGGACCACACCGATGATCCCGTGATTCCCCGCCGCGGCTTCAGCGCGGAAACCAATTTTCGCTGGTTCGACCAAAGCCCCGGTGCCAATGGTGCGTTTCCTTCGATGGACTTGAAATTGGGATTTTTTCAGCCCATTGCGCGGCGCGCATCGCTTTTTCTTGAGAGCGAAGGCGGCACCACCTTCGGCAGCACGAGCACCGGAGTTCCCCAATTTTTCCTCGGCGGGCCGGTGCGGCTCAGCGCCTACGGCCAGAACGAGTTTCAGGGCAATCAGTATTATTTATTTCGTGGGGGGTTCTTGCGTGATTTGCTGATCCTTCCTCCATTTCTAGGCAAGAAGGTTTACGCCGTCGGAGCCTACGAAATCGGGAAAATGTACGGCCTGACCACCGGCAGCGACCTCCCCGACGATGTTGCCGCAGGCTTCCTGGCCGAAACAGCCATCGGCCCATTCTTTATCGGCGGCAGCGTCGGCGACTCCGGCCACCGCAAATGGTTCTTCCAGCTAGGCCGTGTGTTCTAGTTCACCGTGGAATCTACACGCTTATACTTTTCCTGGTTGTAATTAATTTTTTCTATTTTCTCTGGCACCCTTTCTATGGCATGTTCGCAATAGTCCTAAGGAGGACCACGACCATGCAACGGTTGAAACATATAGGCCGTTTTGCGGCATTGCCGGAGCGAGATTATCGCGGCAGTGAATGGGCGTCGTCTGCGCTTTTCAGCTAGCCCACTTCTCTTCCGGCAACATTTCTAAACTGTTCCAACGTTGAGCGGCCATTTGTGTGCCACATTGTCGCGCGAATTTTGCGATTCGTGCGAGTCACCGCTCTGAGTGTGCCCTCACGATGTGTGTGCGCACCAGAGTACATCCCGAAGCGCTGAAGCGCTTCTTAGAAGAGAGAAAAGTATGGTCACCATCAAAGTCAAGGACGGCACCCCGCAGGGCGCTGAAACCTTGTGTGTGACCTGTCGCTGGGCTCGTATCGTGAAGGGATTCAGTGCGTCACAAGAGGAGATTCACTGCGGTTGGCGCTGGCGCGACCGGCTGGTGCAATTTCCGGTGAGTCAATGCAGCACCTATGACGACAAACGCCTTCCGAGCAAATGCGACATGGAGAAGATCGCCTGGATCCTGCTGACCAAACAGGCGGGCCGCACTATCGGCTTCGTCACGGTCAAGCAGTTCCGGGAGATCGAAGGGGATGATGCTGAAATCATCCCTGCAGCTTCAGTTGAACCGAAGATGCAAGAGTAAGCAGAAAACCGCACCCTCTGAACGGAGGGTGCGGCTTTCTGTTGTGCCGAATTTTCAAATTCCTACTGGAGGTTGTCATGCGAAACGAACACTTCAACGAACAACATTGCTTTCGAGCGCAGCAGTAAGCGCCGCAAGGGCTATCCATCCGAAACCAAAGTGAAGCGCGGCGCGCGAGTGGTTCACGGCGAAAAAGAACTCGTCGAAAAACTCGGTCGTAACGACCTGTGCCCCTGTGGCTCCGGCCGCTGCTTTCAAGCGTTGTTGCCTCCACACCGGCAAATACGACGGCATCAACCGCCACTACTTTTTTCCGCGAGTAATAGTGTCCTTTCGCAGGAGATACAAACGCGAAATCGATCTTGACTTTCGCTTTTTATTCGCCTATAGTGCGGGGCGGTAGAGGAAACGGGAAACGGGTGGCGCGCCGGCTCCATTGCCGATCAGGCTCTCACGAGTCGGCCGCCGCCCGTTGAAAGTTCCGAGCCGTAAGCGGGGTGAGGGGTCGACTTGCAAGACGATCCCTCGACTCCGGAAGCCGACCGCGTCGGCTCCTTCGCTCGGGTGACAGTATAGGCGTCCCGCTTCCCTGCTGCGACCGTTGTGCGGTCATAGTTACCAGGAGCCGTTATGGAAGCCCTTATCGAGAACGTTGTCATTGCTCCACCCATTGAGGCCCTGCGGGAAGGCCTAGAAACTACCGAGGAGAGAAGCCTCGGGCCTGAAGGCCCGAGCTACAGTGACACAGGCGAAAAAGCTGTAGCTCAGGGCGGTGTGGCTCAGGGCGATGTAGCTCAGGGCTTTAGCCCTGAGGATTCTGCTGCTATTGCAGGTTCATCCGAAACGCCGCGAACGGAAACGCCGGCGGAGAAAAATCCGTGGTCCGCATGGGCCTGGCTGGGACTATGCAGAACTCGTGAAGCGAAAACCCTTGGGCCTGAAGGCCCGAGCCACAGCGTGCGCATTCCCAACATTGTTCACGTGGATGTGGACGCATTTTTTGCGTCGGTCGAACAAGTGCTCAATCCCAAGCTGCGCGGCAAGCCCGTGCTGGTGGGGCGCGGCTGTGTGGCTTCGGCCAGCTACGAAGCGAAATTCCTCGGCGTAAAAACGGCGATGGGCTTCCGCGAAGCCCTGCGCATCTGCCCGCAAGCCATCGTCGTGCCTGGGCAGTACGAGCACTACGCCGACTTTGCCGAGCGCGTGCGCCGCATCCTCGAAACCTATACGCCGGCGGTGGAAACCGCCGCGCTGGACGACTTTTACCTCGACTTCGCCGGCACCGGGCGCCTCTATCCCGATTACCAAGCCACGCTGCACCGCTTGCAAGCCGAAATATTTGGCCGCACCGGCTTGAACGTTTCGATTGGCGCGGCGCGCACCAAAGTGGTCGCCTCCATCGCTTCGCGGCTCGAGCGTCCGCGCGGCTTCCGCATGATCGCGCCCGGCGATGAAGAAAATTTCCTGACGCCGCTGCCCGTGGAAAAACTTCACGGCATCGGCCACGTCCACGCCGGAGCGCTGGCCGAGCGCGGCATTGCCACCATCGGCCAACTCCGTCAAGTGCCCAAGCCCGCGCTGCAGGCCGCTTTCGGCGAAGTTATCGGCCTGCAAATCTGGGAGCGCGCCCACGGCCTCGACGGCCGCGAAGTGCTGTTGCCCTCCACGCCGAAATCCGTTTCTCGCGAAACCACCATCGAAGGCGGGACCATCGACACGGAATTTCTCAGCGGCCTGATCGAGTATCTCAGCGAGCGCATCGGCTCAACCCTGCGCGAATACGGCAAGCAGGCGCGCACCATTGGACTGCGCATCCGCTATGTCGATCATTTTTCGGCCCACCAGACTGTGCGCCTCACCAAACCAACCAACGACGAGCGCGAACTGCTCGCCGCCGCAAATGATTTGTTCGGCAAATTATTCACGCGCCGCGTGGCCGTCCGCCTCGCCGGCGTCAGCGTGCACAACCTCGAAACTGACAAACGCCAGCACGAACTTTTTGACACCAATGCCAATCGCCGCTGGTACTTGAACCGCGGCCTCGATTCCGTCCGCGGCCGCTACGGCTGGAACGCCGTCTTCTACGGCAAAGGCCTCGAGCTCCGCGAACATTACGCCACCAAGCCCAACGGCCTGGTCCTCTCGACGCCCTGCTTGTCGCGATGAGGAGAAAAAGCCTCGGGTCTAAGACCTGAGCTACAGCATTGTGCATGTAGGGGCGCAGCATGCTGCGCCCCTACAAAGAAAAACGAAATTGCTGAGTTTTCCTTCCCTTCCCCTACCTGATTTGAATTGAAAAGCATGCCTGCTGAGAAGCGGGCATGCTGTCTTTCCTTTCCAAGCTGGGGCAGCCGTGTTCGTACATTTACATTGTCATAGCCACTACTCGTTTCTGCGCGGCGTGGCGTCGCCGGAAGAAATTATCGCCGCCGCGGTCGAGCAGAAAATGCCCGCCGTGGCGCTGACGGATACGAACGGTTTGTATGCGGCGGTACAGTTTTACAAGTTGGCGCAGGAAGCGCGAATCAAGCCCATTGTCGGCGTAGCGCTGGATATTCAGTGGCGAGTGACGAGTGGCGAGTGGCGAGAAGGAATCGGAGAGATTCCTCACTGCACTCGAAATGACAGAAGAACACACTCCATGTCACTGGTGCTGCTAGCAGCTGACATGGAAGGCTACAGCAATTTATGCCAACTCGTGACGCTGCGGCATCTTGGCACAACACAATTGTCACAAAACATGAATCCTGCTGAAACCGATGGCCGGCCGGTGACCATGCAGGAATTGGCGGAGCACAATCACGGGGTGATCGCGCTGTGCCCGTTGCCGGCACGATCGCGTGATACGAGCAACCGTAGGGGCACGATACATCGTGCCCCTGCCAACACAACTCAGGCAGAAGCCGATTGCCACGAGCAAGGATGCTCGGTCACGAGTCGCGACTTACGAATCACCAATTATTTTTCACAGCTCAAGGAGATTTTCGGCGACCGCTTATACATCGAAGTGCAGCGCCTCTTGCCGGGAGACGGGCGCACGTTGCGCGAAGCGGAACGTATCGGCCGCGAGCTGGGTGTGCCGTTGGTGGCGACAAACAATGTTCATTTTTTGCGGCCCGAGGAGCACCTGCATCACCGCGTCGTGAATGCGATTCGCACGGGCGGATTGCTGACCACGGTAGCGCCGCCGGAAATCACCACCGGCGAAGCATGGTTCAAGCCAGCGGCAGAAATGCAAAAACTTTTTCCCGATCATCCGGAATTGCTGCAGGCAACGCTGGAAATCGCCGACCGCTGCAACTTGCAACTCGAACTCGGAAAGCTGATCTTTCCCGAGTGTACCGTTCCGGAAGGCGAAACTCCGGATTCCTATTTGGAAAAAGTAAGTTTCGAGGGCGCGCTAAAACGATATCACTTCGTAACACCAGAAGTGCGTTCGCGGTTGATGCGCGAGTTGGCAGTCATCAAGAAGTGGAGCCTGTCGCCGTATTTCTTGCTGGTATTGGACATCGTGAACGAGGCACGGCGGCGCGGGATTCCCGCGGTGGCGCGCGGTTCAGCAGCAAGTTCGATGGTGACGTATGGCCTGGGAATTTCGCGCGTGTGCCCGTTGCGGTGGGGGCTCTACTTCGAACGCTTTTTGAACGAGCAGCGCGGCGATTGCCCGGACATTGACATTGATATTTGCGGCGCGCGCCGCGACGAGTTGCTCGATTACGTGTACGAACACTGGGGCGGAGAGCATGTCGCGATGATCGCAAGCTTTGTCACCATGCACGCGCGGCTCGCCGTGCGCGAAGTGGCAAAAGTGTTTGGCGTGCCGCCGGGTGAGGTGGACCGTTTTTCGAAGCGGTTGCCACACCGGCCGGTGCGTGAAATTTTGCAGGCCATTCGCGCGCTCCCGGAATGCCGCGACTTGCCGATCGACGACGAACCCTGGAGAACGATCCTGCGAGTGGCGTTGCGTCTCGACGACGCACCGCGGCATCTCGGGATTCATCCTTGCGGCACGGTGATTTCCGCGCGTCCGCTGACGAGGTTGACACCGCTGGAGCGCGCAACGAAAGGAATTGTCGTTACGCAGTACGACATGAACGCCATCGAAGCGCTCGGCCTGATCAAAATGGATCTGCTTGGCCAGCGTGGATTCACAACGATGTCGCTAGCGCTGGACAACATCGAAAAAAGTAGGACAGGCATTCCTGCCTGTCTTGCCGTGCGCGAACCACAACCTAGAAAGCGGACAGACAGGGATGTCTGTCCCACCGCGCGCGAAATTGATTTTGACGCGATACCGGAAAACGATCCCGCGACGTGCGAGGTGATTGCGGCCGGGCGAACCATGGGAGTTTTCCAGATTGAGTCGCCGGCCATGCGCGGCATGCTTCGCATGCTGAACGCGCGTACGCTCGAGGAAATGGCCATCGCCCTGGCGATCATCCGGCCGGGCGCAGCGGAGTACGGATCAAAAGAATTGTTTGTGAAGCGGCTGCGAAAAGAGGAAGAAATCACATTTGCGCACCCGGAACTCCAGAAAATTCTTGGCGACACGCTGGGCGTATGCATTTTCCAAGAACAGGTGATGCAAATTTCGCAAACACTCGGGAGCATGTCGCTGGCGGAAGCCGATCTTGTGCGGCGGGCGTCCGCGAAATTCTCCGGCCGGAGCGACCGCGACCGGTTACGCGGGAAATTCCTGAAAGCCGCAGGAATGATGGGGCTGACCAGCCAGCAACGCGAAGAAACCTGGATGATGGTGGAAAAATTCGCGGGCTTCGGTTTTTGCAAAGCGCACGCCGCGACGTACGCGGACATTTCGTACCGCATGGCATATCTGAAAACGCATCACACGGCGGAGTTTCTGGCGGCGATGTGCAGCGCGGGCGCGGGATTTTATCACGTATCGGCGTATGTCGAAGAAGCCAAGCGTTGGGGCATCGCGGTGCGGCTGCCTTCGGTGAATCATTCGCGGATGGAGTACACGGCAGAGGACGGCGGAGATGGAAAACGCGCGCTGCGCGTGGGCTTGATGCAAGTGCGAGGCCTGCGCATGGAAACGATCACGGCAATTTTGAGAGCGCGGGGAGAAGGCGGCGCGTTTCCATCGCTCGAAAATTTTCTGCGGCGCGTGCCGGTGGAAAGCGATGAGATCGAATCGCTGATCAAGTGCGGCGCCTTCGATGAAGTTTGTGACATGACGCGGCCGGAACTTCTGTGGCGCTGGAATTTTTTGCAAGCAGATAAATGTGCGCACGCAAAAACCTCTGTTTCAATGGGAGTAGGACAGGCATTCCTGCCTGTCGTCTTTGCAACGGAAGAAAAAAACGAACAGACAAGAATGTCTGTCCCACAGTACACGCTGGAACAAAAGCTGCGCTACGAACGAGAAATTCTGGAGGTCTGCGTGAGCGGCCACCCGCTCGATTTTTTGCCGCGCAACGGCGAAGCCTGGAGCGACGAGCTGACGGGGCTGCGCGGAAAGCGCGTGACGCTGTGCGGCTGGGTGGTGACTTACCGCCACGTCGGCACAAAAAATTACCGCAACATGATGTTCGTCACGCTGGAGGACCAGCGCGGCATATATGAAGTGGTGCTTTTCCCCGATGCGTACGACCGCTTTGGCAACCTGGTGTATGAAACGCGCACGATGCGCGTCACCGGGCGCGTCGAGCAGGACGGGCAGATCAAGGGCGAAAAGTTGGAAGCATTGAGGAAGTAACCGATGAACTTTATGATTCGCACAAAAGCACAAAACACAACGCCCGTGGCGGAGCCGGAGACGGGGCGGCCAGCCGGAACCGGCGAAGAGTGGCTGGGGCGAAACCGAAGCAGCAAGCGGCGGCTCTGGGAACGGCTCAATCCGATCAGTCGCAAACAGATCCGCGTCATCGCCGAAGCCCTGGCGCTGCAGCAAACTCACGCGCAACTACCGGAACCGTTGCGCGCGCGGCTGAGCGCGGCGGCCAGCGAAGTGGAACGGCTCGCGAACCGCTTGCGGGCGCTGCTGGCGGAGGTAGCACGCCGGACACCACCCCGTGCGTGAGGGTTGCGGCCCTCATTGGGCGGCGGGATACTTTCTTTATGGCTGTCCCCAATGTGCGCGGCCCCCTATTTCTAGCGTCCCTTGCGCTGGCGTTCTGCGCCGTTGCGTTCCCGGCGCGGGCGGACGAAATTCGCTTGAAAGGCGGC
>Ga0209057_1003741_pt1 | contig 11119 bp, 10 predicted proteins | sample GraSoiAngelo_146_FD_185903 | JGI IMG/M metagenome (GOLD analysis project Ga0209057, IMG submission 185903) | Grasslands soil microbial communities from the Angelo Coastal Reserve, California, USA - 14_1009_05_30cm (SPAdes) (version 2) | ecosystem: Environmental > Terrestrial > Soil > Grasslands ... | reverse complement strand
CGTGCGCGCGGCCTACGCGGAGGACGGGCTCGTGTGGACGGCGCCGCTCGGGTTCGACAACACGTTCGCCCTGGTGGTGCGGAGGGACGCGGAGGAGGTGCGCACGATCTCCGATCTGGCGGCGCACCCCGGCGAGTGGCGCGCCGGCTTCGGCTACGAGTTCAAGGAGCGGGCGGACGGCTACCCGGGGCTGGCGCGGGCGTACGGGCTCGAGTTCGCGGACATCCGGATCATGGACCTGGGGCTGCTGTACCGGGCGCTCGTCGAGCAGAAGGTGGACGTCGTGGCGGGGAATGCAACGGACGGGCAGATCGAGAGCCTGAAGCTGAAGGTGCTGGTGGATGATCGGGGGTACTTTCCGCCGTACGAGGCGGCGCCGGTGGTGAGGGGGGTGGTGCTGGAGAGGTATCCCAAGCTCGCGGCGGCCTTGGGGGGGTTGGGGGGGAGGATATCGGTGGGGGTAATGAGGCGGATGAACTATGAGGTGGATGGGGAGCACCGCGATCAGGCGGCCGTGGTGCGTGATTTTCGCACCCGCGGCGTCCTGGCGGGTGCCACAGCAGCGCAAGTTTCTGATGTAGGCGATTTGAACGAGTGCTGGTTGGTCCGGGCTGGCGCTGAGAACGTCACGCTCCGCAGCGCACGATCAGGCGGTTTCGGGAGGTAGGTCCCGAGGCCGATTGATCTCGTCCGCCGCCCCCCGTCGCGCCTGCACGTCCCGCTCGACTTGTCCGTCGCGCAGCTCGATGGTGCGGTGCCCGTACGTCGCCGCGTACGCGCTGTGGGTCACCATCACGACGGTGAGAGAGCGCTCGGTGTTGAGCTGTCGCAGGAGGTTGAGAATCGCCTCTCCCGTGCGCGAGTCCAGGTTGCCGGTCGGCTCGTCAGCGAGAAAGAGACGAGGCTCGGTCACCAGAGCCCGCGCGATCGCCACGCGCTGCTGCTCTCCACCGGACAACTCGCCCGGGAGCCGCCCACGCGCGCCCGGCTCGATCGCGACCTCCTCGAGCACGCGGGAGGCCATGGCTCTCGCCTGACGTGCGCCGATGCCTTGAAACTCCAACCGCCAGGACACGTTCTCCTCGACCGTGAGGTTCGGAAAGAGGTTGAAGGCCTGGAACACGATCCCGATGTGCCAGAGCCGAAGGTCGCTGCGCGCGTTCTCAGTGAGAGTCCAGAGGTCGTGCCCGTCCACGACGACGTGCCCGGAGGTCGGGGCCTCGAGCCCGGCGACGAGGTTCAGGAGCGTGGACTTCCCGGAGCCGCTCTGACCCATGACCGAGACGTACTGGCCAGGAGGGATGCGTAAGGAAACGTCCGAGAGCGCTGCGACATGCTGTATGCCCGTCCCGAAGCGCTTGCTCACGCGCTCGAGAATGACGGCAGGGTGCATTCCCATCCCTCGCTTCCCTATCCCGGCGGCGGCGACTCTTCCAGTGCGCCGGTGATCCGCTGGTGGTCTGTGCAGGCTCTTCGGGGATACCTGCACGGCATCCATGACGTGAAGCGATGGTGCGGCTGGTCGCCTACGCGCTAGTGCCCTTTGGTCGTGCAGGCGGAGGTGCGGCATCAGGAGGAGCTCGAGCTGGCTCGGCTGCAGGGCATCGGCACGGCGCTGCCTCCGCATGTATTGAGCGCCGAGGAGACGAAGGTCGTCCTGTCGCCGCTCGCGCCTGCTCGGGAACGCTGGCGGCAGCTCGTCGACGCTTCGCGGATACGGCGCCGCCACCTCGTTGCTCCAGTGGGCGAGCTGCTTCGGCGTCATACGCTCGGCGAACGCGCCCAAGACTACGCACGGCAGGCGGTCGTCCTCGGAGAGGCGGCCGCTCGCGACGCCCTCGCCGCTGCAGGGGTCGATCCGCGCAGCGTGCGCACGATCGTCTCGGTGTCCTGTACCGGCTACATGCTGCCGTCGCTGGATGCGTACCTCGTCTCGCGCCTCGGACTCGACGCCACGGTGCGCCGCATACCCATCACGGAGCTCGGCTGCTCGGGTGGTGTTGCGGCGCTCGGTTTCGCGACCGCGCTCCATGGACCACAGGCAGACGGTTACGCCCTCGTCGTGAGCGTGGAGCCGTGCTCTCTCTGCCTGCAGACGGCCAACCCGACATCGGGCGACGTCATGGGGAGTATCCTCTTCGGGGACGCCGCGGCGGCAGCCGTACTCACGGGGACGGCCGGCGCATCGGGACCCGCGATCATCTCGAGCGGCAGCATGCTCTGGCCCGACAGCCTCGACCAGCTCGGCATGCAGCTCACGGGGGCTGGCTTTCGCTTCGTACTCTCGCCGGCGCTCCCGGAGCTCGTGCACGCGCGTCTCCGGCAGACGGTGGTCGGGTTCCTCGAGCGAAATGGCCTGGGTCTCAGCGATGTCGGCTTCTGGATCGTCCACCCCGGCGGACCGAAGATACTGGATGCCGCGGCGGACGCCCTGGGGCTGTCCGACGAGGCGCTTCGGCCGACATGGGACGTCTGGGAGCAGTGCGGGAACTTGTCGTCCGCCTTCATCCTGCGCGAGCTCCAGCGTTCCGCCCCGCCGCGTGAGGGCACGCTTGGCGTGATGATGGCCTTCGGGCCCGGCGTGACGTGCGAGATGATGCTGCTCCGATCGGGCGGGTGGCTCGCAAACGGCGGTCACTCGTAGCGAAGCGCCGACCCGAGCTCGATGCGCGCCGAGCGGTAGGCTGGGAGCAGCGCCGCCAGGAGGCATACGGCCGTCGCGGCGGCGCTCACCACCACGACGTAGAGGCCGGGGACGTGGAGCTCGAGCGTCCAGCCGACGAGATCGGGGAACGTCATCGTCACCCACAGCACACCGAGCGCAAGCCCCACGGCGAGCGCGAGGACCAGTCCACACACGCCGATGAGACTGGCCTCGACGAGGATCATGCGCGCGAGACGCCCCCGTCGCGCCCCGAGGGCGCCCATGGCGGCGATCTCGCGCCGGCGCTCGAGCACACCGGCGGCGATCGTGTCGGCAACCCCGAAGCCCACCACCAGGAGCACCATGCCCGCGAGCGCGAAGACCGCCGCGAAGGCGCGTCGGACCTGAGCCGCAAACCAGTCGATCAACTCTCCCACGCTGAGGACCCTCAGGCTGAAGCGAGCTCCGACGTGCGCCGCGATGGCGGCCCGGACAGCGCCTATTTCCGCGTCCGGGGCGATGCGGACGAGGGCGTGAGTGATCTGCGTGTCGTGCCAGTGGCGCACGTACAGCTCCCTCGACATCAACACCGTGCCGCGCGGGGAGAGGAAGTCGTCGACCATCCCCCCGACCCGCAGCCTGAGCGGCCCGCTCGGGGTTTCGATGTCCAGGAAATCGCCGAGCGCCATCCCGAGGTTGTGCGAAAGGTTGGTCGACACGATTGCGACTTCGCCCGCCGCCATCAGACGCCATACGTCGGGCACGGCAGAGCCGACCAGCGGCCAGCGCTCGAACCTCGGGTCGAGGAAGAAGCGCCTGTCCACCGCATGGATCGCGATCGGCCCGTTGGCGTAGTGCCAGTCGCTCGAGTGCTCGCCGACGACCAGAGCCACGCCCGGCACCTCTTCGAGCTCCCGCAGCACCCCTTCGTCCAGCGGCGCTTCGACGTAACCGGCAGCTATCCGCACCGAGCCGACGACCAGATCAGCCCGGAAGATGCCGGGCATGACATGGATCACGGACTGCTCGACGCTGTTGGCGACCACCCACAGCCAGGTGACGACGGCGAACCCGACGCCCAGCGTCGCCACCGTCAGCGCGGTCCGCCGCGGACTCCGGCCGAGAGCGGCCACCGCCAGCCGGAGCGTCGGCCCCGCAGAGGCGATCCGCTGGCGTAGCCACGCGCTGCGCAGGACCTCGGCGAGCGGGCGGGCAGCGAAGGCCGCGCCGATGGCCAGGAGGAAGGTCGCTACGAGGCCCAACGAAGCGGCCCGCGTCCAGCGCTCGAGCAGGATCGCCGCCGAGCCGGCGACGAGGCTGGCCGCCAGTGCGATGTGAACGAGGCGGGTGGCATGGGCCGGCTGCTCGACGCCGCGACCGCCGATCACCGCCGCGGTCGACGCACGTGCGGCGCGCCAGGCGGGCAACGCGGCGGCAAGAAGCGTAGCGCCGAGTCCCAGGGCCGCCGCGACGGCGAGCGAGCTCCAGCCCACGACGAAGCGCGCCGATGGCACGGTGAGCTTCGAAGCCAGCGCGGTGGTGGTCGCGATGACGGGCAGCATGAGCCGCGCGAGGCCAACTCCCGAGGCGAGGCCCGCGGCTACGCCCGCGGCCCCGATCAGCAGGCTCTCCGCCAAGAGCTCGAGCCATACGTCCGTCGGCCGGAGCCCCATCGCGCGCATCACACCCACCTGCCAGATGCGTGCCTCGAACACCGCCGAGAGGCGGTTGAATACGATGAGGAACGCCGCCAGGAGCACGAGAAGGCTCACTCCCTGCAGCATGACCTGCACCGACCGCATGACCCGATGGAGATCCACCTTCCGCTGGGCAGGAGCTGTCACCTGGAGGCCTTCGGGAAGAACAGAAGCGAGGGCGTTCCGGACGACCGTCACTTCCGAGTCGCGTGCGACAACGACGTCCACGCGGTTGATGAGCCCCGGGCGGGTGAATGCCCTCTCCGCGGCGAAGAGGTCCATCACGACGAGGTTGCCGCCGTGAACACGCCCGATGCCCTCGGGCTCGATCAGCCCTCGCACCGTGAACCGGCGCCGGCCGGTCGGTGTCTCGAGCTCGAGCTTCGTGCCCACCTCGAGCCCCCGCGGCCCGGCGAAGCTTCGCGCCAGCAGGATGGAATCCGGCTGGCTCAGGAACACCAGTGGATCGTCGATCGGAAGCCCACCCTCGTCGCGGACGTGGTACACGCGGATGGCCGCATCGTTGGTGACGTCCACGCCGTGGACACTCATGAGTTCGCCGCTTCCGTCGGTGGCAAACGCCGCCGCAGTCACGACCGGAACGGCGAGTTCGACGCCGGCCACGGCGGCGGCTCGCGTTGCGACATCCTCTGGGAAGAGCGCGCCCTCGCCGGCTGCGATCTCGAGCGCAGCGCGACCAGCCATCGTATCGACGACCTCCACGAACGCGGACAGCACCGCACGATTCACGACATCGATGGCGCACACGAGCGCGACGCCCCATGCGAGCGCGATGAGGGTGAGGGCAAGGCGGCCAATGTGGCCGCGGAGGAGACGGAACGGCAAGCGAAGACTGGGAAGCCTCATTCGAGCTGGCCCGGCTGACCGTTCGGACGGACGCATATCCCACGACGCCGTTCAGGCCCGTGCGGCGGCCGCGCACGGGAGCATGCGCCGACCGGCCCCGGACCGCGAGTCAGCCGCTCCAGTAGAGGCTCACCGCGCGCCGGGCCGCTGCTTCGACCGACGCTGGGGCACGCTCTCAGACACCGCACTCGCCGCCTTGACGGACGATCGCTTCCCTCCCGCTGTCAAGAGGGACCGCATCTCATCCACCATCTCGATGTCCGTCGCCAGGTGCTTGGCCCGGCGACCAAGCAGAAGCATCCGCGTGGGAAGCGCGGGCACCTCGCGCTTGTCCCGCTGGCTCGCGACCGCTCGTTCTCGTTCCAGCGTCTTGCTCTGCTCCCAGAGTTCGGTGTGCAGCTCGGTCAGGAACTCGCCGGCCCTTTTCGGATCCAAATCTCCCAAGATCGCGAGACGGTGAGAGAGCGGGTCCGCCGAGATCGACGTCAGCGTGTGGACCGGGGCCGCCAGCCACCCGGCGAGCGCCTCACGACCCCTGTCCATGATCCGATACGGTACCCGCCTGGGATCGGCTCCGGGAGGGTTCGTCGCGGCTGCAATCAGTCCCTCTCCCGCCAGGCGCGACAGCTCACGGTAGACATTGCCGATGCTCATCCGAACTCCGGACCGCTCCCGGTACGCCTTCATCAGCGCATAGCCGTGCGCAGGGTTTCCGTCCGCCAGCAACGCGAGCAGCACGTAGCGAAGCATGAGCGGGCGGAAAACTAGCCCAGGCCTCACAACCGCGTCAAGACAAAATATGCCTAGGGTCCGCGCATATATCGTGGTGAAGACAGACGGCTGCGCGGTGGCGCAGCAGGCTACCTGACTTCGATCACGCTCGTCTCGACCACCGTTGGTGTCCGCTCGGGTCTCGGCTCGCAGGTCGCGAGTCTCAACGTTCCCCGGCCGGCGCCGGGCATGCCGCGCAGCCGAACCGTCGCGCCGGAGGCATCGACCTCCACGCAGCTGTTGCCTGGCGTTCCACCTGCGTCCAGAGTGACGCTCGCGGGCTCCTGATGCGCCACGACAAACTGGGCTTCACGTCCCACCCGCACCGGCGGCACCGTCATCGCATGCAGCGCCACCACGATCTCCTCCCCCTTCGCATACCGATCGAACTCCGTCCGCGCGAACAGCCTTGCATTCCCCGCCGACAAATTCTCCTCCACCCGCGACGTGCTCGGCTCCCAGAACCGCGGCTTTCCCACATCGATATGCAGGAACCCCTCCTTCGCGTAGTACCCCGCCCCGCAGCAATCCAGCGCCCGCACCTTCATCCACAACGGACGCAGCACCGCCCGCGGGAACGCCACATCCGCCGCGAGCCCCTCCGTGTGCAGCGACCCGCCCGCGGCACGCATGCCCTTCGCGCGCAGCCCCTCGTTGTACCCCGGGCTCCGATACCCCGACATCAACGTCAGTGGCCGCACGCGAGACGTCTTCTGCACCCAGCTCAGCACCTCGATCAGCCGGAGCGACGCCCTCCCCTCTCCGTCGTCACCGGAAGACCGAAACGCCCGCCGGATCCGCGCCAGCGCCGCTTGATCGTACGTCCCGTCAGCGCGCCGATACCGCACCTCCGCCCGCTCGCCCGTGTGCGCGTTGACGATCGCCAGCGTCCCGTCGCCCATGACGAAGAAGCGCTGCAACGGCGCCGCCCACGCGCCGGACGCGACCAGCACCACCACCGCCACCCCGAAAAACCTCACCGCACGAACGCCTCCCCCCGCCGCGCCGATGCATCGGCACCATGTCCGCCGGCAGCCGCTCGGGGTCGAACCAGCCGAGCTCCAGCGACTCGTGGCTGCAGGCGAGCGCGCCCGACACCACGCGGCACTCGAAGCTCGAGCTGATGTAGTGGATCACGTTGCCGTCGGGGTAGGTGACGATCTGGCCGTGCTCGGGCGCGGAGTAGACGCCGATGAGACGCAGCGGCACCACCTCGAGCCCCGTCTCCTCGCGCACCTCGCGCACCACCGCCTCGGTGACCGACTCGCCCGGCTCCACGCCGCCGCCGGGCAGGCCCCAGAGGCGGTTGTCGGAGCGGCGCTGCAGCAGGAGCCCCTCGCCGGTGAGGACGATCGCCGACACGCCGGGGCGGATCACCATGGCGCGGCACTGTAGGGGCGGCGCCCCCGGCTGGCAAGCGCGGGCGCGACTGGAGTAGACGCACGCCATGTCGGACATCACCTGGAGCTTCGCGGGCAAGGTCGCGCTGGTGAGTGGCGGCGCGTCGGGGATCGGGCGCGCGGCGGCGGCCGCCTGGATCGCGGCCGGGGCGCGCGTCGGCCTCTTCGACCAGAGCGCGGAGCGGCTCGAGGAGACGGCGGGCGCGCTCGGGCGCGAGGCGCTCGCCACGGTCGCGGGCGACGTGAGCGACGAGGGCGACTGCGAGCGGGCGGTGGCGGAGACGCTCGCGCGGTTCGGGCGGCTGGACATCCTCCTCAACTCGGCCGGGACGGGGGCGATGGGGCGCGTGTGGGACCTCGAGCCCCTCGTGTGGGACCGCGTCCTCGCCGTGAATCTCCGCGGCACGTTCCTCCTGACGCGCGCGGCGAGCCGGTGGATGGTGGAGCAGAAGCGCCCGGGGCGCATCATCAACATAGCCTCGACGAACGCGACCGTGCCGAGCGCCGGGCACTCGCCCTACTGCGCGTCCAAGGCGGGCGTGGTCGCGCTCACGCAGGTGGCGGCGCTCGAGCTCGCGCCGCACCGGGTGACGGTCAACGCGATCGCGCCCGGGCCGGTGGACACCAACCTGACCGCGCCGCTCTTCTCCATGCCGGGCGCGCGCGAGGAGTTCCTGCGCCACGTCCCGCTCGGGCGGATGGGCCGCGCGGACGACATCGCGCAGGCGATCCTCTTCCTGTCGTCCGAGGCGGCCGAGTGGGTGACGGGCCAGTGCTTCTACGTCGACGGCGGGCAGTCGATGGTGGCGCTGCCGCCGTACATCGATCTGGTGGAGCGGCTGCTCGGCGGGAAGCTGTAGCGCTCAGACGCGGCGCTTGCTCCCGAAGTCCACGGTACTGAGATGCATGCCGCCGTCGATGCCCAGCGCCTCGCCGGTGATCGAGCCCGCCGTCTCCGAGGCAAGGAACGCGACCAGCGCCGCGACCTCCTCGGGCTCGATCAACCGGCCGGCGGGCAGCACCTCGAGCCAGCGCTGCATCACTTCGGCCGGCATCGCACGCACCTGCTCGGTCGCCACCAGGCCCGGGAGGACGGCGTTGGCGGTGATGCCGTGGCGGACGTTCTCGGCGGCGATGGTGAGGACCATGCCCACCACACCCGCCTTGGTCGCCGTGTAGGCGACCTGTCCCGGCAGGCCGCCGCGGGCCGCGCCGCTCGAGATCACGATGATCCGCCCGAAGCGCCGCTCGCGCATCCCGGTGAGACACGCCTGCACGGTCCGGAACGCTCCGGTCAGGTTGACGTCGACGTCGCGCTGCCACTGCTCGGCGGTCATGCGGTGCGCCGGCGCGATGGTCGTGGTGATGGCGGCGTTGGCGACGCACACGTCGACGTCCCCGAGCGGGGGGAACGGGTCGCGCGCGACGTCGAGGCGCAGGTCGCAGCCCGCGGTGACGTCGGCGGTCACGACCTCCATGCCGTCGTGCCTGAATCGCGCCGCGATCGCGGCGCCGAGGCCCCGCGCCGCTCCCGTGACGAGGGCTTTCACGGCGTGGGCTCCGGCTTCCGCACGGCCCGGAGCATGCGCCGGCGCGAGCGCCGCCGTCAACGGCCGGAGCACTTGCTTTCGGGTGTCGAGTCGACTCTGATCGGCACCGCATGGCCGCGCCGGAGGCCAACGCCGAGCAGACCCGCTACTGGAACGAGGCCGCCGGGCCCAAGTGGGTTTCCTTCCAGAAGATCATCGACGCGCAGATCGGTCCGCTCGGTCACCGGGCGATGGATCGGGCCGGCATCGCCCCCGGCGAGCGCGTCGTCGACGTCGGCTGCGGGTGCGGCGACACGACGATCACGCTCGGCGGGCGCGTCGGGCCCCAGGGGTTGGTCGTCGGCATCGACATCTCCGCCCCGATGCTCGCGCGGGCCGTCGAGGCGGCGCGCGCGGCCGGGGTGGCGAACGTCCGCTTCGAGAACGCCGACGCCCAGACCCATCGTTTTCCCCCGGCCGCCTTCGACGTCGTCTACTCGCGGTTCGGCGTCATGTTCTTCGTCGACCCCGTGGCGGCGTTCACGAACCTGCGCGCGGCGCTCCGACCCGGGGGACGGCTCGCCTTCGTGTGCTGGCAGGCGCTCCGGCAGAACCCGTGGCTCCTCCTGCCGCTCCAGGCCGCCGCGCAGCATCTCACGCTTCCACCGCCGCCGGCTCCCGACGCGCCCGGTCCCTTCTCGTTCGCCGATCCCGAGCGCGTGCGGGAGATTCTCTCGCGCGCCGGCTTCGACCGGATCGTCCTCGAGGAGCTGCGCGCGGCGCTCACGGTCGGCGGCGGCGGCACCGTCGATCAGGCCGTCCGCTTCCTGACCGAAGGCGTGGGCCCCGTCAGCTCCGCCCTGCGCGAGGCCGATCCGGCGCTGCGGCCGGCGGTGGCCGCCGCCGTGCGCGCGGCGATCGCGCCCTTCCACACGCCGGAGGGCGTGCGCATGGGCTCGGCCGCCTGGATCGTCACGGCGCGGAGCGGCACGCCGTAGCGCCGCGCCCGCCCCGTCGGGAGCCGCCCGCGGGCCGCTCAGGCGACCTGCCGGCGGCGGGTCCGAAAGCCGCCGACCCGGCCGCCCAGGTCTCGCACCAGAGCCCAGGCCGTTGCCGCAGACACCACGAGCCGGAGCCGGCGAGGCATCAGGTCGATCTGGTCCCGGACGTCGTGCGGGGCGACGACGGAGACGCGCCGGCCGCGGCAGACCAGCGCCTTCGGGTCCTTTCCCGGAAGGCGAAGCTGCCACTCGAAGAGTCTCGACAGGAGGTCGCGCTTGGAGGCCCTCCTCATGACGAATACGTCGAGCAGCCCGTCGATCGGCGACGCCCCGGGGGTCAGGTTGAGCCAGGCGCCATACGTCTCCACGTTGGCCACCGTGACGATGACCGCATCTCTGGCCACGACCCGACCGTCCACCGACACCTGCAGCGGAACGAGCGGCGTGTCCAACAGATGGCGTGCCGCCTTCCCGTAGTAGGCGAGGCGGTGTCGCCACCCGGTACGAGGCGGACCTGCGTTCGCCTCCGCCCTGTTCCGGATCTGGGACAGTAGGCCGTAGCTCTCCTGGCAGAGGAACAGCTCGCCATTCCGAACGCCGACGTCCACGTGGACCACGTCTCCGTGCTCGAGCAGGTCGACCACGCGATCGACGCGACCGGGCTGCCCGAGAGCGCGCGCGAAGAGGCTGTCGCCGCCGCACGGGACGGGCAGAAGCGGCACGGACCGCCCGAGGGCGGCCACGGCGGCAGCCTCCAGCGTCCCGTCGCCGCCAACGCAGATCAGGAGCGAGCAGCCCGTGCCGCCCCGCGCCGCCCAGCGACCCAGGCTGTCCAGATCGGGAAAGGCCTCCAGCACGGCCCGATGTCCGCGCGCGCGAAGCGCCTCGCGCAGGCGGGCAGCCGTGTCGAGGGCGCGGTCGTTCCCGGCGGCCGGCGTCGCGACGATCTGGATGGCGCGAGACTCGCCCGCGAGTGCGCCTCGCCGTATTGCTCGCATGGGTCGTGTATGGGCTTGTGCGCGGCGCTCGTCCCGGTGGGAAGAGCCGCGAGCCGCGCGTGCAGCTCGGCACGAGCACCGCGAATTGGCGTCGCCCGGTCGGTGCAAGCGGGGTGCCAGGCTCCTGCGCGCATCGACGGCACGGGACGCTCGTACCGACGACGCGCGTTTGCGATCACAGCAAACGCCGCGCCGTGAGAAGTTACACGGTA
>Ga0209057_1003740_pt1 | contig 11122 bp, 12 predicted proteins | sample GraSoiAngelo_146_FD_185903 | JGI IMG/M metagenome (GOLD analysis project Ga0209057, IMG submission 185903) | Grasslands soil microbial communities from the Angelo Coastal Reserve, California, USA - 14_1009_05_30cm (SPAdes) (version 2) | ecosystem: Environmental > Terrestrial > Soil > Grasslands ... | reverse complement strand
GCCCGACTTCACGTCGACGATGAAAACGCCCGCCCTTTCGCCCGCGAATGGGTACACGGCCTTGATCCGCGAATCTTGATTCGACGCCACCATCTGAAAAGTCTGTTTGGCGAGCGCGATCGAAGCGGCGGGCGGCACGTTGGTCGAGTCGAGAGCGCGAGTGATCACGACAAACTCCATCGCCTGAACCTCCTAGGGGCTAAGACCGGACGGCGACCCGCCTAGCCTAGTCGCATCCGGCCGCTGCGTCCAACCCGACCCGTTAGAGCAGCCGGAGCAGCGCAGCCGACAGTGAGGCGGCCGCGACGACGACCAGAAAGGGCGCCCGTAGAAGCACCGCGACGATCGCCACCGCGAGCGCGGCCGCCCGCACGTCGAGCACGAGGTGCTGCCCGGTCGAGAAGGTCTGCGTCCCGACCAGCGCCGCAAGCAGGGCGATCGGGATCAGCGGCACGGTGCGCTGAACCCTCGAGTCCTGAAGCCACCGCTCGGGCAGGGAGAGGCCTGCGAGCTTGAGCGCGTAGCAAGACGCTGAGGCCACGAGCACGCCGGCCCAGATCACGGCACCCTCCTGAACAGCCCGTACAACGACACGAGCAACGCGACGATGAGCAGTGGCACCCCGGCAGGGAGGAACGGGAGCACGGCGATCGCGACCACGGCCGCGGCGAGGGCGATCGCGACCGGTTCGCGAGACCTCAGGCGCGGTGCAAGAAGGGCGAGGAATGCGGCGGGAGGCGCTGCGTCGAGGCCCAGGACCTTGGGATTCGACAGCGCGTGCGTCGCCAGCGCGCCCGCGAGCGTGCCGAGGTTCCAGAACGTGAAGAGAGCCAAGCCGGTGGCCCAGAAAGCGAATCGGCTCTGCCGCGGATCGTCACGGGCGATCGCCATCGCGGTCGTCTCATCGAGCACGAACTGCGCGGCGGCGACACGGCGCATCCCGCGCACATCAAGCAGAGAGGCGAGACGAATTCCGTAGAGCGCGTTGCGCGATCCGAGCAACGCGGCGGTGGCCGCGCCGGCCCAAACGCTGCCGCCGGCCCCGATCACACCGACGAGAGCGAATTGCGAAGCGCCTGTGAACATGAGCACCGACAGCGCGCCCGTCTGGAACAGCGTCAGGCCCGCCGCGGTCGAGATCGCTCCGAACGAGATCGCGTAGGCGCCGCTTGCGATTGCGATGCCGAGGGCATCGCGGACGATCCCGCGACGGGGATCAGCCGATCTGCTTTCCGTCCGGCCCGACGACGTCCCACGCCGCGCCGAAGTTGTCGACTCCCTGTCCGCTGGCATCTCCGGGATTGTGATCGGTGACGACGTAGTAGAGCGGGTGGCCCCCGTAAGTGACCTCGATGGTGCCGTCCGTGCGCTTGGTGGTGCCAAGCAACGCGGGATTGACACCGGTGCCCGCCACAGGGGCGCCGTTGGTCAGGAGCGGGGGCCAGTACGTGGCGCACGCGTTGTAGCAGGTCGAGGACGTGCCCCTGTCCGCCTCGAAGAGATAGAGCGTACGGCCGGATCCGTCCACCAGGATGGTGCCCAACTTCGCGTTGCTCGCCGCAGCGACAGTTGCGGCGGATGCCGGCGTCGGAGTTTGGCTAGCGCCCGTCGAGCTGGAACCTCCGCACGAAGTGACCACCAGGAAGAGTATCGCCGCCAAGCGTTTGACCATCCGCACGAAGACCAGTACGCATTCGGGTTACTCGACTAGAAGGGCTTGAGGATCATCAACCAGATGATCAAGGCAATCGCGATCAACTCCCAGACGTGAGCCGCCCGGACGACAGGATCGCGGAAAGCTGACCTCAGTCGTTCGGTGACGTCGCCCGCGCGTATCGCATCGTCGAGGGTCGCGCCAAACCGTTTGCCGCGGGGAATGAACACCGTCGGGACCAGGACCATGATGCTCAGGTACAGAACCAGCGCGACCAACAGCCAGTTGGTGTGCGCGCCCTGAAGAAAGCCCAGAATCGGCAGGCCTTCGATCCAGGCCGCGACCAGGCCAAGGGCCAGGACCGCGGTGCTCGCGGGGATCACCATCAGGCTGTCGAAGCGTCCGATCAGCTCGATCAGGACCTTGACGGTTCCGATGTCAGCCGTCCGCTCCGCCTTGACCTGAGTGACGCCGCGGCCAACCAGGCCGGCGACCAGCCAGAAGCCCGCGAACACGTGCGCCAGCTTCACCAACGCCACCAACATGGCCATGAAGTTCTATTCCGGTGTGACGTAGGCGGCGGTGAGGCCGCCGTCGACGAGGAACGTGGCCCCGTTGACGTAGCTCGACTCATCGCTCGCGAGGAAAAGCGCGGCGTTGGCGATCTCGCGGGCTTTGGCGAGACGACCCATCGGCAGGTGCACCCGCCTGCGCTGGTAGGCGCCCGGGTCTTCGTTGAAGATGCGCATCAGAAGCGGCGTCTCGACCGGTCCGGGACACAGGGCGTTCACGCGCACGCCCTGCCGCGCGAACTGGACCGCGAGCTCGCGGCTCATCGAAAGCACGGCGCCCTTCGACGCGGTGTAGGCGATCTGCGACGTGGCGGCGCCCATGAGCGCGACGAAAGACGCGACGTTGATCACTGAGCCGCCCCCCACCTCGAGCAGGTGCGGGATGCCGTACTTGCAGCACAGGTACACGCCTTTGGCGTTCACGGCCTGGACACGGTCCCACGCCTCGGGTTCGGTGAGCAGGATCGAATCGTCGTCCGGCGGCATGATGCCGGCGTTGTTGTAGAGCACGTCGATCCGGCCGTATCGCCGCGCGGTCTCGGCATACATCTCCTGCACGCTCTTGGCGTCGCTGACGTCAGCGGCGAAGAAGAACGCTTCGCGGCATTCGGACGCCGTCTTCTCTCCCGCCTCGCGGCCGACGTCCGCCACGCAGACCCGCGCGCCTTCGGCGGAGAAAAGAAGCGCGGCCTCGCGGCCGATCCCGCCCGCGGCCCCGGTGATGACGGCTACTTTGCCGTCGAGACGTCCCATCAGCCTCGTTCGAAGAGCCGCTCGCGTTCGTAGTTCGTGACGACCTTGTCGAACAGCGACTGTTCGGTGCGCGCGTAGTTCAGGTAGTGGTCGATCACGTCGTCGCCGAACGCCTGGCGCGCCATCGTCCCGCGCTCCAGCAGCCCGATGGCGTCGCGCAGGGAGCCCGGGAAGCGCTGGACGTCGGACTCGTAGGCGTTGCCTTTGAACTCCGGCGGAAGTTTGAGCTTCTGCTCCACGCCATGCAGCCCCGCCGCGAGCAATGCCGCGAAGCACAGGTAAGGGTTGGCGTCAGCGCCCGGGATGCGCGACTCGGTCCGCAGGTGCTGGCCATGGCCGACGATGCGAAAGCCGCACGTGCGGTTGTCGTGGCCCCACGCGAGAGTCGTCGGCGCCCAGCTCCCGGCGGCGAAGCGCTTGTAGGAGTTGATGTTGGGCGCCAGGAAAATCGCCAGCTCCGACGCATATGCGATGTGGCCCGCCAGGTACTGCTTGAAGACCTCCGATTCGCCGTCGAACGTGTTGCGCCCGTCCTTCCACAGGCTCGAGTGCACGTGACACGAGCTGCCGATCCACCGGTGGTCGGGCTTGGCCATGAACGTCACCGAGCAGCCCGCCTGGTGGGCCATCTCCTTGATCCCGTTCTTGTAGATGACGTGGTTGTCCGCCATGGCGACCGCGTCGGCGAATCGAAAGTTGATCTCCTGCTGGCCAGGCCACGCCTCGCCCTTGGAGCTCTCCACCGGGATGCCGGCGCCCTTCATTCCTTTGCGGACCGCGCGAAGGAAGGGCTCGTCATATGTCGTGGCGAGGATGTGGTAGTCGAGGATGTACGGCACGGACGGAACGAGGTCGATGTAGTGCTTGGCGTGGGCCTCCGCGTACGTCTCTTTGAGCAGGAAGAACTCGAGCTCGGACCCGAACATCGGCTCGAAGCCGAGCGCGCGGGCGCGTTCGACCTGGGCGCGCAAGACCTGGCGGGGCGACGGCCGCACCGGCTTACCGTCATGCCACGCGACGTCGCACAGCACGAGCGCGGTCGCCTCCAGCCAAGGAATGCGCCTGAGGGAGGCGAAGTCCGGGACCAGGTCGAAGTCGCCGTAGCCCTGCTCCCAGTTCGCCATCTGGTAGCCGGGGATGGGGTCCATCTCCATATCGAGTGCCAGCAGGTAGTTGCAGCCCTCGACCGACTCTCCATGCCCAGCCGACTCCATGAAGTACTCGGCGTCGATCCGCTTGCCCATCAGGCGCCCCTGCATGTCGGTGAAGGCGACGACCACGGTGTCGATGAGACCTTTGGCGACGTCGGACGCGAGCCGGTCCTTGCTCAATGCGGGCTCGCGGTCGGGCTGAGCCACCTTGTCCTTGGTCAGCAATTCGACACCTCCAGGGTCCACATCAAAACAGATGCTGGTGGGCGCTCACACACGCCCACCAGCTGGAATCGAAAACGGGAATTAGACGCTGCCGCCCGTAGGCGCTCCAGCGGGCTTGGCCGGCACGGCTCCGCCGTCCGCCGGGATGTCGGTGACCTTGGTCTTTCCGTAGCCCTCCCGCTCGGGATCACCGTGATGACCCTGGGTCAGCGCGAACTCTTCTTCCGGCGACAGAACGAGCCGGTGCCGACCGACGATTGCGAAGTACGCGATGCCGATCAGGAAGTAGACCAGGGTGCCCACGACACCCGGACGATACGTCTCGTTCAAGTAGAGCGAGATCAAAGAGATGATCGCGATCACGCCGGCGATTCCGGCACCCCAGACACCTACCGGGCTCCTGTAAGGCCGCTCGATGTTGGGTAGGCGGCGGCGCAGGAAGATGAATGAAGCGCACTGCATCGCGTAAGACACGACGGCGCCGAACACCGCCATGTAGAGAAGTGCGCCGACCACCTGGCCTGCAACGAGGTTCTTCTGCGTGCCGAGGTATGTCAAGAGGCACGCGAGCACGAGGCCGACGACCCCACCGGCGATGAGTGCAATGTGAGGTGTCTTCAAGGTCGGATGAGTCACGGAGAGGAAGTGCGGGAAGTAGCCCGCGCGGGAGAGCGAGTACGTATTGCGGCCGTACGCGTAGATGATCGTGAAAAAACTGGCGATCAGGCCGACGAGTCCGATCAGGGCCAGCAACGCGGCCCCTGTGCCCGAGCCGAAGACGGCCTTGAAGCCGTCGAACAAGGGAGTGGCCGAGTTGCCCAGGTCCTTCGACCCGCCGCCGATGGCCGGGTTCAAGAGAAAGATCAACGCTCCGGTGATGACGAGGGTGGTGAGGCCCCAGATGGCTGCTCGTGGAATGTCGCGCTTGGGATCGTGCGACTCCTCGGCGGCAAGCGGCAGCTCCTCGATCGCGAGATAGAACCAGATGGCGAACGGGATCGCGGGGAAGATGCCCGCCAGGCCGAACGGCAGGAACCAGGAGTTGCCGGACGTCGGCGGGATATTCGTCAGCAGGCTGAGGTTCAGCTTGCCGGAGAAGATGACGGAGAGGAAGAAGATGGCGAGGATGCCCAGGGCGATGGCGTTGATCGCGACCGTGAAGCGCATCGTGGCCACGATGCCCCGGATGTTCCACCATGGGTCGCCCTGGACGTTGAAGAGCGCCTGGACGATGGCCTGCATGAGAAATCCCATGGCACCCACCACGACCGCGGGCGTGATGACGTACTCCATGTTCTCGGCCAGGCCGGTGATGAATCCGCCCCATGGTCCGAACGCGGACCTCGCGAACGAATAGGCGCCGCCCGTGTGCGGCAGGGCGGGAGACATCTCCGCGATGCTGAAGACGAGGCCGTAGTACATGATGGCGATGACGACGGTCGCGATCAGCAGACCGCCGAAGCCGCCCACGCCGAGACCGAGGTTCCAGCCGTAAAAGTCGCCCGAGATGACCGCGGCGACCCCTAGTGACCACAGCGACCAGAAGGCCGCGTGGCGCTTCAGAGCCCGCTTGGCGAAATAGGCCGGGCTCGCCTCCCTGTAAGCAACCGTCCCTACCTTGCGCCGCTCTTCAGACAAGTCGATTACCCCCTCTCGCGAGGCCGTTTGCCGACTCCCGCGACTCAAAGTTGTCTGACGCTTCGGTGATGTGGTCGAATGCTAGGCGAGCCCCAATTCCAAGTCAAGACGGACTTTTGGGCCCAGACAACTTTTACCTTGACGGGATGAGTTGTCCGACAAGATACTAGGTGGCCATGCCGAGCCAGAACACCGACGAGCGCGCGCGGCCGCGGAGCGTGCAGGTCCGCGAGGAGCTCACCCAGCGGATCGACAGCGGCATGCTCGCCGCGGGGTCGCGCCTGCCGTCGGAGCCGGCCCTGGCGACCGAGCTGGGCGTCTCCCGCGCCACGCTCCGGGAGGCGCTCCGGGCGCTCGAGACCGAGGGACTGGTCCGCCGGTTGTGGGGCGCGGGCACGTTCGTGGCCGACGGCCGGCGCGTGACCAACAGCCTGGACGCGAACTTCGGCGTCACCGATGCGATCCGGGCCGCCGGGATGCAGGCCGGCATCGAGCAGGCGGGCCACTCGATGGAGCCCGCGACCGTGGCCGAGGCCGCCCGCCTCGAGCTGCAACCGGGATCCGACGTGCTGGTGGTCGAGCGGGTGCGCACTGCTGACGGCAAGCCAGTCGTGCTCTCCCGAGACATCCTGCCCGGCCGCCTGATCGCCAGGCAGCCGGCCGTCGCCGACGAGATGCTCAAGCGTTCGATATACGAAGTGCTGGAGCGCGACCTCGGGGTCGTGATCCACCACGGTGTCGCCAGCTTCCGCCCGGTGCGGGCGGACGTCACGGTGGCGCGGCGGCTCCGCATCCCGCGCGGCGAGCTCCTGCTCGCCATCTGGCAGGTCGACTATTCGGAGGACGGCGTGCCGGTGCTCTCGTCGTACGAGTATCACCTCGCCGACGCGTTCGAGTTCACCGTGCTGCGGCGCGGTCCAGGAAGGAGGTCGCCGTGATCAGGGGTGTGGGCAAATCGATGCGCATGAAGCGCGTCATCGACGAGGCGGGCGTGTCTGTGATCTGCGCGCTCGATCACGGCATGACCTCGCCGCAGTTCCTCGAGCCGCTGGCGGACATCGCAACACGCACCGCGGAGGCGGTCGCCGGCGGCGCGAACGTGATCATGATGTCGAAGGGCATGGTCCGGCTCGCGGAGCCGAGCTTTGCGCCCACCACCTCGCTAGCACTGCTGCTCTCCGCGTCGGGAAATCCCGAACAGGGCGAGCCTGAGATCGTGCAGATCGCGGAGGTCGAGGAAGCCGCCCGCCTCGGCGCCGACGCCGTCGTCCTGTTCACCGCCCTTGGTGGACCGCACGAGCCGGGCATGATCCGGATCCTCGCCGGGGTCGGCCGCGCCTGCGAATCGCATGGCATACCCTTCATCGCGGAGGCCGAATTCCCGACCACCTACGCGTCTGTGGACGAGCTGAAGCAGCGCTACGGATTCGAGTATCTGCGCCGCAATGTGCGTCTGTGCGGCGAGCTCGGCGCCGACATCATCAAGACCAACTGGCCTGGCGATGAGGCATCGTTCCAGCGCCTGGTCGAAGCGGCCAACGGCATCCCGGTCGTCCTCGCCGGTGGATCGCGCCTCGAAGATGACGAGCTGCTTCGGCGTATGGAATCCGCGATGTCGGCGGGAGCGATCGGCTGCTCGGTCGGCCGCAACATCTTCATGCATCGCTCTCCAGAGGCCATCACGCGCGCGCTGTCGCGCGTGATCCGGGAACGGTGGGCTGCAAGCAAGGCGATCGGCGCTCTCCAGCAGGAGCTCGGCACGGTGGCGGCGCGATGAAGGCCGCCTTCATGACGGGCGTCGACGCGGTGGAGATCCGCAAGGCGCCCGAGCCGGAGCTCGACCCGGAGGGCGCGATCCTCCGTGTCGAGGCGTGCGGGATCTGCGGCACTGATGCGCGGACCTTCTTCAACGGCGACCCGAAAGCGCCGGCGCCGTGGATCCTCGGTCACGAACCGGTCGGCGTTCTGGAGGAGGTCGGGTCGAAGGCGGTGCTGCCGCCCGGGATCAAAAAGGGCGACCGCGTGTTTCTCGGTTCGATCCTGACGTGCGGGCGCTGCCGCTACTGCATGGAAGGGCTGCAGAACCTCTGCGACGAGCACCTGCTCTACGGCTACGACCCCTACCCCGGGGCGTACGCCGAGTACGCGGCGGTGCCTCCGATCGCGGTCAAGAACCTGATCCCGCTTCCGGCCGACCTGCCGTCCGACCTCGCCACGGTGGCGGATCCGTTCGCCTGCGCGCTGAACGGCATCGAGATGCTCGACGTGCGGCTCGGCGACACGGTGGTCATCATCGGCTCGGGTCCAATCGGATGCTGGCAGGCGGTGATGGCGCGTGACCGCGGCGCAAGCCGTGTCTTTATCACCGACGTCAACCGGCAGCGCCTCGACGTGGCGTTGCGCGCCGTCGGCCAATTTGTCGATGGCTCGTGGGTGGCCGGCGATGACAACGGCGTCGCGCAGGCGATGGAACACACCGATGGACGCGGGCCCGAGCGCGTGATCGTCGCCGCGCCTTCGAAGCAGGCGCAGCAGGCTGCGCTCGAGATGGCGGCCAAACGGGCGCGAGTGGTGTACTTCGCCGGGTTGCCGAAGCACGACCCGGTGGCGGCGCTCGACATGAACCAGCTCCACTACAAGGAGCTCGCCATCCTGGGCGCGTACGGCGCGACGCACCGCCAGTACCGGATCACGATGGACTACCTCGAGCGACGCCGCGACGAGCTCGCCTCGGTCGTCACCCACCGGTTTCCCCTCGAGCGGATCGGTGAGGCGTTCAACACGATCCGCTCAGGGTCTGGACTGAAAGTCGTCATCGTCCAGTGACCGGACCCTACGTGATCGGCTGCGACGTAGGGAGCCAGGGCACGAACACCGGACTCTATTCGGCCGACGGGACTCTGGTCGCGTCCGCGTACGAGGGATACGACGTGCTGTTTCCACACCCGGGTTGGGCGGAGCAGGATCCAAGCCTGTGGATCAAGGCGCTCCACAGCACGATCCGCCAGGTGCTCGCACACGTCCCACCTGAGGCGGTCAAGGCGATCTCGTTCGGCTCGCAGCTCGATGGCATGGTCGTGTGCGACGGGAAGGGCGCGCCATTGCGCAACGCCTTGATCTGGATGGATCGCCGCGCCGAGGCACAGGCGGCAGCGTTCGCACAGCGCGTGTCGCGTGAGGACTTCTATCACCACGTCGGTACGAACCTCGATTCATCGCACGCGATTTTCAAGGCCTTGTGGGTACGCGATGAGGAGCCCGATGCATTCGCGAGCGCGGGCCGCCTGATGCCCCCAGGGTCGTTCGTGTTGCAGGAGGCCGCGGGGGTGGCGATGGTCGACTTCTCCAATGCATCGTCGCTGGCGCTCCTCGATCCAACGACTCGCGAGTGGTCAGGTGCGATCGTCGAAGCGGCAGGGCTCGACATTCGGATGCTGCCCGAGCTCGCGCCGGGGACCCATGGGGTCGGTCGCGTGACGGCGGGGTTTGCGTCGGCGACCGGGCTCGCTCGCGAAACATGCGTTGTGGTGGGGTGTGGCGACGAGATGGCGGCAACCCTCGGGGCGGGGGTATACGCGCCGGGTGACGTGTGCGACGTTGTCGGCACCGCGGAACCCGTTTGCGCGGTGTCGTCTACGCCCCGCGAGGACCGCACGATGCTGGTCGAGTGCCATCCCCACGGCGACCCGGACAGCTGGCTGCTGGAGAACCCGGGATTCGTCTCCGGCGGCAACCTGCGCTGGTGGCGCGACCACTTCTTCGGCCCCGACTCCGCGTACGACGCGATCTGCGCCCCCGCCGCCGACGTGGCGCCTGGGGCGGAAGGACTCGTCTTCCTCCCCTGCATGCAGGGCGCGATGGCGCCGGAGTGGAATGGCGCCGCGCGCGGCGTCTTCTTCGGCTTGAGCCTCGCCCACACTCGGGCGCACATGACGCGCGCTCTCCTTGAAGGCAGCGCGTTCGCCCTGCGCGACATCCTGGAGGCGATGCAGAACGCCGGCCTCGACGTCCGCCGCCTGACCATCGTCGGCGGCGGCGCGAAGGGAGCGCTGTGGCGGCAGATCAAGGCTGATGTAACCGGGCTGCCGGTCAGGGTCCCGCGCAACGTGGAGACCACGGCGACCGGAGCCGCAATCCTCGCGGCGGTCGGATCGGGCCTGTTCCCGAGCGTGGCGGCCGCGGTCGACGCGTTCGTCGCCTACCGTCCGGAAGAGCACACGCCCGATCCTGAGCGGAGGCGGTTCTACGACGACGCATACAGACGGTATCGAGAGGTTTACTTCGCGCTCAAGCCCGTGTTCGACACCTGATAGGAAACCCGACTCGAAGAACGACCGCTATGAGCGGAGCGTCTGAGCCCTCCGCGCCCGTTCGACGAAACGCTCGAAGAGGTTGCGCGCCCAGGGAAGATCGGCGGCGAGCTCCTCGGGGTGGCACTGCACCGCGACGATGAGCCCGTCCGAGGTCTCGACCCCCTCGACGGTGCCGTCGTCGCCTCGCGCCGTCTGCATCAGCCCGGGAGCGAGCTTGCCGATCGCCTGGTGATGCAGGCTGTTGACTCGAAGCTTCTGCAGGCCGGCCGCGCGTCCGAGCTCTGACTTTGGATCGACCTCGATCGTGTGCGCGAGGTGACTGCGGCCGAACGAGCGCACCTCGTGTCCGTCCAGGTGCTGCAGCAGCGATCCGCCCATGGCCACGTTGATCACCTGCTGGCCGCGGCAGATCCCCATCACCGGCAGGCCCCGGTCCCGCGCCTGCGCGAAGAGCCTCAGCTCCGTGTCGTCCAGCTCCCGGTCCACCGGCCCCACTTTGGGATCGGGCTCTTCGCCATAGAGGGAGGGATCGACGTCCCAACCGCCGGGGAGTAGGAGGCCATCGACCTCAGGCAGTGCCGGCGTGCCTGCCGGCAGCTCCACGGCCTCAGCGCCCACCGCCTCGACCGCACGCTCATAGGCAAGGTAGTAGCCGTCCCCACGCCGGGCGCTGGTGGTGATTCCGATCCTGGGCCGGCCTTCGTTCGTCAGCGTAATGCGACAAGATTACGATCGACCGTGGGCAGTTTGTCAAGAATGTTCCGAAACATCATCAATTCGGGCGAAATGAAATGTTCGTAACGAGCAAAAGCGTGG
>Ga0209057_1003728_pt1 | contig 11138 bp, 9 predicted proteins | sample GraSoiAngelo_146_FD_185903 | JGI IMG/M metagenome (GOLD analysis project Ga0209057, IMG submission 185903) | Grasslands soil microbial communities from the Angelo Coastal Reserve, California, USA - 14_1009_05_30cm (SPAdes) (version 2) | ecosystem: Environmental > Terrestrial > Soil > Grasslands ... | reverse complement strand
GCATTCCTTCAAGCCGGAATACGTGACGATCCCGGGAAAGGAATCGACGATCAAGGATTTGAAGGCCGCCGCCAAGGGCGCGTCTGAAATCCTCCTGGCATCCGACCCGGACCGCGAGGGCGAGGCGATCGCCTGGCACCTTGCGCACGTCCTCAACCTGAAGGACCCACGCCGCATCGAGTTGCATGAGATCACGCCCACCGCTGTGGAAAAGGCGCTCAACGCGTTGCGTCCGATGAATCAGGATCTCGTCGATGCGCAGCAGGCTCGCCGCGTGATCGACCGGCTCGTCGGCTACAAGCTGAGCCCCTTGCTCTGGAAGAAGATTCGAAAGGGCCTCAGTGCCGGCCGCGTGCAATCCGTTGCGGTCCGGCTGGTCTGCGAGCGGGAAGAAGAGATCGATAAGTTCGTTCCGGTCGAATCCTGGACGCTCGACGCGATGCTCTCCAAGGTCGATCTCCCACAGCGCATCTTCGCCGCCCGCCTGTACAGCAAGCAGGGCAGCGACGAGAAGCTCGAGCTCAAAGAAGAAAGCCAGATCAATGAGATCGTGGCGCAACTCGACGGCGCCAGCTACAAGGTCCTGTCGATCGAGACCAAGGACAGCACGCGGAATGCGCCGCCGCCATACAAGACCAGCACGCTGCAGCAGGATGCGTCGAACCGGCTGCGGATGAAGCCGAACCGGACGATGAGCCTGGCGCAACAGCTCTACGAAGGGGTCGAGCTCGGCAGTCAGGGACCGGTGGGCCTGATTACGTATATGCGCACCGAATCCTTCCGCATCTCGGACGACGCGAGCACGGCGGCGCGACACTTCATCACCGACCAGTACGGGCCGACCTATGCCCGCCGTGACAAGGTGGAGTTCAAGGCCAAGGGCCCGGTGCAGGACGCCCACGAGGCGATCCGGCCGACCGACGTCGAACGCACGCCGGATTCCCTGCGCAACTTTCTCACGCCCGACTTGCTCAGGCTCTATCGGCTGATCTGGCAGCGCTTCACGGCCAGCCAGATGACCCAGGCGCGTTTCGCGCAGACGCGCGTTGACATCGGTGCCGCCGACTACGTGTTCCGCGCGAACGGCTCGGTGTTGGTCTTCGACGGCTTCTATCGCGTCTGGGAGCGCGACAGCGATAACGACGAGGAGAAGGAGCTGCCCGCGCTCGCCGTCGACGAAGGCCTCAACCTGCGGGAGCTGAAGCCGGAGCAGCATTTCACGCAGCCGCCGCCGCGCTACACGGAGGCTTCCTTGATCAAGGCGCTCGAAGAGCTCGGCGTCGGCCGGCCGAGCACCTTTGCGCCGACCGTCGAGGTCATCCAGACGCGCCACTACGTCAAGCAAGAGGAGCGCCGGCTCTTCCCAACCGACCTTGGCAAGACGGTCAATGGGTGGCTCGTGGAGCATTTCCCGGACATCGTCGACGTCACCTTCACCGCCGGCATGGAGGAGGAGCTCGACGACGTCGAGGAAGGGCGGCGCAAGTGGGTGCCGATCGTTCGCGAGTTCTATGCGCCCTTCTCCAAGACGTTGACCAAGGCCGAGGCCACGGCGCGCGTCAAGGTCCCGATGCGGGAAACCGGCGAGGACTGTCCCAAGTGCAAGCAAGAGGGACGCACTGGCCGTCTCGTCTACCGCATGAGCAAGCTCGGCGAGTTCGTCGGCTGCTCGCTGTATCCCGAGTGCGATTACATCCAGGGTCGCGAGGGCCAGGAAAAGGCGCCGCCACCGGAGCCCACCGGCGAGATGTGCCCGAAATGCGGCAAGCCGCTGGTGACGCGCACTGGAAAGCGCGGCCCCTTTGTCGCCTGTTCCGGATATCCGAAATGCCGCTACGTGAAGCGCGAGATCAACCCGGCCGACGTCGTCGAAGGCCGCGTCTGCCCCACCTGCGGCAAGCCGCTGCTCAACCGCAAGGGACGATTCGGCAGCTTCGTCGGCTGCTCCGGCTATCCCGACTGCCGCTACATCGAAGGTGGCAAGCGAACGGTGGCGCCTCCCGCCGCCAGCGAACTATTGATGGACGATCCCTGCCCACGGTGCGGCAAGCCGCAGGTGCTGCGCCAGGGACGGTACGGGGAGTTCAAGAGCTGCTCCGACTACCCGGCGTGCAAACCGGAGCGGGCCGCCCGCACCAGCGCCCGACCCCGGGGCCCCCGCACCAGGAAGCCAACCGTTCCCGCGGCCTAACCCGGGTTTCAGACTCGCGGGCAGCGGTTATACTTTGGCGAGCAAATAAGCACGCCTCTCGACGGCCACGGGTTGCCTGAGCACAGGTCCGCGGGCCGGATGACGGAGGCGGAAGTAGAAACAGGAGGTTCGTTTTCGCATGCCACTCGTGACGCTCAAGCAACTCCTCGAGGCTGGTGTCCACTTCGGCCATCAGACCAGCCGCTGGAATCCGAAGATGAAGCGGTACATCTTCACCGCTCGCAACGGGATCCACATCATCGACCTCCAGCAGACGGTCAAGCTGCTGGACGACGCCTCCAACTGGGTCAAGGAGGTCGTCGGCGGTGGCCGGTTGGTGCTCTTCATCGGCACCAAGAAACAGGCCCAGGAATCGATCGAACTGGAGGCCCGGCGCTCGGGCATGCCGTTCGTGAATCACCGCTGGATGGGCGGGATGCTCACCAACTTCACGGTCATGCGGCGCCAGATCGAACGCCTCAACAGCCTCCGGGCCATCCGCAACAACGGCGGATTCACCGGCAGCAAGAAAGCGATTACCCAGCTGGAAGAGGAGTACCAGCGGCTCGAGCGCTTCTTTGGCGGGATGGCGGAGATGAAGCGTCTCCCTGGTGCGGTCTACGTCGTCGACCCGCGCAAGGAGCACATCGCCATCACCGAGGCTCGCAAGCTCGGCATCCCGATCGTGGCCATCACGGACTCCAACTGTGACCCGGACGAGATCGACCACGTCATCCCTGGAAACGACGACGCCATCCGCGCCGTCAAGCTGATCACCTCGAAGATTGCCGACGCGGCCCTGGAGGCGCGCCAGCTGATCAGCCCGGAGGAGCTCGCCGTGGCACCTGAGGTTCCGGTCACCGAGTTCGAATTTGGTGTGGAAGAAGAGGAAGAAGAGGAAAAGAGCTTTGCTGGAATGCCAACCGTCAACGAGGCTGAGTTCTACGAGGACGAAGCCCTGGACGACGAGAAATAGCCATGGCCATTTCGGCAGACCAGGTCAAGGCGCTGCGTGACGCAACCGGCGCGGGGATGATGGACTCGAAGCGCGCCCTGGAGGCCACCAACGGCGACCTCGAGAAGGCCAAGGACTGGCTGCGCCAGAAAGGCATGGCCAAGGCTGGTGCCAAAGCGACCCGCACTGCGCGAGAGGGCATCATTGCCACCTACGTCCATCACAACCACCAGCTGGGCGTCCTCCTGGAGCTGAACAGTGAAAGCGACTTCGTCGCCCGTAACGATGAGTTCCGCCACCTGGCGCATGAGATTGCCGTCCACATCGCCGCCGCGGAGCCGAAATACCTGCGGCGAGAGGATGTGCCCGCGGATGTGCTCGACCGGGAGCGCGCCATCTTCGAGGCGCAGGCCAAGGATCAGAAAAAGCCGGAGGCGGTGATCGAAAAGATCATCCAGGGCAAGATGAACGACTTCTACAAGCGTGAGGTCCTGCTCGACCAGGCCTGGGCCAAGGACGACAAGCGGACCGTGGACCAGATGCTCAAAGAGGCGATCGCGAAACTTGGCGAGAACATAACGATTTCCCGTTTCGCGCGTTTCAAGGTCGGAGAAGCCAGCTAGTCCAGCCACGTCATGCAGTGATCAAGCCGTCGGCTCTGCCGCGCTACAATCGGGTGCTCCTCAAGCTGGGAGGCGAGGGACTCGCCGGCAAAGCGGCCTTCGGCATCGATCCCGATGTCGTCAACGACATCGCTGAGGACATCATCGCGGTGAAGTCCAAGTACAACACCCAGTTCGCGATCGTGGTCGGCGGTGGCAACATCATCCGCGGCGACGCCGCGAGCAAGCGCGGCATGGATCGAGTCACCGCGGATTACATGGGCATGCTCGGCACCGTCATCAATGCCCTAGCGCTGCAGGACGCGCTGGAGAACAGAGGCCAACCGACTCGGGTCCAGACCGCCATCAGCATGCACCAGATCGCCGAGCCGTACATCCGCCGTCGCGCCGTCCGCCACCTCGAGAAGGGCCGTGTCGTCATCCTCGCCGCCGGCAGCGGCAACCCCTACTTCAGCACGGACACGACCGCCGCCCTGCGCGCGGTCGAAATCGAAGCCGAGGTCGTGCTCAAGGCGACCAAGGTCGATGGCATCTACGATGCCGATCCCGTCACCAATCCAAAGGCCAAGCGCTTCGCGCGCCTCGACTACCTCGATCTGATCAACAAAGACCTGCGCGTCATGGATCACACCGCGGTCACTCTCTGCCGCGAGAACAAGATCCCGATCATCGTCTTCGACCTGTCGCACGGCGGCAACCTGGAAGGTGTGGTGGGCGGCAAGCAGATCGGCACACTGGTGGGACCGCCCGAATGATCGAGGCCAACGTCAAGGACGCCGAAACCAAGATGCAGAAGAGCCTGGACGCCCTGGCCAAGGAGATCCTCACCATTCGGACCGGGCGCGCCAGCCCGGCGCTGGTCGACAAGATCCCGGTCGAGTACTACGGCAATCCGACGCCCTTGAATCAGCTCGCCACCATTACCGTGCCCGAGGCGCGCATGATCATCATCCAGCCGTGGGACCGGACCATCATCAGCGCCGTCGAAAAAGCAATCCAGAAGTCGGAGCTCGGACTGAACCCCGGGAATGACGGCCAGCTGATCCGGGTCCCGATTCCGCCCCTCAACGAGGAGCGGCGCCGCGAGTACGCCCGACTGGTCAAGCGGTATGCCGAGGGCGCGCACGTCGCGGTTCGCAACATCCGGCGCGAGCAGATGGATCGCATCAAGGCGCTGGAGAAGGAGAAAAAGATCTCGGCCGACGAAGCCCGGCGCGGGGGCGACCAGCTGCAAAAGGTCGCCGACCGCTACATCGGTCTGGTCGACCAGATGGCCGCCCGCAAGGAAGCCGAGATCATGGAGGTCTAACGCCCAAGAACCACCGGTGAGCCAGTTGCCCCCGCCCGAACACGTCGCGATCATCATGGATGGCAACAGTCGCTGGGCCCGTGAGCGCTTGCTGCCACGGGTCATGGGGCACAAGGCCGGGATCGAGACCATCCGTCGTGTCGCGGAATCCGCGGATCGGCGCGGCGTCCGCGTCCTGACGCTCTATGCCTTCTCAACGGAGAACTGGTCGCGGCCCCGGGATGAAGTCGATGCGCTGATGAGCCTCTTCTCGGAGACGATCCGGCGCGAGGTGGACGAACTGGCGCGCCGTGGCATCGAACTGCGCTTCTCCGGGCGGCTGCAGGAGCTGTCCCCGGCGCTGCAGGACCAGATGCGGCAGGCGAGCGAGCGAACCCGGGTCAACGCCAGGGCGATTCTCAACATCGCGATCAACTACGGCGGCCGGCAGGAGATCATCGACGCCATCCGAGAACTGGCTCAAGAGGGCGCCGACCTGAGCCAGCTCGAGGATGCCACGCTGGCGAGCCACCTCTACACGCGGGGCCTGCCCGATCCGGACCTGGTGGTTCGCACCGCCGGCGAGATGCGCCTCAGCAACTTCCTGCTCTGGCAGACGGCGTACTCCGAGTTCTACAGCACCCAGACGCTCTGGCCCGATTTCGCCGATGCCGACTTCGATGAGGCGATCGCTTCATACCAGCGGCGCGTCCGTCGCTTTGGCGCGCGCCCCGAGGAGGTCCCCAATCGAGGTCGCTGATGCGACCACGCCTGCGGAGCCACCGCTAGCCGCACCGCGACGCTCCAACATGGTGGTCCGTATCGCCACCGCGGCGGTGCTGATCGCGGTCGTGCTTGCCGTGCTCATCCTGGGCTCGGTCTGGGTCTACGCCGCGATTGCCGTCATCCTCGGCGCGGCGCTGATCGAGTACTGGAACCTGACGCGCGCGATGGCCGCGCCGGCACCGCTGTGGCTGCTGTTCCCGCTGAGCTATGCCCTCCTGCTCCGGGACCGGTTGCCGTCGTGGGCTGACGTCGGCTTCCTGCTCGCTGCCGCCACCGTGCTCGGCCTTGGCACCCTGGTGTTCGTCCGCGACTGGCGAGCGAGCCTCACCCGCTGGGCGCTCGCCGTCGGGGGAAGCCTGTACCTGGCATTTACGCTGAGCTTCTACCTCTCGCTCTACTTCTTACATCGCCCCGATCCCAATCACCTGGGGTTCGGCTATGTGATCGCCGTCTTCGGCGCCATCTGGGTCGGCGACACGGCCGCCATGGTGGCCGGTCTGCGCTTCGGCCGGCACCCATTCTTTTCCCGCATCAGCCCCAAGAAGACCGTGGAAGGGGCGGTCGCGGAACTGCTCGCCAGCACGGTCTTCTTTGCCATCGTCGGGCTCTTCCTCAATATCAGCTTTCCCCACAACCTCATCATCGGGCTGCTGATCGGTGCCTTTGCCGAGGTCGGCGACCTGGTGGAATCGCAGCTCAAGCGCACGGCGGGCGTCAAGGATGCGAGCCAGCTGATCCCGGGTCATGGCGGCGTCCTCGACCGTATTGATTCGCTCCTCCTCGTGGGAGTGGTCGTGTACTATTACGTGACGTTTCTGCACCTCGCCTAGGACGGTCGGGTGCATGACTCAGGTTGACAACGCGTTTCAGCTGATGCGGGAGCACCCCGCCCACCCTGACTAAAGCAATGAGATCCCCTCGTCCGTTGCCCCGGCGTCTGGCGCTGCTCGGTGCGACCGGGTCGATTGGCCGCCAGGTCTGCGATCTGGTGGAACGGCATCCCGACCGCTTTACACTCCACGCACTGATTGCCGGGAGTGACGGGGCGGCGCTGCAGGCGGTGGCCCGCCGACATCCGGACGCTCACACCTTGCTGGCGCATCCCGCTGATGCTGATGGTGGGGACGCGGCCCGCGCGATCGATGACGCCGTGCGTGACCCTGAGGTGGATCTCGTTATCGTCGCCGCCGCCGGCAGCACCGCGCTCGCCCCCACCCTCGCCGCACTCGAGGCCGGCAAGGATATCGCACTCGCGACCAAGGAAGTCCTCGTGATGGCGGGTGAGCTGGTTCGCGAACGGATGCGGCGGCACGGCTCCCAGATCTTCCCCATCGACAGCGAACACAGTGCCATCTGGCAATGCCTGTGGGGCGAGAAGGAGCGCGGCATTCGCCGCCTGATCCTGACCGGCTCGGGAGGTCCATTCCTGCGGCGCCCGTCGGAAACGCTGGAGAGCGTGACCGTTGCCGAGGCGCTCGCCCATCCGCGCTGGAAGATGGGGCCGAAGATCAGCGTCGACTCGGCCACCATGATGAACAAAGGTCTCGAGGTGATCGAGGCGCACTTCCTCTTCGATGTCGCCTATAGCGGCATCGATGTCATCGTGCACCCGCAGAGCGTGGTCCATTCGATGGTCGAGTTCGTCGACGGCAGCATCAAGGCGCAGCTTGGCGTTCCCGACATGCACCTGCCGATCGCGATCGCGCTCAGCTATCCGGACCGGCTCGAAGGCGTGGCACCGGCACCCGACCTCGCGGCCCTCGGCCAGCTCTCCTTCGAAGCCCTCGATGCGGTGCGCTACCCGGCGGTGGCGCTGGCCCGGGAAGCGGGGGAGCGAGGGGGCACCGCCCCCGCCGTGCTCAACGCGGCCAACGAGGAAGCCGTCGCGCTCTTCCTTAAGGGTCAGCGTCGCTTCGTCGACATCGTTCCCTCGGTCGCTCGCGCGCTCGAGGCCGCGGAACCGGCCGAGGAATTGTCGCTGGATGCCGTCGTCGCCGCGGACCGCCGAGCGCGCGCCCATGTGCGGGCCTCCGCCAAAGGGCCGACCCGGCTCTGGAGCCAGCTGCCCGCATGAGCCCGGTGGTACTCGTCCCGCTCGTCATCGTCATCTTCAGCCTCCTCGTGATCGTGCACGAGTCGGGTCACTTCATCACCGCCAAGCTCGCCGGCATCAAGGTGGAGCAGTTCAGCGTGGGATTCGGCCCTCAGCTCTTCGGCTGGACGCGCGGCGAGACGCTCTACGCCGTCCGGACCATCCCCCTCGGTGGCTTCGTCAAGCTGGCCGGGATGGACGGCAGCATGGACGCCGGCCCCCGCAGCTTCAACGCGCACCCGCTCTGGCAGCGCTTCATGGTCATCGTCGCCGGATCCGCGTTCAATCTCGCGCTGCCGGTCGTGATCTTTTTCGGCGTCTACACCACCGTCGGGGCAGCCGAGGTCCAAACGCCGATCGCGGTAAGCGCGGTCGACGCCGGCACCCCGGCGAGCAATGCCGGGCTGCAAGCCGGTGACGTAATTCGCTCCGTCAACGGTCGCCCCATCAAGAAGTTCGAAGATCTGCGTAGCACCCTGGATGCCGCCAGAGACACGCCGGTGACAGTGATCGTCGACCGTCACGGTCAGCAGTTGACGTTGACGGTGACACCCAGGCTCGACCCGGCTTCGGGCAGCTACATCCTCGGCTTCCATCCCGCTATCCATTCCTTCAAGCCGGGCCCGGTCGACGCGGGGGGGCGGGCGCTCCGCGATACCGGCGATTCCATCGCTGGCATCGTGGGCGGCATCTACCAGCTAGCGACAGACAAGAAGCTGGGAGGCCTGCTTGGTCCGCGAGGCCTCGAGGGCCCGGTTGGGATCGTGAAGACGACGGCCAGGGCCGCCCAGGCCGGGCCGCTCTCACTGGTCGCCGTGGTCGCGTTGTTGAGCCTCAGCCTGGGGCTGGCGAACATCCTGCCGTTCCCCGCGCTGGATGGTGGGCGCGCGGCCTTCCTGGTGCTGGAATTGATCCGCGGCCGGCCGGTCGATCCCGCCCGCGAGCAAGTCGTCCACTACGTCGGCCTCGCTCTATTGTTTGGTTTGATCGGGCTGGTGACATATAACGACTTGTTGAGATGAAGCCATGAGACCACGCCGTAAGTCGGTTCCGGTTCGCGTCGGCAACGTCGTCATCGGCGGTGCCGCCGAGATTGTCGTGCAGTCGATGACCAAGGCCGACACGCGTGATGTCAAGGCGACCCTCAACGAGATCGCGCGGCTCAAGGACGCGAATTGCCGCATCGTGCGTATCGCCGTGCCGACGAAAGAGGCGGCCCTCGCGATGGTGGAGATCAAGAAGGCGTCGCCGCTGCCGATCATCGCCGACATTCATTACGATGCACCGCTGGCGCTGATGGCGCTGGTGGCCGGCGTCGATGGGCTGCGGCTCAATCCCGGCAACATCAAGGACCCGGAAAAAGTCAAAGAGATCACCCGCCGCGCGAAGGAACGCGAAGTGCCGATCCGCATCGGGGTCAACGCGGGTTCACTCCCCGGTCGTCCCAAGGAAGGCGCCGGCGTGCGCCCACCGACCGAGGAAGTCGTGGCCGCCATGGTCAACGCCGCGCTGGGCCACATCCATATCCTCGAATCGCTCGACTTCAACCTGATCAAGGTCTCGATGAAGGCCTCCGATCCGCCCACCATGATCGCCGCCAACCGGGCAATCGCGGACAAGATCTCCTACCCGCTGCACCTGGGTGTCACCGAGGCAGGTCCGCCGCGCACCGGCGCCGTCAAGAGCGCCGTCGGGATCGGCGTCCTGCTGGAGGAGGGCATCGGCGACACCATTCGCGTCTCGCTCGCCGGCGACTCGGTCGACGAGGTAGAGGTCGCCTACGGCATCGTCAACGCCCTTGCCGAAAAGCTGACCGGACCCAACCTGATCGCCTGCCCGATGTGCGGCCGGCTCGAGATCGACATGCTGCCGATGGTGGCCGAGGTGGAGAAAGCACTGAAGAAGATCAAGCGGCCGATCAACGTCTCGGTGATGGGCTGCGTGGTCAATGGCCCCGGCGAGGGCCAGCACGCCGACATCGGCATCGCCGGTGGCAAGAACAAGGGCATTCTTTTCAAGCACGGCAAGATCGTCGGCACCTTTCCCGAGAAGGAATTGGTGCCCGCGCTGCTGCGCGAACTCGACGCGATCGCCAAAGAGGACGAGCAGAAGCTCGCGTCGTAGGTCCGTATACTCCTAAGCCACATGGCCGCGGAGGATAAGCCAGAAACCGGTTTCGTCAAGGACATCCGCAAGCAGTCCCAGGATTTTCCGGGTTGGTACAACGACGTCGTCCGCAAGGCGCAACTCGCCGACAACTCCCCGGTCGCCGGAACCATGATCATCCGCCCTTATGGCTACGCGCTATGGGAAAACATCCGCGACCCGCTCGATGGTCTCATCAAGGAAACCGGGCACGAGAACTGGTACTTCCCGGCGCTGATTCCGCTCAGCTTCCTGCAGAAAGAGAAAGATCACGTCGCCGGCTTCGAACCCGAATTTCAACTCGTCACCAAAGGTGGCGGCAAAGACCTCGAGGAACCGCTCGTCTTGCGGCCGACCTCAGAGACGATGATCGCGACTGTGCTGCGCGACTACATTCAGTCCTATCGCGACCTGCCGGTGCTCACCAACCAGTGGAACAACATCTTTCGCTGGGAGTTGCGCACGCGATTCTTCCTGCGTACTCGCGAGTTTCTCTGGCAGGAGGGCCATACTTTTCACGAGACCGCGGCGGAGGCCGAGGAAGAAGTCGCGAAGATGCTCGACTGCTATCGCCGCATCGCCGAGGAGTGGTGCGCCATCCCGGTCCTCACGGGTCGCAAGTCCGAGAGCGAGAAGTTTGCGGGCGCCCGGTACTCGACCGCCATCGAGGGCATGATGATGGACGGCAAGGCGCTGCAGATGGGCACCTCGCACTACTTCGGCGAGAACTTCACGCGCGCCTACGACCTGACCTTTACCGGGCGCACCAACGAGCGGCAGTATCCACATTCGACCAGCTGGGGCATGTCCACGCGCATGGTGGGGGCGGTCGTCATGGCGCACGGTGACGACTCCGGCCTGCAACTGCCGCCCCGCATCGCGCCGGTGCAGGTCGTCATCATCCCGATCTTCCGCGGCGACGCCGAGCGGGTCCAGATCGAGACCGCGCTCCGGCAGGTGCGTGCCGACCTGGAAGACATCCGCGTCAAGGTCGACTGGCGCGACGAGCGGCCCGGCTTCAAGTTCAACGAGTGGGAGTTGAAGGGCGTTCCGCTGCG
>Ga0209057_1003727_pt1 | contig 11140 bp, 20 predicted proteins | sample GraSoiAngelo_146_FD_185903 | JGI IMG/M metagenome (GOLD analysis project Ga0209057, IMG submission 185903) | Grasslands soil microbial communities from the Angelo Coastal Reserve, California, USA - 14_1009_05_30cm (SPAdes) (version 2) | ecosystem: Environmental > Terrestrial > Soil > Grasslands ... | reverse complement strand
GGGCTAAAAAGACGCGACTACCCAGTCTTCTTCAGCAGTACAGCCTCTGGTTGTCCATAGGCTCCGATCTGCTGCATCATCGCGAGTTGGTCCCAATTGTCCCAGCCTTCCACGATCTGGCCGTTGCGAATGCGAACCATCGTCATTCCTGTGATTCGGACCGGCTTGCCGCTCGCAGGAATGCCCAAATGGTCTCCCTTGTGCGTCATCGTGGCGGACCAACGAACCACTACTTTGTCCCTCGCCCCAAAGGCATCCTCAATCTTGATGTTTATATCCGGGAATGCTCCACGAATCCGCTCAACGAAGGGCACGAAATCCGCGGGACCACGCACCTTGACGTCTGGTTCCCCTTGGCCCATACCGATGGCATCCTCGGCCAGTAGCTCGTGAACCGTCTCAGCTTTCCCTTGGTTCCACACTTCGTCAAACCACCGGTGCATCAATTGAACGTTTTCTTTGGCCGACATGGGACGCTTCCTCCTTCTATCTTCTATGCCGCCGTAGTAGTAGTCGCCGCGGCCTTCTGAGCTTCCACCGCGTAGACCACTACGGCTCTCTTTCCGCCCTTCGCGGCCGTGGCAAAGATCGAGTTCAGATTGACGCCTTTGGCGGCCAGCTTCTCCAAGCTTTGAGCCAATGCACCGGGCTTGTTGGGCAACTCAATCTCCTCTCCTGTCGTCTCGTTGTACGAGATCCTGGCATCGTCCAGAGCTTTCTTGGCTCGTCTCGTGTCCTCAACTATGAGCTGAAGTGTCCCGCTCGTCCCCTGGGCCGTTGCCAGCAAGGCGAGAATGTTGACCTTTGCATTCCCCAGGGTCTTTGCGACCTCGGCCACCGCACCGGGTCGGTTTTCAATCCTGACTGCGAACTGCTTTGTCTTGGCCATTCCGAAACCTCCTAGTTGGTTTGCCGCGAAATTATACGCCCTGCAGGCCAGGCTCAATTGACTGTGGGGTAAAAGCAGGCCTAACATCAGCGCCACCCACACATTTGCAACAGGTACCCCACAACAAATCAGGGCGGTTATAATCTTGGCCGCTTATGGCTTTGTCTCCGGGTACGAAGCTCGGACCTTATGAAATTATTGCGCCGCTTGGCGCGGGCGGTATGGGCGAGGTGTATCGCGGCCGCGACCCCCGCCTGGGGCGGCCCGTAGCCATCAAAGTACTTCCAGCAACAGTGTTATCGGATACGGAGCGCCTCCACCGGTTTCAGCAAGAAGCCCGAGCGGCCGCATCCTAACATTCTGGTTGGGTATGATGTAGGCACTGCTGGTGATTACGACATCAGGTAATTTCACAAAGAGGCGGTAGCTTTGGCGCAAGCCAATGCCACTGGTCTGCCAGCTCCCGGGGTGGCGATTGCTCCTTGTGGCAGGCGGAGAAAATTTCCCAAAAAACAGCGATCAAGACAATTACCTTGCGCATCACCATTGTCCTTGGTTTGAAAGTGCGAGCACACAATTTTACGGCGTCATCCTACGAAGATTACCCTTGATGGCTTTCATAGAGCCGTCTGTTGAGAACCTCGTGTCTCCCGCCTCCTAAGTGCCGTACTTCAGGAGCTTGCACAGTGATGCGTGCTGGTGTACAAGCCTTGTCATGAATCGCCTCCTCATTGGCATTTTGTGCGGGATCGTATTTGGCATCGCCGATGCCCTCATGGTTGTTTTCGGGAAGCAGCCTGACAAGACAACGAGCGTCATACTGCAGGCGTTCTTCAGCCGGTTCGCAATCGAGAGAAGGCATGGAAGCGCAAGCGCGCACGAGCAAAGAAAAAGCGGGCGACTTCTTAGCCCGCTTGCCCCGGCCTTGCCGCCGAGCGGCCCGTGTCTGGGTAGTCCTTACTCAATTCGGTTTGCCAGTCAATTGCGCAAAGGTGATGCGCTTTCCTACGATCTGGCGAACGGCTAGATCGAAGCGGCCAGCGTCGTCAAGGTCTTTGCGATTGTTAAAGCGGAACATCTGTTCATCAAGGTAACGGAATAGATGAAACGGTTCCACACTCACGTAGGTTCCAGAGATGCCGCGCTTCAACAGCGACCAGAAGTTTTCAAGGCCGTTAGTATGCACGCGACCGTCTACATATTGACAAGCATGGTCAACTACCTGATGCGCGTAAGGATCACGAGTATGTACCCACGGGACTTCTGGAGGCATGGATTTCACGTAAACACTGAACCGTGAGTCCGCTCCCTCGTGTTACTCTGTCACGTTTCATGCGTCCGGACTTCCGGGATTACAATTTGTCCCCAAAAGCCTGCTTAAGGGTGGTGCATGTTCCCCCGCAAGCCTCACAGAGAAACTCCCATTGAGCGCATGTTCCGCCAAGTGTTTCGCCGCAATATGAACCGAGCCGAGAGGCGCTATTTCCTGCGAAGGCGCAAGGCCAAGCCTAAGCGTTACTGACGGATTCGCAGCAGGAGGTCTGTACTGTATCAACGGAACGTGTGCCGGCATCAATCGCCGTCTGGGTAAAAAAAGTTCATCTACTCTGGAATTTCCTTGAAACCAGGTAGATGCTCTCCTACTCTGTCTCCTAGACGAAGTGGCGCAACAACAACGGAGGCGGAGAACTCGGCCAGAGGCTCCGCTTTCGTTTTTTGCTATGGAGATTGTCAGCGGCGGAGTTGCAGGCGAATTTGCACAACAGGCCGGGGATACAGGTTTATTCCGATTCCGCAAGAACTGAGCAAACCTAGAGTAAGGCGCAGAACCGGGGCAAAAGTTGGGTCAGTGGCAGTGTTGCCCTTTGCCAGCGAATCCGCCGACGCAGAGATGGAGCTTCTGAATAGAATAATCGTCGAGCGAGTCATCGACACTGTGTCGCGGACGCCCGGAGTACGGGTTTTGGCTTACAACACTGTTCAGCATCACCGCGGGAAGGACCTAGACTTTCGGAGGCTGGGCGAAAACCTCCTCGTCGACGCCATCGCCGCAGGTGAAATGATTCGTCACAATGACGAGTTGCTCTTGCATGTGGAGTTGATTGATGTATCCAATGGAAGTCAGCTCTGGGGTGAGCAGTTCAAAGAACATTATTCCGATGTTCTCGAAGAACCCGAGACACTGGCTGGTAAGATTTGTGATCGGCTGCGGCCAATTTTGGTTCGCACTGCGAACAGCAGAAGAAACGAACGATCTAGACATACGCAGCGTAATCAGGCTGGTGGTTGGTGCGTTCAGAGTCTACGACGGCACAAACAACAAAGTCACTGCTTCCAGTCAGTCTGGTTTAAAATCAGGCGCAAGTGTTTTCAGGGGCGGCAATGAGAGGGGATCAAGCCGGACGCTGATCATTTATATGCTCTCGTCAGGAACATCCAAGTTCCGACGCAACCCCCGGGCTTCGCAGGCATTAACTGCCCCGAGGGAAAAATGCCCGGCTCCCGTGCGCCGACATGCGTTCGCCCTGCCGTCGCTACCTCTCGCCCGGTACCACAAGGCAAGCTCGACACGGTGCCACATACCCAACTTGTCGTAGAGGGCTCGAAGACGGTTCTTGAGGAGGTGCTCGGTGGTTCCAACTTCGCGGGCGATGTCCCGGTTACTGAGGCCCTGGGCGACGAGGGCGATGATGCGCTATTCCCGTTCAGTTGGGCAGCGCTCCCCGTAAAGATCATGTCCGAACATAGGCGGCTCCTGTACATAAAGGTGGCGAGTTTGACTCGCTTGATGCCACTGGTAATGCCAAAGCGCAAAAACAGGCGATTGAAATAGGCCTTGACTGTCCTGTGGGCAATCCTCAGTTGCCCGGCAATCTCAGCGTTGTCGCATCCTTCCAATAAGAGATTGACGATCTGCTGCTCGCGACGAGTGAGTCGTAAGGTCCTTCTTGCAGTGCTGCCTCTCCTTCCCTCCGACTGTGAGGACCCTCTTTCTAAGCGACAGGCCACGGGTCGTGTCTTAGTCTTTGGGCTGCGTACATCCGGGGCTATCCGTGAAGTCGAAATAATCAAGGGGTTCCTCCTCCTGCCCGGTGAGTCCGGTTGACAGAGTCGCCGGTCGATCCATTTAGAGTTAAATCGGACCTAAAAGCCGCACCATGCCGGCACGGTGGTGCAGTTCGTTAAGCAAGGCTTGCGCAGCGTTCTCGTACGTCCGACTTGGTTCCGCAGGCGATGGATCAGCCCATACCGCCTCGTAAATGACCTGAGCGGCTTCCCGCAAGTCCATGAGCAGCGCCGCCTCCGCATGGGCCAGCGCCGCTTCCGTATAAGCCAACTTCTCACGTTGTTGGTCATAACTCAGGCATACCAATCCGGATTCATCTTGTTGAGTTTTGTGATTCTCGGCCAAGCTGTCGGGCGAGCTTATGCCCGTATTGACTTCATCTGTGTTGGTGCACAGCAGCAACTTGGATTCCACGAGGAAACTGCTTGCCCCCTCGTTACGCCGTCCCGCCAGCGGCATCTTTTCCCTACACGCGCGAGGCGAATCAAGATTGATAAAAGAACGAAGCGCAGGTTGGAGCACACCTCCCTGTGGCTTGTTCAGGGTCTGGGTCGATTCCGCCTCGGTCCCCGTGGCAGGGACACGCTCGGCACACTTGCAGATTGGGCAGGAGGAAAGATCGGAAGCGTAGTAGGCCTTGCAATTCACACATGGGAGGCCGTACCGCACTGGCCGCTGTTGCTTCAATGCATGCGCATTAGCTTTTGTCTTTGAGCCATTCGTTTGAATCTCATGGTCATCGCGCTGGCTGAAAACGTGGGGTGTGTAATCCCCCGCCACGAGGAGGCTGCCCGCCCCGTTACGGTCCGTCGTGCTGTTCTGCCGCAAGCAGGTATGTTCCATGGCTCCTTCGTTAGGCTGGTAGGGTTTCGGGAGTGACGACTTTAGATCTCGCTAGATTGCGAGACATTCGAAGGGTTACAAACTTTGCTTACGTTATCAAAGTGGAAGTAGTCCACAAGAGCAAAAGTGCTCTCGCCGGTGGAAACTCTGTGAATTCTTGCAACAATGTTGTGCATAACAGAAAAAATTGTGTTCTCCGGATCGCGCTGTCGTGATTGGGAAATGGGGAGCGTGGATTTTGACCCACATTTCACGGATTGAGGCGCGAGGTGTGGGGGCGAAGTTCCAAGCTGCTCCTGTGACTGACGCCAAAGCCGTGAAGTCTGTGGTAGAGAAATTCCCGGAGAAATACGGGGCGAGGGTGTTAAGAAGTATTACTCAGAATTTGATGTGGGGGTCATAGTTAAACTCGACAAGACATCGTGAGGCGGATTTCGCTTGGCTGTGGAGCGTCAATCGGAAACACCAGCGGCGGCCGCCGCCGTCAACGTCAGTGCGAAAACCGCGGCCAAGTGGGTGAGGCGCTACCGCGAACTGGGGCGCGAGGGCCTGGGGGACCGCTCGTCGCGACCGCAGCGCTCGCCGCGCCGCACCGGCGCCGATCGGGTGGCACAGGTGGAGGCGCTGCGGCGGGAGCGCTGGACCGGCCTGCGCATCGCGCTGACCACCGGGCTGAGCCCTGGACGGGCAGCAGGTATAGCTTTTCGCCCTCCAGCACGAACCAGACCGGGATCGAGATAGTGCGCCCGGACTTCCTCCCGATCACGCTGATCTTGATCTGGCGGTAGCGGGCGAGGCGGGCTTTGAGGGTTTCCTTTGAGCTTGGCACGTGTACCTCCGGCTTGGCCGCGGTTGACCTAGTCCCTTGTCGAGGCGCTCCGAACCGCAGCCGCAGGACGGGAGAACACCGTCCCGTGCGGGTAGGCATCGCCATGGAATCCATGCGGCCAAGACTTGCCTTCCATGCTTACACCGGGCCTCTCGCTGCCCGGATCGCGGAAGTGTTCGTCCAACTTCAGGGCACCTGTTTGCGGATCGAAGTTCACGATGAACAGACGGTGATCCCCATATTCGCCCGAGTTCAACACGATGCGGCGACCGTCAGCATCGGCGGCGATCCAGTGCGGCTTCTGTTTGTCGTCGAATGTGACCCGCGATACCTCGCGGATGTGGGCTGGGTCGGAGATGTCGTAAGCCGCGAGTGCGTGTGCAGAAGACAACGTCTGTACCCAGTAGTGTCCGATCCGCAGCGGCACACCGCACTCATCGCCCTCGAATGTCTTCAAATGTCGCGTCGAGGGGTGATCCGTGTCGATTTCGTCCAACTGGTACAACCCACACGAAAACGTGTGGACTAGCACGGTCTTCCCGTTGGCGAGCACGTGGGGCTCGCCGGGGTCTTGCTGCTCCGATCCGCGTGGCCCCTGTGGTAGCACCAGCGTTCGCAGTAGCTTCAAATCCGAAAGCCGCCACACTTGCACCGTCCGAGTCTCTCCGTCGCTTTTGAAATGCATTGAAGTGTTCGTGCTGACAATGCGGTCAAGCGCCGGGACAACCACAAGGCTGTACGGACGGATGAGTTGGCCCTTTGCCGCCGCATCCATGGCGCTGCCGCTGCGGATGAGATGTCCGCGTTCGTCGAACTCGACCAGCCCGCCGCCATCCGATTTGGGTTCGTGCCCACCGTGGTACTGAAACGTCGCGAGCACATGGCCGTTAGGCAGCCGCACATAGGTGTGCGGGTGCATGTATCCGTCCAGATCGGCGAACGATGTAGCGAGCGAGGGGTGCAGCGGCTCGCGCAGATCGAACAGTATGGTGCGCCCGCTCTCAAATGCATTTGCCAACAAGAAGCCGCCCTCCGGCATCTCCAGTTCCGTGTGATGAGGCGTTCCACTCGGGCCGGGAACGCCGACCGAAGCTACCGCTTGACCGTAGTGAGGAGATTTTGAGTCGGCGTCCAGCACCGCGAGGAAATCGCCGCTCTTCTTGGCGTCGTCGCCCGCCCAGACGAACAGGTAGGAATTGCTTTGTGCGTATCCACAAGCGGCCCAGAAGAGCAGCAGAACCAAGAAGCAGAGATGGCGCATAGGCACAGATTGTTGCCGTGCAGAGAGCCGTATGTCAACCAGACTCCCACGACTAGCCCCGTTACGCCTACCTACAGGTCAGCCGTTACAATTTGCTCCGATCCTTGAATTTGTGATTTTACGTTCAGAACAACAGGAGCAGGAGCGTGAATTCAGCCGCATTACCGGAAGACCTCCACAAACTCTTTGTGGAGGCGTTGAACTCGGGCGATCTCGATGCGCTTGTTGCCTTGTACGCATTCGGTGCATTCCTGATGGCGCGTAGCGGGCCGGCGCGGGGCATTAGCGCAATTCGTAAAGCGCTCGCTGACTATGCTGCTATGAAGCCAACGATCCAACTCACGACGCGCGCAGAATCGTACAAGCGGGGGACACGGCGCTGCTTGTGGCAGACTGGCGATTTCACGGAACCGCCGCCGATGGCCGAGATGTGTCAACCTCTGGTACGAGTATCGAAGTCGCTCGTCGCCAGCCGGAAGGCAGTTGGTGCTACCTCATCGATCTCCCCTACGGGTTCGGTTAATCCACATGCCGAGAATTTACGGCGAAGCATGTCGTCGCGTTGGCTCCCTACACACTGCCGTCGTAGCAGACTAGCTCTACTTGATTGCCCTCGGGGTCGATCACATAAAGCGAGCGCCAATGTACCCACGCATGTTCGGTGGTCTCGACTTGAAGCCCGAATGCCTCCAGCCTCTTCTTTTCACCTGCGAAATCGGTGAGAGCTATTCGAACGCGATGTGGTCGACGGTGGACGTTGCCGCGTCTGTACCGTGATAATTTGGGTTCTGTGAGCGGTCGAAGAGGGCGAGCACTTGTGTGTGGCCGCCGTAGCCGTCCGCGATCCTGAAGAATGCGCAGTTGGGAACTCGGGTCATTAGCTGTAAGCCGATCACTTTCTCGTAGAATTTCTGCATAGCATCCAGATTGTTGGCGCGCAGTGCGATCTCGCCAAGGCCACGTATTGCCATGTGCCTCTCGTCAGTGCCTCTCGTCAGTGGATGATGTTGGCATGATGACCCCCGAGCTAGAAAACACCTCAGCATTGGGATTCCGGGTCTCGGTTAGCTGGTGCTCTTTTTTCTTAAAGTGGTCAATCAGGAATCTGGTCTTAGCTCGGTCGAGGAGACCGCAACAACCCGATGCCAAGTGTGACGACTCCACAGGCAAGGATCACCGCTCCCACGTAGATCAGGGAGACCGCTCGGCTGGCTTGAGTGGCGGTCGGCGGCAGCATCGAGAAGAAGAACCCCGCCGAAATGAGAATCGCGGACAGCGGCACTCCAACTCGGACGAACCAAAGCAGGGACGTCGGCAGAACGGCCGCGTCCGCCAGCATTTGACAAATCAGCGACAGGATCACGATCACACCTGCGTGAGCGTGCCCGGCGCGGAAAAAATTCTGTCGCAGCGGGTTTTCCATGTAACCGCTTCCTTTGTTCATCAAAGAGGTCAGCAGAAAATACCCGCCGTATTGAATCGTCGGTACGGTGATGAGGACGATCCCGGACACCATTCTGGCTTCGCGAGTCATAGATTCTCCCTCGACACGTCGATAAGTCGAGGCCCTCCAACCTTCACCTCGAAGGCAGCAGGAACTCAATTTCGTATTTGTCCGCTAGTTCCTTCATCTTCTTCAGACCAGGTGGCCCTGCTCCCCGCGAGCAGGCTCATGTGCTCGAAGAATTCTTCGATCCCACTGGGTGACTGCACGCATAGAACCTTGAACACCTCACCGCCGCACTTGACTTCATCCGTCATGCCGCTTGTTCACGGGATGCGACAGTGGCCGCATCCAAGGTGGAATGAACTTCGAAAACGGAGGTCAACTTGGTAAGCTCCAGTAATTCGAGGATCAGATTACCGGGAGCAGCCAGCTTGATCGAGCACTGGCTGGCTTGCGCCGTCAAGGCAACAGATATGAGTGCTCCGAGGCCAGCGGCGTCGATCAGTTCCACACCACTGAGGTCGATCACCACTCGACGGGTTTGGGGCGCAAGCTCGGCAAATTCGCCGGACAGCGCGGCAGCTTCAATGCCATAAGCGATTCTGCCTTTGCGAGATCACAGTAACGTCTTCGGTTACTCGGGTTTCGAGACTCAGCCTCAACTTCGGCTCCTTGTCCTGACGGCTCAGGCGCTGCTCTTCCCACAATGCGCATGTTGAGATTCGGCTGATAATGTTTATCTGAGCGATTAGACGACCTTGGGCACTTACGGGACTGTGAAAAATTCGTGAATGATTATGAAATTTTGATTTGACATTGTTTCGACGCGAATGACGCAGGGGTCAGTTGATCGGCGAAGGCAGCGCCTTCGTCTCCGGCGCAATGTTCGACAACACAGCGGCAGCGCGTAGTCCGAGAAATGGTGTTACCAAAATAAACAGAGATGCCCGAAATCCTTTCGGATAACGGGCATTCTTGCTTGCCATTTAGACGGCCTGAACGTTCTCGGCTTGCCAGCCCTTCGGGCCTTTGGTCACATCGAACTGCACCGCTTGCCCTTCTTGCAGGCTGCGAAAGCCGCCAGCCTGAATTGCGGAGAAATGCACGAAGACATCCTCCCCATTTTGACGGCTGATGAAGCCATAGCCTTTGGCGTCGTTAAACCACTTTACTGTTCCTTGTTCTGCCATTTGATATTCCTATTTCCTTTTTTGAATTGTGCTGAGAAGAATCGCTGCGGGTGAGAAGAGGTGACGCTGGTTGGCGGTACCGACTTTCAACTGCGTGTGAGTCAAACTTAGCTTATGGTTATTATACACACTGAACCGAGAAATGACCCAAAAGGCCGAGTCCTTCCCCATCGGCGATCACCAGAGCCGGACCGGAGGTAAACTAGCGTGCTATGCGCAAGCGCCTAATCACGCCGATTCCGCAGGATGCTCCGCTTCGCGACGAAGAATGGCTGGACCTTGACGGCGCAGCCGTGGTCGAGGTCACATCGGAAGAAAAGGATTATCCGGTCGAGTCTGCACTGGTCCCAGGAGAAATGCGGGGCTGGCGTGCCGCCGATCCCGGCACTCAAACCATCCGGCTAATCTTCGATCAGCCGCAAAGACTCACACGCATCGCGCTCGTCTTCGAAGAAACCGCGATAAAGCGCACCCAAGAGTTCGTCTTGCGGTGGTCTCCGGACGGCGGACGCTCGTTTCGAGAAATCGTGCGCCAGCAGTGGAATTTCAGCCCACCTGACACGGTACGCGAAGTCGAGGAATACCAAGTTGAACTTTCGGATGTCACCGCACTTGAATTGATCATTGTGCCTAATAACAGCAGCGGAGCGGCTCGCGCCTCGCTCAAGAATCTGCGCCTGTCTTGACTTGTTGTGGCGATGCTCTCTAGGCAGGAAGCTAAGACGAACCACCGGGTCACTCGATGGGCACTCTGAGTAGCCCTCGTCGTCTTCTTCTTCGCCCTCTTTTTCTTCGCCGTCTCCCTCTTCATCATCTTCTTCGTCCGGTTCTTCCCGAACGAGGACATCAGCAGCTACCCTGCGATCAGAGGTTTCTGGGTCGAGGTATTCTGGACGTATTCTGCTCATTGCCCAATGGTACGCCCCACTATGCCACTGTCTTCTTTCCAATCTTGGACTCGTCCATGCTTACGAACAAGACGAAAGGTCGCGCCTGAGGTCAGCGAAAAGATCGGCGCTTTCGGTCGCAATCTGAACGGGCTCGCCAGCAGATTCACGTCCCATCGAACCGCCTAAACGAAAGCAAGGCACATGCTCCGGCGGGGAGGCGCTTGTTACTGGATTGGCTGGTGCTGCACTGGATGCACATGCGGAGGGGTACAGAGAGGGTCGATTGTAAGGCACCGAGAAGAGCCGACAGCCGAGGGGCTTCGCTTACGCGACCGGCAGCAATTTTTAGTCTTGTGCAGCTACTCTGTCAAATGGAAATCGAGAGTAGATGAATCGATCCATCGAGGTACAAATTTTGATACCGGGGGCTCCTACGACAACCGCAACACGCCGAATCGTTGCCACTCCAAGCCGCACATTGTAATTGATCTCTCATTGCTCAGTTCGCAAAGAATTACCGAAGCAAGGCAAACCCGGACAAATGGTTGCGTATAGGTGATGTAAACAGCGATTTCACCAACTGAGAATCACTTGTGCAATGGCGAGGCTTCAACACCTATCGTCCGAAACAGAGCAGCATCGGTCCCAGCGCGCGGTTCCCCGAGTTCAAGGACAAGTGAGAGAATTGCTCCTGCCGAATCGGCGAAAGCTGCGGAGGGGAAAT
>Ga0209057_1003726_pt1 | contig 11141 bp, 6 predicted proteins | sample GraSoiAngelo_146_FD_185903 | JGI IMG/M metagenome (GOLD analysis project Ga0209057, IMG submission 185903) | Grasslands soil microbial communities from the Angelo Coastal Reserve, California, USA - 14_1009_05_30cm (SPAdes) (version 2) | ecosystem: Environmental > Terrestrial > Soil > Grasslands ... | reverse complement strand
TCGAAAAGGGCCTCGAGGCACGGGAGGCGGCAGCGAAGGCGGCCGCTCGCACCGCGGCGGAACGCGGGACCGAGGCGGACAAGGCCCTCAAGGAAGTGAGGGAACGAGAGCGGACCCTCGAGAAGTTGGAGCGAAAGGTCGAGGCGGACCGCGAAAAGCTGGAGGAGCAGGCGAAGGCGAAGCAACAGGCCCACGCGGAGGAAATCGAAGAGCTTCGCAAGCTGATCCAAAGCCGTGACCGCGAAATCGCGAAACACGAGAAGGAAGTCGAGTCGCATCAGAACTCGGCACGGGCCGCCGCGGACGCTTTGGAGAAAAGGGAACGCGAGCTGGACGCCGAGCTGACAAAAGCACGAAGTCAACTCGAAGCCCAAGTCCAACGATTCGAGGATCGAGGGAAAGAGCTCGACGTCGCCCGGAAGGACCTAGCGAAAGCCAACCGCTCCCTCGAGTCCGCGCAGGCCGAGGCCGAATCGACTCGGAAGGCGACGGAGGATCGGGAATCGGCCCTAGAGGCGGACCTCAGCAAGACCGCCGCCGCGGTCGAGCAGGAGAAGGAACAGGCGTCCCGCCTCGAATCGGAAATCGAGGACCTGAAGAAACGGGCCTTGGCCGCCGGCGAGTTGACGGAAACGGAGTCGCGCTTGAACGCGCAACGGAAGGCCCTCGAAACGCGCGTGAAGGAACTGGCCCAACGGGAGACGGCCCTAGCGACAACGGAAGCGCAGGTTCGGACGCGTGAGACCGAGGCGGGGAAGGTTTCCCGGACGGCGGCCGAGCGAGTCCTGGAAGCGGAACGCAACCTGAAGGCGATCAAGGAAAGGGAACGGCGCGTCGAGAAAGCAGAGACGAAATTCACGGAGGCGCAGGAGAAGCTCGCCGAACTGGCCGCCGCGAAGGACGAAGCCCACACACGCGACCTCGATGATGCCCGAAAGGCGATTCAAGCCCGTGAACGGGAGCTAGCGGCACTGACCAAACAAGTCCAAGCCCTCGAGTCGGCTGCCCAGGCGACGGACGAAGCGCGACAACGGCGCGAGCTCGAGACGAAGGCGGAATCGACACGCCTCAAGACGCAGCTGGACGGAGAAATCGACCGGTCCAAATCCCTCGCGAAGGACCTGGAGGCCGCTCAAAGCCGATCCGCGAAAGCGAGTGAACTGGCGACCAGAGAATCGGTCCTCCGCAAGGAGAAAAAGGACCTGGAGGGGCGGGAGCAGCGACACGCGCAGTCCGCGGCAGAGTTGGACGCCAAGGCGAAGCTGCTCCATCAGAGGGACCAAGAGTTGACCCGTCGGGAGACGGAACTCGGCCGGCTCGACTCGGAGGCGCAGGCCGCGGAGAAGGCATTCCGGGAACGGGAGCGCGAACTCGTCCGTCTCGAAAAGGGCGTAGACGACAAATCCAAGGCCCTCGAAGCACGCACCCTGCAGGGCCAGCGCGAGCTCAAGGAGAAAGCGGACTCCCTGGAGAAGCAACGTGCGGATCTCGAGTCCCAATCGAAGGAATTGAAGCGGGAGACCGAGGCGGTCAAATCGGCCCGGGAGGGGTTGGACCGGCATCGTGCGGAGTTGGATCGACGGGAGGCGAACCTCCATGCCGAGGCGACCAAATCGGGCGTCACCGCCGCGAGTCTCAAATCGAGGGAGGATGCCCTGCTCCATCGGGAAGTCCAGGCGACGGCGGTCGCGGTCGGCCAGAAGGGCCGAGCGAAGGAGCTCGAGGGTCTTGCCGCGAAGGTCCGACAGGGACAGGCGGCCCTTGAGAAGGTCGACGAGGACCTCCGGGAACGACGCAAGGGACTGGACCTCGCGGACAAACAGGCAAAGGCGTCGGCCGCCGAAGCGGAAGAACGTATCGCCGCCCTTGGAAAACGGGAGGCGGAGATTCGGCAAGAGGCGAAGACGCTCGAGTCGGCTCATTCCGATCTCGCGAACCAGGTCGACCGTGCCCGAAAGACGGAGAGAGCCCTAAAGGCGCGGGAGCAGGAGCTCGGAACTCGAACGCGGGAGCTCGAGGAAGCCCGCGCGACCCTGGCCGACGCGGACAAAGAGTTGCGGTCGAATCAAGCGGCGTTCCAGAAGGAGATTTCGGAGGCCGCGAAGACGAAGGCACGACTCGAAGGCCAGGCGCGCGACCTCGACGAACGGGAGAAGTCGCTCCGATCCGCCACCGAATCGCACAAGGCCGCCTTGGCCAAAATGGACGCTCGGACCGTGACGGTCGAACGACGCGAAGAAGCGCTGACGTCGGCGCAAGCGAACCTCGAGAAACGAGAGGCCGCTTTGGCGAAGGCCCATGCCGAGATCCGAGAGGGACAAGCCGCGCTCGATCGGGCCCGAAAGGAATCGGAGGGATCCCGAAAAGATCTCGACGCGACACGCCTCGAGCTGGCCACGAAAGCGAAGGCGATCGAGGGTGCCGGTCGCGAGCTCGCAGCTGGCCAAGCGGCCGTCTCGGAGCGAGAAAAGTCCCTCTCGACGATGGAGGCCGACCTGGCGAAGGGTCAACGGGCCCTCGCCGCGTCCCAGAAGGAATGGGAAGGGCGGCAAGCCGCCGCGGATCGGGAGATGAAGAAGCGCGAGGCGGATGCGCGGGCCGAAAACGAACAGACGCGACGGGTCCTTGCGGTCGTGAAGGCCAAGGAGAAACAACTCGTGACGGACCAGGCCTCCCTGCGGGGGAAGGGAGAGGAACTGCGACGTTCGGAGGACCAGGCCAGTCGAAGGGAGTCGGCGCTCGATACGCGAACGAAGACCCTGACGGAGAAGGAAACGGCCCTGAACGAACTCGAGACGCGGTTGGGGCAGCGCGGACAGGATTTGGGTCGCAAAGAGGATGGACTTCGAGCCGCGCAGGGGGATCTCGATTCCAAAAAGAAAGAGCAGGAGGCGGCCGCGCGAGAGCAGGCCACGGAGTCCCATCGGATCGTGGCCGCTCAGAAGGAGCTCGCACGGGCCCGAGCGACCCAGAAGAACCTCGAGAAGCAGGTCGGAGCCGACTCGAAGAAACTGGCGGAGCGCCTCGAGGCGATCACGGCGCGAGAACAGGCTGCGACGGCGAAGGAGGAGACGATTCAGAGCCGGGAGACCGGGCTTGCCCGCGGGGAGCGGGAGCTCAAGGAGAAACTCTCCGACCTGGCGAAGGCCACCTCCGGGCTCAAAGACCGAGAGGCCGCACTGGCGAAGAGGGAGGATGGCCTGAACGCCATCGAATCGGCACTGGAGAAAAGGGAGATCGAATCGAGCAAGGCCGCGCAGAGCCTGGAGAAGAAAATGGCCGCACTGGATCGCGGGGAAAAGGAGATGCAGCGGTCCGAGGAACACCTCGCGGCGGAAGCCCGTCGATTCGCCGGAGAACAGGCGCAGCTGGACCGGGTGAGGGTCGAGGCCGCGAAACGCGCGAAGGAACTCGAATCGCAGGTGGCCTCGCTCGCGAAGCGAGAAGAGGACGCCGCCGACATCAAGTCGAAGGCGATGAGCCTCCTCAAGTACGCGGAGAAGACGGCAGAGACGAAGGGCCGCGAGGTGAATGATCGCATGGCCGAGCAACAGGCCCTCCTGGAGGCACAGCAAAAGGAACTGGGGAAAGTGACCCGGGCCCGAGAGGACCTCGAACAGCGCGAACATCGGTTCGACACGGCCAAGGCCGAATTCGAGGCGAGGGCGAAGGCCGTCGAGCAACGCGAGAAACGGTTGAAGACCCAGGGTGAGGCCCTCGAACGGGAACGGGCCGAATCGAAGACCATGCTCAAGCAACTCGAGGTGGAGGGCGAACGGGTATCGCAAAAGGAGGCGGCCGTCGAGGCCCTGGTCGCCCGTGCGATCTTGAAAGAACGCGAGGCCATCGAAGAGCAGACGCGGAAGGTCCGGGCGATGGCGGCGGACCTGAAGGGGAAGGACAAGGCGACCGAACGGGAACGGGCTCGCCTCCAAGTGCTCGCGCGGGACCTCGAGGCGCGGAAGGCCGCCCTCGATGCTCGGGACCGGTCCATTCGCGAACAGGAAGGCCAGCTGGAACGCCGCCGCGAGGAACTGCGACGAATGCGGGAGCAGATCGAGGAACTCCTCTAGTTCACTGTCGACTCAGAGGCTTCGAGGTCGTCCGGTTCGCCGTCCGAGTCGGCCAACCGTAGGCGTGGAGGAAGAGGAAGGCGCTCCCGAACAACGGGACGAAGATGAGGGAGCTCAGGACGTGGTACAGAGTGAAGGGGACTTGTGCCTCGAGCATCATCGCGAGCGTCACGCCGAAAGGACGGGTCAGAAAATACCATTCGCCGAAGGCGGTCCACAGGTCGTAGCCGACCGTGATCGGCACGCTGATCGTCGTGAGGAGGGCGACGGACTTCACGCGTAGCAGGACTTTCGGTCGGATCCGACGGCCGAGGAATCCGACGAACAAGTACCCCGACACCACGAAGAACGTGATGCCCGTCATCGCCCCGACCGCGTAGCCGCGGTAGGTCGTCCCCCATTCGAGAGGCTGGAGGACCGCCATCGCGGTCAGTGGCACGAGGACCGTCCACCACCGCCCCAGGAGGGAGCCGGCCAACAGACTCGCGACGAAGACCGTCTCGATGTTGGCGAACGCGTGCATCAAGTACGTCCCGAGGATGGCGACGAGAATGAGGAAGACTCCGAGGATCCGGGTCCGGGCGTCGCCAAGGCCCTCGTCCAACCTCGCGCTCCACGTCGGCATCCTCAGCCTCCTTCGCTCGGAGTGGAGAAGGTCCACTGGACGACATCGCCGTCACCAAGACCCTGGTGGTCGGCCGCGACGGTTCCATATGTTCCGTCGACCCAATACTGCCAATATCGCCCGCCATCTCCGTTCATGGATCCGTTGATCCCGGTCACGAACACGCCTTTGGGGATCTCATATGGAACGTAGGTGAGGGAGAAACCCAGGGTCACCGACGCCTCCCGGAGGATTCCGAAGGCGGTGTTGTTCGTTGTGGCCACCGGCTGATACCGGATCGACCACCCCTCTCCCTGCACGTCGAGCCTCGCATGCCGAATGACGAGGGCTTCGATGGCCGCGGGCTGGAGCGCTTGGACGACCGCATACAGGCCGACCACGGCGACGATCACGATCGCGACGAAGGCGACGGCCTGCACGCGCTCGCTCAGTCTAAGGGCCACTCCGAGACCTCCGTCGGACCAGGATCCACACCGCACCGACGACGACACCCGCCCCCACAATCGCCCCTCCGATCAGGACGACGCCCAAGGAGCCCAGAGGATTCTGGTCGGGCAAGGGTTGGCCCAAGGCATAGACGTGGCCGTTATCGCTCGGGGCGTACACGACGCCGTCCGCGACCACGGGCGAACCGAGGATGTAGTCGGAGGGAGAAGGCTCGAAGGACCATGCCAGGGCTCCGGTCGCCGCGTCGAGGGCATAGATCGTCCCATGGTCCTCGTTCGTGGCAAAGACGACCCGGCCTCCCGCGTACGTCAGGGAGGATTGGACCGGCCCGTTTGGCGTGAAGGACCATTTCACGGAGCCGTCAAGTGAGTTCAGGGCGACGACTCGACCTGGACCTCCGAAGGCGCCTCCGCCGACAAAGACAGTGCCTCCGAGGACCGCCGGAGACGAGATCCCGGCGTCGACCGAGGCCTGCCAGACGAGCGCTCCGGTGCTCCGGTTCAACGCATACACCATTCCATCCTTCGCCGTTGCAATCAGGTTCGGCCCGAGGACGGCGGGTGAAGCCGCGACCGACCCGCCGGTCGGGAAGAACCACCGCTCCGTCCCCGTGACCGCGTCGAGCGAGAGGATGCCGTACGGCGCATGGAAGGAGATCTGACTCGTCGTGTTGTAGAGGCCCATGACCCCGACGTAAATCGCACCCTCGGCGTAGGCGGGTGAGGAGTAGTGAATCGAACCGGTCGCGTGGCGCCAGGCGACCGACCCGTTTCCCTCCCAAAGGGCCACCACCTCTCCCGGCCCTCCCGTCTCATTGAACGTTCCGACGAACACCCGGTCGTATGCGACCTTGGGTGACGAGGTGATGCCGCTGAACGACGTCCTCGCGAGCAACCGGGTTTCCCACGACAATGTACCGTCGGTCTCATTCAGTCGAACGACGGTGCCGCTCGACGTTCCGACATACACGGAGTTGTTGAAGACCGCGGGGGAGGAGAATCCCTTCGCCCTCGATGTGTTCCAAAGCACGTGGCCGTTCCCCGCGTCGAGCGCCAAGGTCCAGCCCATCGTGGTCACGAAGACTTTCCCAGAGGCCACGGCCGGTGTCGAGGCGATCTCCCGTTTCCCGGCATCCCGGTCCCACAGCACGCGGACCCGATCCGGGGCGGCGGAGCCCGCGACCCCGGAATTGGACCAATCGCCGCGAAATTCCACCGAAGGCCAAGGTTCGTCGGGCGTCGGCACGGGCGTCCGGCTGGCGTAGGGCGGAGCCGACGCGAACGCGGCGTTGTACAGGGCGATCGAATCGCCGTCCCGGACCACGAGGGCGGAAATCCCTTTCGAGGTGAACTCCCAGCGATGCCAAGTCCCATTCCATTCGAGGAGACCCACGAATCCTGCGGGCGGATGACGTCCGCCGACATCGAAGATCGCGACCCCGCAACATGAGGACCATGCGGCGTCCAGCGCAATGCCGTTCGAGGACGCCGCGCGTTGCACCACGTGCCAGGTCGCGTTCGTCGCCAACGGATCCCCGATGGGCTCGATCGCCCAGACGTAGCTTCCGTCGCCGAAATCGAAGAGGATTCGAACGGACGGAGCGGGAACCGCCGAAGCCGGCCTCCACGGGAGGACGCCAGCGAGAAGGACGGCGACGACGACAACGGACGCGAGGGCTGTGGTTCTCAATCGCACCTGAGTCTCCTCCTCAAGTCTATTTGAGAATTATCCGATGAACTTGAGTATATAAGAATATTGGCGCGCGCTTTTGCCTCCCTCCTTCCATTCGCCACCATGGAGTTGCTGCGAAACCTCCGGATGAGTACCCGCCTCCTCTTTCTCTACGAAGTCACGACGAGCCGCCACACCCGACTTCGCACCATTGGGGAACGTCTCGGGATGACGATCCAGGGGACCTCCGAGTACGCCCACGGACTCGAGGAGGACGGGCTCCTCTCGTTCGTCAACAGCGAGTATCGAGCGACCAAGAAAGGAATCGAATTCCTCCATGATCGGATGCACGAACTGCGCGGCTTTGTGGACCGCGCCGGACGGGAAATGGCCTTTGTCGAGACGACCGCCGCCATGGCTGGCGGGTCAATCCATCGCGGGGACCGCCTGGGTCTGTTCATGGAGAACGGCGTCCTCGTCGCCCATGCAGGGCGGACATCCCCTTCCACCGGGGTGGCCGTCCATGACGCGTCGAGGGGCGACATCGTGGGCGTCCGCGATCTGGAAGGAATCGTGGCGCTTCGACCCGGTCGAATCGTGGTCGGTCGCATCCGATCCGCATCCCTCGGTCGGAAAGGGCCCCGGGGGACGGCGTCCAAGCGGCTCCTACGATCGACGCAAGATTTCGCCGTGGCGGCCCTCGACGTCGAGGGCCTCGTGTCCGCCCGGGAACTCGGGCTCAAGCCACGGATCGAGTTCGGTGTCCTCCCTGCGACCGTGGAGGCCGCGGAACGAGGGGTGAACGTCCTTCTCCTGATCCCGGAAACGCGGGTGGCGGAGGCCGTCCAGGCGATTGAGACCGCGAACGCCCGGCTCGAGGACAAGATTCCGTACGAGACCGTGGCATTGGGCTGATCACTCGAGGATGGAGACGGCATCGAGGCGGCCATCGCCATCCCGATCTTGGCCGGCGACGACCCGATAGAAGTCTTCACCGGGCGCGAACCCATCGAGGACCTCGTCCGCAAATCGGGTGAGGCCGAGGATCGCGGCCATCGTGCCGGCGGCGTGCAGCCCGCTCAGGAGGACGATGACCCGCGACGGGGCCCACGGATTCTTCACCTTCGCGACCAGGCCGACTTGCTCGTCCGCATACGGCCGATGGGTGCGGGAGGACTCCATGCGCCAGACCTGTTTCCAGTCGAAGTTCACCGCGAGGTGCGGGTTCAGATCCATCGTGATGATGTTCGCGACCGGCCCACCGACGAGGATCATGTCCTCCTTTCCCGGGCCCAGGGCCTTCACCTCCGTGTCGAGTCGGACCACGAGCCCGTTCGGGGGGGCGAAGAGCCGACCGAGGAAGAACCCGAGCTCCACGGCGTAGGGAGAATCCCGGGCGGTCGTGTTGAACGGTCCATGGGTGTACGGGGAACCGACCACGATGGAGCCTTCGAAGCGGCCGTCGCGGGCGAACTCCTCCAGAAAGGAGCCCACGACCCCGACGTGCGGCAGCATCGGAGAGGAGACCGGACTGCCGCGGCCCTTCAGCACGATGGCAAAGGCCTCCGCGGTCGGCGCGAGGATCCGGGCGGACGCGCCTCGCTTGGCCTCCTCGCGGACGACCTCCAGGAACCCCGCGGCCTCCAGGCGCCGCACATGGTAGTACACCTTTTGTTCGTGGACCTTCAGTCGCGCCGCGAGGGCATTGGGATAGTCCGGGGACTTGGCCAGTTCTTGCAGGATCCTCCAAGCGAGGGGCGACGAGATCGCGGCCACCCGCTCGGCGCGGTCGAGCAGCTCGACTTCCCGCCCGACCGTTCCCTGAGCGGTCTCTTCGATCAGCCAACGCCGGGCCACGTCGAAGGAAGAGGTTCTATCCTATTAAGAATTTTGTAATGGTTATCAGAGAGTTTTAGGAGAGTCTTTAATACTCGGCAGCCCTCTGCACGAGCCATGGATTTCCGTTCCTGCCGCCAACAGGTGACCGATCGATGAAGGCCGTCATCCTGGCCGCCGGAGAAGGCGCCCGCATGGGACCCTTCACGGCGTCGGTCCCGAAGGTCATGATCCCGGTCGGAAATCGGCCCCTCCTCGAGTCCGTCGTCCAGGCCCTGGTCGAGAACGGGGTAAGGGACCTGGTTTTCGTCGTCGGTTATCGGCGCGAGCGGATTCAATCCCACTTCCAGGACGGAAAGTCGTTCCACGCCCGCATCACGTACGTCACGCAGCAGAAGCAGCTCGGCACGGCGCACGGCGTGTCGGAGGCCCGGCCCCACCTCGAGGGCCCGTTCCTCGTCCTGAACGGGAGCAACATGGTCGACGGCCGTTTCGTCGAGGACCTGCTCGGAAGCGACGGGAAGCCGGCGGTCCTGATCACACAGAGCGAACGGCCGCGGAGCTACGGAGTCGTCACGGTCGAAGGGAAGAACCTGGTCGGGATCACGGAGAAGCCGACCGAGGTCATCTCGAACCTGATCAACACGGGGGCGTACGCCCTCGACCAGCGGATCTTCGAGGAGATCGACCGCCTCGCGAAGGTCGGGAAGCATGACCTGCCGAGCGCCGTCTCCGCCCTCGCCCAACGGACGCCCGTCCTCGCCCTCCGCACGGAGGGCACATGGGTCGACGCCCTGTACCCGTGGGACCTCCTGCGACTCAACGCGACCGCCCTGAAGGCGGCGCCCGAGGTCCGCGCGGGGACCATCGAGCCGGCCGTGACGATCCGCGGCCGCGTGTCGATCGGGGACGGCTGCGTGATCCGCTCGGGCGCGTACTTGCAGGGCCCCTTGTCGCTCGGCCCCGGCTGCGAAATCGGGCCGAATGCGGTGCTCCTCCCTTCGACGAGCTTGGGGAAGAACGTCCGGATCGGGGCGCACACGAGCGTCGCGAACTCGATCTTGATGGACGACGTGATCCTGGGCCCCGCGAGCGTCGTGCAAGACGGGGTCATCGGGTCCGGCGTGGTCGCTCGGGCCGGCCTCCTCGCGGCTTCCGGGAGCGCGGACGTGCAGATGGAAGGCGAGTGGCACGCGGTCCCTCAGTTGGGAGCCTTGATCGGCGAAGACGTCGAGATCGGGAATGGGGTGAGCGCCGCCCCGGGGACCGTGATCAACGAACGGGCCCGGGTCGAATCGGGCGCCCGGCTCCGCGGGACGATCCCGGCGGGTGCGGTGGTCCTGTAGATGTGCGGGATCGTCGGATACGCGGGGCGTCGGAACGCGTTGCCCATCCTGTTGGACGGCCTCAAGCGGCTCGAGTACCGCGGGTACGACAGCGCCGGGGTCGCGATCATCGGGAGCGGCCTGCAGGTCATGAAGGACAAGGGGTTCATCGCGAACCTCGAGGCCCAGCTCCCGGCGATGAACGGCTCGACCGGCTTCGCGCACACCCGATGGGCGACCCACGGGCCGCCGTCGAAGGTGAACGCCCATCCGCACGTCGACTGCACCGGCAAGATCGCGCTGGCCCACAACGGGATCATCGAGAACTACGCGAGCCTGCGGGAGAAGCTGGAGGCCCGCGGTCACACGTTCGTAAGTCAGACGGACACGGAGAGCCTGGTCCACCTGATCGAGTCGCACTACGAGGGGAACCTGGAAGACGCGACCCGGAAGGCGCTGCATGAGGCCCGCGGATCGTATGCGATCCTGGCGATCCATGCGGACGAACCGGGCAAGGTCGTCGGAGCGCGAAACGAGAGCCCGCTCGTTGTGGGCGTCGGGCCGGACGAAAACTTCCTCGCTTCCGACGTCCCCGCCCTCCTGCGGTACACGGATCGCGTCCTGTACGTGATGGACAAGGAGATGGTCGTCATCACCCCGATGGGCGTCTCGCTCACGGACCTGGAAGGGAAGGCCGTCGTCCGAGACCCGCAGCGGATCACGTGGTCCCTCGAGGACGCCGAGAAAGGCGGCTTCGACCACTTCATGCTCAAGGAGATCCACGAGGCCCCGAAGGCGATCCACGAGACCCTCTTGGGGCGTCTCGCGAACCTCGAGGTGGACGGGTTCCTATCGGAAGGCGTGACGACCGTGAAGCTCGTCGCCTGCGGCAGCTCGTACCATGCGGCCCTCGTCGGAAAGTACGTCTTCGAGGAGCTCGCGCGGATCCCGGCGTCTGCGGAACTCGCCTCGGAGTACCGGTACAGCCAGGGCCCGTCGGAACAGCCCCTCGTGATCCTGATCTCTCAGAGCGGCGAGACGGCCGACACCCTGGGAGCGGCCCGCGAGGCCCGCCGTCGCGGATCGAAGACCCTCGCGATCTCGAATGTGGTCGGCTCCAGCCTCACGCGAGAGGCCGACAAGACGATCTACACGCGCGCCGGG
>Ga0209057_1003705_pt1 | contig 11176 bp, 10 predicted proteins | sample GraSoiAngelo_146_FD_185903 | JGI IMG/M metagenome (GOLD analysis project Ga0209057, IMG submission 185903) | Grasslands soil microbial communities from the Angelo Coastal Reserve, California, USA - 14_1009_05_30cm (SPAdes) (version 2) | ecosystem: Environmental > Terrestrial > Soil > Grasslands ... | reverse complement strand
CGAGCACCGCGTGGAGCGAGGTCGCCGTGCGGTGGAGCTCGGGCGGGCGGCCGAACGCGGTGATCTGGGCGACGACGCTCGCGAGGTCGTCGACCGTGCCCGCGATCTTTCCGGCCAGCTCCTTCGCTTCGGCGTCGCCGGCCCGGGCCAGCCGCTGCTCGAGATGGTGCGCGTAGAGGCGCAGGCCGGCCAGCGGATTCTTCACCTCGTGGGCGACCTGGGTCGCCATGCGTCCGAGCGCCGCGACCGCGCCGCTGCGCAGGCGCTCGAGGTCGTGGGTGTTGCGGATCGCGATCGCGGCTTGCGACGAGAAGAGCGCCAGCAGCTCCAGGTCGTCGTCGCCCGGCTCCAAGCGCACCGACGTCTCGATGACGAGCGCGCCGGCCGGCCCGTGCTGAACGACGAGCGGCGACGCCACGATGGTGCCGCCGTCCGCCCCGTCCGAGACGGCGAGGGGCACGCCCTTGTCCATCGCCGCGCTGGCCGCGGCCTCGAGCCTCTCCCAGGACGGCGGCGGCGATCCGGCGCTCGCCATCGGTACGAGCGCGCCGCGCTCCAGCTGGAACACCACGCAGCGGTCCGCGTCGGTGGCCTCCACGGTCGCTTGCGCGACCGAATCGAGCACGCGCGCCATCACGCCGGACGAGGCGAGCGCCTGGCCGACCGTCAGCAGGCGCTCACGATCCCGCGCCCACCGGCGCGTCGCGAGCGTCCGGGCGATCTTGGCCCGGAGCTCGTCGTTCACGAAGGGTTTGGTGATGTAGTCGAATGCCCCGCGCCGGACCGCCTCGACCGCGGTCTGGATCGTGCCGTGCGCCGTCATGATCACCACCGGCAGGCGAGGCTGGCGCTGGTGCAGCGCCTCCATGAGCCGCATGCCGTCGGTCGGCACCATCCGGAGGTCCAGCAGCGCCAGATCGAAGCGCGACGCCTCGACCGCCTCGAGCGCCTTGCGCGGATCGCTGGTGACCGCCACGTCGAAGCCCATGGCGCCCAGGCGCATCTCCAGCACTTCGAGGATCGCCGCATCGTCGTCCACCACGAGGATCTTCTGCTTCACTTGCGTTTCTCCAGCTGCAGGTCGATTTGCTTCAAGCGTTCGAGGTCGGCGCGGAGCCGCTCGGCCTCCTGGCGAACGCGAGCCAGGTCGCCTTCCCGTTTGGACAGCTCCTCGCGCACGCGCAGGAGCTCGAGCTGAAGCCGGGTGATCTCGTCGCGGGTAGTGATGACGGACGAGACCGCGTCCCGGCTCATCCGGACACGCGGCGCCCGTGAATCGTCGGAGTACTGCGTGAGAAACGCGTCGTAGGCGGCCATCGCGCTGCGGTAGTCGCCCTCGGCGGCCAGCCGGTCGGCCTTCGCGAGCATCGTGGCCGACGGGCCGGCGAAGGGTCCGGCGACGCAGCCGGCCAGGAGAGTCGCCAGTGCGACGAGCCAGACGCGCGTCATGTACGCGGCAGGAGCACGGTGAACCGGCTCCCCTTGCCCTCTTGCGATTCCACGGTGACGCGGCCGCCGTGCGCCTGCGCCACGCCTCGCACGATGGCGAGACCGAGGCCCGTCCCGCCGCGGTGGCTGTGCGCCTGGCGGTAGGGCTCGAAGATGTGGGCCAGCTCGCTCGCCGGGATCCCGACGCCGGTGTCCTCGACCTGGATCTCGAGCTCGGCGCTGGTGGCGATCACCCGGGCGACCACGCGCCCGCCCCGTGGGGTGAAGCGAATGGCGTTGGCGACCAGGTTGACGATCACCTGGAGCAGCCGGTCCTCGTCGCCCAGGCACGTGAACTCGTCGCCGGACTGCTCGCGCTCGAGGACGATGCCGGCCTGGTCGGCCCGCGGCCGGAGCTCGTCCACGGCGCGCGCGACGACCGTAGCGAGCTCGAGCCGCGACCGCTGGATCGGCAGGACGCCCGCGCGCAGGCGCGTGACCTCCAGGATCTGGTTCACGAGCCCGAGCAGGCGATCCGAGCCGGCCGCGATGATCTCGACGAGCCGCTGCTGCCTGGCGGTGAGCGGACCGGAGACGCGCTCGCGCAGGAGGTGGGCGCCCTCGCGGATGGAGGTGAGCGGCGACCGCAGCTCGTGGGAGACCGACGCGAAGAACTCCTCCTTCGTCCCCTCGAGGCGTCGGAGCTCGAGGGCCATCGCGTTGAACGAGCGCGCGAGCTCGCCGATCTCGTCCCGGCTCTCCACCGTGATCGGCCGATCGAAGTGGCCCGCCGCGACCTCGGCGGTGGCGGCCGAGAGCGTCCCGAGTGATAGCGTCAGGCGATGTGCGATGAGCCCGCTTCCGAGCAGCGCGAGGCTCACCGCAGCGGTCAGCGCCAAGAGCACACCCGACCAGGTGCGCGCCTCGAGGCGGGCGATCTCGGCCTGCGAGTGCAGAACGTCGGCGTGCATGGCCTCGGTCAGCGCGTCGAGGTTCGCTTCGACGCGATCGGCCAGCGACCGCGCCGCGCCCTCGGACAGGGCCGTCGCGCGCGTCCGCTCGCCGCGCGCCAGCAGCGTCCGGATCTGGCCGACCGTTCCCACGTAGCGCTCGAAGCCGGCCGCCGCCTCGTCGAGCAGGCGCGTCTCGGTACCGCTCGTCGCGTAGGCGCGCAGGCGATCGAGGTTGGCGCGCATGCCGTCGGCCCGATCGTTCCAGGCCGTCATGAACCGCGGATCCTGCAGTACCAGGAACCGGGCCTCGAGCCGGACCATCGTCGGCATCACGTCACGCGTCGACGCGGCCAGCCGCAGCGCCGGCACGGTGCGGGTGGTGATCTCGCGGTTGACGGAGGCGAGGCGCCCGACGGCGCGCAGGCTGAGGACGCCCACGATTGCGAGCACGACGACGACCACTGCGGACGTCAGGAAGATCTTCGAGGCGAGCCGCATTTCTTTTCTCGGCCTCTCACCCCTCGCGAGAGCCTGCCTGTGCCGGCTGAGGCGCCGGAGCCAGCCGGGTTGCCGTGAGTCTGGCGATCGGCCGCCGACAGTCGAGGACCTGCTCCCTCGACGACGGTCGTGGTACGTCCACGATGGACGATCCGGGTCTCGCCTGTCAAGGTCCGTCGAGCGGCATTTGGGGTAAGATTCACAGCTAGTTGGAGAGCGCCACGGCGCCGCCGGCCGTTGAGGCGCGATGGCACCAGACGGTGAGGATGGAGATCGCCGCCGGTGTGACGCCTGGAATGCGCGACGCTTGCCCGAGCGAGCGCGGCCGCACCTGCGCGAGCCGTTCGCGGCTCTCGGTCGAGAGGCCGGGGACCACGCCGTAATCGAGGCCGTCGGGGATCCCGCGCCCCTCGAGGCGCTTGAAGCGCGCCACGTCGTCGAGCATCCGCCGGATGTAGCCTGCGTACTTCGCGGTGACCTCCACCTGGCGAGCCACCAGCGGGTCGGCGAGCGCATCCTCGTCGAGCCGGCGCAGATCCGCGTAGGTCACCTCCGGTCGCCGGAGCAGCTGGAGCAGCGGCGTGCCACCCAACCGTGTGCCCGCGAGCCGACGCATCTCGGCGTCGACCTGTGCGCGTCGACGCTCGACCGCGTCGTGGCGCTCGCGTGAAACGAGTCCCAGCCGGTGCCCGGCCGCCGTCAGTCGAAGGTCCGCGTTGTCCTCGCGCAAGAGCAGTCGGTACTCGGCGCGCGAGGTGAACATGCGGTACGGCTCGAGCGTGCCCTTGGTCACCAGGTCGTCCACGAGCACCGACATGTAGCACTCGGAGCGATCGGGCAGGAACGGCTCGTGGCCGAGGACGGCGGCCGCGGCGTTCGCGCCGGCCCACAGCCCGAGCGCCGCCGCTTCTTCGTAGCCGGTGGTGCCGTTGATCTGGCCGGCGAGGTAGAGGCCGGGCGCGGCGCGACACTCGAGCGTCGGCGCCAGCTGCGTCGGGTGGACGAAGTCGTACTCGATCGCGTAGCCCGGGCGCATGATCTCGGCACGCTCGAGGCCGGGAATCGAGTGGACGAGCTCTTCCTGCGCGTCCGGCGGCAGGCTCGTCGAGATGCCGTTCGCGTACACCTCTTCGGTCTCGAGGCCGTCGGGCTCGAGGATCACCTGGTGCCGCGGGCGATCGGCGAAGCGCTTCACCTTGTCCTCGATGGACGGGCAGTAGCGGACGCCGGTGGCGTCGATGATCCCGGAGTAGAGGGGCGAGCGGTCCAGGTTCGCGCGCACGATGTCGTGCGTGCGCTCGGTCGTGTACGTGAGGTGGCAGGCGATCTGGGGCAGCAGCGACGGGCGCTCGGTGGCCCAGTGAAACGGCCAGGGTTCGGCGTCGCCCCACTGCGCTTCGAGGGACGCGTACTCGATCGTGGAGCGCCGCAGCCGGGGCGAGGTGCCGGTCTTGAGCCGCCCGAGCGTCAGCCCGAGGTCGCGCAGCGCGTCCGAGAGATCGATCGCCGCGAACTCGCCGGCGCGCCCGGCGCTGTGGCGCGCGAGGCCCACGTGGATCAGCCCGCGCAGGAACGTCCCGGCGGTGACGACGACGGCGCGGGCGCGGTACTCGACGCCCAGCTGATCCACGACGCCGGCGACCCGGCCGCCGTCGAGGACGAAGCGCACCGCCTGACCCTGCCGGGTCTCCAGGCGTACCTGCGTCTCCACCGTGTGCTTCATCGCGCCGCGATAGCGGGCGCGATCGCACTGCGCGCGCGACGACCGCACCGCCGGCCCGCGCGAGGCGTTGAGCGTCTTGAACTGGATCGCGGCGCGATCGGTGTTGCGTCCCATCTCCCCGCCGAGCGCGTCGATCTCGCGCACCAGATGTCCCTTCGCGGTGCCGCCGACCGCGGGGTTGCAGGACATCTGGCCGATCGCGTCGAGGCTCATCGTGAGCAGGAGCGTGCGGCAACCCATGCGCGCGGCGGCCAGCGCGGCTTCGCACCCGGCGTGACCGGCGCCGATGACGACGACGTCGAAGAATTGCATTCCGCTTAGTGATACCATATGCGCCGTCTCGTGCGACGGATCCCCTTTTCTCGGAGGACACTCGTGGAGTTCGGACTCTCGCTACCCGGTCGCGGCCCGCTCGCCGGCCTCGACACCGTCTTGAAGATCGCCGAGAAGGCGGACGGACTCCGCTATAGCTCGCTGTTCGTCACCGACCACGTCGTGATGCCGGTGTCGTCCGCGAAGTCGGTCTATCCGTACAGCACGAGCGGGCAATTCCCCGGCGGCTTCGCCCAGGACTATCTCGAGCCGCTGGCCATGCTGAGTCACCTGGCCCACGCGACGACGCGCACGCGGCTCGGTATCAGCGTCATGGTGGTGCCGTACCGCAACCCGCTGGTCGCCGCCAAGATGCTCGCGACGATCGACGTCCTCTCCCGTGGGCGCGTGATCCTCGGCGCCGGCGTCGGCTGGCTGCGCGAGGAGTTCGAGGCGCTCGGCGCGCCACCGTTCGAGGAGCGCGGCGCGGTGACCGACGAATACGTGAAGCTCATGCGCGCGGTGTGGACGACCGACCCCGTCACGTTCGAGGGTAAATATTGCACGGTGCGCGACATCCACGTCCTGCCCAAGCCGGCGCAGCGACGCGGGATTCCCGTGTGGATCGGCGGGCACAGCGACGCGGCGGCCCGCCGCGCCGGCGCCATCGGCGACGGCTGGCATCCGATCGCGATGCGGCCGCCGGCGATGCTGGCGCCCGACGAGTACGCGGCCAAGGTCAAGCTGATCCACGCGGCCGCCCAGCGGGCCGGGCGCGATCCGAAGTCGATCGCGCTGACCATCCGCGCGCCGATGGAGGTGCGGGCCAAGGGCGCCAAGGCCGGCGCGGGCGATCGGCCGATGTTCCAGGGCACCGCCGCCGAGGTGATCGGCGACATCCGCCGCTACCAGGCGCTCGGCGTCTCGCACTTCGTCTTCGATCCGACCGTGCCGGAGCTGCGCGCGGTGCTCAAGAACATGGAGCGCTTCGCGAGCGACGTGCGACCGAAGCTCGCCCGACGGAAATGACGACGGCGTCGATTTCGCATCACGAGGCGTGCGCGCTGATCGAGAGCCGTCCGGAGGCCCTCGACGACCTGCTGGCCCGCGCCGGCGATGTCCGCGATCGCGGTCGCGGCCGCACCGTGACCTTCTCGGCGAAGGTCTTCGTGCCGCTGACGACGCTCTGCCGCGACTACTGCGGCTACTGCACGTTCCGCCGCGACCCGGGGGAGCCGGGCGCCCACACGATGACGCCCGACGAGGTGGTGGCGCTGGCGCAGGCCGGCGGACGCCTGGGCGCGAAGGAAGCGCTGTTCTCGCTCGGGGACCGGCCCGAAGCGATCTTCCCCACGCATCGCGAGTTCCTCCGGCGCCATGGCCACCGCACGACGCTCTCGTATCTGCGCGCGGTGTGCGCGACCGTGCTCGCGGAGTCACCGCTCCTGCCCCACGCCAATCCCGGCCTCATGGGCGAGCGCGACCTGGCGGCGCTGCGCGAGGTCAACGTGAGCATGGGCTTGATGCTCGAAACGGTCTCCGAGCGGCTCCTGGCCGCGGGCGGCGCCCATCACCAGGCGCCCGACAAGGTGCCGGCGCGCCGCCTGCGGACGATCGCGCTGGCCGGCAAGCTCGGCATCCCGTTCACGACGGGGCTGCTGATCGGCATCGGCGAGACCCCGCGCGAGCGCGCCGACACGCTGGTGGCGATCCGCGACGCGCACGAGCGCTACGGGCACATCCAGGAAGTCATCGTCCAGAACTTCCGCGCCAAGGCGCGGATCCCGATGCGCGACGCACCCGAGCCCTCGCTCGACGATCTCCTGCGCACGCTGGCGGTGGCGCGGCTCGTGCTGGGCCCGGACGTGAACATCCAGGCGCCGCCGAACCTGTCGCCGCGCGTCTACCCGCGTCTGCTGGCGGCCGGGCTCAACGACTGGGGCGGCATCTCGCCGCTCACGCTCGACCACATCAACCCCGAGAAGCCGTGGCCGCTGATCCCCGAGCTCCGGCGCGCGACCGAGAGTCAGGGCTTCGTCCTCCGCGAGCGTCTGGCGATCTATCCCGAGTTCGCGACGCGCCCGGAGTTCCTCGACGAGCGCCTGCGCCCGCGCGTGGGCGAGCTGATCGACGAGCGCGGACTGGTCAAGGAATCCCATGAACACTGGCGCCGCTGGTAGCCTGCTCGCCTCGCTGGACTGGGTCTCGCGCGACGTCCGTCCGATCCTCGCCCGGGCGCTCGACGGCCACGAGGTGTCGGTCGACGACGGGATCGCGCTGACGGGCGTCGCCGGACGCGACCTGCACGCCCTCACGCTCGTCGCCGACGAGATGCGGCGGCGGCAGGCCGGCGACGTGGTGACCTACGTCGTGAACCGCAACATCAATTTCACGAACGTCTGCATCAAGCACTGCACGTTCTGCGCCTTCAGCCGCGACCATCGCGAGGAGGAAGGGTATCTCCTGCCCCTCGCCGAGGTCGTCCGCCGCGCCGAGGAAGCGGCGAGCCTCGGCGCGACCGAGGTGTGCATCCAGGCGGGCCTGCCACCGAAGCTCGACGGGCGCTACTACATCGACCTCACGCGGGCCATCACCGCCGCGCTGCCCAAGCTACACATCCACGCGTTCTCGCCCGAGGAAGTCCTCTACGGGACGGTGCGGTCGGGACTGTCGATCAAGGAATATCTGACCGAGCTCAAAGCGGCTGGCCTCGGCACGCTGCCGGGCACGTCGGCCGAAATCCTCGATCAGGCGATCCGTGACGTCATCGCGCGCGGCCGCATCACCGTCCCTCAATGGATCGATGTCATCACGACCGCGCACGCGCTCGGGATCCGCACCACGTCCACGATCATGTACGGTCACATCGAGACGCCGGCCCACTGGATCCGCCACATGGCGCTGCTCCGCTCGATCCAGAAGGACACCGGCGGCTTCACGGAGTTCGTGCCGCTCTCGCTGATCCACTCCGAGGCGCCGATGTGGTCCAAGGGGCTCGTCCCCGGCGTCCGTCCCGGCGCGACCGGGAGCGAGGTCGTGAAGATGCACGCGCTGGCGCGCCTCGTGCTCGGCCCGAGCTTCCGCAACATCCAGTCCTCCTGGGTCAAGGAAGGGCCCAAGCTGGCGCAGCTGCTGCTGGCCGCCGGCGCGAACGATCTCGGCGGCACCCTGATCAACGAGTCGATCTCCACGTCGGCGGGCGCGCAGTACGGCCAGCTCGTGGGGCCCGCCGAGCTGCATCGCCTGATCCGCGACGCGGGTCGCGTCCCGGCGCAGCGTGACACGCTGTATGGGATCGTCCACACCTATAGCGATGGTGAGGACCCGGAATCCCCCCTGGACAAGATCGACGACGCGGAGGCGCGCTTCGGCTCGTATCGCCGACTGATCGCTTCGGGAGAATTCCGCTTCACGCGCTAGCCGCGCGGAGCGGCCTGTGGTAATAATGCACTTCGCGTTCAACCCACCACCCGATCGACTGGAGGTCACCTGTGGCGAAGACGATGACGAAGTCCGCGACGGTCGCGTACCTTGCGGAGAAGACTAGCCTCTCCCGGAAGCAGATCGAAGGCATCCTCGACGAGACGCTCAACCTCGCGTCCAAGGAAGCCAAGAAGAGCGGCGTGTTCCTGTTGCCGGGGTTCGGGAAGCTGGTTCTCGCGAATCGCAAGGCGCGGATGGGACGTAATCCACAGACCGGCGAGCCGATCAAGATTCCAGCGAAGCGCGTCTGCAAGTTCCGTCTCGCGAAGAGCCTGAAGGACGCCGTGCTTGGTGCCAAGAAGTAAGACTGGAAGTCGCGCGGGGAGCCAGCCGCCCGCCGCCGTTCCCGTTCCCTCGCTCGCGTCCGTGACCGTGCCGCGCGTCTGGCAGGGTATCGGCTACCGACCCCTGCCAGACGCCGCGATGGCGCGGCCGCTCTTCGACTTCGCCGCCGCGCCCTGGCCCGCCGCCGCCGACTTCGCGCTCGCGTGGGGGGCGAGCACGGCGGCCGGTGGGGCCGAGCGACTCGTGGGCGCGGTGGTCGCCGAGCGAAGCGGCCCGGCGATGATGCTGCACGGGCCCGTCGTCGTGGCCGAGACCGATCCCATCGAGGTCGCCTCGCAGCTCGTCGCCGCCGCGCTCGATCACGCCACCGCCGCCGGCGCCGTCACCCTCTTCGCGCGCCCGCAGAGCCTCGACCGCGTCTGGGTGCGCTTCGGCTTCATCCCGGTGCCGGAAAGCACGCTGCCCCCCGCCCTCGCGGGCCGCGAGGGCGGGGGCCTCTACGCCTGGCGCGGCGGCAGCGCGTTGTGGACCCTGCGCGAAGCCCCTCGCGACTGACATGTCCGTCGTCGCGCTCGCCGGCGGCACCGGCGCCGCCAAGCTCCTGAGAGGCCTCGCGACGCTGATCCCGGCGCGCGACCTCACCGTGATCGGCAACACCGGCGACGACTCGGAGATCTGGGGACTCCACGTCTCGCCCGATCTCGACACCGTGACCTACGCGCTCGCCGGCCGGCTCGACGTCGCGCGCGGCTGGGGGCTCGCCGACGAGACGTTCCAGTGCCTCCGCGCGATGGCGACGTACGGCGCCGACACGTGGTTCACCCTGGGCGACCGCGATCTGGCGACGCACCTGGTGCGCACCCGCGCGCTCCGCGACGCCCCGCTCTCGACGGTGACGGCGCGCCTGAGCGCCAGCCTCGGGGTCGCGGCGCGCATCCTGCCGATGAGCGACGACCCGGTCCGCACGATGATCCGGACGCCGGGCGGGCGGCTCACGTTCCAGGAATACTTCGTGCGTGAGAAATCGCTGGTCGAGGTGACCGGCGTGGACTACGAGGGCGCGCGTGCTGCGCGGCCGGGGCCAGGCGTCGTCGACGCGATCCGGAGCGCGGACCTGGTGGTGGTGTGCCCGTCCAACCCGGTGACGTCGGTCGGCCCGATCCTGTCCGTCGCGGGGATCGCCGACGCGCTGTGCGCGGCCGCCGCGCCCGTGGTCGGCGTGAGCCCGATCGTGGGCGGCGCGGCGGTGAGCGGGCCGGCGGCGGCGCTCATGCGCGCACGGGGGCTCAAGGTCTCGCCACTGGGCGTCGCCGCCGCCTACGCGCCGTGGCTGCGACGGCTGCTGATCGCCCCGAGCGATGAGGCGCACGCCACCGAGCTCGAGCGGCGCGGCGTCGAGGCGGACGTCACCGACATCATGATGCCGAGCCGAGAGCGCGAGATCGCGCTGGCGCGGCGCGTGCTCGAACGCCGATGATCATCGCGGCCGTCCCCGTGAAGGATCTGGAGAACGCCAAGCAGCGGCTGGTCTCCATCCTCACACCTGCCGAGCGCGGCGAGTTGGTGCGCGCGATGTTGCGCGACGTGCTGAAGGCGCTGGCGACCGCGGCGCCCGATCTGGTCTGGGTCGTGACGCGCGAGCCCGCGGTGGCCGCGATCGCGCGCACGCTGGGCGCCGAGCCGCTCACCGAGGCGGAGAACCGCGGCCACACCGCGGCGGTCGCCTTCGCGCAGGCCGAAGCCAGCTCGCGCGGCGCGAGCGTGTTCCTGACCGTGCCGGGCGATGTGCCCCGCGTGACCGCCGACGAGCTCACGCAGCTGGTCGCCGCCGCGATCCCCGGCAAGCCGGTCTTCGTGCCGTCGCGCTCGGGGCACGGCACCAACGGTGTGGCGCTGGCGCCTCCCGACACGATGACGTTGAGATTCGGCGAGCCCTCGTTCAAGAACCACCTCGCGGCGGCGCGCCGCCTCGGCCTGACGCCGCGCGTCCTCGACCTGCCGGGCCTCGCCCTCGACATCGACGCGCCGGACGATCTCGTCACGCTCCTGGACCAGGACACCAGCACCGAGACCGGCCAGCTCCTGCATCGGTGGCTCAATACCAGCGGCCAAACGGAAGTACGCAGCCGGCTCGCCTCCATTGCAGCAAACCCGCGACCCACCGGCCCGCTACGGTGACTCCGCCGCCGCGCTACGAGGTCATCGGCATCCAGGGCATCGGCGAAGTGCGTCGCGGCGACGACATCGCCGCGCTCATCGTGGAGGCGGCGGCGCGTCAGTCGACGCCCGTGCTCGCCGCCGACCTGCTGGTGATCGGGCAGAAGATCGTGTCGAAGGCCGAAGGCCGGGTCGTGAAGCTCGGCGACGTCACGCCGTCGCCGATCGCCATCGCGATGGCCCCAGCGCTCGGCAAGGAGCCGCCGCTCGTCGAGGTCATCCTGCGCGAGTCGCGGCGCGTCGTGCGCATGGCCCAGGGCGTGATCATCACCGAGAC
>Ga0209057_1003702_pt1 | contig 11180 bp, 14 predicted proteins | sample GraSoiAngelo_146_FD_185903 | JGI IMG/M metagenome (GOLD analysis project Ga0209057, IMG submission 185903) | Grasslands soil microbial communities from the Angelo Coastal Reserve, California, USA - 14_1009_05_30cm (SPAdes) (version 2) | ecosystem: Environmental > Terrestrial > Soil > Grasslands ... | reverse complement strand
GGCGGTCATGCGGGAATCGATCCGTCTCGCCTTCGTCGCGGCGCTCCAGCATCTTCCTCCCCGCCAGCGCGCCGTGCTGATCCTTTGCGAGGTCCTCCGCTGGAGGGCGAAGGAAGTTGCCGAGCTGCTGAAGACAAGCGTGCCGTCGGTCAACAGCGCGCTGCAGCGGGCGCGGGAGACCCTCGAGGCGAGCGGGGTCAGCGCGAACGACCCGGTGCCGCCAATGGACGATGCTCGAAAGCAGCTCCTGGCACGCTACGTGCAAGCCTTCGAACGCTACGACCTGAATGCCTTGACCTCACTGATCAAGGAAGACGCGCGGCAGTCCATGCCGCCATACGATTTGTGGCTGCGCGGCAGGGACAACATCCTCGCCTGGTGGTTCGGTCCCGGCATCGGCTGTCGCGGCTCGCGGCTCCTGCCAACGTCGGGGGCGAACGGCTGCGTGGCGTTCGGGCAGTACAAACCGAGTCAGACCGGCAGCGGCCGGGATCCCTGGTCGCTCCTGGTCGTTGAGACCGAGGGCGATCGCATCGGCGAGCTCACCTTCTTCCTCGACACCGCCAGGCTGTTTCCGTTGTTCGGTCTGCCCCCGCACGTCGACTGACCGGCGTCAACGGGCCAGCACCTCCCTCAAACCCATGAAGGTGACGAGCTCACGGAGCTCGGGCGACACACCTCGCAGCCTCACCCGGCACTGATGGCGGCCCGCGGCGAGCTGCAGCCGGGCCAGGGCGTCCACGGTCACCGCGTCAGCGGTGATCCCGTCGACGTCGCAGACGACGACGGCGGCGTCACACCCGTCGAGTAGCGCGCAGACGCGCTGGTCGAGACCGGGCAGGTCGGTGGGCGCGATCGGCCCGCTGATCAGGATCGTGATCGAGCCGCGCTCTGGCGTCGGCATCGTGTGTCCAATCCATTAGACGGCCGGCACGTCGAGAACTCATCGGGCACCCGCCGAGCGATGACTTTTTCTGAGACCGGCCGTCTTAAAGAGCGACAACTCATCGACGCCATCACGCCGGTCAACCCTCGAAGTTCTATAAAGGAAGGACCATGAGCCCGACCATTTCGAAGACCGACACCGCTCTCGTATTCGACCACGGAAAGATCGTGCGCGACGCGCAGAAGCAGGTGCAAAAGGCCATCGACCAGCTGGTCGATGCCGGCGCCGAACGCGGCCTGCAAGTGGCCGCCTATCGCGGCCCGGACCTCGTGGTCGACGCCGTGGCCGGCGTCGCCGATCCGGAGAGCGGACGTCCCGTCACCCCGGACACCCCCTTCTACAGCTACTCGGTCGGCAAGGGCGCGACCTCGACGATCATCCACATCCTCGCGCAGCGCGGCCTGTTTGAATACGACACCCCGGTCGTGGCGCTCTGGCCCGAGTTCGGCGCCCACGGTAAGCAGTCCGTCACCGTCCGGCACGTGCTCAACCACACGGCTGGTGTGCCGGGCATCCCGCTGGACACGACGATTGAGGATCTCTGTAACTGGGACAAGATGTGTGCGGCGATCGCCGAAGAAGAGCTCTGGTGGGAGCCGGGAACGAATGTCGGCTACCACGCGTATACCTTCGGGTACATCGCCGGCGAGATCGTGCGCCGCACCACCGGCAAGAAGATCTCGCAAGTCCTGCGAGAGGACGTGGCGGGTCCCCTGGGTGTGGCCGATGAGATCTACTTCGGCATGCCAGAGTCAGAACACTACCGGCTGGCTCGCCTGGAGGATGCGCCGACGGCCGGGCCAATGCCCGAGATGCCGCCGGACCTCCCGATGTTCAAGGCCGGGCCGATGTCGACGTTTCCGAACGCGGAGTTTGGCAATCGCACCGACGTTCTAAGCGCCGACATCCCGGCCGGTGGCAAGGTCTCGGCCAGGGCCATCGCCCGGATGTACGCGGCGCTGCTGACCGAGGTGGATGGCCTCCGGCTCATCTCCGCGGAGCGGCTCCGCGAGGTAACCGCGGTCTCGTCGACGGGCACGGACCAGGTCTTCGGAAACCCGTCGACCTGGGGACTGGGGTACGCGATCGGGGGTCTCGGTCCCGCGGCGCAGGACTCCCAGACGGTGTTCGGCCTGGGTGGCGTGGGCGGTAGCTTCGCGTGCGGCGACACCGCCACCGGGATCGCGTTTGCCTTCACCAAGAACCGGCTGACCCAGGACTTCAACGCCGCCAGCGAGCTCAGCCTGATCGTCAAGAAAGCGCTGCGTTGATCACGACGGGTCTTTCGACATCACTCGACGGGTTCATCGCCGGCGCTCACGACAACCCGCAGCGACCGTTGGGCGTTGGTGGCGATCGGCTCTTCAAGTGGTTCGAGGACGGTGACACGCCGAGCCGCTTTTATCCCTCGTTCCGGATGTCAGCCGCCAGCGCGAAGTTTTTCGATGCGCTCGCCGGCCGGCACGGCGCGGTCATCACGGGACGCCGGACGTACGACGTCGCGGACGCGTGGGGCGGGCAGGGACCATTGCCAGGTGTTCCCCTGTTCGTTGTCACCCATCGCGTCCCAAAAACGGTGCCGCCCGGTGAGCCGCCCTATACCTTCGTCACCGATGGTGTCGAGCGTGCCGTCGAGAAAGCGCGGACGGCTGCCGCCGGCAAGGACGTGAGCCTGATGGGAGCCACGATCGTTCAGCAGTGCCTGCGCGCCGGCCTGCTCGACATTCTGACCATCCACCTGGTGCCGGTCGTGCTCGGTCGCGGCGTGCGACTGCTCGACGGGCTCGAGCCCGGGAGCGCCGAGATGGAGCTCCTTCAGGTCGTCGACGCGCCGGGTGTCACGCACCTGACCTACCGCGTTGTGAGCTAGCCTGCAGATGAACGCAAAAGCCCCAACGGCCACCGGTGACGCCGTCTTCTCCAGTACGACTGAGCTGGCCGGGGTCATTCGGGCCGGTCACCTCTCAGCCCGTGAGGTGCTGAACGCGCATCTCACGCAGATCGCCTCACACAACTCCGCGCTCAACGCCGTCATCACGCTCGATGTCGAGCGTGCATCGGAACGGGCGCGTGAGGCGGATGACGCGCTTACCCGCGGAGAAATCTGGGGACCGCTACACGGTGTGCCCTTCACGCTCAAGGACGCGCATGCCACCGCGGGGATGCGCACCACCACCGGATTCCCGCCCCTGGCGAATTACGTTCCCCAGGAGGACGGCACGGTGGCGGCCCGGCTTAAGGCCGCCGGAGGCATTCTCATCGGCAAGACGAACGTCCCCGTGATGCTCGCCGACTTTCAAACCACTAATCCCATCTTCGGTCGCACCAACAACCCGTGGGACACCGCGCGGACGCCAGGCGGTTCCAGCGGCGGCGCGGCGGCGGCGCTGGCCTCGGGCATGACACCGTTTGAGATCGGCACCGATCTGTCGGCCTCGATTCGTCTCCCCGCCCACTTTTGTGGCGTCTTCGGGCTCAAACCGACCGAGCGTCGCGTCCCTCTTACCGGGCTGGTCCCCGGCCTTCCCGGACCGCGGCCGCTTCGGATCATGTCCTCGATTGGACCGATGGCGCGCTCGGTTGAGGACCTCGCGCTGCTCTACGCGATCATCGCCGGACCGGACGGATACGACACGGAGGTCCCACCCGTCGCGGTGGAAGAGCCGGCCCGCATCGACCTGAAGGACGTGCGCATCGCCGTCGCGCCTGGCTTTGCATCGATCCCGGTTGCGGCGGAAATCCGCGCCGCGATTTCGCAACTGGCCCAGCGGCTGTCTCCGTTATGTCGCGCCGTCGATGAGGCGGCGCTCCCGGCCCTCGATTTCAACCAGGAACTCGTAAGCGCAGGGGCGCTGGTCGGCATGGCGATCGCGGCCGTCCAGCCCGGCGGGCAGGAACCGCCGGCAACCCTGACGCAGTATCTCGAGGCGCTGGACCGGCGCGACCAGTCCATCGTTGCCTGGGAGCAATTCTTCGACCGCTGGGATATGCTCCTCTGCCCACCCGCACCGATGACGGCGTTCCCACACTGCGAACCAGGCACACCCTTACGCGTCGGTGAACAGGACGTTGCCTACTGGACGGTCAGTGCCTGCGGCGCGCCATTCAATTACAGCGGCCACCCCGCCATCGTGCTGCCATTCACCCAGGACCGCGACGGCTTACCGATTGGGATTCAGCTGGTGGGGAAACGCTGGGGTGAGTCGCGCCTGCTGGCGGTGGCAGCGGCGCTCGCCGACGTTATCGACCCCTTCCAGCGGCCCCCGGGCTACTAGGAGTCCCCAGCTGGCTCGCATCCTGGTCGACTAGGATTCGGTGATGACCGAACCCGAGCGTCAAGTGGCCGTGGACTCAGGGGAGGCGAAGACTCCGGAGCGGGCTCCCGGACACCGCGAGCTCAAACCACCGGAATGGTTCGAGGAACGGCTCGGCATCTGGGTGCAGCGCATGGGTCTCAATGCCTGGACCATTCGCACCTCGTACAAGCCGAAGCTGCGCGGCGCCGAAGGCTACGCGGAGGTCAGTCCCACATTCCTCGAGGCGGAGCTCCAATTTCGCCAGGACGTGCTCGTGGAACGCGGCGATGTCGTCCTCGTTCACGAGTTGACGCACATCCTGACCGACGAATGGGCCAGGGCGGTGGAACAGGTGATTCACGACATGGTGCCGAGGCGCCTCCAACGGGAAGCGCGGACCTCGATCCGCCCCCATGAGGAATCGGTCGTGGAAGCGATCGCCCACGCGCTGGTACGCACCGCCGAGCAGGCGACCTCAACGGCCGCTCCCAAGTCATAACCCGTTAGCGTCGATTGGCGGGCAGCACCATGCGCGCGATCGCACCTTCGAGCGACGAGGGGTCGAGCCCGTGCTCGAGCCAGGTCTTTAGGCCAGCATCGACGCCCGCCGCGTGCGTGGGACCAGATCCAGCCTGGGTCCGCTCCAGCGCGCCGGCGATCTCGTCGAGATCCGCGGCCTGAAGCGTCAGGTTTCCGGCGCCGATCCAGCCGTCCACCTGCTGCGGATAGCGAGCCCCGACGATCGCGCCGCTGACCCCGGGCCAGCTCAACGTCCAGGCGACCGCGGCCGCCGCGATCGAAACGTCATGTCGTACGGCGACCGGGCGCAGGGCATCGCGGAGCGCGAGATTGCGGCTGAGCGCCGGCTCCTGGAATTCCACGTTGCGACGGCGCCAGTCATCGGCCGCCATCTGCTCGACCCGCTCGCGGCTGAACCCATCGGTGAGGATGCCGGATTGCATCGGGCTGTAGACGATGACCCCGGTGCCGTGCGCGGCGCTCCAGGGAATGACGTCCGCGGCCGACTGGCGATGGATCAAGGAGAAGGGCGGCTGCAGCGAATCAACGTGGCGAACTCGCTCAGCTCGCCGGAGGAGCCCCACGTCGAAATTCGATACGCCACCGGCGCGCACCTTTCCTTCGCCGATCAGGCGTGACATCTCACCCCACGACTCCTCGATGGGGGTTCCGATCGCGTCCGGCCAGTGGAACTGGTACAGATCGATGCATTCGACGCCGAGGCGGCGTAACGACGCCTCGACTTCGTTGCGGATGGATCCGGGCCGCAGGTTCCGCTGCGGCTCGCGAAACGGCTGGGACCGGTCAGGAATCATGCCGCCCTTGGTGAACACGTAAGGACGCTCTGCGGCAGGGATGTCGCGCAGCGCCTGCCCGACGACCTCCTCGGAATGGCCGAGCCCGTAGATCGCGGCGGTATCGACCCAGTTGATGCCGGAGGCGACCGCGTGCTTGATGGCCGCGATCGAGTCCGCGTCGTCCTGGCTGCCCCAGCCGTAGGCCCAACCGCCACCGCCGATGGCCCACGCGCCGAAGCCGACCTGGGTGATCTGAAGGCCGCTCGTTCCCAGCGGGCGAGTCAGGAGAGTCATAATGCCAGCTCCTCTACCGGCTGCCGCCGCAGCGGGTCGGTTGAATACGCCGTGCCGATCGCGGAGATGTCCAGGTCAGGCACTCGTGACGCCACCGCGGCAAAGAGTTCGCGGGTGATTGCGGTCAGCGGCACTTTCGAGCGCGCCCCCGGAGCCCGTTGATAGAGCGCGAGACCGAGGTCGAGGTCCTTGAGAAGGTCGCGAACGGCGAACATCGTCGGCTCGTGGATGTTCCGGACGAAGCCGGCCTCGCGGACCTTGAGGCCGGGCGCGATCCGGGTGAGCACCGTAAACACCTGCTCCGCTTCCAGGCCTTGCGCCTCTCCGGCCGCCATCAACTCGGCAGCCCCCGCGCTGACAATCCCCAGGAAGCTGTTGGCAACCAGCTTGAGGGTCGCCGCTCTCCCGACGTCGCCGACGTAGTGCACCTCGCCCAGTTGCTCCAAGACCGGCCGCACCGATTCCAGGTCCTCGGCCAGCGCGGTGCCCGCCAGAATGAGCAGTGTCCCGCTGTTGACCGCGGGAGTGCTGCCGATCACCGGGGCTTCGACCAGCTTCGCACCGTGGAGCTCGGCGGCATCCGCCAGCTCTCGCGCGGCCGCCGGACCGACCGTGCTCATGTCAACGATGGTGCTGGCCGCACCAGCCGTGAACACCCCGCTCGGGCCGAAGTAGACGTCACGCAGGGCCTGCGGGCCGGTCACCATCGTGATCAGCACATCGGCGTTGCGGGCCGCATCCGCGGGTGAATCGACAACGTGACCAACGTGAAGCGCCTCTGCCTTGCTCTTCGTGCGGTCCCAGACCGAGATATCGAAGCCGGTGGTCTCGAGGCGCCGCGCGATTGCGCCCCCCATCTTTCCCGTTCCGAGTACGGCAACCTTTGTCATGAGCTGAGGATGCGCTCTTCCGCCCGTCGCAGCATCCCCCTGGGTGGCGAGCGGACAGCCCTACGTTTGGGGGAGAATTTCGTGCTCTTCTGTGAGGAACAGGGCGGTCCGAGCGCCGTCGATGAACTGCGCCTCGTCGGCGCTCGACGCCCGCCACTCGGGCGAGCGCCGGGCCGCCTCGAGGGCAGCCAGGTCATCGAACCAGAGCTCGGCCATGCCGTCGAACGGCGGCGGCGATAGGTCCGCAGGCTGGCGCGTGGGATGGCTCTGGACGAGGCGGCGCAGCCCGGGAATCCGCCGTCCGATCGGGCCGTGCACCTCGCGCCAGTAGCGCGAGAACTCCTCGAGCGCCATGCCGTGCCGTCGGGTGATGCAGTACACGAGCTTGATCATGGTCGCGCACCCGAGCATACGATCTGCGTAGCATTTCTGGTGTGGACCGCCAGGCGACTCGTCCGCCACGCATGATTGCGATTTTTGGCTCCGGGGAGACCAGTCCGACCATGACCTCGGTGCACAAGCAGCTGACGGCGCGTGCCGGCTATCCGCGACTCAACGCCATCTTCCTTGACACCCCCTTCGGCTTCCAGCCGAATGCGGATGAGATCGTCGCCCGGACCGTCACCTACTTCCGGCAGCACGTCGGCTGCGAGATCGGCCTCGCGTCATTCCGGCACAGCGAACAAGCCACGCCGCTGGAGACGGAGCGATTCCTCGCCCGCCTGAGCGAGGCAAACTATGTCTTCGCCGGGCCGGGCAGCCCAAGCTACGCTCTGCGCCACTGGCGTAATACCGGCGTTCGCGACCGGCTGGCCGAGAAGGTCGATCACGGTGGGTGCGTCGCCTTCGCAAGCGCGGCAGGGATCGGCCTCGGTGCCTACGCACTGCCGGTCTACGAGATCTATAAGGTCGGCCAGGACCCGTCGTGGATCGCGGGCCTGGACCTGCTCGGGCAGATCGGCGTTCGATGCGCCGTCATCCCCCACTACAACAACCAGGAGGGTGGCACGCACGATACCCGCTTCTGCTACATGGGCGAGGAACGGCTACGCCGGCTCGAAGCGCTGCTGCCCGACGATGTCCTGATTCTCGGCATCGACGAGTACACGGCGTGCATCATCGACGTCGAGGCGCAATCCGTGAGCGTCCGCGGACGCGGAGGGATCACGGCCCGCCGGCGCGGCTCGGAACGCGTGTGGACCCGGACAACGTTTCCCCTCGCTGAGCTGCGGGATCCGTCCAATGCGACGTCTGCCACGACACCGGGCCAGCCCGAGCCGGCCGTCGCCGCGCGGGACGACTTCGATCGATTCAACATCGACGGACTGGTGGCGGCGATCCTGGAGATGGAGAGCGTGTTGCAGGAGCGGATCGCGGACATCGGCGGCAGCGGTGAGCGGGATCGGGTGCGTGCCGAAATGCGTCGCCTGGTGGTCCGTCTCGGAGATCTCGCGCGCGACGGCGGACGCGAGGAGGTGCGCGAGTACGTCGCACCACTGGTCGACGTCCTCCTCTCGATGCGGGGCGAGGCGAGGCGTGAGCAGCGCTTCCGCGAAGCCGATCGTCTGCGTGCCATTCTTGCGGACTGCGGTGTCGAGGTACAGGACACCCCGGCCGGGACAGAATGGTCCCTAGTCAACGCCTGAATGGCAGCATCAGACTCGCTTCACCCCGAGCGGGAGCGCATCGCCGACGAGCGCGAGCGCATCGCCAACGAGCGCGATCGCGTTGCCGATGAGCGTGACAGCGTCGCGGATCAGAGGGAGGCAGCAAGCGACACGCGCGACCTCGATCTCGATGAGAAGGAACGGCGATTGGCGAACCTCGCGTCGGTGCTCGACGAGCGTGGGCGAGCCCTGCGTGAAGCAGTCCCCGACATGGTCAGGCGTCAGCAAGAGGCGATCGATCGCAGCCGGGACGTCCTCAAGCGCGCTGAGCAGCGGTTAGTGCGGGCGGAGGCATCGCTGCAGCGATCGCGCGGAGCCATGCAGCGGGATGACGCCGAGATTCAGCGGGAAGTGGCGTCGTCGGACGAGGATAAGTCAGCGGAGCGCAGCGGGACCTGAGACGGGCCGCTTACTGCGGCTTCTGGCTGCGACTGTAGGGCGAACGCTGCTCACTCGTGGTGAGCCGCGCAAGCGCCGACTCTTCGCCGAGATACTTGCTCAGGCGCTCGACGTGCTCGACGGGCACGAAGACTCGGTGGCCGTCGGCATAGTCCAGTTGAAAATACTGGGCACTCGTGCCGTCGGTGGCCTCGAGCAACCGAGTTCCCACGTAACGGCTGAGGCCGTGCGTGGTGTGGAGTACAAGCTCACCGGGATTGAAGGGGGAAGCGAATTTCGCTGGCAACTTCATCAATTGTACCCGTCCTCGATCCAACCCAAACACGTGACTCAGGGGACGTCGGTGGCGGCGGGCGGTGCCGCGGTCCGGGTTGCGCCGGCGCTGGCCACGATCACGAGTCCGATGGCAACGACATCACGCAGCGAAAGCTGCTGGCCGAGGAAGAGAAAGCCGGCCGCCGCGCCCACCGCCGGCTCCAAGCTCATCAGGATGCCGAAGAGTTGTCTCGACAGACGGCGCAGCGCGGCGAACTCGAGCGAGAACGGGATGGCGGATGAAAGGATGGCGACAACCAGCCCAATGCCGAGGTTGCGCACGTTGAGAAGCGCGCCTCCGGCGCCCGCGATGCCGAAGGGCACCAGCGCCAACGCGCCGACAGCGAGCGCGAACGCCAGGCCGTCTCCACCGGGAACCAGCCGCCCCACCCGTTGGCTGATGACGATATAGGAGGCCCAGCCCGCGGCTGCCCCCAGCGCGAAGAGCAGGCCGAGCGTCGTTACCGCGCCGCCGCTGAACGAAAGCAGCGCCACGCCGGCGGCGGCCATCGCCGCCCAGGCGAGGTCGAGTGGCCGGCGCGAACCAGCGATCGCGACGCCCAGGGGCCCGACGAACTCGACCGTGACCGCCACCCCGAGCGGGATGCGCGCGATCGCCTCGTAGAAGCACAGGTTCATCCCCGCGACGATCAGGCCGAAAAGCACGATCGCCCGCCACTGCCGGGCGTCGAATCGAGGCCATCGCGGGCGCGCGATCGCCAGCAGGATGCCGGCCCCGAACGCGACCCGCACGAACACCGTGCCGGCCGGACCAAGAAAGGCGAACAGGTGCCGGGCGACGGTCGCCCCCACCTGGACCGACGCGATCGCGCCGAGGGCGTAGGCGATGCCCCGAGACGGCCTCACCTCACGGGCTGTTGCGCCGGCACAATAGGTATTCCTGCCGATGCAGCGACGACGAGCGACTGCGACGCTGTGTGAGGAACGGAAGAATAGGCCCTCGTACCGGGTGCAAGGCAGGGGGTGGCATTTTTTGGCCATGGGGCATGACGGCGGGGCGTCGCCGCCGGGTGTCGACCTGGCGGAAGGCGGGGCGTCTGGACCGGCCGGCCTCGAGCACTTGACGCCGCGACAGATCGAGGTGTTGCGGCTGGTGGCGAGGGGAATGACCAACAACGAGATCGCCGAGGCGCTCTTTCTCAGCCGCCGAACGGTCCACGCGCATTTGCGCTCGATTTTTCATAAGCTCGGCGTCGGGCACCGAAGCGCCGCGACTCGCTACGCCATCCAGCACGGATTGCTCTGATCAGCTCAGGAAGTAGCCGAGTTCGTAGGCGAAGGTGTCGTGGTGGAGCTTGAGGCACTCGATGATGGTCTGGCCGTCGAACTCGCGAACGTCATAGGCACAGAGGATCACCATCGGAAACCGTTTGGCCAGTGCACCGCATTGGTGCTCGAAGCTCAAAAAGGCCGGAACCGATTGGACCGCCGCCAATCCCGCGACCGGCTCACCTAGAAAGCGAAATGGTCCGGGCCGCTGCCGGGTGATATCGATGAAAATACCTTCGAGGAGCGAAATGAATTGTTCGGGCGACACGGGCGGAACAGTCAACATGCGCAGCTGACCGCTGCGCTCCGCCGCCGCGACGTCGACGCTCTCGCGTCGAAGGGCCTGGAGGTAATGCTCTCGGGCTTCGGGCAGCGCGAATAGGACGCTGGCCTGACCGGACTGGATGCCGTCACGCAGAAACGGAAGACCCAGGCGAAGGCGGCCGGCGTCGCTGCTGTAGAAACTCCCCAGATGACTCCCGAGGCCGATGAACATATTTTCCAGCGAGATCGCGCGCGGCAGGCCCGTCGTCGTCCGCGAGGGGCCACCTTGCTCAGGTCCCATGAAGCGCAGCAGGTCCTCCTCCTTGAAGCGGCGTGCTCGCCGCCGCCCCACGCGGCTGGCCGGCAAGAGTCCAGAATCGGCCCACCGGCGTAACGACGCCTCGCTCGCCCGGAGGAACCGGGCCGCCTCGCGCGTGGTGAGCAATTTATCGCTCAATGCGCTCTATATGACTGTTATGATGAGCAATAACAGTCGGAATGGT
>Ga0209057_1003700_pt1 | contig 11184 bp, 10 predicted proteins | sample GraSoiAngelo_146_FD_185903 | JGI IMG/M metagenome (GOLD analysis project Ga0209057, IMG submission 185903) | Grasslands soil microbial communities from the Angelo Coastal Reserve, California, USA - 14_1009_05_30cm (SPAdes) (version 2) | ecosystem: Environmental > Terrestrial > Soil > Grasslands ... | reverse complement strand
GGTTGACTTCCCATTCCTTCTGCGGCGCGAGGCGAATGCGCGCGCCGTTCGCACCGCCGCGCTTGTCGGAGCCACGGAAGGTGGACGCCGACGCCCAGGCGGTCGAAACCAGTTGCGAGACGGACAGCCCCGAACCCAGGATCTGGCCCTTGAGGGAGGCAATGTCCTGTTCATCGATCAACTTGTGATTGACCGCGGGGATGGGGTCTTGCCAGATGAGATCTTCGGCCGGAACCTCCGGGCCGAGGTAGCGTGCGCGCGGGCCCATATCGCGGTGCGTGAGCTTGAACCACGCCCGCGCGAATGCGTCGGCGAATTGATCGGGATTCTCGAAGAAGCGCCTCGAGATTCTTTCGTACACAGGGTCCAACCGCAGGGAGAGGTCCGTGGTCAGCATGGCTGGCGCGTGACGCTTGCCCGGGTCGTGGGCATCCGGAATCGTGCCGGCGCCTGCGCCACCCTTCGGCTTCCACTGATGCGCCCCAGCCGGGCTCTTCGTCAGCTCCCATTCGTAGCTGAACAGGTTCTTGAAGTAATCGTTGCTCCACTTCGTGGGCGTGGTGGTCCACGTCACTTCCAGGCCGCTGGTGATCGTGTCATCGCCTTTGCCCGTGCGGAAGCTGCTCTTCCAGCCGAGGCCTTGCTCCTCGATGCCGGCCGCTTCGGGCTCAGGTCCCACATGGGACTCAGGGCCGGCGCCGTGGGTCTTGCCAAAGGTGTGACCACCGGCGATGAGCGCAACCGTCTCTTCGTCATTCATCGCCATGCGAGCAAACGTCTCGCGGATGTCCCTGGCCGCCGCGATCGGATCCGGATTGCCGTTCGGGCCTTGCGGGTTGACGTAAATCAGCCCCATCTGAACGGCGGCGAGCGGAGTTTCGAGATTCCGGACGCCGGAGTAGCGCTTGTCAGCCAGCCACTTGTCCTCAGAGCCCCAGTAGACAGCCTCTTCCGGTTCCCAGACGTCCGGACGCCCGCCGCCGAAACCGAAGGTCTTGAAACCCATCGATTCCAGCGCCACGTTGCCCGCGAGGATCATGAGGTCGGCCCATGAAATTTTCCGGCCATACTTCTGCTTGATCGGCCAAAGCAGTCTGCGCGCCTTGTCGAGGCTGACGTTGTCGGGCCAACTGTTGAGGGGCGCAAAGCGCTGTTGGCCGGCACCGGCGCCGCCGCGGCCGTCGCCGATGCGGTACGTGCCGGCGCTGTGCCATGCCATGCGAATGAACAACGGTCCGTAGTGGCCGAAGTCCGCCGGCCACCAGTCCTGCGAGTCGGTCATCAGCGCCACGAGGTCCTTCTTCACGGCCGTCAGGTCGAGGCTCTTGAACTCTTTGGCGTAGTTGAAGCCCTTGCCCATAGGATCGGACGGCTGGGGCAGGATCTTGAGGTTCAGCTGATTGGGCCACCAGTCTCGGTTCGACGGGCCGGTGCCAGCCGTGTGCGTGAACGGGCACTTTGCTTCGGTTGACATCTGTTTCTCTCCTTTGGTCTGTGGGTCGCCGACATCACCTACGTGCCGACCTGGGCCGGCTTCCTGTCTCTCGCCCTCCGCCGTCCCTCCTGTCGATCGCGAATGGTTCGCGTGTCGCCCGGTATCAGCCGCGCCGGCATGTCGCGCACCGGCCGATCAGCTCGAACCGAAAGCCGGTGAACTCGAAGCCCGGCGTGCGGAGTGTCCGCACCCACCCCGCCTCCGGCACGATCTCGAGGTCGCGCACACGACCGCACACGAGGCAGCGCGCGTGGGAGTGCGCATCGGTGCGCACGTCGTAGCGCGCCGCCGCGTCCCCGTACGTCAGCTTGCTCGCGAGCCCGGAGCGGACGAGAACCTCGAGCGCGGTGTAGACGGTGGCCAGGCTGACGCGCGGCACGCGCCGCTTGACGGCGAGGTAGACCTCCTCGGCCGTCGGATGATGATCGACGCCGGCCAGGTAGCGGTACACCGCCTCGCGCTGAGGCGTCGAGCGCCGCCCGGCGGCCTCGAGGGTGGGCCGGGCGCCCGCGGCTCGGCGCGGGCGCGACGGCGTCGTGTGTCGCTCCACGGCGGCCATCATACCGGTGCCGCGAGCTCTGTCAATAATGATTATTAGTATAAAGTCCGGCGCGTCCACGGCGGTCGTCGCGTTGACGGCGGCGCCCGGCGGGACTAGGCTCGCCCGCGTGGGTTACGTCGAGCGCCATCTCCTGCCCGACGAGCGGGTCGTCTTCAAGACCCGGCTGCACTGGATCCTCTACTTCAAGCCGCTGCTCGTCACCCTGTTCGGCGTGGGCCTGACCGTGGCGCTCGCGCAGATGCCCGGTCCGCCGTGGCTCTGGTACCTCGGCCTTGCCGTCACCGTGGCGGGCGCGCTCTGGTGGGCGATCCGCTGGCTCGAGATGATGACCTCCGAGTTCGCCGTGACGTCGGTGCGGCTCATCTTCAAGGGCGGCCTCGTCGCGCGCAACACGACCGAGATGCTGCTGTCGAAGGTCGAGTCGATCTCCGTCACCCAGAGCCTGCCCGGCCGGATGCTGAACTACGGCGACCTGACCGTCAGCGGCACCGGCGGCGCTCGCGAGGTCTTCGCGCGCGTGCACGATCCCGTGAGCTTCCGCAACGAGGTCCAGCGCGTCTCGGCCGGCCGCCCGTCCGCGTGAAGTTCGACGTCGCGATCCTCGCCACCGAGCCGCTGCCAGACGTCGTGCGGCAGGTGCAGCTCGCCGAGCGCCTCGGCTACGACACCGCGTGGATCACCGACTCGCACCTGATCTGCCGCGAGCTGTGGGTGACGCTGGCCGCGTGCGCGACGGCGACCTCGCGCATCCGCCTGGGTCCCGGCGTGACGGTGCCGCACTCGCGCCACGTCTCCGTCACCGCGAGCGCCATCGCCACCCTGCACGATCTCGCGCCCGGCCGCGTCGTGATCGGCGTGGGCACCGGCGGCTCGAGCGCCCAGACGATGGGGCTGTCGCTGGCCCAGGTCGGCAAAGCGGCGACGCTGGAGCGAACGGCGGTCGCGCTGCGTCGCTTGCTCCAGGGCCAAACCGCGCGCTTCGAGACGGGCATCGAGGGCCGCCTGGCGTGGCTCGACGCCCCACGCGCCATTCCGATCTACCTCGCGGGCTCGGGCCCGCGGATGCTCGAGACGGCCGGCCGGCTGGGCGATGGGGCGATCGTCTACGCGACGGTCTCGCCCGATGTTCTGAAGGTCGCGCTGGAGCAAGTGGTCGCCGGCGCGCGAGCGGCCGGGCGCGCCCCGGGCGACCTCGACATCGCCCTCTGGGCGCCGATGTCGATCGGCCGCGACCGCGAGCGGGCGCGCGACCACGCGCGCGGCCGCGTGGCCTCGGCCTGCCGGCACCCGCTGCCCGTGCGCCTGTCGGACGAGGACGAGGCGGCGATGCGCCGGGTGCGGGAGTCGTACGACGCTTACCAGCACGCGACGGCGGCGGCGCGCCATCGCACGCTCGTCACCGACCGCCTGGTGGACCTCATGGCCCTCGTCGGCACCCCGGACGACGTGGCCGCGCAGGTGGGGCGGCTGCGCGGCGTGGCCGGGCTCGCGCGCGTGATCGCGTTTCCGCAGGCGCCGGGGGACGGGTTCGCGGCGCGCGAGGAGATCCTGACGATGTTCGGCGCCGGGGGACGGGTGCGCGGCGCGCGAGCAGATCCTGACGATGTTCGCGGAGGCGGTGCGGCAGCGGGGCGCATAATGGAGGACGTCATGCGACGCGCCTGGATCGCCGCGACGCTCGCGCTGCTGCTGGGCGGCTGCGCCTCCTACGCCTGGGTCAAGCCGAACGTGACGGCCGAGGTCAAGGCGCACGACGAGGCGACCTGCCGCGCCGAAGCGCGCAACCTGACCAGCCAGTACGCGTACGGCGGCTTCGGCGCCCCCTTTGGCTATTCGACGTGGCGACAGCCGTGGACGGGACCCTATTCCGATCTGTCGTGGCAGGTCGCCGCCGAGGAGCGCGAATACGAGCGCTGCATGCGCGGCCGCGGCTACGACCTCGTCCGCGGCGACAAGAAGAGCTAGCCGCCGCGGAGTCGCAGCCAGGGCTACGTCGGGCGGCGCGGCAGCATCACCAGCGCCTCGCCCACCGCGATCGTTTCCTCGCGCTGGTTGACGGCCTCCAGCTCCAGCGTGACCTCGCCGGGCGCGCCGCGCCCGCGCACGCGCCCGCGGCACCACGTGGTGTCGCCGATCAGGTTGTGGCGGCGCACCTGCACGGCGAGCCGCGCGAGAAACCCGGCGTCGCCCATCCAGTTGGTCACGAGGTGGCCGAGCCACGCGACGCGCTCGGGACCGTAGTCGTAGGCGCCGGGCACGCCGACGGCGCGGGCGAGCGCCTCGTCCCAGTGCACGCGCTCCGGCGGCTCCGGCACCGCGAACGCGTTGGGGATGGCGAGCGCGGGATGACGCTCGAAGAGGTCGAACGCGAGGCCGTGGGCGCGCACGTAGAGACTGCCCCAGCCCTGCACGAACGCGATGATCGAGGTCACGGTGAGCGGGCCCTTGACGACCTCGGGCAGCGTCTCGCCGGTCGTCACGCTCTCCCAGTAGCGCGGCGTCATGCCGCGGATCGCCTCGTCGCGGTACGCGTCGCGAATGCGCGCGATCTCCGCGTCGCGGTAGCGGTGCGGCTCCACGGGCGCGTACCGGCGCAGCTCGCGCGCGGTGTCGCGCTCGGTACGAAAGCACCACGAGTCCGCCTCCGCCGCCACGGCGCCCGCGTCGTCCACGAACCTCGTGCGGTACGTCTGCTTGATCGCGCGCCGCGCGAACTTCGAGGGCTTCTCCTCCAGCGGCTGCAGCACGCTCCGGCCCACCAGCCGGTCGCCCTCGCGGATCGGCCGCTGCCAGCGGAACTCGGTGCCGCCGTACATGGCGTGGATGCCGGGCAGGCCGCCCACGTACCCGGAGACGACACGATCCATGGCGAAGAGGATCGTGGGCGGCGCCACCCGCGCGGTCGCCCAGTACGGGTTGCGGTCGCCGATGCCGTGGGCCCAGTGGCGGATCGCGTCGCGCGTCGCGACCTCGATGTAGGGCTCGGGCCGCGGCACGTCCTTGCCGACGCGCGCGCGCAGCGACGCCAGCCCCTCGTCGGTGATGGTCGGGAACGTCACGAGGCCTCCCGCGCGCGCAGCGCGCGCCGATCCACCTTGCCCGCCGGCGTGCGCGGCAGCGCGTCGACCACCTGCACCGCCCGCGGATACTCGTGGAGGCTCAGCCGCGTCTTCACCCACTCCTGGATCTCGCGCTCGAAGGCGGCGCCCGCGCGCGCGGCGACGACGAAGGCCTTCGGAATCTGGCCGCGCGAGGCGTCGGTCACCGCGATCACGGCGGCGTCGCGAACGTCGGGGTGGCGCAGCAGCACCTGCTCGATCTCGACCGCGCTCATCGTCCAGCCCGCCGAGATGATGACGTCGTCGGAGCGGCCCGCGTGGTGCACGTAGCCGTCCGCGTCCATCCAGCCGCGGTCCTTCACGGCGAACCACGCGCCGCGCCGGCGCACCGCGATCTCGCCGACGGTGCCGGTCGCGACGGGCGCGCCCGCCTCGTCGACGACGGCAACCTCCCGGCCCGGCGCCGCCGAGCCCAGCGCGCCGGGCCGCACGGTGTAGCCCTCGAAGCCGGGGTAGTCCACGAGGATCACGCCGACCTCCGTGCTGCCGTACATGCTGCACGGCGCGACGCCCAGCGTTTCGGTGAGGAACTCGCGCGTCGCCGCGTCCATCGGCTCGCCGGTGAACGAGCACTTGGCGATCCGGCCTCGCTTCGGCCCCCAGCCGGCCCCGCGCGCCATGCGATAGACCGTCGGCGCCGCGGCCACGTTCGTGATCGCGAAGGCGTCGAGCGCCCCCGAGAAGCGCGCCGGATCGAAGCGGCCGGCGAGCGCGCCCACGGGAATGCCGAGCGCGAGCGGCGCGATCGTGCCGTGCCAGAGCCCATGGCCCCACGCCGGCGACGACGGGCAGAAGTAGCGGTCGCCGCGCTCGAGGCCGACGCCGTAGAGCGCCGCCATCATCAGCGTGACGACGGCGCGGTGCGTGTGGCGCACCGCCTCGGGCAGCGCGCGCGTCGTGCCCGAGGTGTATTGGAAGACCGCCGGATCGTCGGCCGCCGTGCGCGGCGTGTACCGCGGGCTCTGCTCGTGCAGCCGTGCCGCGAAGCGCGCGTCCAGGGCGACGACGCGGACCGCCGGCAGCGCCGCCTGCCAGCGCTCGGCGTCGCGCTCGACCACCAGCAGGCGCGGTCGACAGTCATCCACGCGCAGCGCGACGCCGTCGGGGCCGAACAGGGTGAAGAGCGGAACGGCCACCGCGCCGCGCTTCACGGCGCCGAACAGCGCGCCGTAGAACGCGAGCGAGGGCTCGAGCATGATCGCCACGCGCTCGCCCGCGCCGATGCCGTCGCTCTCGAGGAGATTGGCGAAGCGCGACGACCACGCGGTGAGCTCGGCGAAGGAGTGTTCCAGGAAGCGACCGTCCGCGCTCGCGAGGCGCAGCGCCACGCCGCTGCCGGCGTGACGGTCCACGCACTCGTGGGCGAGGTTCAGGCGCGCGCGGTCACCATCGAACAGCGGCCACAGCGCGTCCCAGGAAAACGTCTCGCGCACGTCCGGCCAGCGCCGGACGTCGAGGATCGAAGCCACCGGGCCTCATCTTACGCTCTGGGTAATCGAGGAGCGTCACGGGTCCCCCGGGACGCTCCGAGCGTTGGGGGGGTTGGGGGGCCATCTCGGGGCCCCCCATCTTCTAGGGCACGCCCGCGAGCCGCCCGACGAGCGCGGCCAGATCGGGCAGCTTCGGCGGCTTGCCGTGCACGGCCTGGAACCCGGCTGCCATCGCCTGTGAGGCCGCCATCACGTCGCCGGTCACCGCCACCGCCGGCACCTCACCGCCCTGCGACGGCTTCAGGGCCCGGATGGCGGCGATCAGCCAGAAACCGTCCTCACCGGGCGGCATCCGAAGATCGGAAACGAGCACGTCGGGTGGTGCTTGCATGAAGGCTTTGAGAGCGGCGCGGGCGGATGCGGCGGCGACGACAACGGCGCCGCATTCGACGAAGTAGTCGTGCAAGGCCTCGCGCACCAGCTCGTCGTCGTCGACGAGTAGCACGCGGACTCCGGCCAATGGTGAAGAGCGCATGATACCGGCCCTCCTGGACACCCGTCCCGGAGGACCGGCGCAGGGCACCGATCCCCTCGTTCTTCGGCAACCCGGCGATCTGGGAACCATTCCCAGACCCGTGGCTTTGCGTCCCAGCCTCGCGGCTGGTTTGCCTTTCTCGGAGCGAGGTCCGCACATGGGTAGAGCAACGACCACGCCATAGTTCGACATTGTCGTCGTTCCGGGCACTTGCGCGTGGCCCGCCGGCGCCGTCTGGCGAGTTACTGACCAGCGGTAAAGCTCTGGCCTGACGAGATTTGGCTGCTATGCTCGCGCGCGATGAAGACGCTGCTGAGAGTGCTGCTCGCCGCGGTCGCCTGCGCGGCGCCCGCGCGCGCCGCCGCCCAGCCGCTGCACCTGGTGCTGACCCCCTCGCAGAAGCCGACCGACCTGCTCGCTGCCGGCGAGGAGTTCGGCCAGGCGCTCGGCCGCCTCTACGGCGCGCCGGTGCGGGTGACCGTCGCCTCCGACTACGCGGCCGTCATCGAGGCGCTGCGCAATCGCACCGCCGACCTCGCGTTCGTCCATCCCGTGGGCTACGTGCTGGCCAGCCGCGAGGCGAAGGCGCGGATCGTGGCCAGGAATCTCTGGCACGGCAAGAGCACGTTCACCTCGCGCATCTACGTGCGCAAGGACGGCGGCATCAAGACGCTCGAGGACCTGCGCGGCAAGACGATGGCCTTCGTGGATCCCAGCTCGTCGTCCGGCTACACCTATCCGATGGTCCTGCTGATCCAGCGGGGCCTCGTGAAGAACCGCGATCCCAAGACCTTCTTCCGCGAGGTCATGTTCGCCGGTGCGCACGACGCGGCGATGCGCGCGCTGCTCAACGGCCACGTGGACGCGATCGCCTCGTTCGACATGGCGCGAGAGCAGTACCTGACCGACCCCGCCGAGCGCGAGAAGATCGCGTTCGTCGCGGAGACGGCGCCGATCCCCGAGGCGGGCATCGCCGCGCGCGACGGGCTGGCGCCCGCCGCCGTCGCGAAGGTGCGCGCGGCGCTGCTGCAGATGCGTGGCCCCGCCTACGCGTCGCTGCTCAAGCGCATGTACGACATCGACGGCTTCGAGCCGGCCGAGGACCGCGACTACGATCCCGTGCGCGCGGCCGTCGAGCTGCTCGGCGTCCGACCACGCTGAACGCCGTCGTCTCGGCGCCTTCGACGATGATCGAGGTCGCGGGCCTGCGCGTCGTCCTGCCGCCCGACGTCGTCGCCGTCGACGGCGTCGATCTCGTGATCCGCCCCGGCGAGTTCGTCGTGATCCTCGGCCGCAGCGGCGCCGGCAAGACCACGTTCCTGCGCGCGCTCAATCGCCTGGTCGAGCCGACCGCGGGGGACGTGCGCGTCGGCGGCCGCGCGGTCACCGGCGCCGACCCCGCGACGCTGCGGGCGCTGCGCCGGCAGATCGGGATGGTGTTTCAGCAGTTCAACCTCGTGCGGCGCGCCTCGGTACTCGACAACGTCCTGGCCGGCCGCCTCGGCTGGGCGCCGGCGCTGCCGACGCTGTTCGGACACTTCCCTGCCGAGGATCGCCGGATCGCCCTGGAGTGCCTCGCCCAGGTCGGGCTCGCCGACTTCGCCCAACGCCGCGCCGACACGCTGTCGGGCGGCGAGCAGCAGCGCGTGGCCATCGCCCGCGCGCTCGCGCAGTCGCCCGCGGTGATCCTGGCCGACGAGCCGACGGCCAGTCTCGACCCCGCGCTCACGGGCAGCATCATGGACCTGCTGAAGACGATCCGGGCCCGGCGCGGCCTCACGCTGGTCGTGAGCCAGCACCAGCTCGAGACCGCGCTGGCCTATGCGACGCGCGTCGTCGGCTTCCGCCAGGGCCGCGTCGTGTTCGACGGGCCGCCGGCCGCGCTCTCACCAGCGGTGGCGTCGACGATCTACGCCGAGGAGCCGCGACGATCCCCCCAGGGCGGGCATCCCTGAGGCGCGCGGCCGTCTTCGTCGCGCTGGTCGTGCTGGCGTGGACCGCGTGGGACACGGGCGCGGATCCCGCGCGGTTTGCGCGCGGCGTGCCGTGGATCGTCGACTTCCTGCGTCGCATGCTGCCCCCGGACCTGCGCGTCTTGCCGGCGGCGCTGGTCGGCGCGATCAAGACGCTGGAGATCGCGCTGCTCGGCACCGCGGTGGCCGCGGTCCTCGCGCTGCCCCTCGGCTTTCTCTCGGCGCGCAACGTCGCCGCGCCGCCGGTGTTTCACCCCGCGCGCGCCGCGCTCAACTTCTTCCGCAGCGTCGACACGCTCGTCTACGCGCTCGTGTTCGTGGCCGCCGTCGGCCTGGGGCCGTTTCCCGGCGTGCTGGCCGTCGTCGCCTACACCACGACGTCGCTCGCGAAGCTCTATTCCGAGGCGATCGAGGGCATCGAGCGCGGGCCCGTCGACGCGATCACCGCGACGGGTGCCACGCGGCTGCAGGTCCTGCGATTCGGCGTGCTGCCGCAGGTGTTGCCGCTGTTTCTCTCCTACGTGCTCTATCGCCTCGAGACCAACATCCGCGCGGCGACCGTGCTGGGCTTCGTCGGCGCCGGCGGCATCGGCTTCTATCTGCAGACGTATCTGAGGATGATCGACTACCCGGCGGCATCGACCGTGCTGCTGGTCACCGTGCTGATGGTGATGGTCGTGGACGCCGTCTCGTCACGCCTGCGGGCGCGGCTCGTCTGATGCACACAACGGAAAAAGTTTTCCTATCTTGTGGCCCGGCCACCCTTCTCGCTCGAGTCGGGACGCTCGAATACGTAGAAATACCGACTTGGCGCGAATACTGACTTGGCGCGAAGCTTGTACGCCCTGTGCTCGCGCCATCGAGGGAAGGAGCGGGTGCCGACGGCAAAGCAACGCAGGAATACGCGCAAAGCCTCGCCACAGGCAACGCCGCCGGCGGCCACCGTCTGGCCGAACCTGGGGGGCATTCATGTCTTCCTGATCGAGGACAACGAGGACACGCGGGCGCTCCTCGACGAGACGCTCCAGCATTGTGGCGCCGTGGTCAGCGTCTACTCGAGCGCCGACGCCGTGATGGCCGATCTGCCGGAATTCCTTCCCACCGTCTTCATCAGCGACCTGTCGATGCCGGGCCTCGACGGCCTGCAGTTCATGCGGCGCATGCGTCAGGTCTCGCCCGAGCGCGGCGGTCAGGTCCCGGCCATCGCGATCACGGCCTACTACGAGGACTACGCGGCGGCCGAGGCGCTCCACACCCCCCGACGTTCGGAGCGCCCCGGGGAACCCGGGGCGCTCCTCTATCCCACGAGAAACTCGCGCAGCATTCGGGCCACGATCTCGGGGCGCTCGAGGTGCGGCACGTGCCCGGCGCCGTCCACGGTCTGCACGCGCGCTCCGGGGATTCGCCGCGTGAACTCGTCGGCGTAGACCGGCGGCACCAGGCGGTCCTCCTTGCCCCACACGAGCAGCGTCGGCGCCGTGACGCGGTGGGCGCGCTTCTTCAATCCCTTGTCGGGAATCGGCCAGATGAACTTGCCGGTGGCGCCCATCGCCCACATGAGGCGCACGCGCGCCTCCGGCTCCGTGCTGCCGAACAGCCGCTGCGCGGCCTCGCCCTTGGGATCGCGGAAGACGTACTCGGGCAGCCGCGCGGGATCGAGCATCATCCAGTTCACGACGCGATCGGCGTCGCGCCAGAAGCCGAGCGGCGCGATCAGCGCCAGCCGGCGGGCGCGCGCGGGGTACGCGGCGGCGAGCTCGCACGCGAGCATCCCGCCGAACGAGTGGCCGACGAGCGCGGCGCCCTCCAGCCCGAGCGCCTGGAGCAGCTCGTCGTAGCAGAGGACGAGATCCCACAGGCCGTCGAGCTGGTAGACGTCGTCGGGCGTCTCCGGCGTCGTGCCCGGATGCTCCGGCGCGTGCACCGTGAAGCTCTTCGCCAGCTCGTCCAGGAACGGATCCCAGGTCAGCCCCCACGGGCCGTGAAAGAACACCAGCGCCGGGCCGCTGCCCTTCGACTGCACCCGGATGCGGACCTTCCCGTCCCAGACCGCGACCGTGCGGTCGCTCA
>Ga0209057_1003694_pt1 | contig 11190 bp, 10 predicted proteins | sample GraSoiAngelo_146_FD_185903 | JGI IMG/M metagenome (GOLD analysis project Ga0209057, IMG submission 185903) | Grasslands soil microbial communities from the Angelo Coastal Reserve, California, USA - 14_1009_05_30cm (SPAdes) (version 2) | ecosystem: Environmental > Terrestrial > Soil > Grasslands ... | reverse complement strand
CGACAGCCAGTGGAGGTTCGTCAGATCCATCGTGTGCGGGGCGGCGCGACGGGCGCCTCACTCACTTCCCGTAGAGGAACTCGGGCAGCCAGAGCGTCATGCCGGGCCAGATGTACATGAACGCGAGGCAAATGATGACGATGAGCATGTAGGCCGCCCGACGTGTGCGGGGCTGCGCGTCATCGTCCGACGCCACCTCGACGGCTCCCACCCCGTTTGGCGGGGGGGCGCACTGCCTCGGCCGTCTCACGGCCCAGGGCGCTGCCGTCCCCGCGGTCGTCGAGCGCGCGCTCAACGGCCGCTTCCGCCTCGCCGGCGCCAGCCTCCCCCCGCTGCGCGCTCGCCCCGTCGTCCGCCCCAACCGGACCCCTCGCCGGCGCCCGGGCCCTCGTCTGCCCGGCGCCGGCCCCTGCAAGGCGCCGGACGCGTCAATGACTGTGGTCCGGACGCGTCACAGGCTCGGCAGCGTCACGGACAATCGGCTGTCTCCCCGCCGCACCGTCAGACGCGTCGGGCGGTCGAGGGCGACGTCCGCCAGCGCCTCCCGCGCCGCGTCCCGCGTCAGCACCGGCTGGTCGTTGACCTGAAGGATCACGTCGCCCACCTCGAGGCCGGCCTTCTCGGCGGCGCTGGCCTTGAGGACCCCGGCGATCGTCGGGGCCGCGACGACGGCGCGTGGGCTCGGCGACTCTCCCCCGGCGTCCGGCTCGCGCATGATGAAGCCGAGCTCCGCGGCGACGCGCTCGCCGACCATCGCGCGGGGCATGGACGCGAGCCGCACCCTGACGGGCCGGCGGCCCTCGGCACGCAGCACCGTCAGCTCACTCTCCCGGTCCGTCGGCGCCGCGGCGACGAGCCGCTGGAGCAGCCGCGTCTCGGTGACGGGCCGCTTGCCGAAGGCGACGACGATGTCGCCGTTCTTGAGACCCGCCCGCGCCGCCGGCGCCCCCTCGATGACCTCGACGATCACGACGCCGAACCCTTCGCGGATCCCGTGGCGCGCCGCGATCTCCTCCATCTCCTGCTCCGACAGATCGCGAATCCGCACGCCGAGCCATGACCACTGCCGCACGTCGGCCGCCGTCGCGACGCTCACCAGCAGCATGAGCGCGGCGACAAGCACCGGGCCGGCGCGAGCGGTCACTCGCGGCCCCCGAGGAGTTCGTTGACGAGATCCTCGAGCGCAGCCGACACCCGCGCGAGCCGGTTGGCGACGTCGAGCGTCTCGAGCAGCTCCTGGCGCAGCGTCGCGTCGGGCAGGACCGCGGCGGCGATCCGGTCGGCGATCGCCCCGGGCGGCTGGCCGTCGGCGAGCGCGGTGTCGAGCAGGTCCGCGGGGCGATCGAGCGCCCGGAGCAGACGGCCGCACGCGCCGCGGATCCGGTCGAGCACGGGGACCACGTTCCCCGCGGGCGGCACATCGTCGAGCCGCTGCGCCGTGACGACCCGGTAGAGCGTATCGCTCGGCCGCTCGCGCTCGATGCGCACGCGGTGCTCGCCCTTCAGGAGGATGTTGTACCGGCCGCTCGCCAGCCGTTCCCAGCTCACGATCTCTCCCGCGCCGGCGACCGGATGGACGGCCGGCTTGCCCGCGTACGCGGCCTCGTATCCGGGTCGGAGCTTCACCACCGCGAGTCTCCGATCGCGCGCGAGCGTGTCCATCACCATCACGCGGTAGCGCGCCTCGAACACGTGGAGCGGCAGGAGCGTGTGTGGGAAGAATGTGACGTCGGGGAGCGGGAAGATCGGCAGGACCAGCGTCGAGCGGGACCGCGACACAGACTCAGGTGAGCTTCGGCAGCGGCTTGAGCGCGGCCAGCTCGTCCAGGCGCGAGCGCACCGCCAGCGCGAGGTCGCGAAACACCTTCGCCTGCGGCGAGTCCGGACGCCGCAAGGCGATCGGCGAGCCCTCGTCGCCGCCGACCCGGGTCTCGGGATCGAGCGGGATCTGGGCGAGCAGCGGGATCCCGTACTCCTCGGCGAGTCGCCGGCCGCCCCCCTCACCGAAGATGTCGTAGCGCCGGCCGGTGTCCGGGGCCACGAAGTGGCTCATGTTCTCGACGACGCCGAGCAGCGGCACGTTGAGCTTCTGGAACATCCCGATCGCCTTGCGGACGTCGAGCAGCGCGACCTCCTGGGGCGTCGTCACCATGACCACGCCGTCGAGCGGGATGACCTGCGAGAGCGAGAGCTGGGCGTCGCCCGTGCCGGGCGGCATGTCGAAGACGAGGTAGTCGAGCGCGCCCCACATGACGTCCCGCAGCATCTGCTGGATGAACGAGTGGATCATGGGCCCGCGCCACACGAGCGGCTCGCGCTCGTTCACGAGCAGCCCGATCGACATCATCTTGAGCCCGTGCACCTCGACCGGGATGATGCGGTTTTCGAACATGCCGGGGCGTCCGCGCGCGCCGAGCATGAGCGGGACGTCGGGGCCGTACACGTCCGAGTCGATGATGCCCACCGTGCCGCCGGTCTGGGAGAGCGTCACGGCGAGGTTGACGGCGACGGTCGACTTCCCGACGCCGCCCTTCCCCGACGAGACCGCGACGGTGTGACGCACCTCCGGAATGAGCTCCGCGCTGCGCACGGGTCCCGCACCGTGCGCGGCTCCCGCACCGTGCGCGGGCGCGGCTGGCTGCTCTCGCGCGCCGCCGCTCATCTTCACCTGGACCCGGGACACGCCCGGGAGCTGGCCCACGAGGCGCGAGGCCATGCTGTGGATCGTCGCCTTGGCCTGCGGCGACTGCGCGGTGAACGCGAGCGTAAACGAGACGTCCGCCTCGGTGATCCGGACGTCGCGGACGAGCCCGAGCGCCACGATGTCCTGCTGCGCCTCGGGGTCGCGGATCGCGCGGAGCGCTTGGAGCACGGCGGCTTCGGACACCATACGTTAAGGACTATAGCACCGGGGCGCGACCCTCGCTTATCTATGCGCGGAATCTTGCATTTTACGCGTTGACCTGCTACACAGGGATGGTGATTTCCCCGGACGAGTTCCGGCAGGCGCTCGGTCACTTCGCGACCGGCGTGACCGTCGTCACGACCTCGGACGGCGACGGGCGTCCCACCGGTCTCACGGCGAGCGCCTTCACCTCCGTCTCGCTCGACCCGCCCCTCGTGCTCGTCTGCGTGGACCACAAGTCGCAGAGTTACCCCGCGCTCCGCGAGCGCGGCCGGTTCGCCGTGAACATCCTGCGCCGCGACCAGCAGGCGGTGTCGCGGCGGTTCGCCTCGACGCGTCTCGACAAGTTCGACGAGGTGCCGTTCCACGTGAGCGCGATCGGCCTCCCGCTCATCGACGCGGCGCTGGCGCAGCTCGAGTGCGTCACGGTGAGCATGCACGTCGAGGGCGACCACACGATCTTCGTGGGGCGCGTCGAGCGCGCCCACGTCGGCGCCGGTGAGCCGTTGGTCTACTACCGCGGGCAGTACGATCGCCTGTCGGGGACGAGCGCGTGACCCCGATCCCGCTCTCCCGTCCGCCGGTCGACGACGAGATCAGGCAGGCGGTGCTCGCGGCGATCGATTCGCGCCAGTACATCCTGGGTCCCCAGTGTCGCGAGCTCGAAGCCGAGTTGGCGCGACACATCGGGACGAAGCACGCCGCCCTCACGAGCTCAGCGACCGCCGCCCTCTGGATGATCCTCCGGGCGTTCGGCGTGAAAGCGGGCGACGAGATCCTCGTCCCGTCGCACACGGCGTTCCCGACGGTCGAGGCGATCTGCTTCGCCGGCGGCACGCCCGTGTTCGTGGACGCCGACGACTGGTACGCGCTCGACGTGAAGGACGCGGCCACGCGGGTGACGCCCCGGACCGTCGGCCTCGTGCCGGTCCACCTCTACGGCCAGCCCGTGGACCTGCCGGCCGTGCAGGACCTCGCCACGCGCTTCGGCCTCTGGGTGCTCGAGGACTGCGCCCAGGCCCAGGGCGCCGCGTGGGACGGACGCCGCGTCGGCTCCTTCGGGCGCGCCGCCGCGTTCTCGTTCTACCCGTCGAAGAATCTCCCGGCGATGGGCGACGGTGGCGCCGTGCTCACGAACGACGACGAGGTCGCCGCGCGCTGCCGCCGGCTGCGTGACCACGGGCGTCTCAACAAGGACGTGCACGCCGAGGTCGGCTTCAACCTGCGCTTCAGCGAGCTTCAGGCGGCGGCGCTGCGGGTGCTCCTGCGTCGGCTCGACGCGATGAACGACCGGCGGCGCGCGCTCGCCGCGCGCTACGCCGAGGCGCTGGCCGGTCTCCCGCTCGCCCTCCCCGCGGAGCGGGAGCACGCGCGCCACGTCTATCACCTCTACGTCGTCCGCACGCCGCGACGCGCGGAGCTCGCCGCGTTTCTCGGCGCGCGCGGGATCCAGACGGGGCTCCATTACCCGGTGCCGGCCCACCGGCAGCCGGCCGTCGAGTACCTCAACCCGCCGACACTGCCGCGCACCGAGCGGCTCGTCCAAGAGATCCTGACGCTGCCGATGTCCGCGAACCACAGCGACGCGGAGATCGACGCGGTCGGCGCGGCGGTGCGGGAGTTCTTCGGAGCCTGATGGCGGAGCCGCTCCGTATCCTGGAAATCTACCCGAAGGAAGACTACTTCACGGGCGCGGCGATCCAGCTCCGCGAGCTGGTCCTGGGTCTCAAGGCGCACGGCCACGACGTCACCGTCGCGACGCGGCCGAGCGAGATCTGGGTCGAGAAGATGCGCGCGGCCGCGGTCTCCTACGTCCCTCTGCCGATGGCCTCCGAGGTGGACGTGCGCTCGGTCAAGGCGCTCGTGCGGATCCTCAGGTCGCGCCGGATCCAGGTCGTCCACGCCCAGAAGGGCCGGGCGCGGACGCTCGCGCTGATCGCGGGGCTCTTCGTGCGCATCCCCGTGCTCGTCCTGAACCGCGGCGTCAGCTTTCCCCTCGACCCGTTCAACCGCCTCGGCTACACGACCCGGCGGGTGACCGCGATCGTCGCCGTCTGCGCCTCGATCAAGGAGGGGCTCGTCCGCCAGGGCGTCGCCGCGGAGAAGATCGAGGTCATCTACTCGGGCACCGATACCGAGCGCTTCCACCCTGGCGTGGACGGCGGCGCGGTCCGCCGTGAGCTGGGCCTCGGCGCCGAGCATTTCCTCGTCACGCAGATCGGCATCCGGTCGTGGAAGGGCAACGACGACGTGCTCGACGCGATGGCGGCGGTGGCCGATCGGCTGCCGGACGCGCGGCTCCTCTTCGTCGGCGCCAACGAGGCGAAGGCGAAGATCCTCTACGACAAGGCGGCGGCGCGCAAGATCCGTGACCGGGTGCGCGTCTTCCTCTACCGCGAGGACATTCCCCAGATCCTCAAGGCGAGCGACGTGACGGTGGACGCCTCGTACGCCGGGCTCGGCCTCACCGGGACGCTGCGCGAGTCGCTCGCCGTCGCGACACCCGTCATCGGCACCGACCTCGAGGGCAACCCGGAGCTCGTCCGCCACCGGCAGACGGGACTTCTCGTGAAGCCGCGCGATCCGGCGGGCCTCGCCGACGCGCTGGGCGCGGTCGCCGCGGACCCGGAGCGCGCCCGCGCCATGGGGCGGGCGGGACGCGAGCTCGTCGAGCGGCAGTTCTCGACCCGCGCGAAGGTCGAGCGGACGGAGGCGCTCTACCGGCGACTCGTCGCGGCGCGCACGGGCACGTGACGCTGCCCCTCGGCCCCTACCGCCGCCTCTTCGTCTACCTTCGCCCGCACGTCCCGGTCCTGGTCCTCGGGGCCTGCCTGGCGCTCATCGTCTCGGGCATGGAGGGTCTCACCGCGTGGCTCGTGAAGCCGGTGATGGACGACATCTTCATCCGGCGCGACGGCCTCATGCTGAAGCTGATCCCGCTGGCGCTCCTGGCCGTGTACGTCGTGAAGGGGGTCGCGCGTTACCTCCAGTCGTACCTGATGGCCGCCGTCGGCGAGCGGGTCGTGGCCCGCCTGCGGCGCGAGCTCTACACGCACATCCAGTCCATGCCGCTCTCATTCTTTTCGGACGTCCACTCGGCGGATCTCATGTCTCGCATCCTCACCGACGTGACCCGGCTCGCGCGGCTCTCCTCCGGCGTCCTCGTCATGGGCGTGCGCCAGCTCGGCACGATCGCCGCCCTCCTCGTCGTCATGCTCGCCCGCGAGTGGGCGCTCACGCTGACCGCGCTCGTCGCGTTCCCCGCCATCGCGCTCATCGTGCGCACGATCGGCCGGCGGTTGTACACGATCAACAAGCGGACCCAGGAGCGCGTGGCCCAGCTCGCCGTGCTCCTGCACGAGTCGTTCAGCGGCACCAAGATCGTCAAGGCGTTCGGGCGCGAGTGCCACGAGCAGGCGCGGTTCGACGCGCTCAACGACCGGCTCCTCAACCTCTCGCTCAAGAACGTGCGCGCTGACGAGATCACCGAGCCGCTGATGGAGATCGCCGGCGCGCTCGGCATCATGGCGGTCCTCTGGTACGGCGGCTATCGCGTCATCGAGGGGCACATGACGCCGGGTACGCTGTTCTCGTTCACGGCGGCCGCCCTCATGCTCTACGGACCGGTGCGCCGCCTCTCGCGATCCCTGAACGTCGTCCAACAGTCGACCGCGTCGGTCGAGCGCGTCTTCCACATCCTGGAGCTGCCGCCCGCGATCACCGACCGCCCGGGCGCCACGCGGCTCGAGACGTTCGCGCGGGCGCTCGCCTTCGAGCGGGTGGACTTCCGCTACGGCGACGCCGACGAAATGACGCTCAAGGAGATCTCGCTCGAGATCCGAAAGGGCGAGGTCGTCGCCTTCGTCGGCATGTCGGGCGCGGGCAAGTCCACCCTCATGGACCTCGTGCCCCGCTTCCACGACGTGACCGCGGGGCGGATCACGCTCGACGGCCGCGACCTGCGCGACGTCACACAGGCCTCGCTCCGCGCCCAGCTCGGCGTCGTGACGCAGGAGACCTTCCTCTTCAGCGACACGATCCGCTACAACATCGCCTACGGGAGGCCCGACGCCACGTTCGAGGAGATCGTGCGTGCGGCGCGCCAGGCCCACGCCCACGACTTCACCCTGGCGTGCCCCGACGGTTACGACACGCTCGTCGGCGAGCGGGGCGTGCGCCTCTCCGGCGGCCAGCGCCAGCGGATCGCGATCGCCCGCGCGTTCCTCAAGAACCCGCCGATCCTGATCCTCGACGAGGCGACCTCGGACCTCGACGCGGAGAGCGAGTTCATGGTCCAGCAGGCGCTGGCCGAGCTCATGCGCGGTCGGACCGTGCTCGTGATCGCGCACCGGCTGGCGACCGTGAGGAACGCCGACCGGATCGTCGTCGTCCACGACGGGCGCATCGCGGAGATCGGTCGCCACGAGGAGCTGATCGCGCTCGACGGCATCTACCGCCGGCTCTACGCTCTCCAGATGGAAGGCGTCACAGGCTAGTAGGCCGGGGGCGGGGTGGGCGACAGGGGTCAACGGGGCCCGTTCCCGTCGCGTGGCAACGGAGGTGGCGCGCCCGGATGGAGCCCAGCCCCCGACCAGCTCGCCTGGGGGATCAGCCGGGCCGGGTCGCTCCGATCACGGCCGCGAAGTAATCGGGCACGCGCTCTTGCACACGCACGATGTCGGGGACGAAGCGCACGTCGGCGAACCCGGCGGCCTCGATGGCGGCCCGCCACTCGACGGCCGTGAGGAAGCCGCCCATCGGGCGGTAGACCGGGTGCAAGCGCGGCGCGCGGAAGGTCTCCATGAGGTTGAAGATGAACTCGGCGTAGATCGTCTGCCCCGAGTGCGGGCGGACGCACTCCGACACGATGAGCTCGCCACCGGGCGCGAGGGCGCGGTGGACCTCGCCAAGCGTGAACGCGAGGTCGTGCGCCACGTGCAAGGCGTTGACGGCGTAGACCACCGCGAGGTCGCCCGGCCGAACCCCCTGTTCCCCGAAAGGGCGATTCATGTCGAGGGCGTCGCACCGGAGCCACGCGGGACGCCGGAAGCGCCCCTCGAGGGCCTGCTGCCCGCGCCGGAGAAACGCCGGCACAAGCTCGGTGAACCGGTACCCTCGGACGTCTCCGATCCGTCCCGCGGCTTCCAGACGCTCGAGCACGGCCACCGCGCCGCTCCCCAGCCCGCCGCCGACCTCGAGAATGACCCCGCCCGCCCGGGGCAGCCACCGCGCCACCCCGATCGCGCCGACGTGGTTGCTGACCGCGTACTGGCCGTTCGCGTTCGAGAAGTAATCGACCCACAATCGCAATCGTCGGGGCGCGAACAGCACCTCTTCGCCGCCGATCTCACCCCGGAGGAACGCGGGGTAATCCTGCGCCACGGTCTCGGCCAGCGTGTACGAGGGCAGCCACGAGGCATCGTGCCGCTGCTGCGCCTCGCGCACCGGCGCCGCGTCGGGCAGCGCCCGGACGCCGCGCGAGCGAAAGCGTCGCCCGGCGCCGACCTCTTCGACCGTGCGTCGCGCGGTGAGCCGGCGGAGGATCCAGTCGATCGGCACGAGGGCGCGCCGGGGTTCGAGCCCGAGACGTACCACGACCTCCGCCGCGCTCGCGGGCTCACGCGTGGCCGCCTCGAGCCCCGTCTCGCGCGCGACTCGGAGCACCAGGCGATCGACGAACTCCTCGTACAGCTTGTGCGAGCGGACGACCGCGTCGCTGATGAGCGACTGGAGCTCCGCCGGCAGCAGCACCCGCAGCGCCGCCGCGTCGGCGCTCACGTCGGCGAGCCGCGCCTCCAGGGCCGCCTCTGCGACCGGGACCTCGTCCGTCTCGCTCATCTACGCCCCGCGTGACCTCACGCGACGAACGGGTTCCAGATGTCGAAGAAGTTGAACCACTGGGTCGGGTGCTCCCGCACGACCGCCTCGAGGACGGCGACCCAGGCCCGCGCGGCATCCTCCTCACCGTCGCGTGCGACGGTGAGCGGCTTCCCGACCGTCACCGCGTACCGGTGGTCCGGCTCGAGCAGGCAGAACGCCGGCACGAGCGGGACACCGACGGCGCGGGCCAGCACGAAGGGACCCAGGGGGAACGGCGCGGGGTGACCGAAGAACGGGATCGACGCGTCCCCCCGGGTGCCGAGCGCGCGGTCCCCCTGGACGGCGACGATCTCGCCGCGGCGGAGCGCGGCGATCAGCTCTACCGAGATGGTGGGGTGGTTGCGCGTGACGAAGCGGACCCCCAGACCGTCCCGGCGCACCCAGCGCTCGATGTCTCGGACCTCCTCCTCGGCGACCACGACGTGCGTCGGCCTGTGGGCGTGACCCGCCAGGAGCCGACCGGCGAGCTCCCAGTTTCCGACGTGCGCGGTGAGGGAGATCACGCCCCCTGTCATCCCGGTGAAATACTCCGCCCCCGGCGCCGTGCTGACGAGGGCCCTGAGCCGCGCTTCTGACTGACGGTTGCTGGATACGAGGTCGCTGAAGCACATGGCGAAATCGGTGAACACGCCGGTCGTCAGCTGGTCGAGGTCCCTTCCCGTGGCGCCCGTCGAGAGGCCCAGGGTCTTCCGGACGGCGGCGCGCTCCCGCGGCATGAGGTGTGGGGCGAGACGCCCCAGCCCGCGCGCGACGGCGAGCCGCACACGCCGAGGCAGCCAGGCGAGTCCCGCCGCCACGCGATAGAAGGCAGGACGGTTGAACGGGTGCTGGTACCACCGCGGTCGGCCCGCCGGCTCGTCCGGGCTCGAGACCACTGAGGGAGGCACGCTGGCAGAGTAGCACGCGAGTTTTCCTCGGAGGGGGGCTTCGCCCCCCTTCCGAAACCTCCCCCCAGGATCGGTTGCGCCAGCGAAGCCGGCGCCCGAACGGCGGGAAACTACTGCTCGCGGAAGCGATTGACGATGGGGAGGCGCCAGTCGCGCCCGAAAGCGCGCGGCGTGATCTTCACCCCGATCGGCGCCTGGCGGCGCTTGTACTCGTTCCGGTCCACCATCGCGACGACGCGGCGGACCGTCTCCGGCGCGAATCCCCGCGCGACGAGGTCGTTCACGCCGCGATCCTCCTCGACGTAGCCCTCAAGAATCGCGTCGAGCTCCGCGTAGGGAGGGAGCGTATCCTGGTCGGTCTGGCTCGGACGGAGCTCCGCCGATGGCGCCCGCTCGAAGACGGTCGCAGGGATGAGCGCGCGCCCCGCGGACGCGTTGACGTGGCGCGCAACCTCATAGACGAGCATCTTGGGCACGTCCTTGATCACGGCGAAGCCGCCCGCCATGTCGCCGTAGAGCGTCGTGTAGCCCACGCTGTACTCGCTCTTGTTGCCGGTCGTCAGCACGAGCCACCCGAACTTGTTCGAGAGCGCCATGAGGAGGTTGCCGCGAATGCGGGCCTGGAGGTTCTCCTCGGTGACGTCCTCCTTGAGCCCCTTGAACGCCCGCGCGAGCGCGCGCTTGTAGGCGCGGAGGATCGGCGTGATCGGGATCGAAAGGTACTCGATCCCGAGGTTCTTCGCGACCCGCTGCGCGTCCCGGCGCGTGCCCGCCGAGGAGTACGGCGACGGCATCCCGACGCCGGCCACGTTTTCGCGCCCGAGCGCCTCGACGGCGATCGCCGCGACGAGCGAGGAGTCGATGCCGCCCGAGAGACCGATGACGACGCGCGCGAAGCCGTTTTTCCGCACGTAGTCGCGCGTCCCCAGCACGAGCGCCCGGAAGACTTCCTCCACCCGCTCGAGCGGCGCCAGCGTCGGCGGCTCGACGGGGGGGACCTGCGCCGCCGCCGGCAGCGCGGGGAGCACGATCCGCGGCGCCGCCTCGCCCGCCCGCAGCTTCTCCTTGCGGCGGCGCGGGTCGTGGAGCCGCGCGTGGAACACGGCCTCGAGGTCGAGGTCGGCGACGACGAAATCCTCCTCGAACTGGCGCCCGCGCGCCACGCACTGGCCGTGCTCGTTCACGATGAGGCTCGCGCCGTCGAACACGAGCTCGTCCTGACCACCGACCATGTTCACGTAGGCCACGCAGACGAGGTCGTCGGCGGCGCGCGTCGCCACCATCTGCTCACGGAAACGCGCCTTCCCGGCGTGATAGGGCGAGCCGTTGACGTTGACGACCAGCTCGGCCCCGGCCAGCGCCTGCGCGGTGGTCGGTCCCGCCGGGTACCAGATGTCCTCGCAGACGTTGACGGCGAAGACGGTCTCGCCCACGGCGAACACGGGCGCCTCGGTGCCCGCCTGGAAGTAGCGGTTCTCGTCGAAGACGCCGTAGTTGGGCAGGTACTGCTTGTGGTAG
>Ga0209057_1003691_pt1 | contig 11194 bp, 12 predicted proteins | sample GraSoiAngelo_146_FD_185903 | JGI IMG/M metagenome (GOLD analysis project Ga0209057, IMG submission 185903) | Grasslands soil microbial communities from the Angelo Coastal Reserve, California, USA - 14_1009_05_30cm (SPAdes) (version 2) | ecosystem: Environmental > Terrestrial > Soil > Grasslands ... | reverse complement strand
CGTGTACCCAGTGGGTTGCCCGGGCCCGGCGGGATCGGCTTCGCGCCCTGCGCCCAGGCCGTGTGCGGCGGGTACCACCAGGGGTTGCGCCACTTGACGACGACCTGCCAGCGGCCGAGCGGCGTCGGGTACTGCGACTGGCCCGTCGCGACGCCGAAGACCCGCCACGGCCGCATGCCGTTGTAGAGGTAGAGCCGGTTCGAGCCGCGGCGGATGACGATCACCGGGCCGATGCTCTTGCGCGTCAGCTTGGGCACGACATTGCGGAAGTCCAGGCGGACCGGCGTGCGCGAGTTCGCCACGAGCGCGGCGAAGATCCGCCCGAGCGACTGCACGCGTTTCAGCGAGCGCCCGGGCTTCTCTGCGCTGACGATGGGGCGCAGGTTGCGCAACCCGAGCTGCGCGTCCGCCGGCTTGCGGTCGAAGCGGCGCGCGACCGCGGCGACGTAAGCCGCGGCCTTCGCCCGATCGAGCTTCACGCGCAGCTTGACGGCCGTCCCCGGCGGCGCGGCGAGCGCCTGGGCGACGGCGCCGTCGACGTAGGCGGAGGCGTTCAGCCGCTTCATGCTCGGGAAGAGCCTGTGGCGCAGCACGACCAGCGGCAGCGGCCGCTCGAAGGCGCTTGTCACGGTCGCGGCCGCCTCGTCCTGCGTCAGGCCGCCCACAGCGACGCCGCCGACGGTGACGCCCTCGGCGACCACGGCCTCGGAGGTCGTGGTGGTGGTGCCGGTAGTCGTCGCGGTCCGCACCACGCCGGCCGAGACGCCACCCGCAGCTGCGAGACCGAGCACGAACAACAAGGCGAGACCCGCTCGTTTCACCGGCGCAAGTCTAGCCCGCAAAGATGCGGGGATCGTCCGCGATCACGCCGTCGACGCCGAGCTCTTCGAGCGCCTGCACCTGATCCCGCGAGGTGAGCGTCCAGGCCAGCACCGGCGCGCCGACCGAGTGACAGCGCTCGACGACCGGCTTGCTGACAACCTGCCAGTGGAGCATTGCGGCCGAGGCCTTGGCGCCCCGCACCATCCGCCCGATCCGCCGTGGCAGCGCCGCCCGCAGGCCCGCGAGCGTCGTCCCCATGAGCGGCGCGAAAAGACGCCGCTGTCCCAGGCTGTAGCGGTCCTCCGGATACGTCAGCCCGAGCCGGAGACCGGGCTCGAGCGCGTGTAGCGCGCGCAGGGTCGCCGGCCGAAACGAGCTGACGACTGTGCGCTCGACGAGACCGCCGTTGCGCACGGCCTCCACCAGGGCCCGCTCTGCCCCGCGCGCCTTCAGGTCGAGCTGAATCCCGCACGTGCCCGGAGCCAGGAAGGCGAGCCCTTCGTCGAGCGTCGCGAGCTCGGCCGGGACCTCGGCGTGCGAGTGGGCGAGGACGAGCGCGCCGTCCAACTCGAGCACGTCGACCTCCACCAGGTCGCAGCCGAGCTCCACCGCGAGTGCAAGCGAGGTGATCGTATTCTCGGCTGCCAGCGCCGCCGCGCCACGGTGGCCGACACGGAGCATGCGCCCGTCGCGCCGTCCGAGGTCGATCACGTCAAGCGCTTGAGGACGACCACCGCGAGATCGTCTCCGAGCTCTCCGGCGAAGGCGCGGCAGTCGGCGACGAGCGCCTCGGCGATCTCCTGTGCCGGACGCTCGAGGGCCGCCAGCAGAGCCGCGTTGAGCCGGTTCTCGCCGTACAGCTCCCCTGCGCGGCGGGCCTCGGGCAGCCCGTCCGTGTAGAGCACGAGCACTGCGCCCGGCTCGAGCCGCAGGTGGGCTCTGGTGTAGCGCTGGTCGCGCTCGATCCCGAGCGCGAGGCCCGTGACGTCGATCGCCTCCGGAGCCAGCCCCGGCCTGACGACGCGCGGCGGGGGGTGCCCCGCCGACGCGCAGGCAATCTCTCCGCTGCGCGGATCGACGGTCAGGTAGAGCAGCGTGATGAACTTGGCGGTGCCGATCTCGCCGAGCACGACCTCGTTCGCCGCCGCGAGGAAGTCTCCGGGCTCGGGATGCTCGCGGGCCAGGGAACGGAAGACGAACTTCGCCATCGCCATGTCGGCGGCCGCGTCGATCCCGTGTCCCGTGACGTCTCCGAGCACGACCGCCAGCCGCCCGTCCGGGAGCTCGAGGAAGTCGTAGACGTCGCCGCCGACTTCGACGCGCGTCGACGGCTCGTAGACGGCGCCGATCTCCAGGCCGAGGAGCTTCGGCCGAGACCGCGGCAGCAGCGTGCTCTGCATCGTCTCGGTGAACTCCTTGCGCTGCTGCTGGAGGCGCGCGTTGTCCAGCGCAAGCGCGGTCGGCCCGGCGATCGAGAGGGCCGCGGCGAGCGTGTCGGGCCCGATCGGCTTCTCCACGCGCAGCGAGAGCAGCGTCAAGGTCCCGAGGATTCGCTCGTGGGCGGCGAGCGGGATGACCGCCGCGGTCGAGCCCTGGTCGAGGAACGGGATGAGCGGCTCGTGCGCAGGGCCGAGAGCGCGCGCGGCCTCCGGGTCGAGCACGACGACGTCACCGCTGCGATAGGCGCTCGGCCGCACGGGCGAGAGGGGCTGAGGCAGCGACATGATCCGGCGCAACGGCTCGGCGAGCCGCTCCTCGCGCACGTGCGCGGCCACAGGCACGAGGGCGTCGCCCCGCTCATGCGGGATCCGCAGCACGGCCGCGTCCACCTCGAGCTCCTCGACGATCGTGCGGACGACGACGTCGAACGCGTCGTCGAGTGAGAGGCTCTCCGTGAACGAGCGCGAGATCTCGTAAAGCGCGCGGAGCCGGCGCGAGACCTGGGCTTCCTCGTCGCGGGCGCGCTTGGCCTCCCCGGACTCTCGTTCCACCTTCTCGTGGAGCTGGGCGTTCTGGACGGCGACGGCCAGCTGGGCGACGAGCGCGCGGAGGAGCGACTCCTCGTTCTCGGTGATCGTGCGCCCGCGCTCCGGGTAGACGGCCAGTAGGCCGATCAGCTGCTCGCCGGCTCGCAGCGGCACGCCGATCGCAGCCTCGATCCCCACCTCCTCGACCGCGTCACGGACGGGTGCGAGACGAGTGTCCGCCGCGGCGTCCTCCACGAGCACCAGGCCCCTGCCGCGCGCCGGGCCGAGCGCGAGGTCGAGCAGCCGCTCGCCGATCCGCACGTGCGGGCCCGTCACGCCGCGCTCCGTGGCGGTCTCGAGCCGGTCGCCGTGCTCCTCGACGAGGTAGACGGCGAGGCCTTCGACGGTCAGAAGATCGCGCACGCGCTCGGCGGCGGTGTCGAGCGTGTGGGCGAGCGAGAGCTCGGCGATGGCCTGGCCAACGATCGTGAGCAGCGCGCGGCTGCGGTCGAGCTCGGCGGCGAGCGAGCGGCGCCGCTCGCCGGCGCGTAGCGCGTGGGCCGAGCGCACGGCGAACGTCGCGAGCCGCGGGAGCAGCGGGCCCGCCGGGTCCGGCTCCTGGCCGAAGAGCAGCTGCAGCGCGCCGACGGGCGGCTCACCGAGCTGAAGCGTGACGAGCCAGCCGGGCTCGCCCGCCGGCTCGGCGGTCACCGGCTCGTGCGAGTCCTGGGCGCGACGCAGCACGTCGAGCGCGTAGGCGGGGGCGGCGGCCGCTTCGGGCCCGGACAGCGCGGCGAGCACCGGCTCGCCTCCCTCCTCGTACCGCCAGACGAGGGAGGCCTGGGCATCGGTCGCCTCTGTGGCGAGCTGCGCGATCTGGTCCGCCGCATGCGTCTCCGCCGAGCCGGCCGCGAGGGCGTCGCCGGCCAGCTCAAGTGGATCGCGCGAGGCGCGACCGGGCGCACCCGCGAAGGCTCGCCAGGCGAGCGCAACCTCGTCCGCGGCGGCGCGCGCGAGGGTCAGCTGCAGGTCATCGAACTCCGACCGGCTGCGCATCAGCTCGACCGAGCCGACGATGGAGCCGTTGTCGCTGACCGGCAGCCGCAGCAAGCCGACGGCCGCGACGCGACCGGCCGCGAGCTGCAGAGGCCGCGGCAGCTGCTCGAGGCCCGTTTGTTCGGTGATGGGGACGGAGTCGACGTCGATCCTCGAGCCCTCGAGCTCGGCCCGCACCGACTCGGAGCGCGCGTGGACAGCGTGGGCCACGAGCCCGCCGCTCTCGTCCGCGATGCGGGCGATCACCACGTCGGCCTCCGCGAGCCGCGCCGCGCGCTCGACGATCGCCGTGAGCGTCGCGTCGAGGTTGCTGACTCCGGTCGTTTCCCTGGCCGCTCTCACGTTGCCCCCTGACGTAAGTATGGCCCTTTACACTCCAGCGGATGGCATTGCCGGAGCGGAAGGAGGTCGAGGAGGAGCTTCTCGACCCGACCGCGGTTCAACAGGCGTACCGTCGCGAGCGGCTGCGGCGCCGGGCCCGCGAGCAGCGGGCTCGTGAGCGGCAACTCGCGGGCCTGCGCTTCTGGCTGGCCGTGACCGCGGTCATCGGCACGAGCATCGGCCTCGCGATCGTCATCTGGCACGAAATCCATCGCCTGTTCGGCCTCTAGAGCAAGCGCGCTTCTCAGCCTGGCACCACGGGCTTGAGCGTCCATGGCGCGAATCGCAGATACTGCGCGCGTGGAGACGCCGGAGCCATTCCCGCCGCCCGAGGGCGAGGACGTCTACTACGAGGGCGAGCAGGACGTGGCCATCCGGCCCGTCGGAGGCTTCTGGGCTCTCGGCGGACGCCTGACCTGGGTCGCTGCCCTCGTGCTGGCGCTCTCCGCCTTCACGGACTGGTACGCCGAGCACGGTCTCGCCGGCCCCACGATCGCGGTGATCGGCTGGCACACCGGCGCCCTCGGGAAGCTCATCTTCTTCGTCGGTCTCGTGCTGCTCGGGCTCGTGATCCTGCGCGAGCTCGGCTTCGAGCTCCCGCCGTCCGTGCCCGAGAGTCTGGTCGTGATTGCCCTCGGCTCGCTCGCGACGATCTTCGTCCTGATCCGCCTCATCTCGATCCCGGACTCGATCCCGCCGCCCGCCGGCCGCGGCATCGGGATCTGGATCAGCCTGCTGGCGTCCCTCGCCGTGATCGTCGCGGGACTGCTGAGAGCATCAGAAGAGCTGTAGCGACGAGAATCCCGAGCGCCGCACCGCCGAAGACGTCCAGCGGCCAGTGCACGCCGACATAAACGCGCGACCAAGCGATCGCGCCCGCGAGCACGAAAGCCGGAAACGCCAGGCGCGGCACCTTCCACGCGAGCACTGTCGCGCACGCAAACGCAACCGACGCGTGACCCGACGGAAACGACCCTGAGTGCGGCACGTGGACGAGCGGCTTCGGCTCCGGATAGACAAGGGGTGGCCGCCGCCGCCCGATCCAGTCCCGCAGGGCGAACGAAACCAGCACGGCGGCACCGTCCGAGGCGAGCAGCACGACGAACAGCTGCGGCCGGCGCCAGAGCAGCGCTACAACCGCACCGACCACGAGGAAGACGACGCCGTCGGTGCCGATCCAGGAGAGGAAGACGAAGAGCCAGTCGAGCCAGTCGACGCGGTGGTGGACGACCCAGCGCTCGAGGTGCCGGTCGGCGGTGATCAGTGCCCCTGCAGGTGATGCTGTCCAGCTTCTGGGTCGCGAGCACCAAGCCAGGGGCCGCACTCGTCCGCAGCCAAGGCTGATTGCCTTGGTAAGGACGAGGGTGGTTCCTGGCGCCGCGTGATCGCGGGCCAGAAGCGGACGTGCATTGCCTGCAGGGGCACTAGGTCGGCAGCAGCTGCTTGGTCTGGTCGATTAGCTCCTGCGGGCTGAACGGCTTCCCGACGAACGCCTGTGCCCCGCGGGAGGCCGCGTCGTTCGCGGCCTCCTCGTCGACCTTGCCGCTGAACATGATCACGGGGATCGCGCCGACGCCGTGGCGCTCCTGCACACGCTGCAGCATCTCCCAGCCGTCGACGCCGGGCATCATCACGTCGAGCAGGACGAGATCGGGCGACGCCTCCTCGAGGACGTTGAGACCCTCCTCCGCGTTGCCGGCCTCGCGAACGGCGTAGCCCTCCATCTCGAGATTGACGCGGACGTACTCGCGCAGGCGGGGGTCATCGTCGACGATCAAGACGACGGGCGACTCGGCCGGTGGCCCGCCCGGGCCGGAGCGCTCGAGGAACTTGTCGAGGTCGGCGCGGCGGTAGCGGCGGTGCCCTCCCGGCGTGTAGAAGGCCGGGACGCGGCCCTGGTCGGACCACTTCCGGATCGTGCTCTGAGCCACCCCGAGGTACTTCGCCGCCTGGCCGAGCGTCAGCCAGTCGGGCTCCCCGACGGGCGCAAGGCGACGAGAGGCGTCCTCGCGAGGCATGCGCCGGCGAATCTACCCAAAGCTCGTTCTTTCTAACCCTGACTAAGGCGCCGTGACGGTGACTGTTGCCGATTCTGGCGCCAGCGTGAACGTTCGCTCGAGCGTCCTCGTGTGCCCGGGGCCCGGGTTGTCGTCGAGCGCCTCGCCGAACGCGATCCCGACGGCGAAGACGAGCACGCCGACCAGTCCCAAGACGATCCACCTTCGCGCGTGGCTCTTCTTCCGCCGGCGCGCGACGGTCGTCACGGGCGGTAGTCGACGGCGCCCCGGGAATACACGTGGAACGCCGCGTCCTGGACGGTGGTGAGCCGGGCCGGCCACCCCGGCACAAGGGCGTGCTCGGCCAGGGCGTCCTGCACCCAGCGGTCGGCGCCTGCGTAGGCAGCCGCGAGCTCGTCGAGCGTGAACGTCTGGCCGATCCGGCGACGGAGCTCGTCGAGCACGAGCTCGAGCTCGGCCAGCAGGTTGTGGTAGCGCTGCCGGTCCCCTGAGGCACCCTCGAGACGGCGGTAGCCCTCCTCCCACTCGTGTCGGGTCGCCTCGATCGTCTCCAGCGGCATGTTCTCGATGCTACTGCCCGCTGTCCAGGCGGGCCACAGGCATCTGCCTCGGTGTCGGTGTGTTAGACGGCCACGCCGGCAAAGCCGGCATGGCCTCTTTGGTCGGCGCCGCCGAGTCGGCGCCTTAGTCGGGAGTGCAACAACCCCGCGAGGGCCAGAGCGGCTCGACCTCGGCAAGGATCCGCTCGCCGAGCTCGTAACCGGGGCGGGCCAGCGCAAAGGCCGCGTGGGCGTGCAGGCATTTCAGCCCGCCGGTCCGGGTCTGTCCGCCGATCCCGCCCGGGAGCTCCGGGCGGAGGCGGCGCTGCTCTTCGTGCGCGGCCTCGACGCTTGCGCTCAGCTCGGGATCCTCCCGCGCGAGCCGGCTCCAACGCTCGACCCCACCCACCGCCTCGAGCCTCGAGATCGCCTGGACGAGGTACGGGCAGGTCAGGTAGTAGCCGGTCGGGAAGGGCTCACCCGAATCGTCGAACGGCTCCTGCTCGGTGACCGCGGGGCGACCGTAGGGGCAGCGGACGACTACCCGCCGCAGCGCCCGCGGCGGGCGGCCGAGCTGGCGTTCGACGATCGCGCGGTCATCCACCCCGCGCGATCGTAGCCTTCGAATGCAGCCAGGCCGTGATGCCTTTCACGATGAAGAGCCGCTCACCAGGGCGAACGAGGCCGAGCCGTCGCGCCTCGCGCTGGAGCGCCTCCGGCGTGCTCGCTTCGGCGAGGCGGTGCTGGAGCTCCCGCTTCTCGGCCTTCAGCGCGCGGACGTCTGCGGCACGCTGGGCGAGCTCGTGTTTCGTGCCGAGGTAGCTACGCAGCGGCCGCGCGTAGAGCAGGCCGACGAGCGCGATCGCGCCGACCGCGAGCCAGCGGAGCACGTGCTTTCGGCGAGGGGGCTTTCGTCGCGCCACGCCCGGCCGTTCGCCGTGCCGCGCGGTCTTCCTCTAGGCGATCGCGACCTTGATCATGTCGGTCGTGCCCGGGAGGTTGACGGCCGTCCCGGCCGTGATGACCACTCGATCGCCTTCGGCCACGAGACCGCTCGCACGCGCGGCGGCGAGCGAGACCTGCCAGAGATTCTCGACGTCCGCGCTCTCCGGGATCAGCAGCGGCGTCACGCCCCACTCGAGAGCCATCTGTCGCAGTGCGTAGTCATGGTGGGTGAGCCCGAGGATCGGCCGGCGCGGCCGCAGCCGCGCGACTACCGAAGCCGTCCGTCCGGTGTAGGTCGGAACGAGCAGCGCCGAAGCCTGCAGCACCTCGGCGACGTCGCAAGCCGCGTTCGACATTGCCTGCCCCACGGTCGGCTCTTCGCTCGCCTCGGGAATCTGGTGCCGGTAGCCGAGGCTCGGCTCGACCGCCCGCGCGAGGCGGTCCATGTACGCGACCGACTCGACCGGGTACTCGCCGATCGCGGTCTCGCCCGAGAGCATCAGCGCGGAGGTGCCGTCGAGAACGGCGTTCGCGACATCGCTCGCCTCGGCGCGCGTCGGCTCGGGCTGGTGCACCATCGTCTCGAGCATCTGCGTGGCCGTGATGACCGGCTTTCCGCGCTCGAGCGCCGCGAAAATGATCCGCTTTTGCAGGAGCGGTACCAGAGCCACGCCGATCTCGACGCCAAGGTCGCCGCGGGCGACCATCACCGAGTCGGTCTCGTCGAGGATCGCGTCGAGCGCGTCGACGGCCTCGGACTTCTCGATCTTCGCGATCACGCGTGCGTGCGACCCTGCCTGCTCGATCAGCGCGCGCAGGTCGCGGACGTCGGCGGCGGAGCGGACGAAGGAGAGCGCGATGAAGTCGACGCCGAGCTCGAGCGCCAGCTCGAGGTCGTCCATGTCCTTGCGCGTGATGGACGGGATCGGAATCGGGACGCCCGGCAGATTGACCCCTTTGTGCGAGGTGACGACGCCGCCGGTGAGCACCGCGCAGCGCGCGCGGCCCTGCTCGATCGTCTCGACCCGCAGCCGGACGAGCCCGTCGTCGATCAGCACCTCGTGCCCCGGCTGGAGCACCTCGCTGATCACCGCCGGGCTGACCGGTAGCTCGCCGTCGCTCGAGCTCTCGCCACCGGCCACGACCACGTCCTCCCCGCGGGCGAGCGTGACCGGGCCCTCGAGCTCGCCGATGCGGAGCTTGGGGCCCTGGAGGTCGGCGATCAGCGCGAGCGGCCGGCCGATCTCGGCCTCGGTCGCGCGGACGGCACGGGCGCGCTCGCGGTGCTCCTCGTGGGTGCCGTGCGAGAGGTTGAGCCGCGCGCCGTCCATCCCGGCATTCGCAAGCGCTGCAAGCTGCTCCGGGGATGCGGAGGCGGGGCCGATCGTGGCGACGATCTTCGTGCGTCGTGGCATGACGGCAGCCACACCCTGAGATTAGCTCTAAGAGCAGCTAGCGACTGAAGCGGGGGAACGCAGCCCAGCCCGGGTAAGCGGCCCGGTCACCGAGCTCCTCCTCGATCCGAAGCAGCTGGTTGTACTTCGCGACGCGGTCGGTGCGCGACAGCGAGCCCGTTTTGATCTGGCCCGCGTTCGTGGCAACAGCGAGATCGGCGATCGTGGTGTCCTCCGTCTCGCCGGAACGATGGGAGACGACGACGCCGTAGCCGCTCGTCTGTGCGAGCTCGATCACGTCGAGCGACTCGGTCAGCGTCCCGATCTGGTTCACCTTGACGAGGATCGCGTTGCCCACGCCCTCGTCGATGCCGCGCTGGAGCCGTTCGCGATTGGTGACGAAGATGTCGTCGCCGACGAGCTGGACGCGGTTGCCGACTCGCTCGGTCAGCAGCCGCCAGGTCTCCCAGTCGTCCTCCGCGAGGCCGTCCTCGATCGAGACGATCGGGTAGCGCTCGCAGAGCCCTTCGAGGTAGGCGACCATCCCGGCGCCGTCCTCGTCGCGGCCCTCGAAGACATAGCGGCCGTCACTGAAGAGCTCGGTCGCCGCCGGGTCGAGCGCGACGGCGATCCGCTCGCGGTGGCCCGCGCGCTCCGCCGCTTCGAGCAGCGCGTCGATCGCCTCCTCGCTCGAGCCGAGATCGGGCGCGAAGCCTCCCTCGTCGCCGACGCCCGTGGAGAAGCCGCGCTCGTGGAGCAGCGCGCCGAGCGCGTGGAAGGTCTCGGAGCCGATCCGCAGCGCCTCGGCAAAGGTCTCCGCGCCGGCCGGAACGAGCATGAACTCCTGCAGGTCGATCGAATTCTGCGCGTGCGCGCCGCCGTTGATCACGTTCATCAGCGGCACCGGCAGCGTGCGCGCGTCGCCGCCGCCGAGGAACCGGAAAAGCGGCGCGCCCGCCTCGGCAGCGGCCGCCTTCGCCGCCGCGAGCGAGACCCCGAGGATCGCGTTCGCGCCGAGCCGTTCCTTGTTCGGCGTGCCGTCGAGCTCGATCAGCCGCTCGTCCAGCGCGCGCTGGTCGGAGGCGTCGAGACCGCGCACCGCCGCGGCGATCTCGCCGTTCACGTGCTCGACCGCCTGCGAGACGGCTTTGCCACCCCACTCGTCGCCCTTGTCCCGGAGCTCCAGTGCCTCGTGAACACCGGTGGAGGCGCCGGATGGAACCGCCGCGCGGCCCAGCGCGCCCGACTCCAGACGCACGTCGACCTCGACGGTCGGGTTGCCGCGCGAGTCGAGGATCCAGCGGCCGAACACTGAGGCGATAGCCGTCATCGAAGCGCCTCCTTGGCGAGGTCGTAGTAGTGGTCCTGGTCCTCCAGCGGAAGCTTCGCCCACTGCTTTCCATCGTCCTCAGCGAGCGCGACCGCCCGCTCCACGCGCTCGACGAACTTCTTGGACGTCTGCGCGAGCTCTGGATCGACGTTCAGCCGCCGCGCGAGGTTCACCGTCGAGAAGAGGACATCGCCGAGCTCGTCTACCGCTCGTGGATCGGGCTCGCTCTCGGGCGCGGGCTCTACTGCGACGTCGACCAGCTCGGCCAGCTCGCGCTCGACGTGCTCGAGCAGCCCCGCGAGCTTCGGGTAGTCGAAACCCACCGTCGCCGCCCGCCGCTGGATCTTCCGCGCGTAGAGCAGCGCCGGGAGACCCGCGGGCACGTGGTGGAAGATCCCCTCGCGGCCCTCCTGCTCCGACTTGATCCGCTCCCAGTTCTCGCGCACCCGCCCGGCCGTGCGCGCCTCGACATCGCCGAACACGTGGGGATGGCGCCGTACCAGCTTGTCGTGCACCGCCCGCGCGACCCCCTCGAGGTCGCCGGCGCCTTCCTCCTCCAGCAGCAGCGCGAGGAAGTAGACCTGGAAGAGCAGGTCGCCGAGCTCGTCGAGCAGTTTCTCGCGATCGCCGGCGAGCGCCGCGTCCGCTACCTCGTAGGCCTCCTCGACGGTATGCGGGACGATCGTGCGAGCCGTCTGCTCGCGGTCCCAGGGACAGTCACGCCGCAGCCGCTCGGTCAGCT
>Ga0209057_1003686_pt1 | contig 11204 bp, 10 predicted proteins | sample GraSoiAngelo_146_FD_185903 | JGI IMG/M metagenome (GOLD analysis project Ga0209057, IMG submission 185903) | Grasslands soil microbial communities from the Angelo Coastal Reserve, California, USA - 14_1009_05_30cm (SPAdes) (version 2) | ecosystem: Environmental > Terrestrial > Soil > Grasslands ... | reverse complement strand
CAGGGCCGCTAGGTCGGGGGCCGGGGTGATCCCCTCGAGCCGCTCAGGAAATCCCAGGGCGACCGAGATTGGCAGGTGCATATCCGGAACACCAAGCTGGGCTTTGACGCTGCCATCGACGAATTCGACCATCGAATGCACGACGCTTTCCGGATGAACGATAACGTCGATGTCGGCGTAGGGGACGTCGAACAAGAAGTGCGCCTCGATCACCTCGAGCCCTTTGTTCATCATCGTCGCCGAGTCGATCGTGATCTTCGGTCCCATCTTCCAACGTGGATGGGCCAGTGCCTCGGCGATCGTCACCGTCTCGAGCGTTTCCAATGGACGACGCAGGAATGGACCGCCCGACCCGGTCAAAATCAAACGCCGGATAGCGCGCTCCTTCTCGCCCCACAGGCATTGCCAGATCGCACTGTGCTCGCTATCGATGGGAAAGAGCGCCGACAGGGTGGGCGCCAGCGCGGCGGCCCCGGCGGCGGCTACCACGACCATGTCGACGTCCGGGTCGCATATCGCTTCCTCGATGGCCCGCGCCGCGCGGCCAGCGTCGGTCCCGCCCGGATTGGCCAGCAGGGCGTGGGCTTCCGGATGGCGCCGGGCCACCGCCTCGAGCGCGGCGGCGTCGGTACCGGCGATCAGCGCGTGCAGCGCGAAGCGCTCGGGATGTCGCTCGACCAGGTCACAAACCTGGCGGCCGATGGAGCCCGTCGCACCGAGGAGGGCCAGGCGCCGGAGCGACGGACGGGGGGATCTCATCTCTTTGGGCTGAAACGCGGAGGGAACGTGAGTCATTGCGCCCGGCCGCTCAGGCGAGGTGCAGCGAGGTCACGTAATAGTACACGACCACTCCCACAAGCAGTAGTGAATCAATCCGGTCGAGGATGCCGCCGTGACCGGGAATGAGTTGACTCGCATCCTTGACGCCCGCGGTCCGCTTGATTTGTGATTCGACCAGGTCACCGACCTGCGCAAAGATGCCGATCAGCAGCCCGATGACGATGTTATGGGGAAAACTGATGTTGAGCAGAAGCCCCACGATGGCGAAAAACACCGTGCTCGCCAGCAACTCGGCGACGGCCCCCTCCACGGTCTTCTTCGGACTGATCCGTGAAAAGAAGTGGTGACGGCCAAATCGAAGGCCGGCCACCATCGCCGCCGTGTCACCGACCCAGATGGCGCCGAAGACGGCGATCACGTATCCGAACCCCAGATGGTTCGGATCCGGTTGGTGGAGGAAGTACAGGGACAGGTAGAAACTCAACGTGAAGGCTAGGTAGAGGCTGCCTCCGACTCCCAGGGCCCAGCGTGTCAGGCTACCCCGCCAGTCACGCACCAGCACCATCGTGGTGAGACCGACGACCGTCGCCACGGCCAGCATCAAAGTAACGCTTGCCCAGGGAGGCAGACGGTCGCGGAGCAGGAGAGCGTAGCTCAGCGGAAACAACAACCAGAGCGGCGCCGGCGTGCCCATGGCGCGCGTCAGCTGCCAGTACTCGATCAGCGCCGCGCCCAAAACCACGGCCATGGCCGCGTACACCCAGATGGAGCCAGCGATCAGCGCCGCCAGCACCACGGCGATCAGCACGGCGGCCGTGCCGATACGAACCACCATGTTGGAGCGGCGCGCCTCGCTCAGCGCGGCGGGGTTCGATGCCGCGTCAGCGACCTCGATTGGAGACCTCCTCGGGACGCGCACCGAAACGACGCTGCCGCCGCTGATATGAGGAAATCGCCTCGTCGAAGTCGGCATCTGCGAAATCCGGCCATAAGGTTTGGGTGCAGTAGAACTCGGAATACGCGGCCTGCCAGAGCAGGAAGTTACTGAGCCGCATTTCGCCGGCGGTGCGAATGACGAGGTCAGGGTCCGGTAGGCCTCGGGTGTAGAGGTGGGCGGCGAGGCTGGCCTCCTCGAGCCGGGTCAGGTCTGCACCCTCGCGTGCCAGCTCGCGGACCGCGTCGACGATCTCGCCGCGGCCGCCGTAGTTGATGGCGATGTTGAGCAGTGCTCTGGCACCCACACGGGTGTGTTCGCTGGCCTGGCGCATTTGCTCCTGCAGTGCGGGCGACAGTTCGTGCACCCGGCCGGAGAACCGCAACTCGATTCCCCGGCGCGCCAGCTCATCCACCTCTCGGCGAATGGTCTCGGAGAAGAGGCTCATCAGGGCGTCCACCTCGTCGCGCGGGCGTAACCAGTTTTCGGTTGAAAAGGCATAGAGGGTCAGCACCCGGACGCCGCGGCGGTCGGCTGCCTCAGCCACCCGGCGGATCGCCTCGATTCCCGCCTTGTGCCCCATCACCCGCGGAAGCAGACGCTCGCGCGCCCAGCGGCTGTTGCCGTCCATGATGATTGCGACGTGTTCGGGCGAGGACACCTGGCTCACCAGTAGTTTTTGAGCGTCAGACCTCCATGATCTCGGCTTCTTTGCGGGCTGCCACCTGGTCGACCAGGCCGATGTAGCGATCGGCAAGCTTCTGCAGCTGCTCACCACCTCGGCGAGCCTCGTCGGCCGAGATCTTTTTCTCCTTCTCGAGGGTCTTGATCCGGTCCATCTGTTCACGCCGGATATTGCGCACTGCCACGTGAGCGCCTTCCGCGTATCGCTTGACGAGCCTGGCGTATTCCCGGCGCCGCTCCTCGTTCAGTGGCGGAATCGGCACCCGGATCAGCTGACCGTCATTACCGGGGTTGAGACCTAGCTCGGATTTCTGGATCGCCTTCTCCACCGCACCCATGATGGTCCGGTCCCAGGGCTGGATGATGATCATGCGCGCCTCCGGGACCGTTATCGTGGCGAGCTGATTCAACGGCGTTGGGTTGCCGTAGTACTCCACCTGGATCTTGTCCACCAGCGCCGGACTTGCCCGCCCGGTGCGGATGGTCAGAATCTCCTTGGCGAGCGCGTCGAGGCTCTTCTGCATCTTGGTCTCGGCCTCTTTGAGATTGGCCTCGATCATGCCGGCGGTCCCACGAACGTCCCGATTGGTTTCCCTGCCACGACCCCTTCCAGGTTGCCGCCGTGGGACAGGTCGAAGACGATGATCGGGATCTTGTTCTCGCGGCAAAGCGTGACCGCCGTATGGTCCATCACGCGCAGGTCTTTGTTGATCAGGTCGAGGTAGTCGAGGCGACTGAACCGCTTGGCCTTCGGGTTTTCCTTTGGATCGGCGTCATAGATGCCGTCCACCTTGGTCGCTTTCAGCACCACCTCCGCCTCGATCTCAACGGCGCGCAAGGCAGCCGTCGTGTCGGTGCTGAAGTAGGGGTTGCCACTGCCCGCGGCGAGGATCACCACCCGGCCCTTCTCCAGGTGACGCACCGCGCGGCGGCGGATGTACGGCTCGGCAATCTGGTGCATGCTGATGGCGGTCTGCACCCGGGTCGGCTGGCCCATGTTTTCCAACGCGTCCTGGAGGGCGAGCGCGTTGATGACGGTGCCGAGCATGCCCATGTAGTCGGCCGTGACCCGGTCCATGCCTCGCCTGCTCGCGGCATCGCCGCGGATGATGTTGCCGCCGCCGACCACGATCGCGAACTGGGTGTCGTACGCATTCTTCACCCGTACGATGTCATCGGCGATGTCGTGGACGACGTCCGGGTCGATGCCGAAGGCTGCCTTACCGGCGAGACCTTCGCCGCCCAGCTTGAGCAGCACCCGTTTGTAGCGCGGCAGGGCCGACGGCTTGATCACAGCATGAACTGGTTCGACTAGCTGGCCTCTCCGACCTTGAAACGGGCGAACCGCGCAATGGTTATGTTCTCGCCAAGCTTGGCGATGGCCTCTTTGAGCATCTGATCCACCGTGCGCTTGTCGTCCTTCGCCCAGGCCTGGTCCAGCAGGACCTCGCGCTTGTAGAAGTCGTTGAGCTTGCCCTGGATGATCTTCTCGACCACCTGGGGTGGTTTCTTCTGGTCGCTGGCCTGCGCCGCGAAAATGGCCCGCTCGCGGTCGAGCACGTCCTTGGAAACGTCCTCGCGCCGCAGATAGCGCGGCTCGGCCGCGGCGATGTGCACGGCGATCTCGTGGGCCAGATGACGGAACTCATCATTCCGCGCGACGAAGTCGCTCTCGCTGTTCAGCTCGACGAGCACCCCCAGCTGGTGGTTGTGGTGGACATAGGTCGCGATGATGCCTTCCTTCGCGGTGCGGGCCGCCTTCACCCCCGCCTTGGCGATCCCCTTCTGGCGGAGCCAGTCCTTGGCCTTTTCGATGTCACCGTTGGTCGCTTCCAGGGCGCGCTTGGAATCCATCATTCCGGCGCCGGTGGCGTCCCGCAGCGCTTTGACCTGATCCGCGGAGATGGCCATTAGCTATTTCTCGTCGTCCAGGGCCTCGTCCTCGTAGAACTCGGCCTCATCAATGGTCGGCATGCCGGCAAACCCTTTCTCTTCCTCTTCCTCTTCTTCCGCGCCGAACTCGACTGCGGTCACCGGGATTTCGGGCGCGGCCGTAAGCTCCTCCGGGCTGATCAGCTGGCGCGCTTCAAGGGCCGCATCGGCGATCTTCGACGTGATCAGCTTGACGGCGCGGATCGCGTCATCGTTCCCCGGTATGACATGGTCGATCTCGTCGGGATCGCAGTTGGAATCGGTGATGGCGACGATCGGGATGGCGAGCTTGCGGGCCTCGGTGACGGCGATGTGTTCCTTACGCGGGTCGACGACATAAACCGCGCCCGGCAAGCGCTTCATCTCGGCCATGCCGCCGAAGAAGCGCTCCAGCCGCTGGTACTCCTCCTCCAACTGGGTAATCGCTTTCTTGCTGCCGGTGAATCCGCCATCGTTGCGGATCGCGCGCAGGCTGTTGAGGCGATCGATCTGGCGCCGCATCACGGTGAAGTTCGTGAGCATGCCGCCCATCCAGCGGTGGTTGACAAAGGGCATTCCCGAACGACGCGCCTCCAGCTCGATGGATTCCTGGGCTTGCTTCTTGGTTCCGATGAAGAGCACCATCCGGCCGCCGCCCACCACGTCTTTCACCCAGGTGGAGGCGTCGTCGAGCAATTTGACCGTTTGCTGGAGATCGATGATGTGGATCCCGTTGCGAGCGGTGAAGATGTACCGCTTCATCTTGGGGTTCCAGCGGCTGGTCTGGTGACCGAAGTGGACCCCGGCCTCGAGGAGTTGCTTGAGCGTGACGAGTGGCATGCGAAACGAACCTCCCTGTTTCTACTTCCGCCCCCGTCGTCCGACGCGCGGACCTCATGCGAGGCAACCCGGCGCCGTCAGAAGGCGTGCTTGATGCTCGGGAAAGTATAGCCGCTCAGTCAGAGTTTGAAACCGGCGCTTACGCGGCCGGGACCGTCGACTTCCTGGCCCGCGGGCCGCGTCCGCGCCCGGCCGTCGTGCGGGCGGCGCGCTCGGGCTTACAGGTGGGGTAGTCGCTGCAGCTCTTGAATTCTCCATACCGGCCGGTGCGCATCACTTGCGGCTTGCCGCAGCGCGGGCACGGATCGTCGAGGAGCAGCTCACTCGCCGCCGGTGGGGTGACGGTCCGCTTCCCGCCCTCGATGTAGCGGCAATCCGGGTAGCCGGAGCAACCGATGAAGCTGCCGAACCGGCCTTTGCGGTTGAGCAAGGGTTTGCCACAGGTCGGACAGACTCGGTCGGGGACGATGTCGGCCGGATCGATCTCCCGCTTGACGTAGCGGCATTTTGGATAGCCCGAGCAGGCGACGAAAGGTCCGCGTTTCCCGGTTCGCTTGACCAGCGGCTTGCCACAGCGGGGACAGGGTTCGCCGGTCGGCTCCGGCGGCGGCGCCTTTTCCTGGCCCTCTCGCCCCTTGATGTAATCGCATTCCGGGTACAGGGAGCAGCCGATGAATTCGCCCAACCGGCTCATGCGATAGACGAGCCGGCCGTTTCGGCCTTCCTCCTTGCACTTCGGGCAGTCCTCGCCGGTTTCGCGCATCGGCACCTTGACGCGGGCGGTCGCTTCCGCTTTGGTCAGCGTCTTCGAGAACGGCTTGAAAAATTCGCGGACGATCGGCACCCATTTGCGCCGACCCTCTTCGACATCATCAAGCTCTTCCTCCATCCCAGCCGTGAACTTGACGTCGACGATTACGGGGAAATGCTCGATCAGCCAGCCGTTCACCGTCTTGCCCAGCTCGGTGGGGAACAGCCGGCGCTCTTCCTGCCTGACATAGTGGCGGGTTTGAATCACCTCGACAGTGGGGGCGAACGTGCTCGGCCTGCCCACCCCGAACTCCTCCAGCGCCTTGATCAACGAGGCTTCGGTGTAGCGCGGCGGCGGCTGGGTGAAGTGCTGCTCCGGCTTCAGCTCTTGCAGATTCAACAGCTCGTCGACCGTCAGCGCGGGCAGTTCCTTTTCCTCATCGTTGTCCGAGTCCCGCTCCCAGACCCGTGTGAAGCCGTCGAAGACCAGCACCGAACCGTTCGCCCGGAACACGTAATCGGCGGCGCCGATGTCGACGCGGGTTTGCGCAAATCGGGCGGCGGACATCTGACTGGCGGTGAAGCGCTGCCAGATCAGGCGATAGAGCTTGAACAGATCCGGCGTCAGGAACGGCCGCATCGAGTCCGGCGTCCGTTCGACATCGGTCGGCCGGATGGCCTCGTGCGCATCCTGCACTGGGCCCTTCGCCTTGAATTCGACCTTGTCGCGGCGCGCGTAGGTGGGCCCGAAGTGATCGGTGATGAAGTGCCGCGCTGCGGTCGCCGCCTCATCGGAGATGCGGAAGGAGTCGGTGCGCATGTAGGTGATCAGGCCAACCGGCCCCTGGGTTCCGAGTTCCACACCTTCGTAGAGTTGCTGGGCGAGGCTCATCGTCCGGTTCGGCTTCAGCCGCAAGCGGTTCGATGCGTCCTGCTGCAGGGTGCTGGTTTTGTAGGGCGGTGGCGCGTTGCGCGTGCTGTCCTTGGTCTCGATGGAGAGCACCTTGTAGCTGGCGCCCTCGAGCTGCCCGATGATCTCGCGCACCTGGCTCTCCTGCGTGAGGTCGAGCTTCTCCTCACTACCCTGCTTGCTCAACAGCCGGGCCATAAAGACCCGTTGCGGAAGATCGAGCTTCGAGAGCATCGCGTCGAGCGTCCAGGATTCGACCGGGACGAACTTCTCGATTTCCTCTTCCCGCTCGCAGACCAGCCGGACCGCAACCGACTGCACCCGGCCGGCACTCAGCCCTTTGCGGATCTTCTTCCACAGCAACGGACTGAGCTTGTAGCCGACCAGTCGATCGATCACCCGGCGCGCCTGCTGGGCGTCGACCAGGTCTTGATTCATCGGCCGCAACGCGTTGAGGGCCTTCTCGACCGCGCTAGGCGTGATCTCGTGTAATTCGATGCGCCGGGGATCCTTCAAATGCAAAACGTGCGCCAGATGCCAGGCGATCGCTTCACCTTCGCGGTCAGGATCCGATGCCAGCAGAATGTCCGAGGCGCCTTTGGCGGCCGCCTTCAATTCCTTGATCGTCGATTCCTTTCCCGGAATGGTGACGTACTCGGGCTTGAAGGAATGCTCGATATCGATGCCCAGCGTGCTCTTCGGCAGGTCACGCACGTGTCCCATCGAGGCGCGAATGTCGTACTTGCCGCCGAGAAAACGGCCAAGCGTCTTTGCCTTCGCAGGCGATTCAACGATGATCAGTGGATTTGCCATTTCAGTCGTAAGCGCGGCGCGTGACCGCACCGCAGTCGCCGATTATATAGCCGCCCATTTCCAACAACGTCAAGCGTCGACTCACTTCCTTGATGTCCAGGTTCATCAAGACCGCCAGGTCATCATGATGGCGCGGTTCTACCCAATCAAGCAATTCCCAAACGGCAGATAGCTCTGGATCTTGCGGCCCTGAATCCGCGCGCGTACGCGCACGCGTACGCGCGTGTGTATGCGCGGGCGCGCGCGCATGTACGCGCGCGAGGTCGGGAAATTCATCGAGCACGTCCTCGACGGTTTGCACCAGCTTGGCGCCGTCCTTGATCAGCTGATGGCCGCCGATCGCCAATGGATTCTCGATACTACCCGGGACGCAGAACACCTCCCGACCCTGCTCGGCGGCCATGCGCGCGGTGATCAGCGCGCCGCTTCGTTCGGCGGCCTCGACCACGACCACACCGAGGCTGAGGCCGCTGATGATCCGGTTGCGGACGGGAAAACGACCTGGGAGCGGCAGCGTCCCGTCTTCGGCCTCCGTCACGAGCGCGCCGGTCCGCGCGATGGCCCTCGCCAGCTCGGCGTGCTCAGGCGGGTAGATGCGATCCAGTCCGGTGGCCATAACCGCGACCGTCGGCGTCGAGGCCTCCAGGGCGCCGCGATGTGCCGCAGCATCGATACCACGCGCCAGTCCGCTGACCACCACCACACCGGCGCGGGACAGCTCACGCGCCAACCGGTGTGCGGCGCGACAGCGGTAAGGAGTAGCTCGGCGCGAACCGACGATGGCGATCATCGGCTCGGGCGGTAGCCGCCCGCTGACGTGGAGCCGTGGCGGCGGATCGTGGATCTCCCGAAGCAATGCCGGATATGACGCGTCGCCAAGCGCGAGGGTGCTCATCCGCTCTCGCGGTACTGCAGGGCCTCAGCGATGTGCGCCGGCTCGATATCCGGTCGCTCGTCCAGGTCGGCGATGGTGCGCGCCACACGTAACACCCGATGTACCGCACGGCCGCTCAGCTGGAGCCGCTCGGCGGCGGCCTCCAGCAAGGCGCGGCCAGTCCCGTCGAGCAAGGCATCGCGCCGCAATTGTGATCCGCTGAGCGCTCCGTTGAGCGGACCCTGCGGTCGCCGTTCACGCTGCCGGCGGCGCGCCCGTATCACGCGCTCGCCGACGGAGGCGCTCGATTCGCAGACCGCGTCGATCCGGAGCAACTCGACGGCGGGCTGCCGGGGAACCGTCACCTGGAGGTCGATGCGATCACGAATCGGACCCGAGAGCCGGGCGCGATAGCGCTGGCGCTCGAGCGGCGTGCACTCGCAGAGCCGCTTCGGATCGCCAGCGAAGCCGCAGGGGCAGGGATTGGCCGCCGCCACCAGGATCAGGCGGCCCGGCAATACCGCATGGCCGCGGGTCCGCGTCACCGCCAGCCGACCGTCTTCCAGCGGCTGGCGCAGCGACTCGAGCGCATCCCGCCGGAACTCGGTGATCTCGTCCATGAACAGCACCCCGCGATGCGCGCGGGTGACTTCGCCGGGTCGCGGCGCCGCGCCGCCTCCACCGACCAGGGCAGCCGGCGAGATGGTGTGATGGGGAGCGCGGAACGGTGGGACGTCGAGGAGGCCGGCCCCCGGAGGCAGCATCCCGACGCAGGAGGCGATCGAGGTGACCTCGACGGCTTCCTGGTGGGTCAGGGCCGGCAGGATGCCGGGCAGCGCCCGGGCCAGCAGAGTCTTGCCGGCGCCCGGCGGACCCACCAATAAAAGATGATGCGCGCCGGCGGCCGCCACCTCGAGCGCGCGTTTCGCGTGCGGTTGGCCGCGAATATCGGCCAGGTCGACCGGCAGCGGGGCGCCTTTGGTGACATCGGGGCGAGCGCTCGGCGCCTCCGAGAGGGCCGCCCCGTCCTCCCAGTGCGCCTTGAGGTCGCGCAGATGGTCGACTCCGAGCACCGGCGCGGTGGTGGCGATCCTAGCTTCCGCAACGTTCGCGGTTGGTACGTAGAAACGGCGCACCCCCAGCCGGTCGAGGTGCGCCGTGATGGCGAGCGTGCCACGGATTGGACGCACGGCGCCGTCGAGGGCGAGCTCTCCGAGCCACGCCGCATCACTCGGGAGCGGGCGGTCGCCGGCAGCATTGACCACCGCCGCCGCGATTGCCAGGTCAAAGCCGGTGCCCTCCTTCGGGAGGTGCGCCGGTGCGAGGTTGACGGTTACCCGCCGGCCGGGGAACTCAAAGCCGCTGTTGTTGATCGCGATCTTGACCCGTTCGCGTGCTTCCTGGAGAGCACGGTCACCCAGGCCGACGATGTGAAATCCCGGCAGACCATCGGCGATATCCGCCTCCACTTCAACCCGGACACCATCGAGGCCGAAGACCGTTCCGGAGAGGGCCCTGGCCAGCACCAGGGACGATATTACACCAGTTTGTGTATCGGTGTCAGCTAGTAGGTCGGTGCTCCTGTGGCGGAATCGACGACTCGACCGGGGTCGCTCTTGGCGCCGCCGAACCCGGACTCGCACCGCTCATCTGCCGGCGCTTCAGCTCGCGCAATGCGATCAAGCCCTGGATCAAGAAGTAGAGGATCAGCACCCGAATGACAATTCCCTGGTAGCTGCCAGCGGCGACGGTCAGGACTCCATCGACGGCGTACAGTCCGGTGGCGATCCCAAGGGCCAGCAACGACCCGCGCATGGTGAAATATCCGAAGACGATCAGGATCGCACCCTCGACTGCGAACACCTCTGGCAGGACCTCGACCCGGCCCAATGCAGTGACGAGACCGAGCAGCATCGTCAAACCGCCGATGACGTAGAGAGCGATGTAGGCGTTCCGAAACCGGCGCCGCAGCTTCGAATCGTCAAGCGCCTTCGCCATCGTGACCCTCCCCTTTCCCCGATGATTGGCTGATGACCGTCATCCTATCGCCATCCTTCGCCGGGTAAGCGCACAACCCAGTGCAGTGGAAGCACGCCGCCGCGCGCGCCCTGGGATGGGTGACCACCGTTCGCTATCGGTGGAGCCGCAACGTCCACCTCGGACCGCGCCTCCTGGGGAATGGCCGGCTGCGGATTTCTGGTCCCGGTCGGGTGGAATTCGGTGCTGATGTCAACGCCTGGTCCCACGCCGAGGTCAACCGCCTCATCACCACCCGCCCCGAGGCGGTCATCCACATCGGGCGCCACGCCCGGCTGAACGGCTGCACCATCGTCGCGGCCGACCGGGTGGAGGTGGGCGCCGACTGCGTCCTCGGGTCATGCGAGGTCCGCGACCATCTCCCCTACTCGGAGTCACCGGACGAGCGGCGGCGGCCTGGCGAGCCGCGGCCCGTCGTGATTGGGCCGAACGTCTGGATCGGCGGCCAGGTCTCGATCCTGCCCGGCGTGCGTATCGGTCGGGATTCCGTCGTGGGGATCCACGCGGTGGTCTTCGACGATATTCCGCCGGGGGTGATCGCCGGCGGGAATCCGGCCCGCGTGCTTCGCTCGCTTGATTCGGGGATGACCGGGGATAATCGAGCTCAGTGAAAGCCAATCCGCCCCCGACCACGTGCGACCAGTGCAAGCACATGCCGCACTGGGAACGGG
>Ga0209057_1003683_pt1 | contig 11206 bp, 12 predicted proteins | sample GraSoiAngelo_146_FD_185903 | JGI IMG/M metagenome (GOLD analysis project Ga0209057, IMG submission 185903) | Grasslands soil microbial communities from the Angelo Coastal Reserve, California, USA - 14_1009_05_30cm (SPAdes) (version 2) | ecosystem: Environmental > Terrestrial > Soil > Grasslands ... | reverse complement strand
ACGGCATCGATGAACACGCAGAAGGGATACATTCCCCAATGTTTCGCGCGCGTCCCACTCGGTCAATGTCCAATCTTTCAGACAGTCGCCGCGCCAGGCCGCAAATGTCCTAACAATCACTAAACCATCCGTAGATCTGCGTAGTCGCTGGCACCCCCGCGGCCAGCCTGCTCGCGCCCCCGCCGCCACTAAATCCGCGATTTTTTCACCCCTTCCCGGTCGGAGACGTAGCCTTGACGACCCTGCAGGCCTCACCTACACTTGGGCTCCCGATTCCGGTGCCCGCTTTGGGCGGCGTCGAAAGCAGTTCCGGGGGAAAGGTTTTGGACGACGCACAGGTCCGTGAACGGGTGCGGGGATTACTCACGTCCGGCCGGCTCCCCAGTGAGGATCCCGTCAAGCTGTGGGCGGGCCCCAGCATGGCCAAGCCCTGCTCGTGCTGTGGCGAGATCATCACCACCGCGACCGAATACGAGCTGGACTTCAGCGGCACGCTCACGATCCTCTTCCATCCCCGCTGCTACGCGATCTGGAACGAGGAGCGCAAGCGCATGACCGACGAGCGTCGACGCGACCGACCGTCCCAGGCCTCCGGCACCTGATCGATGGGTGAGCGCTCGTTCGCCGAGGACGTCAAGCAGCTCGGCTACGGCCAGGGGCAGGTCCTCCGCGGCGAGGGCATCCTCGCCATCACCAAGGCGCTGCTGCAGTCCGGCGTGAGCTACGTGGGCGGCTATCCGGGCGCGCCCATCTCGCACCTGCTCGACGTGCTCGCCGACGCCAACGAGTCGCTGCTCAAGCCGCTCGGCATCTACTACGAGCTGTCGGGCAGCGAGGCGGCCGCCGCCGCCCTCCTCGGCGCGTCGATCAACTACCCGATGCGCGGCGCGGTGACCTGGAAATCGGTCGTCGGCACCAACGTGGCGTCCGACGCGCTCTCGCACGTCGCCTCGGCGGGGGTGCTGGGCGGGGCGCTCGTCGTGATCGGCGAGGACTATGGGGAAGGCGCGTCCATCCTGCAGGAGCGGACACATTCTTCTGCGCTGAAGTCCTCCGTGCCCCTCCTCGATCCGCGCAACACCTTGCAGTCCTTCGCCCGCTTCGTCGAAGAAGGCTTTGGTCTTTCCGAGGCGTGCAACGAGCCGGTGCTCTTCTCGATCCGCATCCGCGCCTGCCACATGCGGGGCACCCTGACGTGCCGCGACAACGTGCGGCCGGCGATCAGCATGCGCTCGCCGCTGGAGGCGCCGTCGTTCAGCCTGGAGCGGATCAACCTGCCGCCCTTCACGTACGCGATGGAGGCGAAGAAGTTCGAGCAGCGCCTGCCCGCCGCCCGCCGTTACATCCTCGAGCGAGGGCTCAACGAGCACCGGCCCGGTACCGAGTCGCACCTCGGCATCGTGATGCAGGGCGGTCTCTGGAACACCACCGTGCGCGGGCTGCACCTGCTCGGACTGGCCGACGTCCACGGCCGTACGCCGGTGCCGCTGATGATCCTCAACGCGATCCACCCGCTGGTGCCCGAGGAGCTGCTCGGCTTCCTGCGCGGCAAGAAGCGGGTGCTCGTGGTCGAGGAGGGTATGCCGAACTACATCGAGCGTGAGCTGAAGGCGCTCGCGCACGAGGCACGACTGGACGTCGAGATCCAGGGCAAGGAGGTCTTCTCGCCGCACGGGGAGTACGTGCCGGCCCTGGTCATCGGCGGCCTGCGGAAGTTTGTGATCGGGGCGAACCCGACGGCGCAGTCGGTGACCGCGATCGAGGACCGTTACGCGGCGCTGACCGCCCATCGCGAGACGGTGCGGGCGGCGCTGCCCGAGCCCGTCTCCAAGCGTCCGCCGTCCTTCTGCACCGGCTGCCCGGAGCGGCCCCTCTTCAGCGCGATGAAGATCCTCCGCACACAGGACCCCTCGATCGGCGACACGCACGTGGCGGCTGACATCGGCTGCCACACGTTCTCGACCCAGGCGCCCTTCCACGTCGGCAACTCCGTGCTCGGCTACGGCATGGGGCTCGCATCGTCGAGCGCGGTGGCGCCGCTCTTCGGCAAGCGCGTGATGTCGGTGATGGGTGACGGCGGGTTCTGGCACAACGGTCTCACCAACGGCGTGGCCAACGCGATGTACAACCGCCAGGACTCCGTGCTGGTGATCCTCGACAACTTCTACACGTCGGCGACGGGCCAGCACCACAACCCGTCCACCGGCACCAACGCCCGCAAGGAGCCCACGGGCATGACCATCCCGCAGGCGCTGCGGGGCGTCGGCGTGTCGTGGATCCGCACGGTGGACTCCTACGACATCGCGAAGATGATCGGCACGCTGCGGGAGGCGCTGACGACGCGCGTGAAGGGCCTCAAGGTCGTGATCGCGCGGGGCGAGTGCCAGCTCGAGCGCCAGCGTCGGCTGCGGCCACTGAACCGCACGCGGGCGGCGGCGGGCCAGACGGTGGTGCAGCCGCGCTTCGGCGTGGACCCCGAGGTCTGCACCGGCGATCACTCGTGCATGCGACTCAACGGCTGCCCGTCGCTGACGCTGCGCGAGAGTCCCGACCCGCTCCGCGAGGATCCGATCGCGCACGTGGACGACACGTGCGTCGGCTGCGGCGTGTGCGGCGAGGTCGCGCACGCCGCGGTGCTGTGCCCGTCCTTCTACCAGGTGCGGGTGATCACGAATCCCGGCCCGTGGACGCGGCTCGTCGACCGGCTGCGCCGCGCCGTGATCAGCGCCCTCGCGCGGGCGTGAGCGAGTCCGGGCTCGTCTCGTTGCTGATTCCCGCCGTCGGCGGGCAGGGCGGCGGCGTGCTCTCGGAGTGGATCGTGGAGGCCGCCGCGCTCGACGGCTACCGCGTGCACGGCACCTCGATCCCCGGCGTCGCGCAGCGGACCGGATCCACCACCTACTACGTCGAGCTGGTCACCGATCGCGAGGCCTCCGAAGATCCGGTGTTCTCGCTCTATCCGGTGCCGGGCGCGCTCGACGTGTTGCTGGCGCCGGAGTTCCTGGAGGTCGGCCGCATGATCGAGGCCGGCTTCGTGTCGCCCGCGCGCACCACCGTCGTCTGCAGCACGCACCGCCTCTACACGATCCACGAGAAGACGGCGACAGGCCGCGGCATCTATCCGCGCGAGCGCCTCGCCGCGCTGGCGCGGGCGACGGCGCGGCGCCTCGTCGCCTTCGACGCGCTCTCCCTCGCGCGAGAGCGCGGCACCGAGGTGAACGCGGTCCTGCTGGGCGCCCTCGCCGGGAGCGGCGCCCTGCCCGTGGGCGTGCAGGCCTTTCGCAAGGCCATCGAGTCGCGCGGCGTGCAGGTCGCCGCCAACCTCAAGGGCTTCGACCTCGGCCTCGAGACGGCGAAGAACGCCGAGGGCGGTGCCCACAGCGCCGACGAGGGGGTTCGGGGGAAGCCGACGGGGTCCCCCAGCTCAATAGACCTGGACGGATTACCCGACTCGATCCGCGCCGTCGTCGAACACGCCCTCGCCCGGCTCGTCGACTACCAGGACGCGGCCTACGCGCGCCGGTACCTCGCGCGTCTGCGGCCGTTCACGGCATGCGAGCGTGTCGGCGCCGTCGTCGCGCGCCATCTCGCGACGTGGATGATGTACGAGGACGCGATCCGCGTGGCGCAGGCCAAGACGCGCGCCGCGCGCTTCGCGCGCATCCGCGGCGAGACGCGCGCGGGCGACGCCGTCATCGAGGTCACCGACTACCTCAAGCCCGATCTGGACGAGATCTGGGGGATCCTGCCGCACCGCCTGGTGGCGCCGTTCGCGCGCTGGGCGGAGCGTCGCTGGCCTCACGGCCGGCCGACGCTCGGCCAGCACGTGCGCACGACGACGGTGAGCGGGTACCTGCGCGTGTGGTTCCTGGCCCGCCTGCGCGTGCTGCGCCCGGTGTCCTGGCGCGCCCACGTCGAGCACGGGCGCATCGACCGCTGGCTCGAGGGCGTCACGGCCGCGCTGGCGCGGGACGAGGCGCTGGCGTGCGAGGTCGCGCAGCTCGCGCGGCTCGTGAAGGGCTATGGCGACGTGCGCCGGCGGCTCACGGCCCTGTTCGACACCGGGCTTGCGCTCGCGCTGCGCGCCGCCGAGACCGAGGGGCGGAGCGGCGCAGGCTTCGCCGTCTCGACAGGGCTCACCGAGCGGTTCCGCACGTTGGTGCTCGAGGGGCCCGAGGGAGAGACCCACGCGGCGGCGCTGGCCGCCGACGCGAGCGCACGCCTGGCCGCCGGTGACCTCCAGGGCGTAGGGACGCTCGTGACGCGGAAGACGGTCAACTAGGCGTCGCCCATTTTGGGCGGGGCTCGAGCGCGGGCTTTGCCCGCGCAATCCTGGGGGCGGCTCGGAGGGGGCCGCGGCCCCCCTTCGATGCTCCCGGAGGGGCCGTCGAGGCCCCCTTCGACCTTCTAGCGCGGCAGGTCGAGATCGAGGCCAAGCCGGGCCAGCGCGACACACGCGTCGCGTCGGTACTCCAGCGTGGCGATCATCGGCGTCTGCCGCGCCACTTCCTTGATCCGATAGGCGCACGCGACGTTCTGCCAGTTGCGCGCCTGCTGGCGCTGCTCGTATCCCCAGGCGACGGGCAGCAGGATGAGGCTGATCAGCGCCGCGATCCCCATGATCTTCAGCGCCATCTCGATCTCGGACCGGAAGATTCGCATATCGATGCCTCCACGCACCCGAGGAAACTAGCATTTCCGTTGCCAGACCTTTTCGGCGCAAGTCGTGATGAACTCGCGCTGTCGGCCGTGGCGAGGCTGTCGGCGGATGGACAGGCTGGGTACTCAGGGCAAGGGCGTCGCGAGAATGTCCAAGCGCTTACCGACTCGGGTGAACGCTCAGCGGGTCAGGCGGCGGACGATTTCCCCGAGCCGGCGGGCCTCGTGGGCGGGCAGATTGACGAACGAGAGGGCGGCGCCGTCGGGGTCGACGCGCAGCACGAGCGAGATGATGTCGAGGGGCGCCCCGTCGTCGGGCGGCGTGAACAAGCACTTGATGGCCAGGCCCGCCGAGAGCGTTGCCTCCGTCTTGACCTTCATGCCGGTCGCGGACAGCTCCACACACCGGCCGCTCCACGACGCACCGCGATACTCGCGCAGCGTCACCGGCACCTCGATGCGCGTGCGCGGCGACTGCCGGCGCTCGGCACGGCGCGTCGACTCCTCGCGCGTGCGGTCGATCGCGTGCGGCTCGAGAAAGATGAGCACGTCGTGCAGGCGCTCGAGCGGCACCGGCTTGCCGACGAAATCGAGCGCGCCCAGGCGCAGGCACTCGCGCGCCTGGCTCTCGGTGGCGACACCGGAGACCGCGACGATCGGCAGACCCGACTCGCGCACCGGGCGCAGCTGCATGAAGTCGAGGCCGCTCATGCCGGGCAGGTGGATGTCGAGGATGATCGCGTCAGGCCGTTCGGACTGCAGCTTGCCCAGGGCCGCCTCCGCGCTCCGCACGAGCACGGGCTGATGCCCGAGCTCGCTCAGGAAGTCGCGGAAAACCTCGCCCAGGTCGGTCTCGTCTTCCACGACCAGGACGCGCATTTCGAGCGCGAGTCTAGCACGAAGACTTCGAGCGAGGCCACGTCCGCGCGAGCGGCGGCTTCGCCGGCACGCCGGCGACGCGCCCGCCCGCGAAGAACGCCGCCCAGAATCCTGCCGGCGCCGGCTCGAAGTCGACCGGCCCGAGCAGTCGTCGGGCGTCGAAGCGGTGGGCGAGACGGTAGGCGAAGCTGTAGAAGGCGACGATCGAGCGCGGCGTGACCTCGCCGTTGAAGGTGAGGTCGAGTGCCAAGTGCAGCGTCGCGCCCCATAGGTATGCCCAGAGCCACAGGGCACCGCTCCACCACGCGGCGAGAGCGAGGAGCGCGAGGAGCTCGTAGGAGTGCAGCACGAGCACGCTGCGGCGCGTCCGGCCCTCCAGGTAATGGCGCAGGAACGCGTCCGGCGTGAGCCGGCGATCGCGCTCGATGAGCACGTAGTCGGCGACGTGGTCCACGTCGATGAAGAACCCGCCGGCGGCGACGGCGGCGGTGGCCGCCCACGAGCCGGTGAGGACCGCGGCGCCGGCGCAGGCGATGGTGGTCGTGACGAGATGGCCTCCTGGACTCATGTCCTCCCCCAACGCAACGCTCGTGCCGCCGCTCGATCACCCATTCGGGGGGCGGCTGCGCACCGGCGGCTGCGCAGCGGCGTGCCCGGAATGGGGCTTCGGCTTCCGGTCCGACCACGCCTGCTATATACTCGCCTTTCGGAGCGATTTTCCCAAGGAGGAGATGGGTGTCGGGGTATGTCCCGGTGGCGGTTTTCGGCGTCCTCATCATCGCGTTCGGAGTGGTCTCCCTCGCCGTCGCGTGGCTGCTGAGGCCGAGCCGGCCCGACATCGTCAAGCTGATGAACTACGAGTGCGGCGCCGAGCCGATCGGTCCCGCCTGGGTCCGCTTCCCGGTCGGCTTCTACCTGGTCGCCCTCGTCTTCATCGTGTTCGACGCCCTCGCCGTCTTCCTCGTGCCGTGGCTCCTCGTGCTCGAGCCGCTGGGCCTGCCCGCCTTCTGGGGCATGGCCGGCTTCGTCGGGATCATCGCGCTGGGCTGGTTGTACGCCTACCGCGAGGGGGTGTTGGAGTGGAAGTGAAGCCGCCCGTTCCGCAAATTCCGCCGCCGGTGTGGACCGAGTTCAAAGACCTCCAGGAGTTCGAGAAGTACCGGCAGCACCGCGCCGACGACGACAAGACGTCGAATGCGCTGGCCTCGATCGCCGACGCCATCCACCACATGCCGGGCGGCTGGATCGTGACCACGTCGACCGACAAGATCTTCAATTGGGCGCGCAAGTCGTCGATCTGGCCGGTGACGTTCGGGCTCGCGTGCTGCGCCATCGAGATGATGGCGACGTTCGCGTCGCGCTTCGACGTCGAGCGCTTCGGGATGGTGCCGTGGGCCTCGCCGCGCCACTCGGACCTCATGATCGTCTCCGGCACGGTGACCATCAAGATGGCGCCCATGCTCAAGCGCATCTACGACCAGATGCCCGATCCGAAGTGGGTCGTCTCGATGGGCTCGTGCGCCAACTCGGGCGGCCCGTTCCGGCACGGCTACCACGTGGTGAAGGGCGTGGATCGCGTGGTGCCGGTGGACGTCTACGTGCCCGGCTGCCCGCCCACGCCGGACTCGCTGATGTACGGGCTGCTCAAGCTGCAGGAGCAGGTGGCGCAGTTTCAGAAGACGGGCGAGCGCGTTCCCGCGGCCGTCGAGCCGAAGTGACCTCGCTGACCGCGTCCGACGCCGCCGCGCGTCTCCGCGAGCAGTTCGGCGTCGAGCCGAGCGTGGAGGGTGCCCTCGTCGTCGTGCCGCTCGCCCTCGAGCAGTGGCAGCCGGCCGCGCGCTTCGCGCGCGCCACCCTCGGCTGCGCCTACTTCAGCTTCCTCACCGCCGTCGACTGGAAGGAGCAGGGCTTCGAGGTGCTCTGCCGCGTCGAGAACCTCGACGCGCGCGTCGCCGTCTTCATGCGCACGCGCCTGGCTCCCGGCGCCGATCGCTGCCCGACGCTCACCGGCGTGTGGCGCGGCGCCGACTGGATGGAGCGCGAGTGCTGGGACATGTTCGGGGTGCAGTTCGAGGGGCATCCCGACCACCGGCGCATCCTCCTCGGCGAGGACTGGGAGGGCCATCCGCTCCGCAAGGATTACGCGGTCGATACCCCGCACGCACCGTACCGCTGAACGAGAGGAGCCGTCATGATCTACGAGCAGCGCACCTACACACTGCAGCCGGGCAAGCAACCCGAATACCTGAAGCTGAACGCCGAGGTCGGCCGCAAGATCCGCGGCGACAAGTACGGCAAGTTCGAGGGCGGCTGGACGACGGAGTTCGGGACGCTGAACCAGTACGTCCACCTCTGGAGCTATCCCGACCTCAACGAGCGCGAGCGGCTGCGTGGTGAGCTCGCCAAGAACGAGGAGTGGACGAAGGGGTACGTGCCGCAGATCCGCCCGCTGCTGCTCGCGCAGGAGAACAAGATCCTCTCGGCGGTGACGCCGTTCAAGCCCCCGGCGGACAGCGGCAACATCTACGAGCTGCGCTGGTACCGGGCGCAGGTCGGCAAGCTGGGCGAGTGGCTGAACCTGGCCAAGGGCGTGCTGCCGAGCCGCGAGAAGTATTCGCGCAACGTGTGCTACTGGCAGACGGAGGCCGGCCAGCTCAACGAGGCCGTGCATCTCTGGGTCTACAAGGACCTCAACGAGCGGGCGGCCGCGCGCGCGAAGGCGCTCGGCGATCCCGACTGGCAGGCGTTCCTCGGGAAGGCGCTTCCGCTGCTGATGACCATGCAGGCCGCGGTGCTCGTCCCGACGTCCGTCTCGCCGATGAAGTAATGCCAGGCAACGCAATCTGTGGCCGACCGTCGGGCGCCGGAGCCTTGCGAAGGCGCCCCGACGGCGAATAAGAAGATGCCCGAGACTCTCGAGATCGGGTACGGGGGCAGCGAGCGCCTCACGATGAACATGGGGCCGCAGCACCCGTCCGCCCACGGCGTGTTCCGCGCCATCCTCACCCTCGAGGGCGAGACGGTGGTCGGCGTGGACGCGGTGATCGGCTACCTGCACCGCTGCCACGAGAAGCTCGGCGAGACGCTGACGTACGTGCAGTACCCCTCCATCGCCTCGAAGACCGACTACGTGGCGGCCATGACGGCGGAGCTGGCGTACGTCTCCGCCGTCGAGCTCGTCGGCAAGATCGAGGTGCCGAGGCGCGCGCAGTGGCTGCGCGTGCTCGCCGCCGAGCTGCAGCGCGTGGCCTCGCACTGCCTCTGGCTCGGCACCTGGTGCATGGACATGGGCGGCGCGCTGGGCGGCGGCGCCACCGTCTTCCTCTACGCGATCCGCGAGCGCGAGGACGTCCTCGATCTCTTCGAGGCGCTCACCGGCGCGCGGCTGCTCTACGGCTTTCACCAGCCCGGCGGCACCCGCTACGACCTGCCGGCGGGCTGGACGGACCAGTGCCGCACGACGCTCGACCGCGTCGAGCAGCGAATCGGTGAGTACGAGGCGATGCTCGAGGACAACCCCTTCTTCCTCGTCCGCACGCAGGGCGTCGGGGTCATCTCGCGCGAGCTGGCGCAGGAGATCGGCGTCTCCGGCCCGCTGCTGCGTGGCTCCGGCATCGACCACGACTTGCGCAAGGCGGCGCCATACTCCTCGTACGAGCATTTCCAGTTCCGCGTGCCCGTGGAGACGGCGGGCGACTGCTTCGCGCGCTACCGGGTGCGGATGGTGGAGTTCCGGGAGTCGATCCGGATCGCGCGGCAGGTGCTCGACGGGCTGCCCGAGGGGCCGATCTCCTCGAGGCCCGGCGTGAAGTCGGTCGGCCAGGTGCGCGTGCCCAAGGGCGAGGGCTACGCGCGCGTGGAGGGGGCGCGCGGCGAGGTGGGCTGCTACCTCGTGGCCGACGGCGGCCCCAAGCCCTATCGCCTCAAGTGGCGCGGCGCCTCGTTCTCCAACCTCTCCGTGCTGCCGCACATCCTGCCCGGCGTGAAGGTGGCCGACGTCGTGGCCATCATGGGCTCGGTCGATCCGGTGTTCGGGGAGGTCGACCGATGACACCGCTGGCGTATGACGCGCTCGTCGGCTTCATCGTCCTCAACGTCGTCATCGGCATGGTGACGTACGTGACGCTGCTCGAGCGCAAGTTCGCCGCGCGGATGCAGTCGCGCATCGGGCCCTACTACGTCGGCCCGCACGGGCTGCTGCAGCCTATCGCCGACGCCATCAAGCTGTTCATCAAGGAAGACGTGGTGCCGCGGGCGGCCGACCGCTGGGTCTACAACCTGGCCCCGATCGTGTTCCTGCTGCCGTGCGTGCTGATCTTCGCCACGCTGCCGTTCGCGCCGGGGCTCGGCGTGGCCGATCTCAACATCGGCGTGCTCTTTTTCCTCGCCGTGTCCTCGCTCGAGATCGTCGGACTCTTCATGGGCGGGTGGGGGAGCAACAACAAGTACGCGCTGCTCTCCGCGATGCGCGCGGTGAATCAGATCATTTCCTACGACCTTCCGTTCGTCTTCGCCGCCTTCGTGCCCGTCGTGCTCGCGGGCTCGCTGCAGATGTCGGTGATCGTGACCGCCCAGCAGGGCGCGTGGCTCGGGATCGTGCCGAAGTGGTTCGTCTTCTACCCCGTGATCGGACAGCTGGCCTTCGTGGCGTTCCTGATCGCCACGCTGGCGGCCGAGAACCGCGTGCCCTTCGACATCCTCGAGGCCGAGTCCGAGCTGGTGGCGGGCTTCCGTGTCGAGTACAGCGGCATGAAGTTCGCGCTCATCCAGCTCGGCGAGTACGCGCACATGATCGGCACCTCGTTCCTGGCCGCCCTGCTCTTCCTCGGCGGCTGGCTCGGGCCCGGTTCCGACCACGTGCTGGTGGGCGCGCTGTGGTTTCTGCTCAAGGCCATGTTCATCTTCCTGATCGTAACGTGGGTGCGCTGGAGCTTCGTACGGATCCGCGCGGACCAGATCCTCGCGATCTCCTGGAAGCTGCTGATGCCCGCGTCCATCGTCCTGTTGCTGGCGGCCGCGTTCTGGGTCGCCGCGCGGGGTGGCCATGGCGTCTGAGCAGGCGTCCTTCCTCGGCGAGACGGGTCAGCTCGTGCGCGCCGTGGGCCGCGCCATGGGCGTGACGTTCAAAAACCTCCTGAGGCGGCCGATCACCGTGCGCTACCCGACGGTGAAGCGCGTCTATCCCGACCGGTTCCGTGGCATCCTCGCGCTCACCTACGATCCCCAGACGGGCGAGGAGAACTGCATCGGCTGCCGGCTCTGCGAGTACATCTGCCCGCCGCAGGTCATCAAAGTCGAGATGCTCAAGGCGGAGAAGCGGAACTTCGCCAAGACCTTCACGCTCGAGCTCTACGCGTGCGAGTTCTGCGAGCTCTGCGTGCAGGTGTGTCCCACCGACGCCATCATCATGATGAAGTCGTTCGACCTTGCGACGGCCGATCGTCGCGAGCTGCTGCTCGACAAGGACCGGCTCCACGCGCTGGGCCTGCAGTTCGATCCGTCCTGGGCCACCGGCAACCGCCTTCGCGACATGCAGGCCCCGCCCAAGCCGGCGAAGGCCGCCGCCGCGCCGGCGGCCGAGGCCACGGTCCCAGCGCAGAGTCCGGCCGACCGTCGAGCGCCGGCGGCCGAGGCCACGGTCCCAGCGCAGAGTCCGCCCGACCGTCGA
>Ga0209057_1003682_pt1 | contig 11206 bp, 12 predicted proteins | sample GraSoiAngelo_146_FD_185903 | JGI IMG/M metagenome (GOLD analysis project Ga0209057, IMG submission 185903) | Grasslands soil microbial communities from the Angelo Coastal Reserve, California, USA - 14_1009_05_30cm (SPAdes) (version 2) | ecosystem: Environmental > Terrestrial > Soil > Grasslands ... | reverse complement strand
TCTGAGCTGCTCGCTGCTCGCTACTGGCTATCAGCCAAGGAGGATGGACCCATGTTTCGGTCGCTGTTCCTGTTTGATATGACGTTTTGGCTCTACCTCGCGGCATTGACGCTCTACGTGGGGTACATCCTGGCGAAGCGGCCCGGCGTCCAACTGGCCGCGGCCGGCCATCCCGCGTCGGGGGTAGCAGACGACGACGGCGCCTGGGCGACGCAGATCGGCCAGGTGGCCACGATCGTCACGATCTTCGGGTGGGTGGTCAACACCCTCGCGCTGGTGACCCGGGCCTACGAGCGCCTGGAGCTTCGCGGTACGTTCGCCCCCTGGTCCAACCAGTTCGAGGCCATGGCGTACGTCTCCTGGGCGATCATTCTGGGCTACGTGCTGCTCGAGCTGCGGTACCGCATCAAGGTGATCGGAGCCTTCGTGGTGGGGATCGGCTTTATCGCCATGGGAGCCGCCTCGCTGCTCCCGTACCGGTACCAGACCGCGGAGCCGCTGGTGCCGGCGCTGAACAGCTATTGGATCTATATCCATGTGTCGGTCACGCTGACCAGCTACGCCGCCTTTGCGATGGCCGGGGGGCTGGGGGTCATGTACTTGCTGAAGGAACGGGCCGAACGGCGGGGCAGCCGGTCCAGCGTGTTTGCGGCGTTTCCGGACCTGGAGACGATCGACGAGCTGGGGTACAAGGCGATCATGGTGGGGTTCCCCCTGCTGGCGTTCGGCGTCATCCTGGGAGCCATGTGGGCCAACTACGCGTGGGGTGGATACTGGAGCTGGGATCCGAAGGAGACCTGGTCGTTGATCGTCTGGCTCATTTACGGCGCGTACATCCATGCGCGCATGACCAGGGGATGGGAAGGGCGGCGGGCGGCCATCTATTCGATTTTCGGGTTCCTGATGGTGGTTTTTTGTTTTTGGGGTGTGAACTTTCTCTTGTCCGGTCTACATGCGTATGCATGACAGGCGAGGGGTAAGGGATAACGGGACATGGGGGTAGTGTTGAGAGTTCCCATCACCGTCTTAGCACCTGTACCCCGTTACCCCCATACCCCGCTACCACTTTTTCACGACTGCCATGGCTGACCAAGCGATCACAGAGGAAAGGCAGGAAGCCCAACCGCGGGCGCAATCCAGAGGGCTGATCGCGCTCGCCTCCGTGGCCATCCTGGCCCTGGCCTTCGGCCTGGTCTGGATCCAGAGCTCCAAGTACGAGCCGCTCACGGTCGGGAAGATCGCGCCGGAATTCGAGCTGCCCGATCTGGTGGACAAGGGTGTCCGCCTGTCGGACTTTCGCGGGAAGGTGGTATTTCTGAATTTTTGGGCGACCTGGTGCAAGCCGTGCCGCGAAGAAATGCCCTCCATGGAGATCCTGTACAAGAACTTCGAACGGGACGGGCTGGTCGTGCTAGCGATCAGCATCGACCGGGTGACGACGAAGAAGGATATCCCGCCCTTCGTGAAAAGCCTCAATCTCACCTTTCCCATCTTGATCGATTCGTGGGGACAAACCGACAAGCGCTACAAGCTCATGGGAGTCCCCGAGACCTACATCATCGATCAACAGGGCGTCCTACGGGAGAAAGTCATCGGCCCCAGGGACTGGACCATCCTGGATAATCTTCAAACCCTCACCGGACTGCTGAAAGCCGGTGTCAAGTCCGCACGGGCGGCTCCTCCGGCCAGGTGACGTCATGATCATGCGGGAGCGGATTCGGGCGGGTCTGCTGGTCCTGCTCGTGACGGCCGGCGTGGGATGCAATCCTGAATCGACCGAGCCCGATGTTATCGCATCGCCGTCGGCTGAGGCGCCCCCGGTCGTGCGCCGGGCGGTCCTCACGGTCGGTTCCGCCGCGCCGGACTTCGAGCTCTGGGACCTGGACGGCCTGGCGGTCTCGTTGTCGGATTACCATGGCGGTGTGGTGTTGATCAACTTCTGGGCGACCTGGTGCGGTCCGTGCCGGGTGGAAATGCCGGCCATGGAGTCGCTCTAGCGTGAGTTCGACCGGAAGGATTTTGAAATTCTTGCGGTGTCCACCGATCCTCAGGGGGTGGCGGTCACTCGTCCGTTCAAGGAATCGCTGGGCATTACGTTTCGCATCCTCCACGATTCGGATTTTCGGGTCGGGATTACGTACGGAGCCAGAACCCTGCCGATGACGTTCCTCGTGGATCGCCGGGGGATCATCATGCATCGCATTTTCGGGGCCAGGGACTGGCACAGCCCGGAGGCGCGGCAGCTCATCCGAACGTTGCTCAAGGCGAAGTGAACGTGGTTGAGTCGCTGCACCCTATCTCCCTGTTTGCCGCCTTCATGGCCGGGTTGCTCTCCTTCGTGTCCCCCTGCGTCCTTCCCCTCGTCCCCTCTTACATCTCGTATATCACGGGCCTGTCGCTGGACCAGCTCGCGAATGCCGCCGAGCGGCACCGGTTCAGGAGAGCGATCGTGGTCAACTCGCTGCTCTTCATCGTCGGGTTTTCCTGTGTGTTCATCTCGTTCGGCGCGTCAGCCAGCCTGATCGGCCAGATGTTGATCACGTATCAAGATCACATTCGGAGATTCGGCGGCCTGCTGATCGTGATCTTCGGGTTGTACCTGCTCGGCATCCTGAACCTGAACTTTCTGCAGACCGAGAAGCGGCTGCACTTCAGGAACCGTCCCGCCGGCTATCTCGGGTCGTTCCTCATCGGCGTGGCCTTCGCGGCGGGGTGGACGCCGTGCGTAGGGCCGGTGTTGGGCACCATTTTGCTCTATGCCAGCACGACGGACTCCTTGATGAGCGGAGTGACGCTCCTGACCTCCTACTCGCTGGGTCTTGGACTCCCGCTGTTTGCCACGGCGCTTGGCGTGGACAGCTTTCTGGCCTACTTCAAGCAGTTCCGGCCCTATCTGTGGGGAGTGTCGGCCGTTAGCGGTGTCTTTCTCGTCGTGGTGGGCGTCATGATCTATGCCAACTCGCTGACGCTCATCACGAGTCTGCTGGAACGGTATGGCATTGGCTGGTATCTTGGACAGTAGCAGGATGCTGCGAAGGACGTGAAGCGCATGGAGCTGTTGGGTCCGTTGAGTCGGTTGAGTCCGTTAACGGACCTAACGGACCGAACAGACTAGACGGACCGAACCGACATAACAGACCAAACAGACCAAACAGACTGAACGGACCGAACAGAACAGATGCTGCCTGAGGCGAAAACCTACGATGTGCTGATCGTGGGCCTGGGGCCGGCCGGAGCGACCGCTGCCTACGAGCTCAGCCGGGCCGGCATGTCGGTCCTGGGTCTGGAGAAACAGATGCACCCGCGTTACAAGGTGTGCGGCGGCGGGTTGTCGGTCCGGATCGATCAGATACTAGACAGTGATTTCAAGGCGGTCGTTGAGCACACCGTCTATGGCATCCAGTTTACCTACGGAGGCCAGGAACCGTTCTTCATCGAGTCGCCCCGGCCGATCGCCTACATGGTGATGCGGGACCGGTTCGACCATCTGCTGGTCGAGAAAGCCCGCAGGGCGGGCACTGAGGTGCATGAGGACGAACGGGCCGTCGGGTTCCTCCAGTCGCCGGAGGGCGTCGAAGTGACCACGGACCGGGGACGATACCGGACGAAGGTCCTGATCGGTGCGGACGGGGCGAATAGCATCGTCGCCCAGCGTCTGTTCCCCATGCGACGCCTGCACAGGATGCCGACGCTGGAGAGTGAGATCGGCATCGGACAGGCGCCGGTGTATCCCGGCGAAGGGAAGGTGCTCATCGACCTGGGGGCGACGGCGAGCGGCTACGCCTGGATTTTTCCCAAGAAGGAGCGGCTGTCCATCGGCGTCGCGGAGTTCCGCGGCCGGGCCGCCAGCCCGAAGGGAGTCTTCGAGCGGTTCGTCCGCGATGAGAAGGGGCTGGCCAGCTTGGAGGTGCCGCAGCCGTACGGCCATCCGCTGCCGCTCTATAGCTGCCGCGGCGACATAGCGCCCGTCGGGCTGGTCATGCACCGGGCGCTGCTCGTCGGCGACGCGGGGCACCTGGTCGATCCTCTGTTCGGGGAAGGGATTTATTACGCGGTCCGATCCGCCCAGATCGCGGCCGCCAGCGTGCTCGGGATTTTTCACGATCAGCGGCGCAGCCTGCTCGACTACGAACGAGCCGTCACCCGTGAAATCTACTCCGAGTTTCGGATCGCCTCCCGGGTGGCCAGGATTGTCTACACGTTCCCACGACTCTGCCACCGTCTGATGCACCGCTACCAGGAGGTCATCAACCTGTATTACGATGTCCTGCAAGGGCGGGAGACGTATCAGACCTTCTTCCACAAGGCCAAAGGGGTGGTCAAGGCCTCGTTCCGGGAACTCCTCCGGGAAACGCTCCCGCTTAGATAAGAGCCGATGGCTGATGGCAAATGGCCGATGGCGGGAGGGAATCCGGCCAGGGGCGTACCTGGCTTTTGCGCGTTCCGGCTATTCGCCATCAGCTATACGCGGGCTATTAGCTGTCTGATTAGCACCAGATGCCGAGACGGCAGAGGAACGTCCGCGGAGCCGGGGAAACGCCGTTCGCATCACGAAGCGCGGAGACCGGTGAGACCGTGGGGGAGTGGGGGCGGGCGCCGTTGAGCCCGTAGGCACCGTTGGCCGAGGCGCCGTTCGACGAGGCGCCGTTCGACGAGACTCCGGTCATGGCGACCGCCATGGCAGGCTGTCTCGTCTCTAACCTGGCCAGCAGTTGCTTGCTTTCGGCGCGGAATTTATTGTTGGGATACCGTTCGGCCAGCACCGTCAGCTTCTCTCGTGCCCAGTCATCCGCGCCCAGGTCGCTGTACGTGAGTGCCAGATAGTAGAGCGCCTCACCCGCCACGTCCATCTCCGGCCACTGCTTCGTGACGGCTTCGAACCGGTGCGCGGCGGCCAGGTAGGCCTCTCTCCGATAGTAGAACTGACCGATCAGGTAGTACGCCTCGGCAATCATGTTGTGGCAGGCGTGGATCCTGTCCACCGCGTCCCCATCGTACTGGCTTCCGGGGAAGTCTTTCCGCAGCTTTTCGAACGTCTCGAGCGCCCTGTACACGGGCTCGGGATCGCGGTCCGCCGTTTTCTTCATCTTGAAATGGCTCTCGCCGAGCTTGAACTGGGCGTACGACGCCAGGACGTGCACCCGGTGCAAGTCGAGGAAATGCTGGTACTCAATGACGGCTTCAGGATATTCCTCTTTCTCGAAGAAGGCCTCGGCCCGTTTCATGATGACGTTGGGGTCATAATTCTTCTCGATCGTGTCGCCCATGAAAATCTGTTCATCCGTTCCGCTGAGAGACTTGGAGCCGGCGGACGACGATTTGGGCGCACTGGAACAGCCGACGGCTACGCTGAGGATGGCCGCAGCGAACAGGAGGACCAACCTAGGCAAGACGCAGAGTCGAATCATCTGCTCATCATATCATAGGGTTAACGGCGTGGCACCTTAGCAAATCCGAAATTGAAATGCAACTGGATTTGACGCTGGACGGAGGGGGACCTATAATCGCCGCCGGTCCCTCCCCGGGGGACCGTATCGGCGGACGCGGCCGGGCCACGGAGGAGTCCCGTGAGGCAAAGCAGGATCGTCGGAACCGGGTCCTATCTTCCTGACAGAATGGTGGGCAATGCCGAGGTAAGCCCATGGCTTCGCTTGGATTCCGACGCGGTGTACCGGCGGACCGGGATCCGGTCGCGCCACTGGGCCGGCCAGGAGGAGGCCTGTTCCCACCTCGCCGAGCGCGCTGCCCGCCGGGCCTGCGAGGCTGCGGGTCTGAGTCCCTCGTCGGTGGAGGCCATCCTGGTGTCCACGACGTCTCCGGACATGGCGCTCCCTTCCACCGCGTGCCTGCTTCAACAGAGTCTGGGCGCACAGGGGGCCGCGGCGTTTGATCTGGCCGCCTCCTGCTCGGGATTCCTGTACGGCCTGTCCATGGCGGACCGCTTGATCAGGAGCGGGCAGTTCCGCCGTTGTCTGGTCGTGGCAGCGGAGATCAAGTCGCGCTCCCTCAACCTCGAGGACCCAACGACCGCGATTCTCTTCGGGGATGGGGCCGGCGCGGCGGTGGTGACCGAGGAGCAGGGGCCGCAGGGGATCCTGGGGGTCCGTCTCTACGCGGACGGGACCCGTCACGAGCTGATCGGCATGCCGGCCGGTGGGTCGCGGCAACCGGCCAGCCCGCAGACCGTCCGGGACCGTCTGCATACCCTGCGCATTCGGGGAGGCCCCCTCTTCCGCGTCGCGGTCAAGCGATTAGCCGAAGCGGTGGCAGGGATTTTGAAGGAATTCGGCGTCGGCGTTGACGATCTCGGGCAGGTGATTCTCCATCAGGCCAATGGCCGGATCCTGCGCGCGCTGGGCGAACGGCTCGGCATCCCCCCGGCGAAGCTGTACTCGGTCATTGAACGGTTCGGCAACACGTCCTCGGCCTCGCTCCCGATTGCCCTGGATCTGGCGGTCCGGGAAGGGCGGATCCACTCCGGGGATCTGATCCTGCTTGGTACCTTCGGAGGAGGACTCACGTGGGCGACTGCCCTGGTGCGGTGGTAGCAGGGGCGCAGGTTTAGGCTAAGGTTAAGGTTGAGCAAAGACCTAGCATCAAGCCCTCAACCTTAGCCTCAACCTCAACCTTCCTTGGGGATAGGCTCCGATGTTCAACTTGATCCCACGAGAAATCGCGTTCTTCGAGATGTTCCAGAAGGCGGCCCATAACATGATCGAAGGCAGCCGATTGCTCAAGAACATGATGGAGGACTTTCGCAATCCGGTGGAGCAGGCGCGCCGCATCAAGGACATCGAGCATATCGGGGACGGCATCACCCATGATATCGCGCTCAAGCTGAACCAGACCTTCATTACCCCCCTCGACCGCGAGGACATCCACGGGCTGGCGAGCGTGCTCGACGACATTCTGGACCTCGTCGAGGCGGTCGCGGACCGGTTTGTGGTGTTCAAGGTGGCCAAGCCGACCGAGACGGCCATCAAGCTGGCGAATATCCTGTACCAATCAGCGGTGGCCGTGGGGGCCGGGATCGATCAGTTGGGGAAACCGCACGCCGATGTCAGTCAATACTTCGTGCTTGTGAACAGTTTGGAGAACGAGGCGGACCGGATCACGCGGGATGTCATTTCCAAGCTCTTCGAGGAGGAGAAAGATCCCATTGCGGTCATCAAGTGGAAGGAGATTTACGAAAACTTCGAGGAAGGCACGGATCGCTGCGAGGACGTGGCGAATATCCTCGAACGCATCGCGCTCAAGCATATCTGAACAAGACGTGAGGCGTGAGGCGTGAGGCGTGAAGAGGGTTGGAAGTATACGACGCTTTGCTGGGACGTTTTCCCATCCGACATGATTGCCTCGCCGTTACCCCTCACCCCTTACGCCTCACGGTTCACGAATGCTTTCTGACTTCAGCGGCATGCTCCTGCTGGTGGTCGGGCTGGCGTTGCTCTTCGATTTCTCGAACGGCTGGCACGATAGCGCCAACGCCATCGCGACCGTGGTCTCCACGCGAGTCCTGACTCCGGCGGTGGCGGTCCTGGTGGCTGGCCTGTTGAACGTGGCCGGAGCCTTCATGTCCACCGCGGTCGCCAAGATGGTCGGCGCCGGCATCGTGGACCCTGCCGCCGTGACCCAAGGGGCGGTCGCGTCCGCATTGGGGGGAGCGATTCTCTGGAACCTGTTCACGCTGATGCTGGGGCTGCCCACGAGCTCATCCCATGCGCTGATCGGCGGGCTCGTGGGGGCGGGGATGGCGCACGGCGGCTTGGCGTCGGTCAAGCTGGGGGGGTTGCGGTCCGTCCTGGAGGCGATGATCCTCTCGCCGCTGTTTGGATTCCTGATCGGCCTGGTGCTGATGGTGCTGATCGTCCGGGTATTTTTCCACGCGCCTCGGCCGATCGCCACCAGGCTGTTCAGCCGACTCCAGCTCGTGTCGGCCGCGTTTATGGCGTTCAGTCACGGGGCGAACGACGCCCAAAAGGCCATGGGCATCATTACGCTCGCGTTGCTGTCAGCCGGTCAGATCACCAGCGCGGAGGTGCCGATGTGGGTCATCGTGGCCTGCGCGCTTGCGATGGGACTCGGCACCGCCGTCGGCGGGTGGAAGATCGTCCGGACGCTCGGCATGCGAATCTTGAAATTGGAACCGGTGCACGGCTTCGCGGCGGAGACGGCTGCGGCGGCGGTGCTACTGGCCACCGCGCACATTGGGCTTCCGGTCAGCACGACCCACACGATTACCTCGTCGATAATGGGCGTCGGGGTCGTGAAGCGGCTATCCGCGGTCCGGTGGGGGGTGACCGCCCGCATCCTGTACGCCTGGATCTTTACGCTCCCCGGCACGGCGCTCCTAGCGGCGTTGATCTATGTCACGCTCTCAAGGCTTGCCTGAGTAGGACAGGTTGAGGTTAAGGCTGAGGTTGAGGATCAGGCGGGCCCTGGTTTCTTCCCTCAACCTTAGCCTAAGCCTGAACCTTCTCGCGCCGGTGCTGCGGCCGGTAACCAGACCACGAAGCGGCTGCCGATGGGCTGGTTGCCCTCCACCCACACCCGTCCACCGTGTCCCTCCACGATGTGCTTGACGATCGCCAGGCCCAGGCCGGTCCCTCCCAATTCCCGTGACCGCGCCTTGTCCACGCGGTAAAACCGTTCGAACACGCGGGGACGATCGGCCTCGGGAATGCCCAGACCGGTGTCCGTGACGCGGAGCTCCACCATGCGCTGGGGAAGATCGCCCGCAAGGTGGCCGGTCACATGGATAGACCCGTTCGCGGGGGTGTATTTCACGGCATTTTCCAGGAGATTCGTGAGGACCTGCGCCAGCCGTTCCGGGTCGCCGAGGACCGGAGGCAGGTCGGCGGGCATGGCGACCGTGACGGAGTGGCCCTTCTTGTCCGCCAGCGGCTTGATGAGCGCCACCGTGCGATCCACCACCTCACTCAGACTGATGGGATCCCGTTTGAACAAGACCTGACCGGACTCGATCTGCGAGAGCTGGAGGAGGTCATCCAGGATCAGATTGAGCCGATCGGTCTGTTTCAGGATGATTTCCAGGAACCGCAGGGTTTGCTCAGGGTCATCCTTGGCTCCGTCCAGCAGCGCCTCGACATAGCCCTTGATCGAAGTCAGCGGCGTGCGGAGCTCGTGGGAGACGTTGGCGACGAAGTCCTTGCGCACCTTCTCCAGCCGGCGCACTGCGGTGATATCGTGGAACACGAGGACGGCGCAGGCCTCATTTTCTCGCTGGCCGCCGGCGACCGAGGCTTCGACCCTCAGGGTCCGCCCGCTCGCGGTGGCGGTCATTTCCCCGCCGCAGTTTTCTCTGGTTTGCAGAACCCGCGTGACCAGCTCGTTGAGCTCATGGTGCCGGATCACTTCCCAGTGAGCCCGACCCCGTGCCTCGGCTCCCTGCACCATGAGCATCTGCTCGAGGGCGGGATTAACTTGTAGCACCTTTCCGCGACAGTCGAGCACCATGACGCCTTCTATCATGGAGGCCAGCATGGCGAGCAATTGGGTGCGGTCCTCGGAGACCTCCCGGATTTTCGATTCGAGCTGGTCCGCCATCTGGTTGAGCGTCGAGCCCAGCACGCCCACCTCGTCGTGGGACGTCGTGCGAATGCGTTGTCCGAGCGAGCCGCCCGCCAGTTGACGGGCCACGGCAGCCATGGCCGACAAGGGCCGCGTCACGCCTCTCGCGAGCAGGACGCTCAACGCCACCGACACGGCGAAGGCCAACCCGAAGGCAATGCCCACGGCACGTTGCAGATCGCGGGTCCGGGCTTCCAGAATCGTCAACGGTATGGCCAGTCTGACGACGCCGCGGATCTGGTTGCCGGCTGTCATCGGAAGGGCCAGGTAGTACATCCGTTGCCCGACGGTCGCGCTGAGCCGAATGTCGGTCCCGTATCCTGCGCTTAGAGCCTGGATCACTTCGGGCCGCGTTCCGTGGTTCTCGAGTCGAGAGACGGCGTCGTCCGGTGTGTCGCTGTCGGCCAGGACGGTCCCGTCCGGGCCGATCACCGTGACCCGTGCGAGCGCGTGGCGGCTGAGTTCGCGCACCATGGACTGGATCTGCTGCGGTGAGGTGGGTTGGCCGGCCCCGGCTTGAGCAAGAAGCGGTTGCAACGCCAAGACGGCGAGACTCGTTCGTGCTTTTAAGGCTTCGGCCACGCGGGAGAGTTCGACCTGTTCGATCGACCGGAGCGCGAGCCACCCGGCCACGGCCAGCGCCAACGTCACGGCGAAGAGGGTCCCGAGGGCGACTTTCCAGCGGATGGAGAGGGTCACAGCTCCTTCAGTTTGTAGCCGAGGGACTTGACCGAGACGATCGCGTCGTTGAGCAGCGGGATCTTTTGCTTCAGTCGGCGGATGTGGACGTCGACCGTGCGGGTCGTTCCGTAGTACTCATACCCCCAGACGACGTTCAGCAGGACATCGCGGGTCAGCACGCGGCCCGGATTCCGCAGCAGATGCTCCAGCAACCCGAATTCCTTCGCGGTGAGCGGCACTTCGCGTCCGCTCGCTGTGACCTCATGCCGCAAGAGATCCATCGCGAGCGCCCCATAGAGGAGGCGGGAGGGCCCTTCCTCCTTGCGCTCCACCCTCCGGAACATCGCCTTCACGCGGGCGACGAGCGCCTTCGGGCTGAACGGCTTCGTGACATAGTCGTCGGCCCCCAGCTCCAGACCCACGATCATGTCCGACTCCTCCGCTTTGGCGGTCAGCATGATGATCGGCGTCATCGCGGTGTGAGGATCGGTCCGGATCCTCTTGCAGACCTCCAGGCCGTCCATCTCGGCCAGCATCAGATCAAGAATGATCAGATCAGGATGTTCCGACTTCACCTGCCTGAGGCCGTCCACGCCGTTCAGGGCGGCGCAGGTCCGGTAGCCCTCTTTCTCCAGGTACATCTTGACGAGGTCGAGGATCTCCTTCTCATCCTCGACGATCAGGATTTTCTTGGCGGTTCCGGCTGCCATCGATGATGACAGCGTAATAGGGTAGGGGAAGATGTGTCAAGAGCGGGGAGCGGGAGAAGAACGGCTGACGAAGGGCAGGGCGGCGGGGCGGCCAGGCTAATCCCCCGTGCTCGCGCATCGCGCACCAAGATTAATTTGAGATGTCTATCAGAGCGGGCGGTGCTCGCTGGACGCGCGCAATAGGGGATCAGCCAGGCCACCCCGTTTAATGAATCACGCCATGG
>Ga0209057_1003680_pt1 | contig 11213 bp, 12 predicted proteins | sample GraSoiAngelo_146_FD_185903 | JGI IMG/M metagenome (GOLD analysis project Ga0209057, IMG submission 185903) | Grasslands soil microbial communities from the Angelo Coastal Reserve, California, USA - 14_1009_05_30cm (SPAdes) (version 2) | ecosystem: Environmental > Terrestrial > Soil > Grasslands ... | reverse complement strand
ATCCGCTGACCAGATGTGGCCCTCGGCATCGAGGGCACACCCATCTGGACGGAGGGCCGGCGGGTCAATGGGGGACGCAAGATCGGCCCAGACCCTGCGATCGGTCAATGAGCCATCCGTCGCGATCGTGAACGCGGTGTAGCGACTCCTGAACGTCTCACCGACGACGAGTGCTCGAGCCTCTGGGCTGATGACCGCGCCATTTGGGAAGAGCAGATCATCAGCGACCACCGATGACGAGCCGTCGAGGTCGACTCGGACCAACACGGTCGGCGTCGGTCGCGACTTGCGATCCAGCGCGAAACCGAAGTTCCCGACGTAGGCGCGGCCGGACCGGTCGACGACCATGTCATTGAGGAAACCGCCACAGAAGCGCGACACATCGGCGTGTTGCGTCACGTGTCCATCGGGCCAGCGCCGGATGAGGCGGTGGTCTTTCATCGAGACGACGAGAAGCGATCCGTCGGGAAGCCATCCCAGACCCGACGGCTGCTCCGGCACCTCGAGGATGACCTCAGCCGAGCCGTGTTCGTCCACGGTCTGGACCACACGGCGATGGAAGTCGCTCACGTACCAACGACCGTCGTGCCAACGCGGTGCTTCGAAGAATCTGCCGCCGTCCACAAGGATCTCGAGATTTCGTGCCACGCTACGCCGTCGCACTCGGGGTCATGATCACGAACGCGATAGCCTAAGCCTCCGCGCATGGCTACCGCCGTTTTCGAATCGCTCTCTGTCGACCCCGCCACCTTCGAGCGTCTAACGGGCTGGTCGATGAGACCCGAGGGGCTCTGCCGCGGCGAGCGCTGCGTCCCCCTCGCGGCGGGGAACGGGCGTGTGGATGTCCGTGTCTTCGCGGAGCGGACCTCGAGCGCGCTCGTGCATGACGCGGAGAACGGGTTGTGGGCGCTCGGACCGGAGTCGGGTGGCCGCGCGCTCGCGTCCGCGAGCGTGCCGGAACTCGAGCTGCCGCGTGTCGATGGGACTCCCTTCCGGCTGTCGTCGCTGCGCGGCATGAAGGTCCTGCTGGTCGCGTGGGCATCGTGGTGAGGGTGCCGACTCAGCCTGCCCGTGTGGCAGGAGCTGCGAGCGGTTCTGCGGCCGAAGGGCCTCGAGGTCGTGACCGTCGCGCTTGACAGCGGAGGGGCGATCGCAGCGCGCCCATGGATCGAAGCGGCCAAGGCCGATCATCCGTCCCTCATCGACGAACAACATCTGTGCGACGAGCTCCTCGGCATCGTGAACGTGCCGAGCGGCGTGTGGATCGACGAGACCGGGACGATCGTGCGCCCGCCGGAGCCTGCGTGGCCTCGGCGGCCGGCGTTCGTGGACCGCGAGCCGCGGCCCGACGATCCGCCACTTCGCGCCGAGTCGATCCGAGTCGTCCGCGGGCTCCGCTACGAAGCGGAGCGCTATATCGCCGCGCTACGCGACTGGGTGGAGCGCGGCGCGAGCAGCCGCTTCGCGCTGCCCGGCGACGAGGTCGTGCGCCGGAGCCGGCCCATTCCGCCGGAGGTCTCGTCCGCCGCCGCCTCGTTCGCACTTGGCCTCGCACTGCACCGGCGCGGCCAGAGCGAGCGCGCGGCGTACTGGTTCGGGGAAGCCATGAGGCTGCAGCCGGACAACTGGACATACCGGCGGCAGGCCTGGACGCTGGCCGGAGCGGATCGCGAGCGCTTTTACGCGACGGATTGGCTTACCGAGGTCAAGCGGCTGGGCGCGGAGACCTACTACCCGCCGCTCGAGCTCTAACTTCCCCGGCGTGCCGCCGCGGTCGAGCGTCGTCTCGCGCCCCGCGCCGAGTATCGGGACGCTGAACGCCTCCGCACACGATTCGCTCCGTAGCTTGACGCTCCGCCCAAGTCGCCTCCTTCACCGGGTCCTGCCATGTTCCGGGGAACCAGCGCTAGCCCGGTACTTTCGCCATCATGCCGACGCTTCGCGAACGGGCGCAAAACGACATCTGATACGCGTGGCCGATCTCGTGGAACGCGATGCGCGGCGGCATCAGGTAGTGCGCGCGTACCGAGCCGGCCGAAACCATTTCAGGGCATCCCGCTCTCGTGGTTCTTTCCTAAGGACGGAAAGGCCTGCTCGCCGTCGATCGCGTTGAACCATTTGTGGTTGCTCTGCCTCGGAGCCGGTATCGGTTCGTGTTTTCGCGCCTGGACCTCATCATTTTCAGAATCGGGGCAGGTCGTGATTTCCGCTAGCCCTGGAAAACTAACGAGAAGTCTGCCTAGGCCTCATCGCAGATCCGCTTCCGGCAGGCCACGCGACGCTCGCCCAGCGACTCTCGCGGGCACTCTCTGCGATGGCGTCGGCGACGAGCATCTGGTCGTGGCCGTCGGCGAATGTCGGGTAGCCGGGGTGTACAGAGGGTGCTCCGGCTAGGACGTCCGCGTAGACGGCTCGGTAAAGCGCGCAGAACGTGTCGAAGAACCCCTCGACATGCCCACCCGGCAGCGCGGACGCTGCCCGGCCGGCCCGGCCCATCAGCGCGGGATTCCGAATGAGGACTTCGTTCGGACGATCGCGGTGACCGATCCACGCCTGGTCGGGCTGTTCCGAGTCCCAGGCGAGGGCGGCCGCGGATCCGTCGATCTCGTACTGGAGGGAGTTCTTGCGGCCGGGACTGATCTGCGAGATGGTCACCGCACCGCGAGCACCGTCCTCGAAGCGCAGCAGGATCGCGGCGGTGTCCTCGGTGGTGATCCGCCGGTTGACCGTTTCGCTCGATCGTTCCGAAGAAAAGGTCTCGACCGGTCCCTTCGGCTCGTGACGTGTCCGAATAAAGGTGGTCAGGTCCGCCATGACGCCTGCGATCCGCTGCCCGGTGATGTACGTCGTGAGATCCAGCCAGTGCGACCCGATGTCGCCGACTGCTCGCAGCACGCCGCCTCGATCCGGCTGGAGTCGCCAGTTCCAGTCGCTGTCGAGGAGCAACCAGTCCTGAAAGTAGCGGCCGGTCACGAGTCGGACCTCCCCGAGCGTACCGGCGGCGACGGCCTCGCGGGCCTGCTGGTTGAGCGGGTAGTGGCGGATGTTGAAATTCGTCGCGTTGACCAGACCGCTCGAGGCCGCCAGCTCCACGAGCTCGGCCGATCCGGCGGCGGTCAGGGCCAGCGGCTTCTCGCACACGACGTGTCGCCCAGCGGCGAGGATGGCCTTTGCCTGGGAGACGTGTAAGTCGTTGGGGGTGGCGACGTGAACGACGTCCACCGTGGCATCCGCGAGGAGGTCCTCCAGCGATCCGTATGCACGCGGGACGCCGAGAGTCAGAGCGCGAGCCGCGCCACGTTCCGGCGTACTGCCCAGGACGCCGCGAACCTGCACGCCGATCCGGCGAAGCGCTTCCACATGCACGGTGCCGATGAAGCCTGTACCGATGACGGCCGCGCCGACCTCCGCGATTCGTCTCATTTCCTGATCACCCCGGCTGCGCTACATGTTGTCTTGACCGCACGAGTCATTGTCTTCTCGACGCCGACGCTCGGATCGACCTCTGGCCTAGGCCGGTTGGCCTCTGTGCAGGGTGCATGTCCGAGTTGACCGTGCGAAACACGCTCGAATAACGTGAAGTCGATGCGGCGTCTGCACCACACGCATAGCTCTACCGCCCCGGTGTCGGGGCTAGCCGTGCGTCCGGGAAGCTAGCCGCCTAGTCATCGCACCGCAGTCCAAGACGGCCTCCCGGAAAGGGAGGCCTTTTCAGTTTCTGGAGGTCTCACACCTATATATGCAGCAGCAGGGGCCGATCGGACCGCCGCGCGGCTTTCGGGACATCCTTCCGACCGAGGCGCGCGAGCTCGGGGTCATCGAGCAGACTTTGGCGGACGTCTTCGCCGACTCCGGCTTCACGCCGCTGCACCCACCCTTGCTCGAGTACGGCGCGGTCGATCCGGCGAAGCGGCGGCCCATCCAATTCCTCGATAGCGACGGCACCCTCGTCGCGCTCCGTCCAGACCTCACGACAAGCGTCGCGCGGCTCGTGGCGGGCCGCTACCGCGATCTGACCGGCGTGCTCCGGCTTTCGTACGTGGCTCCGGTGTTCCGCGAGGAACCCGCCATGACCGGCGGGGCGCGCGAGGTCCTCCAGGCCGGCGTCGAGCTCGTCGGCGGCGACGGTGCGCTGGCCGATGCCGAGATCCTGGCGTTGCTCGCGGAGTCGCTCGAGCGATGCGGGCTCTCGGTCTGCGAGCCCACGCTGCAGGTCGGGAACATTCGCCTCGTCAACGCTCTTTTCGGAGCTGTCCCCGACGAGACGCGTGCCGAAATTCTCCAGGCGCTCCGCCAGGGCGATGTACCACGTGCGCTCGGTCGCGCGCGCGACGCGGCGATGCCCGAGGGCGATCTCGAGCGCGCCAACCGCGCGCTCACCGGCATCCGAGTCGATGGGGTTGACAAAGGAGAGCTCTGCCGGGTCATCGAGCTCGCGCGCGAGCGCTGGCCGGGGAAGGAAGGACGCTGGGGGGCCCCGAACGCCGCCCTGGTCCCAGCGCTCCCGTACTACACCGGCATCGTCTTCGAGGCGGTACACCCGCATGCCGGCGTCATCGCCTCCGGTGGGCGGTACGACCTCCTCATCGGTGCGTTCGGGAAGCCGCGTCCGGCGATCGGGTTCGCGATCGATGTGCTCCAACTCCACCGCGCCCTTTACGCCGATCGGTGGCAGCCGCGAGGCCAGCGGCCGCTGCTTCTGCTCCGCCCGAGTGCTGACGACCGCGCGACGATGCGCTGCGCTGCCGCGCTCCGCGCGGGGGGGCTGGCAGTTGCATTGGGAGATGTGGTCGAGCGTGCCGGCCGCGCCGTCATCTACGCGGAGGTGATCGACGAGAGCCTGGTGAAGCTCGACGACGGTCGCGTGGCCGAGGCCGCCTCTCTCGGCAGCGAGGTCGCGTCATGAGGCCGCTTCGGTTCGCGCTAGCGCAAGGTCTCCTCTTGAACGACGCACTCACCGCTCTGCGTGCGATCGGCCTCGACGTGTCCGGCATCACGCCCGGCGGCCGGCGCCTCGTTGTCGCCGGTGGCGATATCGAGTTTGTCCTTGCCCGGCCCAGCGACATCGCGACCTACGTCGAGCGCGGCGCCGCCGACCTCGCGATCGTCGGAAAGGACGTTCTCCTCGAGAGCGGGGCGCGAGTCATCGAGCTCGTCGAGCTCGGATTCGGCGCGTGCCGGTTCGTCGTCGCGGCGCCACGTGACGCTGTGGAACGATCGCTCGACGAATATCGCCACCTCGGCACTCTCGATGTCGCGACCAAATACCCGAACGTCGCCGAGCGGCATTTCCGCGCGCGCGGCATCGCGGTGGAGATCGTGAAGGTCGCGGGATCGGCCGAAGTGGCGCCACTGGTCGGACTGGCCGACTGGATCGTCGACCTCGTGGCGACCGGGACCACTCTGCGCGCAAACGGGCTCGCCGTGATCGAGGAGATCGCAAGCAGCACCGCGCGCCTCGTCGCGAACCCTGCCGCCTACCACCTGCGGAGGCCGGAGATCGCGCCGATGGCGGAGCGGCTCGCGGCGTGGGCGGCCGCGCGATGAAGATCTCATCGCTCTCGGCATTCGGTGCCGACGTGGATCGGGCTCGCGGCGGCGGAGCGATTGGTGCCGCGGACCGCGACGCGGCGGCGGCGATCGTCAGCGCGGTCCGTCGCGGCGGCGACACCGCGGTGCTGCGGACGGTCCGCCGTTTCGATCGAGCCCGCGCGCGCCCGGAGGATCTGGTCGTCGAGGCCACCGCGCTGCGCCGCGCGGCACGTGCGTGCCCCGATGACATTCGCCGCGCGCTCGACCTCGCGTACGCGCGCATCCGCGCCTTCCACGCGCGTCAGCGACCGCGCGAGGCGACGCGCCGCGACTCGGCGGGAGAGCTCCGGCTCGTGCCCGCACCGCTCGAGCGCGTCGGAGCGCTCGTGCCGCGCGGGAGGACGTCGTACCCGTCGACCGCGCTGATGACCGGCGTGCCGTCTCAGATCGCGGGCGTGCGCGAGCTCGTGGTCGCGTCGCCCATGCCGCCCGACGGTTCGCTCGATCCCGCGTTCGCTTATGCGCTCCAGCTCGTCGGGGCCACAGTCCTCTACCGCGCGGGTGGGGCGGCCGCGGTCGCGGCGCTCGCTTACGGGACTCGCTCGGTGGCACGGGTGGACAAGATCGTCGGCCCGGGCAATTCCTACACCGCTGCCGCGAAATGGCTCGTGTCGGCGGACGTCGGCATCGATGCGCTCCAGGGTCCGAGCGAGCTCGTCGCCATCGCGTCCGGCGATGCCGACGCCGTCGCGCTCGCGCTCGATCTGCTCGCGCAGGCCGAGCACGGCGCCGGCGCTTTCGCGGCGCTTATCAGCGACGACGCCGGCTGGTTGCGTGTGGTCGCCGACGCGATTGGCGCGACTCACGTGACGCGCATCCGCGGGTACCGCACGCGCGACCTCGACGCCGCGGTCCACGCCGTGAACGACGCAGCGCCCGAGCACGTCTTGCTCGCGGGCCGCCGCGCCGCAGCGCAGGCCGACCGTGTCGATCGCGCGGGCGCCGTGTTCGTGGGAACGCGGTCGGCAGTCGCCTTCGGCGACTACGTCGCCGGAACGAATCACGCACTCCCGACCGGAGGGACGGCGCGCTGGGCCTCCGCGCTGCGGGTCGACGACTTCGTTCGGTGGACCAGTCGGGTGTCCCTGCGCGGCGAACTACGTCACCTCGCACGCGCCGGGGCGGCGATCGCCGGCCACGAGGGCATGCGGTTCCACAAGGCATCCATCGAGGCGCGCGCATGATCGGCGACCTGCCACGTCCGCGCGAGTGGCTCGCCCGAGCGACGCCGTATCGCACCGAGTCGCAACAGGCTGAGGTTCGTCTGGGGTCGAACGAGTGGACGGAGCCGACTCCGCTCGCGCGCTACCTGAGCCCGAGCGATCTCGAGAACACGCTCGTGAACCGGTACCCCGACATCGGCGCTGCGGAGCTGCGGACGCTTCTAGCGCGACGATGGGAAGTGACACCCGAGCAGATCATCCTCGGGAACGGCAGCAACGAGGTGCTTCTCTACACCTTCCTCATCTTTGGTGGATCCGATCGAACGCTCCTCGTCTTCACGCCGACCTACACGATGTACGCGCGGCTCGGACGGCTTACCGGGATGCGGGTCCATGAAGACGGCGTAGGGATCCCCTACAAGCTCGATGCGGAGCGCGTGCGTGACGCGGTCGCACGAGTACACCCCGACGTGGTCTGTTTCTCCTCGCCGAACAATCCGACCGGCGACCTTCTCGATGACGCCGCGATCCTGGCCGCCGCCGACGATCCGCGCACGCTCGTCCTCGTTGACGAGGCCTACGCGGAGTTCTCCGGCCACTCGTTCCTTCCACGGATAGTCGAGCGCGCCAACGTGGTCGTCGCACGCACCTTTTCCAAGGCCCAGGCAGCCGCGGGCCTGCGTCTCGGTGCGCTGGTCGCGGACGGGCGGATCGCCGCGATGTACGAGGCCGCGCGGCTCCCGTACAACGTCGGAGGGCTGACGCAGCTCGTGGCGAAGCGCATCCTGACCGACGAGTCGGGGCTCGCCGATCGCGTCGGCCGCATCACCGAAGAGCGCGCGCGCGTCGAGCGCGCACTTCGGCAGATCCCCGGGCTCGAGGCCTATCCCTCGGCGGCGAACTTCGTCCTGTTCCGTCATCCGACGATGCCCGCGGCGGCACTCCACGCCGCCCTCCTCGAGCACGGCGTTCTGGTGCGGGACGTGTCGTCGTGGCCGGACGCCGGCGAGTCGCTGCGCGCGACGATCGGCAGCCCGGCCGAGAACGACAGGCTCCTCGAAGCGTTGCGCGCCGCCCTTGCGGAGCGCGCCCGATGAGCGCCGAGCGCGCCTCGCGTCGAACGCGGCGCACGAAGGAGACCGACATCCAGGTCCGCTTGACGCTCGACGGCGTCGGGAAGGCCAGCGTCCAAACCGGACTTCCCTTCCTCGACCACATGCTCGAGCTCGTCGCGGTCCACGGGCTCTTCGACTTGACGCTCCGAGCCAAAGGCGACATCGAGGTCGACCAGCACCACACCGTCGAGGACATCGGCCTCGTGCTGGGCGGCGCGATCGACGAGGCCCTGGGCGACCGCAGGGGTCTGCGCCGCTACGCGTCGCTCGAGCTGCCGATGGATGAATGCCTGGTGGGCGTCGCACTCGATCTCGGTGGACGGCCGTATTTCGCGCACGACCTCAAGCCGAAGACGCGAATCGTGGGCTCATTCGATTCGACGCTCGTTCCCGATTTCTTCGTCGCGCTGACACAGGGCGCGCGTTGCACCCTCCACGTGGTCCAGCTTCGCGGCGGCAACACGCATCACCTGCTCGAAGCGACGTTCAAGGCTTTCGGTCGGGCGCTGGACAGCGCATCGCAGCGCGATCCACGCCGCCGCGGGGTCCCGAGCTCGAAAGGCCGCATCGGATGATCGCCATGGTCGATTACGGGGTCGGGAACCTCGCGAGTCTCTACGCGGCCCTGCGGCGCGCCGGCGCCGAGGACGTGCGCATCACGCGATCGCATGTGGACATCTTGGCGGCGAACGCCGTCGTGCTTCCGGGCGTGGGCCGCTTCGGTCATTGCGCGAGCGAGCTCCGCCGCCTGGGCCTCGACGTCATGCTGCGCGCCGCGCACGATCGTGGCATCCCGCTGCTGGGGCTGTGCGTGGGAATGCAGCTCTTCTTCGACGACAGCGAGGAAGACCCCGGGACGCCCGGGCTCGGTCTCTGCCGGGGGCGCGTGCGACGCCTGAGCGGCGACGTGCGTGTACCGCATACCGGATGGAACCAGGTGCGGATCGTGCGCCCGCATCCGTGGCTCGCGGGCGTTCGCGACGAGGCGTACTTCTACTTCGTGCATTCGTACTCCGTCGATCCCATCGACGAGCGGGCGATCGTCGCGACGGTGGAGCACGGTGGCGCGGTGACAGCCGCGGTCGGCAGCCCCGGGACGCTGGGTCTGCAGTTTCACCCCGAGAAGAGCGGCGCGATGGGCATATCCGTGCTTCGCTCCTTCGTGCGCGCGACGGCGGGATGAGCACGATGCTCTCGAAGCGGGTCATTCCATGTCTCGACGTGGAGCACGGGCGCGTCGTGAAGGGCACGCGTTTCGTTGACCTGCGCGACGCCGGAGACCCGGTCGCGCTCGCGTCGCGATACGACCGCGAAGGCGCCGACGAGCTCGTCTTTCTCGACATCGCCGCGTCGGTCGAGCGGCGACGCACGGTTGTCGATCTCGCCCGCCGCGTTGCCGAATCGCTCAGCATCCCGTTCTGCGTCGGCGGCGGCATCGGCTCCGTCGATCTCGCGGCCGCGATCCTGCGCGCCGGAGCGGACAAGATCGCCGTCAACACCGCCGCCGTGCGCCGTCCCGCGCTCATCGGCGAGATCGCGGGACGCGCCGGCTCTCAGGCGGCCGTCCTCGCGATCGACGCGAAAAAGCGCAGCGACGGCGGATATGAGGTCGTCGTCGAGGGAGGGCGCACATCGACCGGGCTCGACGCGATCGAATGGGCGCGGCGCGGCGTCGCGGCCGGCGCCGGCGAGATCCTCCTTACCTCGATAGACCGCGACGGAACGCGCGACGGGTTCGATCTCGAGCTGACCGCGCGGGTCGCCGATGCCGTCCGCGTCCCCGTGATCGCGTCGGGTGGCGCCGGAAGCGCAAGCGATTTCGTGGAGCTGTTCACGACGACCGGAAGCGACGCGGGGCTGGCCGCCTCGATCTTTCACTCCGGCGAGGTCGTCGTCTCCGACCTCAAACGCGCACTCGCAGGCCGTGGCGTCCGGGTGCGTCCGAGCGCAGAGGCGGCGTGATCGACTCCATGAGCTTCGATGAGCGCGGCCTGGTCCCGGCGATCGTGCAGGACGCCGGGACCGGAGCCGTGCTGATGCTCGCCTATATGGATCGCGAGGCTGTCGAAGCGACCCTCCGAACCCGGGAGGTCCATTTCCACAGCCGCTCTCGCGGGCGTCTTTGGAAGAAGGGCGATACGAGCGGGAACGTCCTCCACCTGGTCGACCTGCGGCTCGACTGCGATGGCGACGCGCTCCTCGTGGAGGTCCATCCCGCGGGGCCGGCCTGCCACACCGGCAGCGCGACCTGTTTCGGACCGACCAACGACCTGGCTCTCGCGCGTTTTCTGTCGGAGCTCGCCGCACTTCTTCGGGAGCGCCGCCGCGACCTGCCGGAGGGATCGTTCTCCGCGCAGCTTTTCAGGGGCGGCGCCTCCGCGATCGCGGCGAAGCTCGTCGAAGAAGCGAATGAGGCCGCGGTAGCGCTGCAGGGGGAGGGGCGCGAGCGGACCCTCAGCGAGCTGACCGACCTCCTCTACGTGATGCTCGTGCTCGCGACCCATCTCGACGTCCGGCCCGACGAGATTCGCGCGAGCCTCGAGGAGAAGCGGCGCCAGTCCCAAGCGCGGCGAGGGCGGACCTCACCTCTGTAAGCCCGGCGACGCGCGCGTCAGGCACAGGCGCCGGCGCGGGTACGTTCTCCCGCGTGCCGCGGTCGATCCAGATCGCGCGCATTCCCGCGGCCTGCGCGCCCGCGACGTCGCGAGCGAGGCTGTCGCCGATCATGACCGCATGCTGCGGTTTGAGGTCGAGCGCCGCGAGCGCCGTTTCGAAGATCTGCGCGTCGGGTTTTCCGACGCCGAGCTCGGCGGAAATGATCGTGACCTCGAACGACGGCGCGAACGCCGTGTGCGAGAGCTTCTCCCTTTGGACGTCGGGTGCGCCGTTGGTCACGAGCGCGAGTCGATGGTCCAGCGCGAGATCTCGCACCACCGTTTCCGCATCGGGATCGACCAGCTGAACCTTGCGGCGCGCGACGCGGTAGGCATTCGCGGCCGCGTCGACGAGGGCATCGTCGACGATCGAAGCGGAGGCGAGCGCTCGGCGCCAGACGCTGTGGCGGAAGTCCGGGACAAACGCCCGCAATGCGCGCAGTCCCGCGGTGTCGCCAACGAACTCACCCCAGAGCGCCTCTCCCCACCAGACACCCATCGCGTCCGCATAGGCGAACACGGGCGACGCGCCGAAAAGCGTCTCGGCGGCTTCGCGGGCCGCCGCGGCCAGGGCTTCCACCTCGGCGCCCATCCGGTCGGCGATCCCCAAGCACGTCTCTCGGAGCGCGCGCTCCGTCGACTCGTCTTCGAGCAGCAGCGTGTTATCGAGGTCGAAGAGAACGGCACGG
>Ga0209057_1003676_pt1 | contig 11221 bp, 11 predicted proteins | sample GraSoiAngelo_146_FD_185903 | JGI IMG/M metagenome (GOLD analysis project Ga0209057, IMG submission 185903) | Grasslands soil microbial communities from the Angelo Coastal Reserve, California, USA - 14_1009_05_30cm (SPAdes) (version 2) | ecosystem: Environmental > Terrestrial > Soil > Grasslands ... | reverse complement strand
CCAGGACCCGGATGCGATTCTCGTCGGTGAGATCCGCGACAAGGAAACGGCCGAGATCTCCGTGCAGTCCGCGCTGACCGGGCACTTGGTGCTCTCTTCACTGCACGCGACCGACGCAATTGGCGCCATCTACCGCTTCCTGGAGATGGGCATCGAATCCTTCATGGTGACCTCGGCGGTGATCGGCGTGCTGGCGCAGCGACTCGTTCGCCGCATCTGCCCCGAGTGCACGCTAGCCTACGAGCCCGCTCCCGAGGAGTTGGAGTTCTATCGAGCGATCGGCGGCCAGGGCACCGTCTTCAAGCGCGGCAACGGGTGCGCCTTCTGTGCCCATACCGGCTTCCATGGCCGCATCGGCGTCTTCGAGGTTCTCCGTATGACCGACGGAATCAAACGGCTCCTGCTGCGGAACGCGTCGCCAGGGGTGCTGCGGACGCTGGCCACGGCCCAGGGCATGACGGCCCTCCGCTCGTCCGGCCTGGCGAAGGTCGACGAGGGCGGCACCACCATCGGTGAGGTCATGCGCTCCGTCCACCTGAGTGAGGAGATGGATGCCTAGCTATGCCTACCTGGCCTACACGCAGGCCGGGCAACGACGCGAGGGGCGGATCGATGCCGAAGGCACGTCCGCCGCCGAGCAGGCACTGTGGTTGGAAGGACTCAAGATCGTTGAGCTCAACCCGACGCCGCCGCGCAAGACGATGGCGGACTACTTTCCGTCCCTCTATCAGATCTCCCGGGCGGACATCATCCTCTTCACGCGGCAGCTCGCGACGTTTGTCGGCGCCGGTGTGCCGATGAGCCGAGCGCTGGGAACCATCGCCGAGGAGACGGCGTCTCCCCTGTTCAAGCGGGTGATCCTGGCCGTGCTGGATGACCTCGAGCGCGGACAGAACCTCTCTGAGGCGCTAGTGAAGCATCCCAAGGTCTTCCCTACCCTGTACGTCGACCTGGTGCGGGTTGCCGAGCTCACCGGTAACCTCGAAGCCACGCTGACGGAACTGGCCGGGTATCTCCGGCGCGATCTAAATACCGTCCGCCGGGTTCAGGCCGCCCTGATTTACCCTGCCGTCATCCTGGTGGTGGCGACCGGAGTCGTTATCATCCTTGTCTTCTTCGCGCTGCCGGCCTTTACCCGGATCTTCGCGGAGTTCCGGGTGGAACTGCCGTTATCGACGCGGATCCTGATCGGGATCGTGGATTTCACGCGCCAGTGGGGGCTGGTGATCGGAGCCGTCGTCGTCGCCGCGGCGGGCGGTATCGTCCTCGCGCTGCGAACCTCACGAGGAGTCTACGTCAAAGACCAACTTTCCATCAGGGTGCCAATCCTGGGGCCGATCGTCCTGTCGGCCGTGCTGAATCGCTTCGCCCGGACGCTGGCAATGGTGTTGAAAGCTGGTGTGCCGCTGGGACAGACCTTCGAGGCCGTGATCGCCAGCACCGGTAACAAGGTCTTCCAGCGCGGACTGACCACCGTGAAGGAGCAGATGACGAGTGGTGAGGGGTTTGCCGGGCCCCTGATCCGGACGCATCTCTTTCCGCCGATGCTGACCCAGATGGTTCGCGTCGGCGAGGAGACGGGGACGCTGGATACCTACCTGGAGCAAGCCGCCGAGTTCTATGAAGAGGAACTGGAGTATCGAATCCGGGCGATGACGTCGCTGATCGAGCCGGTGATGACGGTGGCGGTCGGCGTCATCGTCGGTTTTATCGCCGTGTCATTGATCTCGGCCATGTACGGCCTGGTGGGCGCGTTGAAATGACCCCGAAGCGTGGCTTCAGCCTGATCGAAACCATGGTGGCGATCGCGCTAATGGCGATCATCGTGATCGCCATTCTCAGCGCCTTCTCCGCGATCACCCTCGCCGCTAACCGGCATCAGCAGGAGACGGCGCTCGATCGTCTGACCCGCTCGGACGCCGAGTACATCAAGAGCCAGGTCTACTCGCCGGGCCCGCCACCGGCAGGTAACACGACCGTATATCAAAACATCCCCGCCGTTAGCGGTTACACGTTCTCCTATCAGGTCCTCTACTACAGCTCTCTGACCAACCCACCAAACTTCAATGCCGGCAACCCAGACATGGGCCTGCAGAAGATCACCCTCACGGTTCGAGGGCCGAACGGATCGAGTGAAGTGCTGATCTTTATGAAGGAGCAGCCATGAGGGGCGGGCAGCAGCGGGGCTTCACGCTGGTCGAGGTGATGGTCAGCATCGCCATATTCACCATCGTGAGCCTGGCGATGGCGGGCACCTTCCTCGTCGGCTATCGCGCGATCAGCAACGAGGCACGGGTGATCGCGGCCGACGCCGCGGTCAGCGAAGCGAGCCTGTGGCTGACCCGGGACCTGAACAGTGCAAACACAACGAGCCGCCCGACCGGTACCGTCTCGGCAGGCAACCCCATTCCCTTCACGTACGGGTCGCCGCCGGTCAATGTCACCTATAGCATCGACGGTAGCAACAATCTGGTTCGCACGGCCGGCTCCGCCCAGGTCATCGCCCGGGGAATCAGAACGGTCGCCATCACCTGGGCGCCCGGTAGTTGCTACGCCACGCTGAGCATCCTGCCCTCCGCGACCGGAGCGGCGGCGGTCGTCCTTAATCTGAGTAACCGGCCGGGCGGGTGTGTCTGATGCCTAAACGCTTGGCTGGCCAACGCGGGCAGGCGCTTCTGGTGGTGCTGGCATTCGTAGCCGCCTTCCTACTGATGGTGTGGGCAGCGCTGACTCTGGCCAGCGCCGCCTTCCTTGGCCTGGGAAGCGTGCGCGCGGATACTCGTGCAACCTATGCGCTGGACGCCGGTCTTGCGTATGCGATGCAGGTCATCGACGACAAGAATGGAAACGGCTGCAATGCTCCCAAGACCAGCACGCTGACCCTCAACTATGCCACCGCGCCCATTACGGTCAATGTCGGAATCAACAAAGGCAATCCCTGCCATGGCAACGGCGCAACCTGGAACATCACGATAACGGCGAGCGGCACGAATCGAACGCTCACCGCACTCATTACCGAGGTGGGCACCTCGTCGGTCGTGACCTGGGAAAGCTTTCAATGACGCGCGTCTGCGCGATCGACCTGGGAGCTCGAGAGCTGAAGCTGATGGAGGCCGATGGTCGTCTCCTCACCCATCACGCCGAAGTCCTCCTTCCCGACGGCGCCCTCAATGACGGCATCCCCACCCCATTGCTGACCGCGACGGTACGCGGTGCTTTCGAGGCGGGCGGCTTCAGCGCGACCCGTGCCCGGGTCGCCATCGCGGAAACCGGAACCGCCTTCCGAGATTTCCGGTTGCCCGCGCTCCGAGATAGCGAGCTCAGCCGGGCGGTCATGTTCGAGGGCCGCCGGCAGGTACCGATGGCCGCTGCCGACGTCTATTTCGCCTGGAACGCCATCCGGGATGCCGACGGATACGCCGTATACCTGGTGGCCGCCAGGCGAGAGATGATCGATGCGCTGGTCGCGGCGGTGGCTGCGGCTGGCCTGCAGGTCGAGCGGATGGACCTGAAGCCGCTCGCCCTGGCGCGCGGAATGGGCGTGACCGATGGGCTGCTCCTGGAGTGGGGAGCGGCGGAGGCCACCCTGGTGCTCATGGCGGGGGGGCGGCCGCGGTTCTTTCGGACCTTCCTGCTGGACGCACCGGCCGACGATGTCGAGGCCCAGCTCGATGAGCTGGCACTCTCGCTCAACGCGTTGGTCAAGTTCATTCGTGGTTCTGCCTCCGACGTTCCGATCACGTCCGCCACGCCCCTCTTTCTCGGCGGGCGTTTCAGCTTCCTCCCTGACGGTCCACAGCGGGCGGAGCAGCGCCTCGATTTCAGGGTTACCCTTCCCGCGTCGAGGTTCACAGTCCCGCCCGGTTTTCCTTGGGAAGCTCACTTTGCCGGGGCTGGACTGATCGAGCAGAGCCGGTGGCGGAACCGCCTTACTCCGTCACAGGGAGGTGACACTCGTGTCGCGGCCTGAGCGTGCTAATGACGTCGCCGTCGACTTCTCGCCGCCGCGGCGGTCAGCTCGCACCCGGCCGCTCGTTGGGCTCTTGCTCGTCCTGCTGGCGCTCGGTGCGGTGACCGTCGCCGTGACACAACTGCTACTCCACTGAGCGAACTTTCATGAATCTCGCAAGAAAGCGGCCCTAATCTCGACAGAGCTAAGGAGGTCAAACGACTACCATGCTTCTCGAACTACTCAAGGATGCGCGCCGCCGCTCGCATCGCAGCCAGGAAGGCTTCACTCTCGTGGAACTGCTCGTGGTCATCGCGATCCTCGGCATCCTGGCGGCGATCGTTCTCTTCAACATCTCGGGTGTCAATGCCAACGCGGCCTGCAACGGGATGAAGACCGACGGCGCGACCATTCAGGGTGCCGCCGACCTGTACTGGAACACCTACGGCGTCTACCCGGTTGGCACGAGCCTGACAATCGTCGGCGGCGTGCCCACACTGCCAGGCGCCTCCGACATCGGGACTCCGGCCGCCGGCGCAACCGTCAACCAGCTTGAGCTGCTGCAGGCCAACCTGCTGCACAGCGCGACCCTGAACTGGAACAACGCGGCGCCGCCAGCCGGCACCGAACAGTTCACCTACAAAGCCTCGCCGCCCCAGGGAACCGTGCACGGCGCGATCACGACGAACGCCTGCATCTACAACTGATCGACGGTCTAACTCAGTGATTCGGCCGGCCTTCGGGCCGGCCGAACTGTTTTAGGCGATCTTGGCTTCGTCGTCCGGGGCGCCGCCAGCAATCCGCTGCGGCAAGGACGACGTGGCGAAGGCGGCCGTTAGCCGCGGGTCCCATTGCGCGCCGGTACCGGCGGCGAGGATCTCGAGGGCCTTGGCGACCGTATGTCGCGGTCGGTAGGGGCGGTCGGTGATCATGGCGTGGAAGGCGTCGGCAACGGCCACGATGCGGGCCATCATCGGGATCGCGGGGCCCTGCAGCTTATCGGGATAGCCGGTGCCGTCCCAGCGTTCGTGGTGGTGCCGGATGGCCGGCGCGAGCACCGAGGCGGGGCGGAAAGGGCCGGCGATTTCGGCGCCCAGGATGGTGTGCTGCTTGATCTGCGCAAACTCCTCGGGCGAAAGGCTGCCCTGCTTGTTCAAGAGCTCCTCGGAAAGACCAATCTGGCCGATGTCATGGAGTAGACCAGCGTGGTAGGCGACCTCCTGGTCTTCGGCGTCGAGCCCGATCAGGCGCGCCAACGCCTGGGCCGTCAGCGCGACACTGTCGTCGAACGGCGCCTTGGATTCCGTCGGGTTTTCCCGCTTCACCAGTTCGCGCAGGCTCTCCTGCGTGCTGCGCAGGTCGCGCCGGAGCTCCTTGAGCCGCAGGAGCGCCCGTACGCGCACCTGTAAATCGCGCATCGGGATCGGTTTCACGATCAGGTCGTCGCCGCCCGCTTCCACCATCTTCGAGCGCTCCGGCCGAGGGTCGAACCCGGTCATCATCAACACGGGGATCTCGGCGGTGGCCGGGTCGGCTTTCAGCCGCTTGCACGCCTCGTGCCCGTTCATGACCGGCATCTCGACGTCCATCAGAATCAGGTCCGGCTTGAGCCGCCGGGCCGCGCGGACGGCCTCCTCGCCGTTGGTAGCGGCTTCTGTCCAGAAGCCGAGAGTCGAGAGTTGGCCGCACAGGAGGTCGCGGTTCGGACCGCTGTCATCCGTGACCAGGATGGTCCGGCGTTCCGGCATCGGTCCGGAGGGGAGAGCACCCACGGCTGTAAGACGTAGGAAGCATGACCTTCCTTCGTTGCAGGGAGCAGTGAAGCGTCGCGTCACACAACCGGCCGTGCCACTCACGATGAGACTGCCCAAGCTCCTTTCGGTGGAGGAGGTCGCGGCTGGTATCCGGAGGCATCCGGAAGTCGTTCGGCGCCAGGCCCGCGACGGCCGGCTCCCGGCGGAGAAGATTGGCCGGGTGTGGTTCTTTCGCCCCGAACGGTTGGCCGAGGCGGGGTATCCCCAGTTTCTGCCGACGATGGCGTCGAGCGAGGTTGCGGAAACACGCGCCGCGGACCCACCTACGGAAAGCCTGGTGCGAGCCCTGGGAGAGGCGGGACTCGAAGCACTCCGCCGCCCCCAGCAGGATGCGATCTTCGAGGTCGTCGGCCGCCGGCTCGCCGAAGCCGGGTTCTCGATGTTCGTCTTTCTACTCGCAAACGGTGCGGGATTGCGCTGTGCATTTCGCCAGCTGGCGGAGCCTGACAGCGATGTTGAAAAGGTGGCGGGACAGCCCGCCGTCGGCACCATCATCCCTTTCGACCGGGCTCCCATCCTCCGCGGGGTCTGCACCACGCTCCGGGCGCACTACATCGGTGACGCTGACGAGTTGGTGGGCCGAATGGCGGTGGCCATTCCCGCGGTCGCGGCGAACGCCCGCCGCGTGAGCGAGATACTCCACATGGGGACGATGATTGCCGCCCCGCTGGTGGTCGGCGACAAGGCAGCCGGCGCCATCGTCGTCGTCGGCCCTCGACTGCGCCAGGCGGATCTGCCGGCGGTCATGGCGTTTGCCAACCAGACGGCGGCTGCGCTGGAGGCCGCCCGGCTGCTCGTCGAGTCGCGCCAGACGGAGGAAGCCGCGGTGCTGGCCCTCGCCGGGACCATCGAGCTCCGCGACGCGCTCCATAGCCGAGCGAGCGAACACGCCGAGCTCGCCGAACGATTCGCCGAACACCTGGGATTCGACCAGGTGCGCCGGCGCCGGGTTCGCTACGCGGCGCTTCTACAGGACCTCGGCAAGCTGAGCTTGCCCGACAGCATCTTGAAGAAGCGCGGCCGGTTGGACCCGGAAGAGCGAGCGCTGATGATGACGCACCCGGGCGTCGCGGCGGACCTGCTCGCCCGATTCGCGCCACTCGCCGATCTGGCGCCGCTGGTTCGGGCGCACCACGAGTGGTTCAACGGTGAGGGATACCCGGATGGGCTCCAGGGCGAGGCAATTGCGGCTGAGACGCGGATCATCTCGATCGTCAATGCGTTCTTCAATGTCACCTTCGAACTCCCGTTCAAGACGGAGACCACCGTGGACGAAGGCTTGCAGGAGCTCAACCGGTTCGCGGGCATCACCCTCGACCCGGCATTTACCGAGGCGTTTACGGCCATGTGTCGCGAGGCGGCATCGACGAAAGCTCAATGGTATCAGCGGATGCTCGAGGCCCTGCCAAGCTCCACAGCCAGCGTGCCGGCCGGCGCCAGGGACATCCTCAGCGTTGCCGATTCGCGCGAGCTCCGCATCATCTATCGGATCGCCCAAGAGACCAACGCCGTGCTCGACCTTGCTACCTTGCTCAGCCGCATCGTGAAGATCATCCGCGACGTGATGGGCTACTACATGGTGTCGATCCTTTTGCCGGGGGACAAGGAAGATGAGCTGCGCGTGGGGGCGCACAGCGGCTATTCGATCGATATCACCGGGCTGACGATTCCCACCGGGCAGGGCATCACGGGGTGGGTCTTTACCCATGGCGTGCCCCAGGTCATCCCCGACGTGAAAGCCGAGCCCCGGTACATCGGACTCGACGAGCAGGTTCACTCGGAGCTCGCCTTTCCGCTGATCAGCCGCGGTCGCGTGGTCGGTGTGCTCAACGCGGAGAGCCAGCACGCCGACGCCTTTTCCGAGGCGGACGTCGCCCTGATGTCGGCGGTTGGATCGCAGCTTGCCTCGTACCTCGAGGTGGCGCAGTTGCACGATACCCTGAAGCGCGAGGCCAGTCACGATCCGCTGACGAGGCTTAACAACCGACGCCTCTTCCTGGAGCGGATTCAGCAGGAGGTGATTCGCGCGGGCGGAGCCGGTGAGAGCTTCTCCATCGTCTTCCTGGACGTGGATGAGCTCAAGCGGATCAATGACACATATGGCCATCTCGCGGGCGACGCACTCCTTCGCGAGGTATCCAATGCGTTGATGGACGCGGTGCGCGGCGAGGATGTCGTGGCCCGCTACGGCGGCGATGAGTTCGTGGTCCTCCTGCCCGCCACGCCGGCCTCCGCAGCCGCCAGCGTCGCACAGCGCATCTCGGATGGCATCACCCGGCACCGCTTCATGGCCGGTCGGGAACTGCTCCAGATCCCCGGGGTAAGCCTCGGGATCGCCACATTTCCCCAGGACGGCGCCACTGCCGAGGAGCTGCTGGCGTCGGCCGACGCCACGCTCTACCGGGAGAAGCGAAAGGCCGGTTAGGCCTACCCAAAGACCTGCTGCAGGTCGTAGAGCTCGCGCGGCACCCTTCGCGTTTCAGCGATGACGTCGCGGAGCGGGACCACGGCGATCTGCCCATCCTGTCGAATCGGGATCACGCCGGCCTTCCGGTCGGCCAACAGGTCCGTGGCGGCCACGCCGAGACGCGTGGCCCAGATCCGATCAACGGGCGACGGCGACCCGCCACGCTGAAGGTGCCCGAGCACGGTCACTCTCGTCTCGAAGCCGGTCGCCTCCGCGATCCTGTTGCTGAGCGCATCGCCCACCCCCTGTTTGGCAAGCTGAAGATGACCGAACGCGTCGCGCTTCTCCGCGCCGGCCGCTACCGCCATCGCCGGCTCAAGCGCCCGCATCTGGACTCCTTCGGCCACGACGATGATGCTGAAGTCTTTGCCCTCGGTACGCCGCCGGTGCAAGTGATCCACCACAGACTCGAGCCTCGCCTCGAACTCCGGAATGATGATCATGTCGGCGCCGCCCGCCAGGCCACCGACCATCGCCACCCAACCGGTGTCCCGACCCATTACCTCGACCACCATGACGCGGTGATGGGCTGACGCCGTGGTGTGCAGCCGATCGAGAGCCTCGACCACGACTCCAACCGCGGTATCGAAGCCGATGCAGAACTGGGTCACAGAGAGATCGTTGTCGATCGTCTTCGGCACGCCCACGACCGGATAGCCGCCGTCGCTCATCGCCGCGGCGACCGACAGGGTGTCGTCCCCGCCAATGGCCACCAGACCATCGACCTGCTTGGCCCGCAGCAAGGTGATCGCCTGCTCCACGCCACCGGGATCCTTCAGAGGATTGGTGCGGGAAGTCCCGAGGATGGTTCCCCCCAGAGGGAGGATGCCGCGAACCGACGCCGGCGTCAGTTCCTCGAGATCACCGGCGCCCAGCACGCCGGCCCATCCGTTCTTGATTCCGGTCACCTGGAACCCCCGTTGAAAAGCGCGCCGGGCGACGCCACGAATGGCGGCATTGAGGCCGGGCGCGTCTCCACCGCCAGTGAGAATGCCGATGCGCACGACGCCTAGTTTAAGGCGCGCTCAGCGCGAATCCCGACGAGCGGACGTGAGATTCAGGATGAGCATGAGCGCCCCCAATCCGATGATGACCGCGCCGACGACCACACCTGCGGTTTGGTCGAACTGGTAGCCGCCGATTCCGATCACCCCTTCGAAGAAGAGGGCGCCGAAAAAGAAGATGACCAGGCCGGCCCCCAGCAAACGCGTACCAACCCTGACATTGCCCGGCCGTCCGGCGGCCCAGCCATAGATCATCATGCCGGCCCCGATAGAGGCGGGGATCAGCGCCCACGCATAGGCCCAGCTCTCGAAATGGTCCGTGACGTTTTGATAGAGCAGGATCAGCCCTGTCACGGTGATGATGCTGCCGGCGATGGCCAGGCCCTCGCCGGCCGGGCCGCGAGCGGTCAATGCGATGAACAGCAGCAGCACCCCCGGCGCGATGATGAAGAACGGCCAGCCGAAGTGGCCAATGTCGATCCGGACGAACTGGCCGATTAGCAGGATGGCCCCGATCAGGATCAGCAACCCACCGATGACAGTGGACTGTCGCCGGGGGCGTGCCGGTGTCTGACTAGTGGCGGGCCCCTGCGCGACGGGAGCGCTTGGGGGACGTTCCGCGGCCATGCCGCAACTTTACGCCGGCCCGGGGCACCGTCATCGGGCGCGGCCGCTTCCCCCGGACCGTCGACGACGGACAGAAGTCGTTCATGACACATTCCGGGCAACGTGGTGCCCGAGCGACGCAAACCCGGCGGCCGTGCAGAATCAGCCGCAAGCTGAAGCCCGTCCAGTCGGAATCCGGGATGAGCTTCGTCACGGTCGCTTCGATCTTGACGGGGTCCGTGCTCCTGGTCAGGCCAAGCCGCCGTGTGAGTCGGATGACGTGGGTGTCGACGGCAAATCCCGGGATGTCGAAGGCCACGCCGAGCACGACATTGGCGGTCTTCCGGCCGACGCCGGGCAAGGTAACCAGGTCCTCCATCCGGGGCGGCACCTCGCCTCCGAACCGCTCGACAAGGGCGGTACTGCAAGCGACGATCGTTTTCGCCTTGACGTGGAAAAAGCCGGTCGGCTTGATGAGCGCCTCCACAGCCTGGGGATCGGCATGGGCCAGCGCCGCGGCGTCCGGATACCTCGCGAACAACGCCGGCGTTACGGAATTGACTGATCGATCGGTTGTCTGCGCCGACAGGATGGTTGCGATCAGCATCTGGAACGCGTTGCGGTGTTCGAGCTCGGAGGCCGCCGGGTAGATGGCCGCCAGCCGCTCGACGCCGAGGCGGGCGCGATCCTTGGCTCGTAGCCCTGCCATAGGTCTCAAGCGTAACGTCGGGGCGTCGCCCCACGCGAGCGGCGCTTCAGTGCCATGCGAGCGTTTGAGACGTTTATGTAACGAAGGACGGCGCAAAGTTGGAGTGATCGAGCCGTTACTGCGATGTGGGCTCGCCTTCGACCGATGGCAGCCGCGCCTCGATCCATAGCCTGCGCTGGTATATCAGTGTCGGCTTCCTCATGGTCGGGGTCGGCCCCCTGATCTTCTTTGGGGCCCAGCGCATCTCCGCGCTCTTCACGACCCAGAACGAGAGCATCCAGCAGAAACACGAGCCCATGGCGGAAAGCCTCTCCCAGGCGATCTACGGCTATCTGCTGGATCAGACATCGGCACTGCAGAGCACCGCGTCACAACTCGAGTCGGATAACGACTCGAGCCTCGCACGCCTGAACGATCCCGGCTTCAACGCGGTGCACCTGAACCAGGCACTGGCGGCGGCGCACTCCGCGCAGCCGGCACTCCTGCAGCTCTACGTCGGGAACCTGGCCGGGCATGCGGTCGCCGCGGCGCCCCCGGCCGGCGTCGGCGTCGACTACAGCGTCTGGAACTACGTCAAGGATGTGCTCAACCCGCGGCGAATCGGGCCCAAATATTCGGACGTGGTGCGTTCGCGCGGCGATGCCAGCGTCGCCGCCGTGGTGATCGCCGTCC
>Ga0209057_1003673_pt1 | contig 11225 bp, 6 predicted proteins | sample GraSoiAngelo_146_FD_185903 | JGI IMG/M metagenome (GOLD analysis project Ga0209057, IMG submission 185903) | Grasslands soil microbial communities from the Angelo Coastal Reserve, California, USA - 14_1009_05_30cm (SPAdes) (version 2) | ecosystem: Environmental > Terrestrial > Soil > Grasslands ... | reverse complement strand
GTGGAGAATCTTACCAATGTGGTCCGAACGAGCGATATCATTCTTTCCGTCTCCCCGCCGCACGCAGCCTTGGAACTGGCTCAGAGGGTAGCGAACCACGGCTTCACAGGCATTTATGTGGATGCCAATGCGATCTCTCGAGCCACGGCCGAGCAAATCGGCGAGATCGTAAGCAAAGCGGGAGCCAGTTTCGTCGATGGAGGCATTATTGGATCGCCGGTAAAGCGAGCCGGAACCACTCGTCTTTATCTCTCGGGTGTTCGTGCCCCGGAAGTGGCGGAGTTATTCTCCGCGAGCATGCTCGATGCCCGGGCCATCGGCGAAGATCCTGGTGCCGCCTCCGCTCTCAAGATTGTATATGCGGCGTGGACAAAATGCACAGACGCCTTGGTCCTAGCGATTCGTGCGCTCGCGACCCGGGAAGGGGTCGACAAAGCCCTGCTCGATGAATGGACTCTGTCCCAACCTGACCTCGAGCGCAAGAGCATCCGGGCCGCCGCCATGGCAGCGCCCAAGGCATGGCGATACGTAGGAGAGATGAGAGAGATCGCCGCCGCCTTCGAAAGCTCCGGACTACCGGCTGGCTTTCACAATGCTGCTGCTGATTTCTATGAGCGACTTGTCCCCTTCAAGGATCGCACCGATCCGGCTCCTACAGTCGCCGCCGTTATCGATACGCTCCGTGGATCACCGGAGAAACACCGTTAACGACTCGTTTAACGCCCAGAGTAGCTGGGCGACTAATGTAGCTCGTGAAGGATGACGCGATCCTTTACGGTGATCCCCACCAGAGAGGTTTCATCTCGTTTGTCCAGATACGCGGGCTCCGCGCAGAGTCTGTGAAAGGCTGTAGGGATCCGGCATCTGGTTTTGATCGTCCTTCGCAATCCAGCCGATCGATCTCGTCCGCCGAAGAACGCAAATTTATATCCACTTTTGTTGTCTGGAACTGTAAATGAGAAGAAAAGCTCCGAGCTATAACGAAGCGCACTGACCAAATCAGGGTAGATCCGTGCTACCCATAAGATAGCGATCGCACTCCCTTGCCGCGCCGCGACCTTCGTTGATCGCCCAGACCACCAGGCTTTGACCGCGTCGGCAGTCACCCGCAGCAAAGATTCCCGGAACATTAGTCGAAAACTGTCCGTACTCGGCTTTGGCATTGGAACGGGGATCGCGCTCAACGCCGAGTTGCGCGAGCACTGTGTCCTCGGGACCGAGAAAGCCCATCGCGAGCAAAACTAGATCGGCCGGCAGCACTCGATCCGTGCGAGGAACTCGCTTCGGTATGAAACCGCCCTTCTCATCTCTCGTCCATTCCACGTCGTAGATGTGGAGCTCTTTCACGTGGCCATTTTCATCACCGACAAACTTATCGCCGGTAGTGAGATAAATGCGCGGATCGGCGCCGAAGCGAGCCTTCGCCTCCTTCTGACCATAATCGAGATTATAGACCTTGGGCCATTCCGGCCAAGGATTATCGGGCTGGCGCGTGTCGGGCGGCCTGGGCAAGATTTCCAGCTGCGTGAGAGTCTTGCAGCCGTGACGCATCGCCGTACCGACGCAGTCGGTTCCGGTATCGCCGCCGCCGATGACAATCACGTGCTTATCTTTAGCCGAAATGTAGTGTCCGTCGCGGTGTTCCGAATCGAGAAGACTCTTGGTGTTGGCGTGGAGAAACTCCATAGCGAAATGAATTCCTTTGAGTTCGCGGCCGGGAATCGGCAAGTCACGTGGCTTAGTCGCGCCTGAACAAAGCACGACGGCGTCGAATTCTTGTTTGAGTTTCGCCGCTGAAATATCGACTCCGACGGCGGTGTTGGTGACAAACTTAACGCCCTCTTCGGCCATAACATCGAGGCGCCGCTGCACGATGCTCTTGTCGAGCTTCATATTGGGAATGCCGTACATGAGCAGGCCACCGCTGCGATCGGCCCGTTCATAAACCGTCACCCAATGACCCGCGCGGTTCAGCTGTGCCGCGCAGGCGAGGCCGGCCGGCCCCGACCCAACAACGGCGACTTTCTTGCCGGTCCGCTTCTCGGGCGGCTCCGGAGTCACCCATCCTTGGGCAAAGCCGTTGTCGATGATCGCGCATTCGATGGTCTTGATCGTCACCGGCAGCTCATTCAGGCCGAGCACGCAGGAGCCTTCGCATGGAGCCGGACAAACGCGACCGGTGAATTCAGGAAAATTGTTGGTTTTGTGAAGTCGATGCAGCGCCTCTTTCCACAGCCCACGGTAAACCAGATCATTCCATTCCGGGATCAGATTGTTGATCGGACAGCCCGAAGCCATGCCGCTGATCAATTGACCGGTGTGGCAGAAAGGAATGCCGCAATCCATGCAACGCGCGCCCTGCTGCTGCAGCTTCGCTTTGGCGAAGTGCTCGTGGAACTCCTGCCAATCTTTCACCCGCTCAAGCGGGGAGCGGTCTGCGGGGAGTTCCCGCTCGTATTCCATGAATCCGGTTGGTTTACCCATCTCTCAAGCTTTTCCTAACGATGCGAATAATTCCCGCCCTCAGCGTTCGGGCCGGAAACCGCCCCGGCTTCTGATCGCGTCCTCTGTTCCTCTCTGAACAGGAAGCCAACGCCTAAGAACGTGGCTGGTGAGCAAATAGCCGAACCGCGGATGATGGCGGAATAATTAACAGGTCTCACCACGCTCGATGGACAATCCTTTCAATTGCCATCATGAGCGCAGCGAGGAATCTCGCTGTTTTCAGTTCCCGCTGACGCGAGCCGCGTCGTTCTTATTAGCTTCGAAGGCAGCCATGAGCGCCTCGTCCCCCACAAGTCCTTGACTCTCCGCCTCCTGCAGAGCCTCGAGGACCCGCCGGTAATCTTTCGGCATTACTTTGACGAACTTCGGCGCGTTCTCTTGCCAGAGCGCGAGGATCTGCCAAGCCCTGGCACTACGGGTATAGACCGCATGGCGTTTCAGCAGTTCCTCCACTTCTCGCACATCTCTTTCGTCGAGCCGCTCCAAGCTGACGGTTTCCAGATTGCAGTGACTCTTGAAGGTGCCATCTTCATCCAGGACGTAGGCGATACCACCGGACATGCCCGCGGCAAAATTGCGCCCCGTCTTGCCGATGACGATCACGCGTCCGCCGGTCATGTACTCGCAACCGTGGTCGCCCACGCCTTCGATAACTGCCCGAACCCCGCTATTGCGCACGCAAAAACGCTCGCCGGACATACCGCGGATATACGCCTCGCCGCTGGTGGCGCCGTAAAACCCTACGTTCCCAACGATGATATTTTCCTCGGGAGCGAAGGTTGAACCTTCGGGCGGATACAAGATTATCTTGCCGCCTGAGAGCCCTTTACCAAAATAATCATTGGCGTCTCCCTCAAGTTCGAGAGTCATGCCCTGCGGCACGAACGCGCCGAAGCTCTGCCCGGCGGAGCCTCGGAAATGGAAGTGAATCGTGTCTTCAGGAAGTCCTTGCGGTCCAAACCTCCGGGTCACCTCGCTGCCGAGGATGGTGCCGACGACGCGATTGGTATTGCGTATATCCAAAGTAGCTTTGACCTTTTCCCGCCGCTCCAAAGCCGGCGCGGCCAAATCGAGCAGAACTTGATTATCGAGCGCGTTTTCAAGCCCGTGGTTCTGCGGAATCTGACAGTAGCGTCCGACGTCCGCGCCAACCTGCGGCCGATAGAGAATCGCCGCGTAGTCCAAACCTTTGGCCTTCCAATGCTCAACGGCACGGTGCACTTCCAGCTTATCCGAGCGTCCAATCATCTCGTTGACGGTCCGGAAGCCAAGCTTCGCCATATACTCGCGCATTTCCTGCGCGATGAAACGCATGAAATTCACCACGTGGGCGGGATCGCCGTTAAATTTTTTGCGTAGCTCAGGATGTTGCGTTGCGACTCCCACCGGACAGGTGTCGAGATGACACACTCGCATCATGATGCAGCCCAGGGTCACCAAAGCGGTGGTGGCGAAACCAAATTCCTCGGCGCCAAGCATCGCGGCAATGACGACATCGCGGCCGGTTTTCAATTGCCCGTCCGTCTCGACGGCGATGCGGCTGCGCAAATTATTGAGCACTAACGTTTGGTGCGTTTCCGCCAGGCCCAATTCCCAAGGGAGACCCGCATGTTTGATGCTGGTCTGCGGGGAAGCGCCGGTGCCGCCATCATGCCCGCTGATCAGGACGACATCGGCATGCCCTTTCGCCACACCCGCGGCGATAGTGCCGACGCCGATCTCGGAGACGAGCTTGACGCTGATGCGCGCGTGATGGTTGGCATTTTTGAGATCGTGAATCAGCTGCGCCAAATCTTCGATGGAATAGATGTCATGATGCGGGGGTGGCGAGATGAGCCCCACGCCGGGCGTCGAGTAGCGCACTTTTGCGATCCATGGATAGACCTTGCGGCCCGGCAGCTCGCCGCCCTCCCCAGGCTTGGCGCCTTGCGCCATTTTGATCTGCAGCTCCTGCGCTTGCGTCAGGTAATAACTCGTGACGCCAAATCGTCCGGATGCGACTTGCTTGATAGCGCTGTTGCGCGAGTCGCCGTTGGCATCAAGAACGTAACGCGCCGGATCCTCGCCGCCCTCGCCCGTGTTGCTCTTGCCGCCGATCCGGTTCATGGCGATGGCGAGTGCCTCGTGTGCTTCCTTGCTGATAGAGCCGTAGGACATAGCGCCGGTCTTAAACCGCTTGACAATGGCATCCACGGGTTCCACTTCGTCGATAGGAATCGGCCGTTGGGTATACTTGAGCTCCATCAATCCGCGCAGGGTCGCCAGTTGCTCCGACTGAACGTCGATCAGTTGGGTGTATTCCTTGAACGTCTTGTAGTCGTTGTTACGGCAGGCCTTCTGCAAAAGGTGAATCGTTCGCGGATTAAATAAATGTAGCTCGCCGTCTTTCCGATACTGGTACTGGCCATAAACTTCCAGGGTGTGCCCATTGAGCGCGTACGCTGGAAAGGCTTTGGCATGTTGCTCTCCCGCTTCGCGGGCGATCTCCTCCAAGCCAATCCCGCCGACGCGAGAAGGCGTCCATGTGAAATATTTGTCCACCAGCTCTTGACCCAAGCCGACCGCTTCAAAGATCTGCGCGCCGCAATAGGATTTGATGGTGGAAATCCCCATCTTGGCCATGACCTTGACCACGCCCTTGACTGCCGCTTTGACGTAACCTTTAACCGCGTCATCATAAGCTATGTCTTTGAGCAGGCCCTCGCTGATCATGTCATTGAGGCACTCGAAGGCAAGATAGGGATTGATCGCCTGCACACCGTAGCCGATCAGCAGGCAAAAGTGGTGTACCTCGCGCGGCTCACCGGATTCGAGCACCAACCCCACCCGCGTGCGCGTGCCGCGGCGGATAAGATGATGGTGCAGCCCGGACGAGGCCAGCAGGGCCGGAATCGGCGCATAGGCGCGATCGAAGCCCTTGTCTGAGAGAATTAGAATGGTTGTCCCACGGTTTATGGCCTGATCTGCCGCCTGAAACAATGCTTCCAGCGCCCGCTCGAGACCAGCTTTACCTTCCTTTGGCTCAAAAAGGATCGGTAAAGTCACCGGCTTGATTCCCGGCTGGTTGATCTGCCGAAGCTTTGCCATCTCCGAGTTCTTCAGAATCGGAATCGAGAGCCTCAGCTGATGGCAACTTTCGGGCTTCGGATCGACCAAGTTACCTTCGGAGCCCAATGTCAGCGTTGTCGAGGTGATCAACTCCTCGCGGATTGGATCGATCGGCGGATTGGTCACCTGGGCGAAGAGCTGCTTGAAATAATTGTAAAGCAGCTGCGGTTTGTCGGACAATACGGCCAGCGGGGTATCCGTGCCCATAGAACCCACTGGCTGAATGCCGTTCTGCGCCATGGGTCCGATGTTGACCCGAAGATCTTCGAAATTGTAGCCAAACGCCTGCAAGCGCTGCAACGTCGCTGGATGATTGAGTGCCGGCTGTTTTTCCGCAACGGCGGGGAGCTTGTCAAAGTGCACGAGGTTATCTTTCAGCCATTTACCGTAAGGCTTCGCCTCGGCCACCTGCTGCTTGATCTCTTCATCGCTAACGATGCGGCCTTCGCTGGTATCGACAAGAAACATTCGTCCGGGTTGGAGACGGCGCTTTTCCAAAACCTGCTCCGGGGGCACGTCGAGCACCCCGACTTCCGACGCCATGATAACGAGATCGTCCTTGGTCACGTAGTAGCGCGACGGCCTGAGGCCGTTGCGGTCCAGCACTGCACCGACCACTACCCCGTCGGTGAAGGCGATGGATGCCGGGCCGTCCCACGGCTCCATCAAGCTGCTATGGTATTCATAAAACGCCCGCTTCTTCTCATCCATGCTATCGTGATTTTCCCAGGGCTCCGGAATCATCATCATCACGGCGTGAGGCAAAGAACGGCCGCTTAAAGACAGAAATTCTAGGCAGTTGTCGAACTTTGCGGAGTCACTGCCGTCTTCCTGGATGATAGGAAAAACCTTCTTCAAGTCGTCCCCGAATAATTCTGATGCCAGCATGCCTTGCCGCGCGTGCATCCAGTTTTCGTTGCCGCGCAACGTGTTGATCTCTCCGTTATGGATGAGATAGCGATAGGGGTGCGCGCGGCCCCAGCTCGGAAAAGTATTCGTGCTGAACCGTGAATGCACCACCGCAATGGCGGATTCTACCGCTTGATCGGAAAGATCCGGATAAAACGTCATGAGCTGCCGGGGCGTCAACATGCCCTTGTAGATAATCGTCCGGCAGGACAAGCTGGAAATATAAAAGAAATCCCCTCCCGGCAGTCCGGCATAGCGGATCGCGTTTTCCGCGCGGCGGCGGATCACATAGAGCTTGCGCTCGAAAGCGAGGTCGTCTTTGACGGCTTCTCCGCGTCCGATAAAAACCTGGCGCACAAAAGGTTCGCAAGCCTTTGCCGTATCACCGAGATACAAGTTATCCGTGGGGACCTTACGCCAGCCGAGAAGCTTTTGCCCTTCCTGGGAAATGATTTGTTCAAGAATTTTTTCAAACTGACGACGTTGCTTGCGATCATCCGGCAGGAAGATCATGCCGACGCCATATTCAGCGGGATCAGTCAGGTGAAAACCCAATCCCGCACAAGCATCTTGAAAAAACGTATGAGGGATTTGTATCGCCAGTATTTTCTTCGCAACCGCAAGCGCCACGGTGATCGAGATTCTGCAGGACTGTCAATGCCTGCTCGACGATTTCGCGTGACTTCTCACCTTTGATATTGACGACGAACCCGACGCCACAACCATCGTGCTCGAATTGGGGATCATAGAGACCTTGCTTAGGTGGCAAACCGGCCTTAGTCATGCTTATTCCCTTCTTGATCTGAGTTTTTTAATAGACCCCAAACACTCCGCGAAATCCTCTGAAACATTCAGGCAATGGACAAAAATAGTTTGACTCATCCACAGAAATCATTTTCTCTTGGCGTTAGAATTTTCCGCCATTCCACTATTTAGCTCCAGGGTCTGGCTTTCCTTGGCCGTCGATAGAACTATCTTTGTGACGGTTCGCGTGACCCCTTCGACTGAGCGAATCTCGCCCAGAAGTTTTTCTAGCGAACCCGTGTTCGCCGATTTGACCTTGAGAATGAAACTTTCGTCGCCAGTAACGTGATGACACTCCAGCACGTCATGATGCTGCAGCATCTGCGCCGCGAACTTGTCAATATCTCCGTGATTACCGACTGAGACGCCGATAAACGCCGTGACGTCTTTGCCGACTTTCTTACTGTCCAGAAGGGCCTGATACCCTTTGATGACCCCGCCTGCCTCAAGCTTCTTGACCCTCTCCATTACGGCGGGTGCCGATAGTTCGACCTCCCCGGCGATATCGGCCAACCTGGATCGTCCGTTATTTTGAAGAATATAAAGTATTTTTAAATCAATTACGTCTAACAAGTTAATACTTTTAGGCTATACGATGGTTAAACCTAATGTTCTTATGTCATCCCGCGATTTCGATGTCAAGGGCCATTTTCGGAAAATTTGATATTTTTTGGCGAAATTGAACTGTTTCACCTAAGCGGGTTTGTTAAAGACTGGTGTCAAGCCGACGAAGATCCCAAAATGCAGCTTTTATGACAAAGAAAGGCTAGAAAACGCCCTTAGGGGCTCAAACATGGGAAGCACAGAACCATTAGCTGGTGATATAGCGCTCGAGTTGCTCGATAATAAACTTCTGCTCATCGATGATAGATTTTACGAGATCTCCAATGGAGATTACGCCGCGTACTTGGCCTGCTTCCATGACCGGTAGATGTCGAATTCGTTTCTCGGTCATCACGGCCATGCACTCTTCGATGTTCTGCCCGGGCTCGGCATACGCAACCCGAGACGTCATAATCTCCTCGACAGATGTCGTTCTCGAAGAACGTCCTTGGAGAATAACTTTCCGAGCATAGTCGCGCTCAGAGATGATTCCCACCAGCTTTTCCCCTTCCATGACCAACAGCGCCCCAATTCCCTTATCGGCCATGAGCTTCATCGCGTCGTAAACCGACGCACTAGGCGAGATCGACCAAACATCATTGCCTTTCCTTGTTAGGATGTCTCGAACTCTTTTCACGGAGACCTCCTTTTAGAGCTTACGTTGTTCTAGCGGGGATGTGGTAGTAGATCGAAAGCGTCGGTAGCGAATCTACTGCCAACGAGCCGGTTTGTAAAGCACGACAACGGACAGTAAATTGACGATGCCCTTGTATCGGTTGCTTTCTTCCGTGAAGACGTCGCGAAGATCAAATTTGGGGACGGATAGAACCTTGGTTGCGTGCGGCAATCGAGGGAATAAATACGTAGGAGGTTTGCGACGGAATGCTAATTCCGTTGAGTAGAATTCATATTCGGGTTTAAGGACTGATTTAAACGAGAAGAGTGTCGGCCGCTGTTTTCAGATCCGGGTACAATCCTTCTGCGATCCAGGGACATTGAACAACAATCGCGGGATGTTCGGCGAGGAGCTTTTCCAGCGAGATTCGCGCGCGCGGATCGGACACCTCCGCTTTCGCTGCTTCCACCAACATCCACGCCGCCCCCTTGAGATTGCCTTGACCCTCCAGACTGACGCCGAGGTTTCGGTACCCGCTCGCGCGTCTCGAATCGATGTCTATCGCCATACGACAATACTTTTCTCCCTCCGCATAACGCCCGAGCATGTTGAGGCAATAACCGATGTTATTGTGGAGGACATAGGTGATTTTCTTTTTACAGCGGAATCCAAGAGCCGCTCGGAAGTGATTCAAAGCAGCCTCGAGACGATCCTCATCAGTCGCTATTTGCCCTAAGGCAAGCTGACAGTGAGCCTTCTGCTCATCGTTATGGCTCTTCTCAATGAAACTATCGAGCAATGCGATAGCAGCTTCAGCCTTATTGACGCCGCGGTAGAACCCAACGACAAAAAGCAGCCAACGAAAGTAATCCTCCTCCGTGATGCTGTTTTTAAGCCGTTCAAGGAGCAGTTTTTCACTATGCTGCTCTGCTGAAGCGGGTTGCGGCAATGTGGTCTTTTTATCCATCGTGCTCATAAGGATTGAAACATTGAGCAAAGTCAGTACCAGGGCACAATTGGAAGCGAAATTGCCAACGTTGGAATAGAATTCCGAAAAGGTGCGAAAGCAAGCGGTAAGAGAATGGGAGAAATCTCTTCCGAAAAGGCTGAGTGGGGCGATGCGGCCCGATCGACTGTTGGCTCCTCTGGTTCGCCACTACGCCGACGTTATTGGTGGGAAGAAGTTGGTGGGCCCACCTGGATTCGAACCCGTACGGGGAAAAAATCATCATGAAAACGTATCGCGAGAGATTCTCTCGGCTTTTCCTCGACGGAGCGACCGGCGAGCAAAAATCGCTCACCCCTAAACGTCCCTCTTCACCTTCCAAACGACCCCAAAAAGTGCAACGGTTTCACTTTTCCTGCGCGGATTGCATGTGATGGAGAATTTCAATTCGATTCTGCAATAACCGCTCTGGCTAAGCGGACCAGTCACCGCGTCCGCTTCAGCCGCTTGTTATATCTGCCGGTGTCAAACCTATAGTGCTAGGTAAAGCCTCCTCCGTCTTGGCTTTCCCTTCAGGAATTGGATGAAAGGGTGACGGAAACCCTTGAACTTATCTGTCGGTCTCGCTCGATTCCGCTAACGGCGCAAGGGAGTCTATAACTGTAGCTCAAACCCGGTTCTGACCTCTCTGCCCGATTCTCAGTCGACTGGCAATGCCGCCCGACAGAGGTGTCATTCAACACTTCCGCGAGTTCCAACGATTACTCACGTCGGCAATGTCTTCTATGGCGCGTACTTTGCGCTCAAAAGTCGGGCATGAGCTCGTCCATCAGGGCGCCGCTTCCTCCCGGAATACCCGCGACACGTACGCACGTTGAGCAAGAGATCCTTAAAGCGATTGACGCAGCCAGCGAAGCTCAGAAGCGCAAAAGAGCTCTCTGGCGGCTCGCCCTTTTTTATCACGAACAGGCGAAGCGTAGTGATCTCGCGGGAGCAGTTCTTCAATTGATGATTCAGGAATTTGACGATCCTGAAAATACAGCTGTTGTTTATTACGCCCTTGGGCGGATCGCACAGGCAGACGAAAAATGGGCAGTAGCTTTGGAACAGTATGAAAAGGGGCTATTAGAGCTCCCGAAGCAACCCGATACACTTTACTTCCTTCGAAACAATGCAGGGTTCTGTCTTAATGCGCTCGGACGCTTTAGCGAGGGCGAAAGCTACTGCCGCTGGTCTCTTGAAATCAATTCCAGCCGGCCGAACGCGTTTAAGAATCTCGGAATAAGTTTATATGGTTAGGGTAACCTTAGAGGCGCTGCGTGGTGCTGGCTCGAAGCTCTCAACGTTGATCCCGATTACCTGCAGGCGCGAAAGCTTCTCAATGAATTGCTGATAAAACATCCCACGATCCAAGCACAATGCGCTTGGATTCAGCAACAACTGCAGTTCAAGAAGACCCTGAAGCTGAATTAATTAAAATAGCTGTCGTTCTTACTTTTGATGGCTATTTCCGGAAAGCAAAGAAACTCGGTCATAAAACGCGATCGCATTAAGATGTCCAAGATACAGCATTTGACAGGGTGTAAGTCCGAAAGCGGACAGTTGCTCAAGAACGAGATCGATCTTCCCATTCCCAACCTACTGGTAGTAGACGACGACCCGACGGTTCGTCAGCAGCTGGAACGTTTGTACACCCAAAGCGGCTATTCGGTGGTCGCGGTTTCTTCAGCGGAA
>Ga0209057_1003664_pt1 | contig 11235 bp, 9 predicted proteins | sample GraSoiAngelo_146_FD_185903 | JGI IMG/M metagenome (GOLD analysis project Ga0209057, IMG submission 185903) | Grasslands soil microbial communities from the Angelo Coastal Reserve, California, USA - 14_1009_05_30cm (SPAdes) (version 2) | ecosystem: Environmental > Terrestrial > Soil > Grasslands ... | reverse complement strand
GCCAACTTGATCAGTTCGCGGATCCGACTCTGGACTTCGATCGCCGAATGCAGATGAGAGGTCGTCGGTTCGTGCTGCGGCTGCGGTGCGCCATTGCGCCGCTTTAAGAAAAGCCCAATACGCTTCGATTTGAACCTGGCGAATTTTGGCTGTCTCTTCGCATTTCGCCGAAGGCCAGAAGGCTTCGTTACTGAACTACGGCGAGGCTGGCTTTTTTTAAGCCGTTGTAACGACGACTGTCGGCTAGCTCCCTTTCGTTTCGAATGCCTGGCCAAGATTGTACGGTTACGGATTGACTGAGACCTTCGATCTACCACCGGTGGATCGACAATCAACTGTCGGCCGCGCCGGCGGGCTGTGAAAGCTCGTGGAGCTGCGCTTGCAGGTCAAGGATTTGTTTCTGCAAATTCACAACGTCCCCGGCGCTGAGTTGGGGGAGTTTTATTCGGTTCTTCGCCACGTCAAGCTGGCGACGCAACACAGCCTGGCGAATGCCGAGCCACCATTTCTCCACCATGGTTCCGGCATTGGGCGGCACTTTCTCCAGCAACCATGAAGAAACCAACGCTTCGTCTGCCGAGGAGAGTGTGGCCATAAAGGCATTGAGTGAGGCGGCGTCACTGGGGCGCAAGCCGCTCTCGAGAATGCGGACAAGGATTTCCGCATCTGGCACTTGCCCGAGGACCTCCGGCCAATTTTGCTCGCGAAGAAAATCTCGCGCTTCTTCATCTCGCAGCGCCAAGAGGCAAAGCATCGCGATGTCATGCCGCGGTGCTGGAGCGATTGGTGCAGACGCTGCTTTGATTGTCTCGGCACGTTCGCGCTGTGGCTTCGGTAAGAGCGTTTCAAAATCTGACATCGAAACACCGAGTCTCGAACTGACTTTGCTTATCAGTTCACCACGCAAGAATGGATCTCGGGTATACGATATCGCGACTGCCATTTGCCTAGCCACCTGCATTTTCGCCGTCATAGATGTTAGGTCCGTCTGCTCAGCAGAACGAACGATCCAGTAATCGAAGAACTCCGGAGCTTCGGCAACACGTTTTTCAAACGCCTCTTTTCCCTCGCGCCGAATCAACGAGTCCGGATCCTCACCCACCGGCATTTCGGCAATACGGACAGTCAGCTGATACGCGAAGGCATTGAACCATGCGCGGTCCTTTTGCAGGAGCGCCTCAAGCGAACGCTCGGCCGCTTTTTGTCCGGCTGCGTCCGCATCAAAGCAAAGAACAACTTCATCGACGAAACGCTTCAGAACCCGCGCCTGGCTCTCGGTAAACGCCGTCCCCTGGGGAGCAACCACGTTCGCAATTCCCGCTTCGTACAGAGCGATTAGATCAAGCTGGCCTTCGCACACGACAGCGCAATTTGCCTCAATCAATGCGCGCTTGGTTTTGTGCAGACCAAAAAGTACGTTGCCCTTTCGAAAAAGCGGTGTCTCCGGCGAATTCAAATATTTCGCCGTTCCCTCCTCGTCTTTCAGAAGTCGGCCGCTAAACGCAATCACTTCGCCGATGTCGTTGCAGATTGGAAACATGATCCGTCCGCGAAAGCGATCATACGATGTTCGTTTGGCGTTTGATGTTTCGTCCGCTACACGCTCTGCGTCGTCTTTGGTCTTAACGAGGCCACTTGCAATGAGATCGCGCGTCTCGTAGCCATGTTCGCGGGCCCAACTACCAAACGCATCCCATTCATCGGGCGCATAACCAAGGTGCCATCGCTTCGCAATTTCTGCCGTGATCCCGCGCTGCTTCAGATATTTCCGCGCCGGTTCAGCGAATTCCTTCTTGATCAAATTCTCATGAAACCATGCGGCAGCCTCCCCATGCAGCTGTAGCAAAGTGCGACGAGTTTCACGTTGCCGATCTTCGGCACCGCTCGGACCCCGCTCTTCAATTACCGGGATGCCGACGCGCGCCGCCAGCTTGCGCACGGCGGAAGGAAAATCAATGTGCTCATAATCCATCACAAAGCGGAAAACGCTTCCGCCTACTCCGCATCCAAAGCAGTGGAAAGTTTGTCGCTGCGGGCTGACATGGAACGACGGCGTCTTCTCCTGATGAAATGGGCAAAGCGCCTTGAAATTTGCCCCTGCGCGTTTGAGCGGAAAATACGAACCGATCACTTCGACAATATCGTTCGCTGCGGCGATCTGCTCGATGGTTTGTGATGGAATTGCCACAGGCAGATGGCAAACTTATCCGCGCCGGACGAATTGAAAACATGAAGATGTTATTGTCGATCCTGGAGATCAATAGTGGGACGACGCGGAGGTCGTCCCTCCAAGTCGCGCTCCCCGTGGTCACAATTTTCGCCGCTTCATTTTTCATCGCGTCTGCAACCTCTCAAGCACGCACAAAGGTTACGTGGTCGTAGTCCCACTGCGCGGCGAAGTTTCTCCGTCTCTCCTGATGTTTCTGCGGCGCGCCGAGAAGGCAGCCGAAGGCAGTGGCGCCTCGGCAATGATCTTCGAGATGGACACGTACGGCGGGCGACTGGATGCGGCGGCCGACATCGTGAACGCGCTCAATCGCATCACCATCCCCACTTACACATTCATTAACTCAAACGCCGGCTCGGCGGGGGCGATCATCGCGCTCGCCACACAGCATATCTACATGGCGCCGGTGAGCGCGATCGGCGCCGCCGCCCCCATTCTGCCGACCGGCGAAGACCTTCCGCCGACCGCGCGCGAGAAAACGATCTCATATTGGTCCGCGCTCATTCGCAGCTCCGCGGCTCGCAACGCGCACAATCCCGATATTGGCGAAGCGTTCATGAACAAGGACAAGGAAGTAAAAATTGGAGACCGTCTGATCCACCCCAAGGGAACGCTTCTCACGCTCAACGCGCAGGAGGCAATAGAGCGCATCAACGGCAAACCGTTGTTGGCGGATGGCATCGCTGATTCGATTGTCGATCTAACGCAAAAAGCCGGGCTTAAAGGCGAGATCGTGTCGCTAAATCCGAGCGGCTTTGAGCACCTCGCTTTTTGGATCACTACCCTCGCACCATTACTTTTACTGGGCGGTATCATCGGCGCTTATCTCGAATTCAAAATTCCCGGGGCGAGTTTACCGGGAATTATTTCAGCGATCTGTTTTGCGCTATTTTTTCTCGGCCACTACTTGGCAGGCTTGGCTGGCTGGGAAGTCGTCGCTCTCTTTGCCGTTGGGATGGTGCTCGTTTTAATCGAAATCCTCTTTTTCGCGCACTCCACGATCGTCTTCGGCGTAGTCGGGGTCTTTCTTATGCTTGCCTCATTACTTTGGGCAATGATCGATCGGTACCCAGGCGAGACATTTTTCCCAAAAGGACGCATGCTCGCCGTTCCACTGCTCAATCTTTTTATCGCCATCGTGGCGGCAGTGCTTGTGATCGCCATACTCGCTCGTTTTTTGCCGCGGACGAGCCTTTATCGCCGATTCGCTCTGATGACCTCGAATCCGCGAGGTCCATCCTTGGCTGGCGCGCCACATAAATTTGCCACCGCGCTCTCGCTGACGCCGGGAACGCAGGGCACAGCGATCACCATCTTGCGACCGAGCGGAAAAGCCCGTTTCGCCGATCACGTCGTCGATGTTGTCACTGAGGGAGAATTTATTGCGCCACAAACGCCGATCACCGTGATGCAAACGGACGGAATGCGAGTTGTGGTCAAGCGCACAACGCAAGTCTGAATGGATTTAGCCGCCAGCCACGACTCGAACAAATTCGACCTTATCGCCTTCGGCCAGTAATCGTTCCGGCCATTCGTATCGATGCAAGGCAACGCCATTGTACTCGACCAAAACGGATTGTGGCGGCAGTTGGTAACGATCAATTAGTTCGGCGATTGTTTTCGCGTCGCGCGTTTCGATGCGTTCGCCATTGAGGAAGATTGTCATGCGGCAGAAGCGTAGCTTCGGCGGTCATAGGCCGCCGCTTCCGCAAAGATCGTCATGCGCCCCATACGAGTGGCCGCGAATGAAGACGAACGCGCTTTCCTCTGCGGCGACAAAATCGAATTGCGGTGGCAATTGATAACGATCGATTAGCTCCGCGATCGTTCTGGCCTCGCGGGAATCGACGGATTCGCCATTGAGTGAGATCGTCATGCACCGCAAAGGGCTTGGTCCCAATCTTTCCACACAGGTTCTAAGCCGCGCTGTCGAAGAACTGTGGCTATTTCGGTAGGAGAACGCTCATCGCTGATCTCGAATTGCCCTGTCGCAAGCTGGTCTTCTCCGTTCTGGAATTCGGGGGCGACAATGCGACCGCGGATGGTGCGGTGCAGATGTTGGCTGCCTTGACGAGTATAGCCGCCGGGTTCGGTATGGCTTCCAGCACTCATCATTGTCACGCCTAACGACACCAGTGAATCGCGGAATGATGCCCGTTCGCGGGTGCTTAGGACAATACCCACCTGCGGGAAAGTGATGCGCAATGCACAAACTAATTGCGCCAGTTCGCGGTCGCTTATTGGGAAAAGGGGCCGAAAACCGCCCGCCGCTGGCCGTAATCGAGGCAAACTCACGCTAATCTGAGCTTGCCAGCAGCGCTTGAGCAGATATTCCAGATGGGCCGCGAGAGCGACTACTTCTTCCCGCCAGGCTGATAACCCAAAGAGCACCCCGATTCCAACGCGGCGAAATCCAGCTCTGTAGCAGCGTTCAGCGCAATGGAGCCGAAAATTAAAATCGCGCTTCGGTCCAGCGGTATGCATTCCGGCGTACACCGCGCGGTTGTACGTTTCCTGATAAACTACCAGCCCCTCCGCACCAGCCTCCACAATCGGCAGGTAATCCTCCGTTTCCATCGGACCGACTTCGATCGAAATTGATGAGAAATCTGGCCGAAGAGCCTGGACGCATTTGGCCAGATAGTCCCGGCTCACGAATTTCGGATGTTCGCCAGCGACGAGAAGGACTTGACGAAAACCCTGGCCAGCAAGATGACGCGCTTCCGCCACCACCTCATCAACATTGAGCGTGACACGCAGAATCGGGTTATCCCGCGAGAAACCGCAATATCGACAATTGTTGATGCACTCGTTAGAAAGATAAAGCGGCGCAAAAAGACGCATTGTCCGGCCAAAATTCTGCAACGTGAACCCGCGCGAGATTTGCGCCATCGCTTCGAGTTCCCGATCGGACTTCGGTGCGATCAGATGCTCAAACCGGTGAACCAGCTCCGATTTCCTGAGAGCCAAGCTGTCTAAGGTTTCAACGAACGGCATCGGCACAATTTCGAGCGCATACCAACGTTCGCAAACGCCAATCGTTCCCGATCAAGGAACTCTTTCAACCAAGCGTTCCATAGAGGTGAGACTGCCGCGTAAAAAAGGCGCCGTTCGGACATCCGAACGCCGCCTTCGCAATTGCGGTTGGTCGATCTTAGAAGGCGAAATTAACGCCGGTGCGCACCATGCCGAAGTTGTTATTCGGGCCATTTACCACATTCCAGCTGAAATCACTGACCCAGCCGATATGCGGCGTGATGCGGACTTCGATGCCGCCACCGAATTGGCCGATTCCCTCGGATGTCGAACCAGTTTGTTGAGTAGTGACAACGTCGTGCGGCTCGCCTTCTTCAACGTCAGTACCTAACACGAAATGTGTCCTCTGACCGCCTCCAAAGACGCCTCCACCACCAGCAAAGACGTATGGCGCGAACCGCGTGCAGGAGATCGGGTAGCGTAAGGTCAAAGTACCCAGGACTGCACCGATCGCGTTGTTCTCGCGCTGAACACTACGCTCAAAAATGCCCTCACTGAAATCAATAAAGACATCTTCATGCCCTTGCCTCGCATCCACGACCCAGCCTTCAATCCCGACGCCGAAGTAACGGTGGAAGAAGTATTTGACGTCAATACCACCGCCCCAGGCGTGATCGGCCTCAATGTAGCGATCATTTTCCCAATTGTTTCCCGTAAACACGTAAGTGCCCCAAAGGCTCACGTTAAACTCGTTATCCGCGTACCACTGCGGGCACGGTGGCGGCGCGACTTGCTTTATCTCCTTTCCAGAATAGGTCTCACTACCAGCAAAGGCGACCGAGTTGATCGCGGCGATACCCAACAGGGCCGACATTAATTTCCCCATCTTATTTCTCCTTTCGGTCGAGCTTTTCCCAACAACTTTGAACTCCAAATATTTTGGAGCACAAAGCATTAACGAAACTCGCCGATTCTGTGGATGCCGCGAGTTTGAGCGAGTCACCCAAGATTGCAAGAAATAATTTTAGGCGTTAAACGGATTTAAGCTGTGAGCTCCAGCCCGGTATTTGCATCGGTGATGATGAACTTTTCGTGGTGAAACGTCGGATCTCCACGAAACATAAGACGCCCCGCGTAACGGCGCTCCAGCTCGATGAGCAATTCTTCGTCCTCCTCCTTCAATCGTTTAAGCACATCGGGGTTCAGGATCACGCGAAAATCGTGCACGCTGTCCTGATACTTACGCATGACGGTATTGAGAGTCCGGTGCAATTCCACACTCGTCGTCATGGAAGTCTTCACAACGCCGCGCCCGCCGCAGTAAGGACAGTTTTCATAAATTGTATCGCTGAGGCTTTCCTGCGCTCGTTGTCGCGTCATTTCCATTAAGCCGAGCGGGGAAATCGGAAGCACATGGGTCCTGGCCTTGTCGCGCTTGAGCCGTTCCTTCATCAGGTTGTAAACCATTTGCTGGTCCTTGCGGCTCTTCATGTCGATGAAATCGCCGATGATGAGGCCACCGATATTACGCAATCGAAGCTGACGCGCGATTTCATCTGCCGCCTCCAGGTTCGTCTGCAAAATTGTTTTCTCGACATTGCGCCCACCTTTGTTGCGGCCCGTATTCACATCAATGGCGACGAGCGCTTCGGTCTCATCGATCACAATATAGCCGCCGCACTTCAGCCAGACTTGCCGATGAAAAGCGTCATCGATTTGCTTTTGCACGCCATAAGTTTCGAAAATCGGCGTCGCACTGTCGTAAAAGCGGACCCGATTCCGTGCGCGCCGGGAAATCTGGCCGACCATTTCGATCATTCGATCGGTGGACTGGCGATCATCGCAGATGACTTCGTCGATCTCTTCGGTAAGAAAGTCCCGCACAGTGCGTTCAGCTAAATCAGGCTCCTCAAAAACTCGGCACGGCGCGGGATGGTCCCGAATCAATTGCTCTACTTTGGTCCATTGATCGAGAAGAAAGCGCAGGTCACGGACGAAATATCGCGCGCGCTGTCCTTCTCCGACAGTGCGAATGATAACGCCGACTCCCTCCGGAATCTTGAGCTCGCGTAAAATCTTGCGGAGACGTTCCCGCTCTCTCGGATCTTCGATCTTGCGCGAAATGCCACTTCGATCACTGAATGGCATGAGGACCAAATACCGTCCCGCAAAACTGAGATTAGTCGTAACTCGCGGTCCTTTTGTCCCAATCGGACCTTTGGTGACCTGCACGATTACCTCCGAGCCGACCGGGTAAATGTTTGGAATATCCTTTGCTGTGATTCGTTTGCGCGGCCGCTTGTTTGCCGAGCGGTCAATTTCCTCGATTCCACTGTCAAGTGCGGCCGGAATCGCATCCCAGAAATGAAGGAAGGCGTTTTTTTCGAAGCCGATGTCGACAAACATCGCCTTCAGCCCCATCTCGATGTTTCTAACTTTACCCTTGTAAACGCTGCCGACGATGTTCCGCGAGTTCTTGCGCTCGACGCTGTATTCCTCGAGTCGGCCATTCTCGAGCAGGGCGACCCGGGACTCGAGCTTTTCCACGCTGAGTATGAGTTTGTTGCCGGTCTTGCGTGAGGAAAGACCCAAAATTTTTCTTACCTTGTCTATCATAAAAGTGAAGAGGTTGACTGATCAAAAGCCAGACTGCCGATAGGTCCTGCAGCGATGGTTCTGACCAGAAGTTCATCGTGTTCCACGCCGACGGTTAGGTGGCGGTGGCGTCGGCACTTGCGCGGGTTGCCGGTGTATTCCAAAGAGCCGTTGGAAGAAGTTGCGTGGAGCCGGCGGCGCAACTGGGGCGGCGCGAGCCGCAGCAGTGGCAGCTCGTCGCCGGACTTTCCCTTGAGAATCTGCCTCGGGTTCTACGTCAGGCGCCGCACTTGCGCTTGCCATCTGTGCATCCGCATTTTGCGATTCGTCGGCATTTTCTTCGTCGTCGCTTCCGAGATTTCCTCCGGAATCGTGATAAGTCACATCCTTAATCATCTGAAACGGATTGGCCTTGTGCGCGGGCGAAAGCCAGGCGACCTGCATGTCAAATTTGGCTTCATCGAGCGCCAACGTGCGCTCCATAATACGCGTTGCAACGGGGCCCGCGACGCTGCCCCCGTGTTCGCCACCCTGAACCATGACGGCGACGACATACTTTGGATTATCGAAAGGAGCGAAACAGGCGAACCAGGCGATCGTATCTTTATGGCCGCGTTCGGTGGCTTGCGCGGTGCCGGTCTTTCCAGCAACCTGCACATTTTTCAGTCGCGCTCGTCCGCCTGTCCCGCCGTCTTCATTGACAACCTTCCAAAAGCCCTTGCGGACCAGATCAATCTTGTCTGGCGAAAGCTCGTTGCGCAAATCTGTTCGCACGCGCGGCTTCTGGGACACCACGTTCTTTCCGTTTTCATCCAAAGCAGGGGAGCCGTCCTGATTCAAAACTCTATCGACAAGCCGAGGATAATAACAGACGCCGCCGTTTGCGATCGTCGCGTAAGCCATCGCCAATTGCAGCGGCGAAACCAGCGTGTAGCCCTGGCCGATTGAAACGTTGGCCGTTTGGGCTTGCGACCACCTCTCTTGTGGATGATGGATCTGCATCCATTCCGGTCCCGGCAAATTGCCCGCTTGTTCGCCTGTCAATTCAAGGCCCGATTCCTCCCCCAAACCTAACATCTTTCCGACTGCGTCAATCGACTGAATGCCGGCGGCGTTTCCGTACTGATAAAAATAGGAATCGCACGAAACCTTGATTGCATCCATCAAGCCGAGAGTGCCGTGCGTGTAATGTTTTTCGGCGACCCAGCATTGGAAAAAGTGGTCGCCGTAACTTACGCCGCCCCCACAATTGTACCGTGCGTTCGCCAAGTTTTTTCGCAAACCCGCAAGCGACGTAATGAGCTTGAATGTCGATCCCGGCGGCAACGCGCTGATCGCTCGATTTACCAGTGGATCGGCTTCGTCTTTTTGCAGCGCCTTCCAGTCTTTCGCTTTGATACTTGGGATAAACGTGTTCGGATCAAATGACGGAACCGAAACCATCGCCAAGATGTTGCCGTTGTTTGGATCGACAACCACTGCGGCGCCACGACTTATCGCGCGCAACGCCTCTTCCGCGATTGATTGAATCCTTGCATCGAGCGTGAGGAAGACATTCGCTCCCTGCAGCGGTGGATCTTCATGGAGGACGCCATCGATCACGCCCTTTGCGTTCCGCCGCAAATAACGGACGCCGGGTTTTCCGCGCAGATATTCGTCCATCGATTTTTCGATATTCGATTTTCCTTCCACGTCTCCCTGGTAAAACGTGAATTTCCTTGCCTCCTCCTTGTTGATATCGTCAGGCGCACCGACGTAACCAAGAAGATGTGCACCAAGTGCGCCGTAGATGTAGGAGCGGACAGGCTTGATGGCGATATCCACGCCTGGCAGCCCTACGTCGTGCTCCGAAAATTTGGCCATCGTGGGGAAATCGATGTCCTTGATATAGGAAAAGGGAACTTCGGTGTCGTTGCGATAGTGTTTCTGCAGCCTGCCGGCGTTGTAATCGCGTGCAAGATCGAGCTCGTTGAGGCGCGGGACGATACCATCATTTACGATCTTGATAATGTCCGGCTCTTTTTGATCTTTCGGCATTCCATTGATAATCGCTCGATATTCGGTCAGGGGCGGTGAACCGAGTCGTTCGCGATAGCCTTTGACCATTTCCGGCAAATAAAAATCGACTTCGTAGCTTGCGCGGTTTTGGACGAGGGTCACTCCATTCCGGTCTTTGATCTCGCCGCGCACTGAGGGAATTCGCACCGTTGCTTGAGAACTGCCGCGAAGTTGGGCAGTCCATTCGGCGCCATGCGCTACTTGTATCCACCAAAGCCTAAGGCCAAGGCCGCCCAGGCCTGTCAGCATCAGGAGTGCAAGAAATTGAATCCGCAAACGCGAACTCATGCGGCCTCTGCTCATTCGAAATGGTCCCTTTCAGGGAGATATGAATAAGCGGTAACCCGTCCCATCCATTGTAAGAACCAAAATAGGATTGGTGCCATCGCCACCGCAATGAGGCCAGGCCCGCCGATCTGCCACCAAATTTCACGGGTAAAAACAAGTGAGCCGCGCCGGAATGTGATCATTAAGTATTGCACCAGAACTATCAACGACGTGCAGATGCCGCTCAGGATGCAATGCACTTCCCAGCGGCCGCGGGCAAAAAGCGGCCTCAGACCATGCATGAGTCCCGACAGCACAACGTAAAGCAGTATCGACGATCCCATTGAGATTTCAACTTTCCCGCCAATCACCTGCACGGTGAGCGCATCGAGCAGGAGCCCGGCGTACAAGGCAAGCGCAAGCATGAGTGGGAAGGGCAACGCCATTGCTCCGTAAAAGACGATCACAGGCACAATGTAGATGTGCGCATTGTAGAGCCAGGGTAGCGCCGGGATGAAAAACTCCGCGATCTGCGCAATTAGCACGAGAACCAGCAGAAGAAAAAAGAATATCATTTTCGGCCGGTTACCACGAAGACATCCTCCAAATGCGAGAGATCCACTGCCGGCGTGAGCTGCGCTTGTCCATCCAACTCCCGCACCCGAAAAGTTTTTACGACGCCGATCAGCAAGCCGGAAGGAAAGACGCCTCCCACTCCTGAGGTATAGACTTTTTGCCCGGGCTTGAGGTCAGCTTGTTTCGACAAAAAATTCAGGTTCAAAAGTGGATTTAGTCCCGCAATCACACGCTCGCCAGACACGATGCCTTGCTCACGACTCCCTTCAACCGACGCCGCGACTTTGCAATTTTCATCGGAAACCAACAGGACGACCGAGATGCTGTCGCTTACGGTACTCACTTTTCCTATCAAACCTACGTCCGTTGCCACGGGCATGTCAGTTTCGATGCCATCTCTTTTCCCGCGGTTGATCGTCACCGTTCGCCACCAGGTCGACGAATCGCGCGTTACAATTTCGGCCGCTATCAATTTAAAGACCGATCGCTCGCGATAATTGAGAGCATGGCGCAACCGGTTCACCTCATGCTCGACA
>Ga0209057_1003663_pt1 | contig 11240 bp, 13 predicted proteins | sample GraSoiAngelo_146_FD_185903 | JGI IMG/M metagenome (GOLD analysis project Ga0209057, IMG submission 185903) | Grasslands soil microbial communities from the Angelo Coastal Reserve, California, USA - 14_1009_05_30cm (SPAdes) (version 2) | ecosystem: Environmental > Terrestrial > Soil > Grasslands ... | reverse complement strand
ATACCGGCTCGATTACTTCGAGATTGACCCAAGGCACCGGAGGGGCTCGTTGGGACTCTTCGCCTTCGCCTTGGCAGGTAGTCGAGCACTGGAACTGGGCGCCCAGTATCTGGTCCTGGGCGCGCTTCCGCCGGTAGCCACCTTCTACGAACGTGCGGGCGGAGCGAGAGGGGCTGTGCAGGGTTGGAACGCAGCGAGAGGCTTGATACCGTTCCGGTTCACGAGGGAGGCCCTGACTCGGTTGGAGGATCTTGCTGGTGGCTTCGCGGTCGGCACAGAAGAAGCGTGAGCTTTTCTCGGCGCTCGTCAGGAAGGTCGGTCCTTTGCCGACCTCAGCCTTGGCGTCCGCGGAGAGCCCGCCCCGCGGGTTGGCGCGAAGTACCCAGGAGACCTCGGTCCAGCTCGCCACAAGGGTGCCGAAGAATCTCCATCGCGCGCTGAAACTGCACTGCGTCAGAGCCGGTGTGTCCGTAATGGAGTTCCTGGCGCAAGCGTTGGAAGAAAAGCTTGCCCGTGAGGAACGGCAGACGCGCGGTCGAGCGCGGGCCGAGTGAACTGAACCACCCGTCTCCCTCCCTACGACATCTTCCTGAAGAGCTCATACCGCTCCTGCAGACGGCTGATCGATGATAGTCCCAGCGAAGTCGCCGATCAAAACTTGAGCACGCCGAGGCTCACGGCCGAATCTCAATATCCCGTGGGAGTGCGCGAGGTCGTGGGTGGAGGACGCTGAGTGGGCGGAGCGGGAGGCCGCCGCCGACCTCGAGGTGCTCTTCGATGTCTGCGGCTACCGCGGCAGACAGCTCCTGAAAACGGGTCGGACAATCTGAGATCTTCGCCGAGGGGTCGTGGTCGATGGAGGTCCCGAACGAGTAGATGCTCTACCGACGAAACTTCGGCACGGAGATGGGGACGGTGTGCTGGGATGTCGTGATGCGAGGGCTCGGCTGCGAGGGCGTCCACGCCAAGAGCCCCGCCGACGTCGAGTCGGCGCTCGCGAAGGCTCGCGACGTCGCGGGCCCTCTCCGCGACGGGCGAGGAGTCGAGCGTGCGCGTGCCAGCGCCCGCGGCTGGTGGTGGTGGAGAGGCAGCGGCTATAAGGTCACGATCACCGAGGTTGACGCGCAGCCGGTGGGCCGGAGCACCGGCTGCACTCAGGCCGCGCGCCGCAGCCATACGAGGATCGCCTCACGCAGGGCCGCGTGCACGGTGAGGCCCCTGGCCCTCGCCGTCGTCTCGATCTGCTTCCATATTTCGTCCGGGAACCGAACCGACCGCGGTCGCGTGCCACCGACTTCCAAGAGCCTCTTGGGTCGCCCCCGTCCGACCTGCACGACGATGCCCTCCCTGGCGATGCGTGCCGCGTAGGGGTTGCGCCGCACCTTCACCCGCGAGAAGTCCACCTCGGGAATCTCACGCAGCGAGGCTGCCGATGGCTCCCGTGCGCTACGCTTCTTCGCCTTCTTCATGTCGTCTCCTCTCATGGCGGGTGGCGCGCCGCGCACTGATGATGCGCGTCTCCGACGCGCTGCGCTCGGCGAATACGGTCACCAGGGTGCGCCGTAGAGCCGACTCGCCGATGATCACCGCGCGGTCCGCATGCATCGGATCGCCGACGATCAACGCCAGCGGATCGGCGAAGACGGTCGTGGCCTCCTCGAACGTCACGCCGTGCTTGCGATGGTTCGCCGCGGCCTTGCGCGCGTCCCAGCTGAATCGCACACACGTAAGTGTATGACACTAAACGACGGCGATGACAAGTCACGCCCGAGTCGTATCCACGGTTTCGCGGCGAGCTCGGGCTTCCCTCGTCGGCTGGCTGGCCCAGCATTACGCGACCGCGAGCCCAGTGCTGGTCCTCGCGGCCGTCCTGGCTACAGCGGTCGGGACGTTCGCGGTTGTGTGGGTCAACCGCCTGGCGTACCATCGCATCGAGCAGCTGGAGGACCTCTGATGGTTTGGGCAGTAGTAGCCGCGCTGACCATCCTACTCGTGGGGCTTCTCCTCGTCGTTCGCGAGGCCGACATGCGGCTGCACCCGCGGGCGGGCACAGCGGGTTCGTGTGACGGAAGTCGCGGTTCGCCCGCGACCGGCACGGGGTGCGGGGCTGCGTGAAACCCCGCTACGTTCGGGAATGATCGCCCATCCTCCGAGCCCTCGGCTCGGGGAAGGTCGGATCGTCAGCTCCCCAGATTAAGTGTGTCGGGATCGCCAGCTGCTAACGGAGGTCTTGAATTCGTCGAGCCTCGTAAATTTCATTCGCCTGAGGAATCTCATGGCGCCGTCGATCCGACCGTCCGCGACGATCAGCGGCTCGATGAACAATTTGTGAAATTCACCCTCCAGGTGCCTGGAGCTCGATGATCGGCCCGCGCACGCGCTCGAGCGTGGTGGGGGGCGTCGCGACGGAGTACCAGGGTCCCGCCTCACGCTCATGGCGGCGTGGTGGTCCGTCCGATCGGCAACGGTCGAATCCGAATGCGTGACTCTTCGACCGTGACCACCGCGCCGTCCGCGAGCGCCCGGTGCGCCGGCGATCGCCGCGGCCAACCGGTCGATGACGTGCGGTGTTGGATCACGCTCGCCTTCCGGCCGCGCGACAGTGCCGCGATCTCGCCGAAGTCCAGGTCGAAGGTCAGGACGATGCGATCCTCCGCGATGGCCTTGGCAAAGACATCTTCGTCGGCCATCCGGTGGAGCCCGTCGTCGCGCAAGTGCGCCACCTCGTGTCCCTGCTCGCGCAGCCAGTCGACGACTCGCTGATCGACGCCCATGTCGGCGAGAAACCGCACGCGGGCTCAGCCGAGCTTCACCTGCTCCTGCGCGAGCCAAGCCGCGTAGCGGAGGGCCTCCTCGATGTCCTGGCGCTCGAGATCGGGGTAGCCCGCGAGAACCTCGTCGAAGGAGGTGCCGTGCGCGATCTGACCGACGACGACCGAGACCGGAATCCGCATCCCGCGGATGCAGGCGCGGCCGCCCATGATGTGGGGATCAAATGTGATGCGATCGAACATCGTCAGCTCCTCTCCTCGTACCAGAGATCGGCTTGCGGACGCCGCGCCGCGGCCCGCTTCCTCTAAATGGCTCTTCCGGGTTTCGTGTGGGTAGCGTGACCGGCTGAGGGGCCGCCTGCTATCGTCCCGCCGCCACGACGGCAGAGGAGGCGGAGACGATGCGGGACCGCGAGCTGTACGCGACGATCTTGGGGGGTCACGGCGCCGTGGACGGTGGGGCGCCGACCCGGGACGACGGCTGCCCTGGGCACAGACGGTCTCGATCCACGACATCATCCGCGCAGCGGAGACGACGAGTGCAGCGTCCGGATGCGTCACGACGGCGCGCTTACCCGCGTAGCCCCGGCGCGGGGAACGATGCGGTGAGCTCCTTCACCTCGGCGAAGATGCGCTCGATCGCGTCCTCGTCGGACGCCTTGGCCGCTTCGACGCCCTCGTCCATCCACCGCGCGATGTGCTTCATCTCGTCCGGGCCCATGCCGCGGCTGGTCACGGACGGTGTGCCGATGCGCAGCCCCGACGGGTTGGCCGGCGGACGAGGATCGAACGGTACCGCGTTGAAGTTCAGCTCGAGCCCGGCACGATCGAGAGCCTTCGCCGTCGGCTTGCCGCGCACGTCCTTGTTCGTGAGGTCGATCAGGATGAGGTGGTTGTCGGTCCCACCGGAGACGAGGTCGAACCCCCGCGCGAGCAGCTCGTCCGCGAGCACCTTCGCGTTCGCGACCACGTCGGCCGCGTATGAGCGGAACTCGGGCGTGGCAGCTTCCTTCAGCGCGACGGCGATCGCCGCGGTCGTGTGATTGTGCGGACCGCCTTGCAGACCGGGCAGGATCGCCGAGTCGATCTTCTTGCCGTGTTCTTCCGTGCACAGGATCATCGCGCCCCGCGGGCCGCGCAGCGTCTTGTGTGTCGTCGTCGTGATGACAGGAGCGTGTCCGACCGGCGACGGGTGCACGCCGCCGGCGACGAGTCCGGCGATGTGCGCGATGTCGGCCAGGAGGAGCGCACCAACGTCGCTCGCGATCTGTGCGAACGCCGGGAAGTCGATGGTTCTCGGTATCGCCGTTCCGCCGCAGACGATGATCTTCGGACGTTCGCGTCGCGCGAGATCGGCTACCTGGTCCATGTCGACGCGTCCGGTGTCCTTACGCACGCCGTACTGCACTGGGTGGAGCCACTTCCCGGAGAGCGTCGGCGGCGCTCCGTGCGTGAGGTGCCCGCCCATCGGGAGCGCCATCCCCATGATCGTGTCGCCCGGCTGCACGAACGCGAAGTACACAGCGAGGTTGGCGGGAGATCCGGAGTACGGCTGGACGTTGACGTGCTCGACGCCGAACAACGACTTCGCGCGCTCGATGGCGATCGTCTCGACCTGGTCGATGACCTGCTGGCCCTCGTAGTACCGGCGTCCGGGATAGCCCTCCGAGTACTTGTTCGTGAGGACCGTCCCCGTGGCCTCCAAGACCGCTTTCGAGACGTAGTTCTCGGACGGGATCAATCTGATCTTCGCCGACTGACGCTCTTGCTCTGCACCGATCAGCGCCGCGATCTCGGGGTCGACGTCGGCCAGCGCGGGATCGACTCTCGTCATCACGCTCATGGTGCCTCCTCGCTTCGCGTCACGGACCGCCGAGGCACCCAGGCGTACGGCAAGCGGTCCAACCGCGCTACTCCCCGGTGGTTAGGCCCACCTCGAACGCCAGTCGCAGCGCGTCTGAGACTCTAGGAAGCGGCCACGATGCTGTCAACGGCGAGCCGCTCGGAGAACCAGCTCACGGTTCGTGACACGGCGGCCTCCCAGTCGACCGCGGGCTCCCAGCCCATGAGCGTCTTCGCTCGCGAGATGTCGGCCGGCGTACCGCGCTGAAACTCGGGTGGGACGCCGTGTGGGGGATCGAGCGCCGCGCGGTCGCGCGCGGCCTGGAGCGCCGCGCGACGCTCACCCTCCGCCACGTCGGCGTCGATGAGAAGTCGTTTCAGCGCCGGCACGACTACGTGACCGTCGTGAGCGATCTGGACGAGGGCCGCGTCCTCTTCGTCGCCGATGACCGCAAGCAGGAGAGCCTGGAGGCGTTCTGGGCGCTGGGACTCAGCGCGGCGCAGCGCACCGCGCTCGAAGCGATCGCGATGGACATGTGGGCGCCCTACGTGCAGGCGACGCGGGCCCAGGTCCCCGACGCCGACGCGAAGATCGTGTTTGATCGCTTTCACTGCGCCAAGCATCTCAACGAGGGCGTCGATCGCGTCCGCCGCGCCGAGCACCGGGACCTCCGGGCGCGGGGCGATACCCGCCTGACCGTGGCAGCCGCGCCACGAACTACGCAGCGACGACGACTTCCACGGCAACCAGCGGCTGTTTGGGCGGTTTGCGGCCCTGGTCACGGAGCGAATCGACGTAGAACTGAAGTGAGCTCCGGGCTCGCGAGACCGCCTGTCGCCGTGTCCGTCCATACACGTAACAACCAGCGACCTCCGGCACCGAGGCAATGAAACGACCGTCAGCCTCACGCTCGATCGTGACGACGTATCGAAGCTTCGTCCCGCCGGAGCCTTTGGTGCGCACGTACGGACAATACGGGATCGTTTAAAGACTCGCCAGCCCAGATTCACTGCGTTGGTTCGGAAGATCGTTCGGAAGCAGGCCCCACGTCCCGTTCGTCGCCTGGCAGCGCCGACCACATCGGCGAGAGCGGCCGTCTTCGTTCCCTTCGGGTCGGCGCGGCGGCATGGCTGCTCGAGCTGCTCCGGATCGCCCCGAAGAGCGTCGAATCGCCATCCCTCTTGCCGACCTCGCCCTGGTTCGGGACCGCGGTGGTCACCAGCCGTTCCCTTGGGTTTCCTCCCTCCTCGGAAGCCACCCGGAAGCGCGGGTCTGCCGCGCCGGAGATTTCGTTGCCCCGGCTGTTTCTCCGGGACCACACCTCCCGCCATACTAACGGCGGGCCAGCTCCCGGAACCGACAAAGCCCATTCACCATCCGCATCTGTGCCGGCGTCCGGCACTCCGCCTCGAAGAGGCGCGGACTCGCGACGACGATCACCACGGCGCGCGCCCGGCTCGTCGCGACGTTGAACCGGTGCGGGTCGTACAGGAACTCCAGCCCGCGCGGCGCGTCCTCGGCCGACGAGCTCGTGCACGAGTACACGACGACCGCCGCCTCCTGGCCCTGGAACTTGTCCACCGTGCCGACGCGTTGGACACCCGCGTTGCGAAGCCGCCGCCGCAGCGCGGCGACCTGCGCGTTGTACGGCGCGAGCACGAGCACGTCGTCGCCGACGAGCGCCCGCGCGTCGCCTTTCCGCCCGACCCACTGCACGTCCGCCGTCAGGAGCGAGCGCACCACCTGGTCGACGACGTCCACCTCCTCCGGGGCGCTCGCCTGGTTGCCCTCGTGCGCGACCTCGACGAGGAAGAGGCCGCTCCCGGCGAACGGTGTCGATCCCCGGATCTCCTGCCGCTCCAGCCCCGGGATCGAGTACAGGCGGCCCTCGTAGTACGCCTCCGACGTGAACGTGCAGAGCGTCGGATGGAGCCGCCACGTGCGGTCGAGAAAGAGGCCCTGCGTGTCCGCGATCGTCGCCTGCTCCGCGCCGAGCACGTGCACGAGCGCAGCGGTGTCGGTTCCCTCCGGGTGCGCGCCGCGACGCGGCTGCTCGAGCTGCTGCGGATCCCCGAGGAGGACGACGTTCCGCGCGGCGCGGGCGGCGGCGAGCACACACGCGAGCGCCATCTGTCCCGCCTCGTCGACGACGAGGTAATCGAGCGCGCCTTGTGCGTGGTCGTCCGCCCAGAGCCACGCGGTGCCGCCGACGACGGCGCCGGGTCCGACCGCCGCGAGCGCGTCGTCATTCGATTTGAGCGAGTCGATGCCGTCGGCCACGTCGTCGGTCTTGTGCGCGACGTGGAGCGTGACGCCCGCCTCGTCTGCTGCCCTCTGCACTTCGGCGAGCAGATTGTCGATCACCTTGTGGTTCACGGCGGTCACGCCGACCCGCTTGCCGTCCATAGCGAGCGCGACGATGGCGCGCGCGCCGACGTACGTCTTCCCCGATCCCGGCGGACCCTGGATCGGCAGCACGCCGCCGTCGAGCTCGCGGCAGAGCCGTATCGTGGCGTCGACGAGGGGCTCGCCCGCGCGCCGGAGCGGCGCACCGATCCCCGAACGGCGACGCGGCGGCCGGCGGCACAGGAGGTCCGAGGCGGCGCGATACGGACCGTCGGCGTCGACGCCGGCCATCGCGACGTGGTCGGCGAAGGCCAGCAGCGAGTCCTCGAGCGCTCCGGCGGGTACGACCTGCTCACGGAACACTGCCCGCGGATGGATGTCCGCCGTCCGCCCAGTCTTCCGGATGTCGACGGTTCCCGCGGCGAGATCGATGCGCTCCACCCTGCCGAAATAGTCGTCGTCTCCGCTCGTGGCGCGGAGCCGGTCACCGTCATCCAGCGCCGTCTCCTGCGGCGGGAAGCGATACCGATGCACAGGCACCTTCTGTCGCTGCGACGCCTTCGGCAGCTCGCGCTCGAACTGGAGCCCGGCCAGTGCCTCGCGCTCGTCGAGCAGCTCGTCCAGCGGCAGCTCGCGCAGGCGGAAGTGCTCCCACCGCCGAGGCGCTCGACGGGCTGCTCCGCGGCGGGCGGATGTCAATGAAGATGTGAGAACGGCTATTGCCTGGCGAACGCGAGGCGCCACCGCTCGACTGCACGAACGACGTCTGCGTCAGGCACCTTCTTTCCCGTGCCGGCGCGGGCGTCGATGCTAGATCCGCGATCCGTCCCTGGCAGACGGACCGACTTGTCATGTCACGACCACAGGGGCGCGGCGAGCAGTTACAGAAGGCGGCTATCGCCTCCGTGATGTGAGAAGACCAAGCTTCCGAGCAAAGTCCTGCGCCGCCAGCACCAAATCGCGAAACTGCCGTGCGGTGAAGAGCAGGGCCGTTCGGTCGCGCCGCTTCAGGATCGGCCCGAGCCTTCTCAGATGCCCATGGATGCGTTCAAGATCGCGAACGTTCGTCTCGCGGGCAGGCGTCAGGAAGGCGTTTGCCAATTCGCGGAGAATACCGCGCGCCGTCCCGCCGTGGATGTATGGATCGAAACCACTCACGTCACTTAATGTGCGTTGCAGGCGGAAGGAGCGCGATTCGAACAGGAACCATCTATGCCCCGTGTCCGAGAGCGACACCGCTACTGCAAGACCGAGTTCGAAGGGCATGTTGAATCGTGGTAGTCCTCGCCGTCCAGTCATGCGGGAGAGATCATGAACGGACGAGCCGCATTCGCATATCAGGCTGAATATCCGGTCGAGGCGGTTTCGTGCCCCGCCCGGAATCTCAAGCACGCAGCGCGGCGTCAGGCCAAGGCCGCACAAGCCCGCAATGAGAGCCACATAGAGCGACTCGTATTCGTCGTCGAATGGGCAGTTGACGAACACGTCGGTGTTGGCTCGCCTGCTGCGCCTTCGCTGCATCGCGCAGGGAGGGCGGCGGACCTAGCGGCCGACCTTGCTAGCTGCTCGGCGCTTCCGATGAAACTTGACAAGGGCGGGGCGTCGCTTATGACGCGGAGCGAGGCGGCTCGGTTTCCGAGATGTCTTTGCCTCGACAAGCGCCAGGTGCTCCTTCCCAGCGATGACCAGATCAACAAGCTTGGTGATCTCCCGTAGCTCCTTCGCGGACGCGCCTAGCCTCCTCGCTGTCTTCTCCACATCCGGGGGAGGGGCTTTCACGACGAAGGGCTGGGGATGAGCCACGAACAGACATCTACGGGCCTCCCTGGCTGCAGTCAAGCCTCTGAGCCGTTCCGCGTCATTGGGAGCAGCGCCATGCCGATCTGCGTCGGTCTCTGATATTCCTCTCCGGTCGGCTCCCAAGCGTGAGTAACGACGGTGCCGTTGGGCTTCTGTTAGCCAGGAGCCCCAGCTGCACCGCTCCAGCGCCGCTACCTCGTCAAGACGTTTGTGCGGATCGTACAGGAACTCGATGCTGCGCGGTGCGTCCGCGGGGGACGAGCTCATTCTTGCGTGCGCACACTACCGGGATCAGACTCGAGTCCGCGCTCGCTCGATCGGCGAAAGTTTGGGACTATACTCCGCCTCGTAGCCTGAGGTGCCCACATGAAGGAACTCACACGGATCACCACCGACCCGCAGGTCATGGGAGGCAGGCCCTGCATCCGCGGGCTCCGCGTCACCGTCGGGACCATCGTTGGCCTCGTGGCTGCCGGCCGGTCGAACGAAGAGATTCTCAAGCTCTACCCGTACCTTGAAGAACCCGACATCGCCGAGGCTCTCTCCTACGCCCGCGTGGCGTGCTGAAGAGATCGAGGTCCCCCTCGGGCGGGCGTGAAGGTCCTCGTCGACATGAACCTGTCCCCGTCGTGGGTGCCCACACTCGAGAACCATGGCTTCTCGGCTATCCACTGGTCGTCCGTCGGCGACGGTCGAGCCCCGGATCCTGTGGTTCTGGGATGGGCACACGACATCAGCTCGCGTCCAAGGGCCGCCTCGAGTGCCGGCCGATCAGCGATGACGAACTCCTCGCCCCGCAGCCAGAGGCGCGCGTCCTCCGGCAGGCGGAGGTAGAGCGCCCGCGCAACGCCGAGCGTCCGCTCGGGATGGCGTGACCAGCCGATCGCTTCGGCCACGCGGTCGAGCTCAGCGGCTACGGGCGAGCCGGATCGCATCCGCGCGCGCCAGTGGCCGACGTGCGCCGCCGCGGCGAGGAAGTCGCGCTTCTGCGCGTTGCAGCGCGCGTGCGCGACGACCAGGTTCTCGAGGCCGTCGTCGGGGTAGCGCGACCACGGGATGAAGTGGTCCACGTCCGGCGTCTGGCCGGCGCGGCTCGCGAGGCGCTCCGCGCAGTAGAAGCACCGTCCCTCCTGGAGCTCGATGATCGGCCCGCGCACGCGCTCGAGCGGCACGCGCTCGGCGCCGAAGAGGAAGCGCTCGAGCTGGTACTCGTCGAGGCGGTTCAGCGTCGCGACCTTGACCGCCCACTGGTGGTGGATCAGCGGGCGGAGGAGGTGGTTCAGCCGGACGAGCGCCTCGCCCACGCCGGGCCGCAGGTGGATGCGGTTGTCGAAGGGGCCGCCCTCGCCGCGCTGGTAGCGCCGGACGTCTGGCTGCCGGACGGACTGTGTCCAGTTGATTGCATAGAGGAACGTGACGGACTCGTCGCCGATGGTCTGCAGGCGGAAGAGCCGGGCCGAACCATCGGACGCAGAGGTGTCCACACGGACCCGGGAGTGCGATCCAACGTTTCCATGCTACAAAGTGGTACGTGCAGCCGGCCGCTCAGGCCTCAGCCCAGTCACCCGGCGACTTCGGGAACGCCGCCATCGATTGGTACCGTCGCGGGCTGCTGTCACAGGGAGGTGCGGCCGAGATCGCGGGGGTGTCCCGGGCGGACTTCATCGACGCGCTGGCCGCTCGTCGGATCGAGGTTGTCCAGCTCGAAGGAGACGAGCTCCGGCGCGAGCTCGGCGATGGTTGATCAGACCGTCGTCAACGCGTCGCCCATCATCCTGCTGTCCGGGCAGGCCGACTGGAGCTCCTTCGGGCAGTGGCGCGGGGTGGTGTGGATCCCGAACCCGGTCGTTACGGAGGTGGAAGCCAAGGGCAGCACCGACCCGGCCGCGCAGGCTCTGTCGGCTGCCTCCTGGGCGAGGAGAATCGGCAGTGCTCGCGGTAGCGCGCGCAATGCCGGGAGCGCATGCAATCCTCGACGACCGAGAAGCGCGGCGCTGTGCAGCCGCCCCCTCGGTATCCCGGTGTTCGGGACGATCGGCGTTGTGCTTCGCGGGAAACGGCTTGGGGCGATTCCCGCGGTGCCGCCGGTCTTGGAGCGTCTCGCTACCGTCGGGATGCACGTGAGGCTCGAGGTGGTCGATGCCGCCGCGGCACTCGTCGGAGAGTGAGGCATGTGATGGCCGATGATCAAGGACCCATCGAACACGATCTCATCACGAGCCGACGCTCGCCAACCTTGCGGTGATCCGTGTCGATGTGAGCCCCACCTCCACGGGCGATCGTCACGTGCGTATCGAAGGCCGTCTGGGAGACGATGAGGACCAGGACGTCGAGTGGGCGGCGTTCGGCTTCATCTAGGCGGTGGGCCTCTTGTCCTTCCAGGACGCGTCGGCGCGGCTCATCCGATATCGACTTGCGGCGCGCGGCACCCACCCAGGGATTTGTCGCGATGCGAACGGGTCATGCGGGAGTCTTCGCTG
>Ga0209057_1003656_pt1 | contig 11252 bp, 10 predicted proteins | sample GraSoiAngelo_146_FD_185903 | JGI IMG/M metagenome (GOLD analysis project Ga0209057, IMG submission 185903) | Grasslands soil microbial communities from the Angelo Coastal Reserve, California, USA - 14_1009_05_30cm (SPAdes) (version 2) | ecosystem: Environmental > Terrestrial > Soil > Grasslands ... | reverse complement strand
AACGGACGACATCGCCGGCATCTGCGCCATCTACCCGAAAGGACAGCCGACGGTGACCTGCCTTGCGCCGGAATCGTCCTCGGGCTGCGGCTGCTCGCAGGCTCAGACCGGACCGGGCGCCGCGCTGGGCGCGCTCGCGCTCCTGCTCCAGATCAGACGCCGATCGAGAAGAAGGCCCCAGCTCGCCATCAGCGCCAGGACGAAGCCAGCGACGGCGATCCGCTTCCAGAGCGGCAGCGAGAACTGAAACCAGAGCAGCAGGAAGGTCGCGACGATTCCGATCACCAGCGTCGTGGCAAGCCACGCCAACTGACGTCCCGTGAGCTCGGCCGCGTGCTTCCGCTGCTCGGCGCGGGTGATCTCCGGCGCGGGCGGATGGCCCCATTCGGGACCCCGGAAGAGCGCACGCAGGCGGTCGAGCCCGCGCATCGTCCGGGCTCGCCGGCCGATCTCGAGGAAATGGTATACCTGCGCCTTGAGCGGATCGAAGCTCCGGAGCGGCTTCACCAGCCCGTAGACGGGTTGCTCGCGCTCCTCGACATACGTGCCGAACAGGCGATCCCAGATGCAGAGCGTCGCCGCGTAGTTGCGGTCGAGGTATCGGGGATTGATCGCGTGGTGCACGCGATGCTGCGACGGCGTGTTGAAGATCCACTCGTACCAGCCGAGCCTTCCCACCAGCTCGGTATGGATCCAGAACTGGTACAGGGTGCTCAGCGAGTCGACGACGAGGAAGGTCGCCGGCGGGATGCCGATCAGCGCCAGGGGAAGGTGCAGCGGCCAGATGGTCCAGACCGAGAGCACGGCCTGCCGCAGGGCGACGGCGAAGTTGTAATCCTCGCTCTGGTGGTGCACGGCGTGGACCGCCCAGAGCAGGTTCACCCGGTGCGAGAGGCGGTGCCACCAGTAGTAGACGAGGTCGACCGCCACGAAGGCGATCACCCACGGCCAAGGGGAGCCCTCGCGAAAGGTGAACAGGCGGTGCTGGTACAACCAGACGTAACCGCCCGTGATCACGGCGACTTCGAAGACCAGCAGGATCTGCTGCGTCATGCCGCAAGAGAGGTCGGCGACGACGTCCGCGAACCGGTAGAGCTTGAGCCCGCGGCGCTTTGCCGCCCACAGCTCGACGCCGATGAGCAGGAAGAAGAACGGGATCGCCAGCGCAATCAGGTTCGGCATACGGCGCCCTACTCGGGAGGATCTTCCTCCAGATCCTCGTCGTCGTCCGGTTCCGCGAGGGGGGAGGGCGCCGTCTTGACACTGGGAAGGTCGTCCAGCTTCTTCACCGATAACCGCCTGTCATCCTCGCGCGCGCTGAGGGCGAGATGGCCCTGCGCATCCACTTCGAACGTAACCATGACGCGCGGCTCCGCAGCCCGGGCCGGGGACACACCGTCCACTTCCCACCATGCCTCGGACTTGAGGTTCGCCGCCGTCCGTCCGGCGCCGCGCAGCACATGCACCAGCAGCCGCTTTTCGTTGTCCTTCGCGGTGGTGAAGCTCTCCGTAGCGCTGGTGGGGATCTCGCTGCCCTGCGAGAAGAGCTGCGACGCCGATCCTCCCGGCTGCTCGACGGAGATGGCTTCGCCGAGCGAAGGCGGCCGAGCCTGACGCTTGCACGCGACCACGAGCAGGATGGCGAGTAGCGCTCTTCTCATTGCTTCAACGCCTCTCCGAGCGCCTCGCCGAGCAGCCGGATCGCGTCGTCGATCTGCCCTTTGTTGACCACCATCGGCGGCGCGATGCGCAGCGCGTTCCCGTACAGGCCTCCTTTTCCGATCAGAAGACCGCGCTTGCGCGTCGCCTCCATCAGCCGGTTCGTCCCCTGCGGGTCGGGCTCCTTCGTACCGCGATCCTTCACCAGCTCGATCGCCTGCATCAGCCCCATCCCGCGGACCTCGCCGATGCCCTGGAAGCGCTGCTGCAGCGACTCGAGCCCTTCCCGCAGCGCCTTGCCCATCATCTGCGCATTGAAGAGCAGCTTCTCCTCCTCGATGATCTTGAGGGTCGCGCCAGCGGCCGCCATGCTGATCGGGCTGGCGCCGAACGTCGAGATGTTCGCGAACGTGCCCTTGTCGGCCACCGCAGCTTTCGCCATCGTCAAGCCGATCGGCTGCCCATTGGCCATGCCCTTGGCGCTGGTGAGGATGTCGGGCTCGACGCCGTACTGTTCGACGCCCCACCACTTGCCGCCCGTGCGGCCCCACGCGGTCTGCACCTCGTCGGCGATGAACAGGCCGCCCGCATTGCGCGCGATCGGCACGGCGATCTCGAAGTACTCCTTCGGCGGCGTGATGAATCCGCCGACGCCCATGATCGGCTCCGCCATGAAGGCGGCGATCTCGCCGTCGGTCGTGGTCTCGATGAGGGACTTGAGATCTTTTGCGCAGGCGACGCCGCAATCGGGGTACTTCAGGCCGAAGTCGCAGCGATAGCAGTACGGCGCATGGGCGAAGCGGATGCCGGACACCTCGCTCTGCGTGCGGGGCCGGTAGTGCTTGTTGCCCATCATGCTCAGCGCCAAGGTCCCGCGGCCCGCATAATTGTGGCGGAGGACGACCAGTTCGTGACGTCCCGTCGCCTCCTTCGCCAGCGCCACGGCGGTCTCGTTCGCCTCGGTGCCGGAGTTGGTGAAGAAGACCTTCGCCTGCTCCTTCATCGGCTTCAGCTGCACGAGCTTCTCGGCCAGCTGCAGCTGCGGCACCGTGGGATAGAGCGTCGAGACGTGCACCAGCTTGCGCTGCTGCGCGATGGCGGCCTCGGTCACCGCCGGATGGCAGTGGCCGACGCTGACCGTGAGGATGCCGGCGAAGAAGTCGAGGTACTCGCGCCCCTCCACGTCCTTGACGAACATTCCCCGGCCGGACTCCAGCGGCAGCGCCTCCTCGTAATAGGTGCCGACGTTGGGGAACAGCAGCTCCTTCTGCTTGCGGCGGATCGTTTCTGCGAGGTTCTCAGCCATTCTCGGTCGCCTCGGGAAAGAGGTCGGCCGAGAATAGCATCTCGATACCGGCGGAGGCGGCGAAACGGAGGGGGCCGCTCGGGCGCCCTCCGTCCGCGGACGTGATCGCTACCGATGGCCTATGGTGGCGCCGAGCGTAACCCTGGCCTGCCCGTTCGGGAGGCCGACGTTGTCGGTGAAGATATCTTCGTCGTGAATCACCCCGTTCGCCGGCGCGTAGGGGTCGACGTTCCGCGTATCGGACCAGATGGGATGTGCGTCGGTTCCCTTGTTGATCGTCAGCCCGCTGTAGTCGCCATTGAAGCCCGTCTGGGCGCCGTCCGGTGGAGCAAAGACGGGTGAGACCACCTTGAAGTCATATGGCGTTTGCGCGCCGGTGCCTCCAGCGAGCACGTAGTCCGAATTGCCGAGGCCAACTCCCGCGCTGCAGGCGGTGGGATCGCCGCCCTGGTTCGGATTGCAAGTGAGGAATCCGCCTGTCGGCGTCGTGTTCTCGTTCGGGACGCGCTCGGTCCGGTAGTAGCTGACGCCGACGCGGTCGTTGAAACCATTTGCGGTCAGCGCTTTGTCTACGGCCGGGAAGTAGTGATCGAGACCGCGGTCGGGGTTCACCGTGCCCGCCTCGTGCCAGGTGAGCCCGCTGTCCGTCGAGATGGAAAGCTGGATATCGTACTCCTGGTTCCGGTAGTCCTGCCACACCGCATACAGATGGCCATTCTCGGTATTCCGGCTGATCCGCGGGAAGTCGTTCGTCCGGATATACGCCCCAGGGATGCACTCCTCTGGCCCGCGCCCGAAGTCGCATTGCGGCTCGCCGGTGATGATGTCGTTGCCGACCTTCGCCGGCTCCACGCAATTGAGATGGGCGGTCCCTGTCGCCGAGTTGCCGGTTGGATGGCAGTGCACGCCGAGCTGCTGGCCGTTCGGGTTTCCGGCAGGCGTGTTCCCGTTGTTGAAGATTACTTCCAGATCGCCATTCGGGAGGACGATCGGATCGGAACCCTGGTTGAAGTCGCACTTGTGCTCACCGAGCGTCGGATCGAAGAAGTTGCCGAAGAAGCAGAGCGTATCCGAGCTGCCGCTGATGTCCTCCGGAGTAGAGAAGTGGCGGCCGCCGTCCGTCGACATCGATCCGAAGATTGGCGACTGCTGATAGCTGCCGCTCTGGTCGAACCTGAACACGGTCCAGGTCACGTACACGTTTCCCTTGTTGGGGCTGACGCCGTTCGGATCCCGGTCCGCTGCGATGAAGTTCTTGTCGTGGAACACGAGGCCGTTGTTGTCCTCGGCGACCATCCACTGGCGGAACGTGACGTTGAAGAAGAACGATCCGTGCGCCCCCGGCGGCGACTGGGTGACGAACAGCGCGCTGGCGTTGCTGAGTATATCGAAGACGACGCAGCTGAAGTAGCCGCGACCGAAGGCGTCGATCGCCACCGCAGGGTCGCTGGCGGCGTCGTACGTATGTTCCGTTCCCGGACCGCCGCCAATGGTGTGGCGGTTGGGATCGGAGGCAGTGGGCTCCTGGCTAAACGGCTCGTTCAGCTTCTGGCGGAACGGCGGCAGCAGGTCGCCCCAGTGCTTGCCGTTGTCGGTCGACCAGTCGATGCCGCACTGGTTGAATCCCACCCGGCTGTCGTTCTGGCCCGCAAGCAGTTCGTTGGGATCGAGCGGGTTGAAGGTGATCGTCTCCTCCGCCTGGCGGCGGAAGCTGCAGTCCTGGTTGACTCGCTTGTTCCCGTTGCTGTCCCGGCCTGGGCACCCGAGAGATCCGGGGCCTGAGCCGAGGTCGGCGGTGGGCAGGTCCTGTCCCGTGCCGGCCGCGTCGGCCGCCTCCTCCCGATCGTCGCCAGCCGAGATGCCCAGCGCCTGCTGGGCGGCGACCACCGTGCCCGCGGACAGGAAGGGCAGGGTACGCGTCACCGTCACCTCCTGGCCGTCCTTCTGCACCTTCATCTTCAGCACGGCGGCCTTCAGCTGTCCTCTCGCGGCCCGCTTCGCGATGCCATCCTCGCCCGACGCGCGCGCCAACACGGCCCAGCCGAGCGCCGTTGCGCCTGCAGCGAGCAGTCCTACTACGGTGATTCTTCCTCGAATGCGCATGTTCCCTCTCCCTTGCCTGGCGGCCGTCGTGGGTCGCGTCAGGGCAGACCGTCCATGGTCCCGATGGGGACGACGGATCAAGCCGCTGCATCGATGAGTGTCGACTGGCGCTGCGATGCCGGGCGCCCGACGGCGCCACAAAAGAGGATTGAACCGCCCGCGCCGTTGGCGCATCTTCCGGCCCGGGGACTCCCTTGGATCCCCGCGCTGCAGCGAACGGATTCCGACCACACCGCGAGGTTTGCGATGCAGCTGAACGTGAACGGGACGGCCCACCAGGTCGATGCGCCCGACGACATGCCTCTTCTCTGGGTGTTGCGAGAGGTGCTCGGCCTCACCGGAACCAAGTACGGATGCGGGATGGCCCAGTGCGGGGCCTGTACCGTGCACCTCGAAGGCCAGGCCGTGCGGTCCTGCGTGCTGCCGGTTTCGGCGGTCGGCAACCGCATGGTGACCACCATCGAGGGACTTTCGCCGGATGGCGCGCATCCCGTGCAGAAGGCCTGGGTGGATCAGGACGTGGTGCAATGCGGCTATTGCCAGCCAGGGCAGATCATGTCCGCGGCGGCGCTCCTGGCGCAGAACCCGGATCCGAGTGACGAGGAGATCGACGTCGCGATGGCGGGCAACATCTGCCGCTGCGGGACGTACCAGCGCATCCGCGAGGCGGTGCACCGCGCGGCTGCGAAGAGGAGGGCCGAGCGATGACCAACCTGACAAGGCGCGCGCTGCTGCAGAAGTCGCTCCTGTCCGGGGCTGGCCTGTTCGTCGCCTTCCACGTCCCGCGCAAGCTGGGGGCCGTGCCGCAGGCGGCGGCGAAGCAATTGCCCGATCCCAACGCGTTCGTGCGCGTCGCTCCCGACGGATCGGTGACGGTGCTGCTCGCCCATTCCGAGATGGGTCAGGGGATCTGGACCAGCCTCGCCATGCTCGTCGCCGAGGAGCTCGACTGCGATTGGTCGAAGATCCGCGTCGAGCATGCTCCGGCCGCACCGGTCTACGCGCATCCGGCCTTCGGGATGCAGATGACCGGCGGCTCGACAAGCACCTCGTCGGAGTTCGACCGCTACCGCCAGGCGGGCGCGCTGGCGAGGGCGATGCTCGTACGCGCCGCGGCCGCGAACTGGAAGATGGACGCGAAGAAGCTGCGCACGGAGAACGGGTTCGTGCTGCGCGGCAAGGAGAAGCTCTCCTACGGCGAGCTTGCGGTGGCCGCGCAGGGCCAGACGCCGCCCCAGTCCTTCAAGCTCAAGAATCGCAAGGACTGGAAGATCCTCGGCAAGCCCACGCGTCGCCTCGATTCGCCGGAGAAGGTCATCGGGAAGGCCGGGTTCGGGATCGACGTCCGCTTCCCTGGGCTGCGGACCGCGCTCGTCGCGCGCTCGCCCGTGTTCGGCGGCACCGTCAAGTCGTTCGATCCGGCCAAGGCGCGCGCCGTCAAGGGCGTCGAACAGGTCGTCCAGGTTCCCTCGGGTGTCGCGGTGGTCGCGAGCAACTTCTGGAGCGCGAAGCTCGGCCGCGACGCGCTCCAGGTCGATTGGGACCTCGGGCCCGGCGCGTCGCTCGACAGCGCGAAGCTGCTCGAGGACTACCGCGCGCAGGCGCAGACGAAAGGCGCCGTCGCCACGGAAAAGGGCGACGCGGACGCCGCGCTCTCCGGCGCGGCGAAGAAGGTCATCGCCGAGTACGACGTCCCCTACCTCGCCCACGCCACCATGGAGCCAATGAACTGCGCGGTGAAGCTGGAGGGAGACCGCTGCGAGATCTGGACCGGCACCCAGTTCCAGACCATGGATCAGATGACGGCCGCGAAGATCGCGGGCATCCCGCAGCAGAACGTCTCGATCCATACGCAGTTCCTCGGCGGCGGATTCGGTCGGCGTGCGACGCCGTCCTCGGACTTCGTCGCTGAGGCGGTGCACGTCGCCAAGGTGGCCAAGGTCCCCGTGAAGGTCGTCTGGACCCGCGAGGACGACATCCAGGGAGGCTACTACCGGCCGCTGTTCCTCCACCGCATCGAGGCCGGCCTGGATTCGCAGGGCCGTCCGGTCGGCTGGAGGCACAGCATCGTCGGCCAGTCGATCCTCACGGGAACGCCGTTCGAGCAGTTCATGGTGAAGAACGGCATCGACGCCACCTCCGTCGAGGGCGTCGTCGACTCGCCGTATCTCGAGGCCATCCGCGATCGCCGCGTCGTGGTCCACTCCCCGCGCCTGCCCGTCCCTGTCCTCTGGTGGCGGTCCGTCGGGAACACGCACACCGCCTTCGCGATGGAGAGCGCGATCGACGAGCTGGCCTGGGCCGCCGGACGCGATCCGCTCGAATTCCGCTCCATGCTGCTCGCCGACAAGCCTCGCCACCTGCGCGCCTTGAAAGCGGCCGCGAAGAAGGCCGGCTGGGGGACGCCGCCGTCCAAGGGTCGCGCGCGCGGGCTCGCCGTCCACGAGTCGTTCGGCAGCATCGTCGCGCAGGTGGCCGAAGTCTCCGTGGACAAGGACAAGGAGATCCACGTGCACAAGGTGAGCTGCGCGGTGGATTGCGGGACGGCCATCAATCCGCTGGGCATCGAGGCGCAGGTCCAGGGCGCGATGGCCTTCGGGCTCGCGGCGGTCCTGCACAGCGAGGTGACGCTGAAGGCGGGCCGCGTGGAGCAGAGCAATTTCCACGATTACCTCGTCCTGCGCATGCCGGAGATGCCCGACGTCTCGGTGCAGGTCCTCGAGAGCGACGCGAAGATGGGAGGCATCGGAGAGCCCGCGGCGGCGCCGATCTCCGCGGCGGTCGCCAACGCGGTGTACGCACTGACCCGGCAGCGGCTGCGATCGCTGCCGCTTCGGCTGGCGTGAGTCGTCGATGAGAGCGCCCATTTTCTACATCGCCGGCTTCGCAGCGATCTCGTGCTCGCACGCACCCGCCCCGGCCCCGGCGTCCGGGGCGCCCTCTGCCGCCAGCGATCCCATCGCGTCGTTCGAGACGATCCGCGCCGTGCTGCAGAGCCCGCGCTGCGTGAATTGCCATCCCAACGGGGATCAGCCCACGCAGGGCGACGACAGACACATCCATCAGCAATCGGTCCAGCGCGGTCCTTCCGGCCGCGGAGCTGTGGGCCTCGCCTGCTCCACCTGCCACGGGAAGGCGAACCCGCCCGACAGCTACGGCGCGCACATGCCGCCGGGCGTCTCGACGGAATGGCGCCTGCCTCCGCCCGAGCACAGGATGGTGTTCGCCGGGCGCAGCTCCCGCGAGCTCTGCCTGCAGCTCAAGGATCGCCGGCAGAATGGCGGACTCGACATGGCCGGCCTCACGCATCACATGGCGGACGATGCTCTGACCCGATGGGGCTGGTCGCCAGGATATGGTCGGAAGCCGGTGCCCGTTTCCCACGACGAGTTCGTTCGCGCGTTCAAGGCCTGGGCCAGCGCGGGCGCGCCTTGTCCGGCGGAACGCGTCGCGCGCGACCGCTGACTCCGGGCTTCAGGGCGGAACGATGCGCGATCCGTCGCGGCGGAAGCAGGACGATCCGCTCAGCAGGACGCCGCCCACCCAGCGATCCGTCGCGCGCGTCCGGTAGTCGAGCTTGCCGCCCAGGCATTCGCTGCGCGCGGGCTCATCGAACATTCCCGCCTCGTGCAGCTCCGTCACCACCCGCGCAAAGAAGAGGTCGGTGATCCAGGGGACGGGCTCGCGGGCCTGCACCCGGGGGAACGATCCCTCTTCCTCGAGGACCGTCCGCTCGGTACGCGACAGTCCGCTGCCCACCTCCGGAAGCTCCTCGATGAGGCGGCGAAGAGCCGGGCCCATCTGCGGCGGAAGACCGGCAACGTCGAGCGCCTGCAGGCCTCGTGGATCGGGCGCTGCGACCGCCTCCCAGGCCCTGCGCGCTTGCGCGCGGTCGTAGCGTTTGCGGGTGTCGAGCAGCGCAGCGAAGTCTTTCTGTTCTGGCACAGGCTCCCGGGTGACGACGGCTGACGCCTCGATCAGCACGAGGTGGTGGAGGAGGGCGAGCTGGCAGGTCAGGTCGGCCTCGAACCAGAGCACGGTTTCCCCCGCGGGAGTGCGGAGCGCCGCGTCCCATCGTTCGAGCTGCGCGCTCACCTGCTCCAATTCGCCCGCGCCGTTCGTCGCCAGCCATTCGGCCCGAAGCTCGCGAAAGGCGGCCGTTCCGGGCTCGCCGCGGACCGGGCCCTGATCGAGCACGTCGGACCAGGCGATGACCTCGCCCTGCAAACCGGCCGCGCGCAGCACGGCGAGAGCATGATCACCATTCGCGACGTGCAGCATGCCGGGAGGGTACAGCGCGCGCACCCCGCGCGCGAGCCGCCCCGGTGACACCGCAGACCGCCGGGGATTGCCAATCTCGCGCGTTTGCGGGACAGTCATTGCCGCACCTCAGCCGAAGCTGCTCCTACCGGCATATCCAAGCACTGGAGGGCCGAGATGGCCCGAAAGAACCCGACACTTCCGGCGAAGCCCTCTGGGCGCTCCGCGTCCGATGCGCGCGCCGATCTGGTGGCCCGAGCGGTCCGCAACGCGGAGGGCGCGACGATGTGTCGCTCCGATCCGCTGGCGGACGCGCAGGCTGCGCGCGCCGTAGTGCAGGCAGTCGGGGAGCACTCGAAGGAGCTGTCCCGGCGGGGCCTGAACGGCGCCTACTGCGAGGCAGCGTTGGACCTTGCCCGCGAGATCGAGGACCACCTGCAGGCAATGCCCGCCGCCGCGGTGAGCGCGCGTGGACGGTCGCAGGAAGCGGCCGATCTCCTCGCCGACGCGGCCACCACCGCGCAGGCGCTGCGCACCGCGGTGCTCCGTGTGACGAGGAGCGCGGATGGCCGGCGCGTCGCGCGCGATTTCGGGCTCGGCGATCCGCTCTCGGCGCGGCAGCCCGCGCAGGTCGCGCGCGCCCTCACGCGGATCCTCGCGGCGCTGGAGGCGCACCGCGAGGTGCGCGACGACATCGGCGTCCTCCCCGAGGACGTGCAGACGATGCAGGACCTGGTCCGCGACCTGGCCGAGATCGCCGGAGCGCCGGCCACCGTCGCCGACGAGCACGCGCAGCTCCTCGAGGCACAGGGGGCGCTGCGGGTCTTCTTCGACCTCTTCGCCGCGAAGGCGTCGCTGGCCCTGGCCGCGGATCCGGACGAGCGCGCGCGTGTGCTCGCCTTGCTTCCAAGGGTGGAGGAGAGGCGACATCTGCGTCGCGAACCCACCCGCGCCTCCGGCTGATCCTTTTACCGCGTCCCCGATCCGTGGGTTGATCGAGCATCCCCGGAGGACACGGATGAAGACGCTCTTGAGAGGAATGGTTGCCGCTCTCGTGCTCGTTCCCGCGATGGCGCGGGCGGATCGCGCGGATCGGATGGAGCGCCGAGCGGAGCGGCTCCAGCGTCAGGGCGAGAGGCGTGAGAAGCACGGTGAGCGGCGCGAGCAGCGCGGCGAAAACCTGGTGCAGAAGGCGGAAGCCAAGGACCAGCGCGCCGAGGAGCTTCGCGCAGCGGGCCACGTGAAGGCCGCGAACGCGCTTGAGCGCGCCGCCGATCGGCAGGAACGGCGCGGCGAGCGGATGGAGCGCCAGGGCGAACGCATGGAGCGGCAGGGTGAGCGCCGCGAGAAGCGCGGCGACCGGGTCGAGCACCGCGCAAATGCGCTGGAGCAGCGCAATGCCAATGCCGCGGCGCCCGTGACGCCCGCGAACTGATCCACGGACGTTTGATGGCCGACGCGCTCCCGGGAAACGCCCCGGGGGCGCGTTTCCTTTTTTTCCGGATCGCGCGGCGCGGCACTTGAAAAGGTCGTGCTTCCCGTGCGTACGGTACCGACCATGAACACCGCCATGCTGGAGCTGCTCATTCCGATCATCGCGATTCTCGCCACGTTCGGGTTTCCGGTCGCGCTGGTGTTCGTCTGGAAGTGGTTCAAGCTCAAGGACAGGGAACTCCAGGTCGACTCGGAGATTCGGAGGACCGCCGGACAGGCGCTGGAATCGCGCGTACAGCGGCTCGAGTCCGTGATCCTCGCCCTCGATGCCGACCTGCGCGCGCGGCTGGGGGAGTCGGCGTCGCGCGCCGACTTGTTCGAGTCGCCCGCCACTTCGGAGAGCAGCCAACCGGGCCCCTTGCTGGAGGCGCCCGGCAAGACACGGTAGTAGCTACCTTTCCAGCATGAACAGCCTTCTTCTCGGCGCGCT
>Ga0209057_1003648_pt1 | contig 11266 bp, 8 predicted proteins | sample GraSoiAngelo_146_FD_185903 | JGI IMG/M metagenome (GOLD analysis project Ga0209057, IMG submission 185903) | Grasslands soil microbial communities from the Angelo Coastal Reserve, California, USA - 14_1009_05_30cm (SPAdes) (version 2) | ecosystem: Environmental > Terrestrial > Soil > Grasslands ... | reverse complement strand
ACGCCGACGACGGCGTAGCCGCCGCTGGCGGCCAGCCGCTCGCGCAGTTGGGGCGACAGGCTCACGCGCGGCTCGCGCAGCACGTCGGGCGTGGTGACGATCTTGCGCTCGGCGACCGCCCAGCCCACGACGCCCTCGCCCGGCGCCATGTCCACGCCCCGCATGGCGCCGGCATCGTCACCGTACACGGCCAGCTGGCGCAGCCCGCCTGTGGCCGGCTCGTAGCGGTAGAGCGCGGCGGCGCGGCTGCCGAGGAGGTCGACGAGGCCGTGGGTGACGAGCTCGGCGATCCGCTCGGCCTCGAGGGTGCCGGTCAGCTCACGGGCGATGCGCGCAAGCGTCTCGGCCACGTCGCGCCGGCGCTGCGCCTCGCGATAGAGGCGGGCGTTGCGCACGGCCACGCTCGCCTGCCCCAGGAACATGTCGATGACGTCGACGGCGTCGTCGGGCACGCGGATGGGCGCCGAGTGCAGGAGCGCCACGATGGCCAGCAGCTCGTCGCCCGAGACGACGGGGTACGCCATGTACGAGGTCAGGCCCCACCGCGCGAGCCACTCGCCGTCCATGATGCGATGGTCGCTCGTGATGTCGTCGATCACGAGCCGCTCACGATAGCGCGCCACCCAGCCGGTGGCGCCCATGTCGTAGGGCGCCGTCCGGCGCGGCGCGACGCCCTCGATGCCCGGGTCGCTGCTGCCCGACAGCGTCAGGGTGCGCGACGCCTCGTCGGCCAGCCAGAAGGCGACGAAGCGCACGCCGACCAGCGAGGCCGCGGACTCCGAGATCGCGCGCAGCAGCTCGTCCAGGTCGAGCGCGCTCGACAGCCGCTGGTTGACGGCGGCCAGCGCGCGGATGCGCTCGGCCTGCACGCGCTCCGTCTGGTAAAGGGCGGCGTTGCGCAGCGCGATGCCGGCCTGCGCGGCGAGCAGGCGCAGGGCCTCCTGCTCCTCGGCGTCGGGCAGGCCCTCGGGCAGCACGTAGTCGAGCACGCCGACGAACGTGTCGCCGACGGCGATCGGCACGCCGTAGTACGTGCCCTTCGGCCGCTTCTGCCACCACTCCGGCGCCAGCGTGCGCGGGTGGATCATCGGCTGCGGAACGAGCACGGGCGTCTGCGCCTCGAAGACGACGCCGGGTAGACCCGCGTTGGCCGGTCGCTCGATCGGCAGCCCCTCCCAGTCCGCGCCCGACAGCGCCTCCGCGCGCAGCACGCCGCGCTCCGCGTCGTAGAGGTGCACGGCGCCGAGGGCGCCCGGCCGCATGCCGGCCACCGCCTGCGTGATACGGCGCATGACGTCGGCGGAGTCGAGCGAGCCGGTGATGGACTGGCTCACCGCCACGAGGTCGCGCAGCCGCCCGGCACGGTGCACGGCCTCGCCGTACATCCGCGCGTGCTGCATGGCGATGGCCGCGCGTGCCGCGAACGACGTCATCAGCGCGCGGTTCTCGTCCATGGACAACGACTCGTCGCGCGAGCGCACGACCAGCACTCCGAGCAAGTCGTCGTTGGCGGCCAGGATGGGCACCGACATCATCCGCGCGATGCCGGTCTCCCGCGCCCACTCGCCGGAGAGCGCGCGCGGGTCGCCCGGCACGTCGGCCACGTAGATCGTGGTCCTCGTCTCGGCCACGCGGCCCACGATGCCCTCGCCGAAGGGCACCGTGCGCGGCATGCGCACCTCGGGCAGGCCGGGCTCCACGCTGGAGGCCGACAGCCGCACGCTGCGCTCGGCGGGGTCGGCCGTCCAGAGCTGCACCATCGGCGCGTCGAGCAGGCGCGCGGTGGCCTGGGCGATGCGTCGCAGCACGTCATCGACGACGAGCGACTCGGCCACGAGCTGCTCGAGGTCGGTCAGCTCGCGCAGCCGATCGGCGCGGCGCGTGGCGTCGGCGTAGACGCGCGCGTTGTCGAGGGCGAGCGCGCCGTGCTCGGCCAGCAGCTGCAGCGCCGCCATGTCCTCCTCGCTGAGCGCCCGCACCGTCCAGTAGTGGACGACGAGCGCGCCGTGCACGCGACCCTTGCTGCGCAGCGGTGCCGCGCCGACGGCGCGGAAGCCCTCGCGCTCGATCTGCGCGCGGCGCGCGGGGACGAGCCACGTCTCCGGGTCGTGCAGGATATCGGGCGTCGTCACGGCGACGCCGTTCAGGATCGCGCGGCTCATGGGCCCGCCGCCCACGGGAATCGAGCCCGCGCCGGCGTACTCGCCGGAAAGCCGCCCCGCCGCGCGCAGCACGCTGAACTCCGAGGCGACACCGTCCCAGGAGACCACCAGCGCGGCGTCGGCCGCCATCACCTCGAGCGCGCGATCGACGATCGTGTCGAGCGTCTCGTTGAGATCCAGCGAGGACGTCAGCGACTGGCCGATCGATTCCAGCGCGCGCACGAACATCCCGCGGCGGTGGCGCTCGGTGACGACCGTGTGGAAGCCGACGACGCCGCCGATCGCGCCGCCCTCATCGCGCCACGGCACGTACCGCGCGGCGATCCAGCCGCCGCGCGTCTCGCCGGTGAGCTCGTAGCGGACGTCGCCGGTCGCGGACGTCTCGCCGGCGAGCGCCCGGGACAGGTGCGCGGTCACGTCGGCGTCGCGCAGGAAGTCGAGCACGTCGGCGGCGGGCCGGCCCAGCGCGGCGCTGCGGCCGACGCCGGTGAGTCGCTCCATGACGGCGTTCCAGGCCACGACGGTCAGCGCGCCATCGGTCACGACCACCGCGTCCTCGAGGCCCTCGATGAGGCTCGCGCCCAGCGCATCCAACGTCCGGTCAGTATAGCAATCCTGTGCGGTAGCAAGCCTCCACGGATGACGAGGCCGCTGGCATCCCCCTTGCTAAGTATGGCCTCCACAAGGATTCCCATGGGGCTCAGGGGCCTTCGCATCCTCGTGATCGAAGATGCCCAGGACATCCGCGAGGTTTTCACGCTCCTCCTTCGCGCCGAGGGTGCGGACGTGGATTCTGCCGCCAATGGCCGGGAGGCGACGGAGCTCGTTGCCCAGCAGCGCTTCGACGTGGTGTTGAGCGATCTGGGGCTGCCCGACATCCCGGGCGACGTGCTAATCCGCGAGCTTCGCGCGCGGTCGGGCCGCGCCACCCGCGTCATGGTGGTCACCGGCTATGGCGAGCCGTTTCTCACGCGTGCGCGTCAAGCGGGAGCCGACGTCGTCTTTACAAAACCCGTCGAGTGGTCGCGGATCCTCGAGTACCTCGAGCGCTCCGACCTCGCCGCGTCGGCCTGACCCACGCGCGCGGCATCGGCAAACCGCCTGGGTACGATGTGCCATAATCCCGGGCGATGCGCCTCGATCTTTCAACGCTGGTCCTCGCGGGGCTCGCCGTCGTGTTCGCCGTCATCGCCTACGTCAAGGACCCGTCGCTCCCGCTGATCGGCGCCCGCAACGGCCTCTCGATGCTCGGCTTCGTGCTGCCACGGCTGATTCCGGCGCTGCTGCTGGCGGGGCTGTTCCAGGTCGTGGTGCCGCAAGAGATCGTCTCGCGCTACTTCGGCCGCGAGGCGGGGCTGAAGGGCCTCGTGATGGCGATGGCGGCCGGCGTCATCACGCCCGGTGGGCCGATGGTCAGCGTGCCGTTTCTCGTGGCGCTGGCGCACTCCGGCGCCGCCCTGCCCGCGCTGGTCACCTACATGACCGCGTGGTCGCTCTTCGGGCTGCAGCGCATCATCGCCTGGGAGGCGCCGCTCATGGGGTGGAAGTTCGTCTGGGTGCGCGTCATCCCGAGCCTCGCCTTCCCCGTCGTCGCCGGCTGGCTGGTCGCGACCTTTCATCACGAGTAGGGCGGTGGCCTTCAGCGACCTGCGCGAGCTCGTCGCGCACCTCGAGCGCCGCGGCCGTCTGCGCCGCGTGACCGCGCCCGTCTCGCGCGACCTCGAGATCACCGAGATCGTCGACCGCGTGTCGAAGGCCCGGGGCGAGGCCAACGTCGCGCTCCTCTTCGAGCACGTGCAGGGCTTCGAGATGCCGGTGCTCGTCAACGCGTTTGGCAGCGCGGAGCGCATGGCGACGGCGCTGGGCGTCGAGCGGCTCGACGACCTCGGCGCGCGCGTCGCGAAGCTGCTCGATCTGAAGATGCCCGGCTCTTTTCTCGACAAGGTGAGGAAACTGGGCACGCTGCTCGACGTCGCCAAGGCCTCGCCCCGCCGGGTGAGCGCCGCGCCCTGCCAGGAGATCGTGGAGACGGCGAATCCGTCGCTGGCCGGATTGCCAATTCTGAAAGTCTGGCCCGGCGACGGCGGCCGCTACATCACGCTGCCCGGCGTGTTCACGCGCGATCCCGTCAACGGCGCGCGCAACGTCGGGATGTACCGGCTGCAGGTGTTCGACGATCGCACGCTCGGCATGCACTGGCAGACGCACAAGGGCGGCGCCGAGCACGAGCATCGGGCCACCTCGCGCATGCCGGTGGCGATCGCGCTCGGCGGCGACCCGGCGATGGTCTACGCCGCCTCCGCCCCCCTGCCGCCCGGAATCGACGAGGTCGTCTTCGCCGGCTGGCTGCGCGGCGAGGGGGTGGAGCTCGTGCCCTGTCGGACCATCGAGCTGGAGGTGCCGGCGCAGGCCGAGATCGTGCTCGAGGGGTACGTGGACCCCGCCGAGCGCCGGCGCGAAGGCCCGTTCGGCGATCACACAGGCTACTACTCGCTCGCGCGTGACTACCCCGTGTTTCACCTCACCGCGCTCACCCGGCGCGCGCGGCCGATCTATCCGACGACGATCGTGGGCCGGCCGCCGCAGGAAGACTACTGGCTCGGCAAGGCCACCGAGCGCATCTTCCTGCCGATCATGAGGCTGATGCTCCCGGAGATCGTGGACGTGAACATGCCGGCCGAGGGCGTGTTCCACAACATGGTCATCGTCTCGATCAGGAAGCGCTATCCGGGCCAGGCGCGCAAGGTCATGCAGGCGCTCTGGGGCATGGGGCTCATGATGCTCGCCAAGACCATCGTGGTCGTCAGCGAGCACGTGAACGTGCACGACCTCTCGGAGGTCGCCTGGCGCGCCACCGGCAACATCGATCCCCGGCGCGACCTCGTGATCCTCGAAGGGCCGATGGATGACCTCGATCACGCGGCGCTGCGCCACCGTTACGGCGGCAAGCTCGGCGTGGACGCGACGGAGAAGGGGCCGCTCGACGACGTCGCGCAGGCGTGGCCGGACGAGATCCGCATGACCGACGAGATGCGCGACCTCGTCACGCGCCGCTGGCACGACTATGGCCTCTGATGCGCGCGAGAGCCATATCGTGAGGCGGACAGGCCGCGCGCGCCACCTGCTCGACGCGATCAAGTTCGAGCACACGGTGTTCGCCCTGCCGTTCGCCTACATCGCGATGGTCCTGGCCGCCGGCGGCTGGCCGGGCTGGCGCACCGTCGGCTGGGTCACCGCGGCCATGGTCGGCGCGCGCACCTGCGCGATGGCGACCAACCGCGTGGTGGACCGCTGGATCGACGCGGCCAATCCGCGGACGGCGGCGCGCCATCTGCCGCGGGGGCTGCTGCGCGTCGGCGAGCTGCGGGCGCTCGCCATCGGCGGCGCCGCGCTCATGCTGGTCGCGGCGTGGCGGCTGAATCCCCTGTGCCTCGCCCTGGCGCCCGTCGCCCTCCTGTTCCTCGTCGGCTACAACTACACCAAGCGCTTCACCTGGACGTCACACTGGATCCTCGGCTTCACCGATGGCATCGCCGCCGCCGGCGGCTGGATCGCCGTGCGCGGCCGCTTCGATCCGCCGGTGTTCGTTCTCTGGCTCGCGCTCACCGTGTGGATCGCCGGCTTCGACCTGATCTACGCCTGCCAGGACGTGGCGTTCGACCGCGCCCACGGCCTGCACTCGCTGCCCGCCCGCTTCGGCATCGCGACGGCCCTGCGCGTCGCGCGCGTCTGCCACGCGCTGACGGCGGCGGCCTTCGGGCTGCTGGGCGTGATGCTGGCGCTCGGCCCGCTTTACTGGATCGGCTGGCTCGCGGTGGTGGCGCTGCTCGCCTACGAGCACTCGCTGGTCAGCCCCGGCGATCTCTCGCGCCTCGACGTGGCGTTCTTCAACGTCAATGGCTACATCGCCGTGATCGTGCTGGCCGCCGTCGTCGGTGGGTTGTGGTGGTAGCGGGCGTCGTCGACCCGAATGCGGCGCGGGTCCGCGCGATGTTCACCCGCATCGCGCGGCGATACGACATCATGAACACGATCATGACGGGCGGCCGTCACCACGCGTGGCGCCGGCTGGCCGCCGGGGCCGTGGTGGGCGCGCCGCCGGGACCCGTGCTCGACCTGGCCACCGGCACCGGCGACCTCGCGCTGGCCGTACGGGCCGTGCGGCCGGCGTCGATGGTGGTCGGCGTCGATTTTTCCGAGGGCATGCTGAGCCAGGCACGCCCCAAGCTGGCGCGGCGCGGCGAGACGCGCGTGCCGCTGCTGGCCGCCGACGCGCTGGCGCTGCCCTTTCGCGATCGTGTGTTCGCCGCGGTGACCTCGGCGTTCGTCGTCCGCAACCTGGTCGACCTCGCGCGCGGCTTGGCGGAGATGCGGCGGGTGACGATGCCCGGCGGCCTCGTCGTCACCCTCGACATCACGCGGCCGCGCGTGCCGGGCTGGGATCGCGTGTTCGGGATCTACTTCCACCGCATCGTGCCGATCATCGGCACCCTCGTCGTCGGCGATCGGGCGGCGTACACCTACCTGCCGGAGTCGGTCGAGCGCTTCGCGAGCCCACCCGGCCTCGCCGACGCGATGCGCCGCGCGGGCCTGCGCGACGTGCGCTATCGCCGCTTCGGCTTCGGCACGATCGCGCTGCACGTCGGCGTCGTAGCGTATCGGCCCGGCGACGTTGACAGTTTCGCTGCGCCGAGCGCAGACTGAGCCATGTTCGCCCAAGATCTGCTTCACAATCTGCTGCTGATCGGCCTCGGCTTCATCGCCGGTGCGGTCACCATCGGCTACTTCATCCTCGGCGGAATGCTGCGCGAAAGCCAACGCCTTACCAAGGCGGTCGGGACGCTCGTCGTTCAAGAAACCGGCAGAGTCCGCAACCAGTAGCTCGTCGAAATCCTGCCGCCCGGCCTTGCGCACCCGGCGCCTCCGCGCGATGCTTCCTGCGCGTCGCCCAAGGAGGCTCGTCATGGTCACGCGGATCGTCGCCCTGCTCCTCGCCGTCCTGTTCGGCCTCGTCGCCTGCACCAGCGCGGCCTCGCGCGGCAACGGCGCGGCGTTCGTCGCCGATAGCGGCCCGCTGGACGCCGTCGTCAAGCGCACGTTCACCACGTACGGCGTCCCGCTGCGGAGCGGGCGCGTGCTGACGGAGATGACGCTGGCGTACGAGACCTATGGGCGGTTGGCGCCCGACGGTCGTAACGCGATCCTCATCACCCACGGCTTCACGTCCAGCGGGCACGCCGCCGGCAAGTACTCGCCGAACGATCGGACCGCGGGCTGGTGGGACGGCCTCATCGGGCCGGGCAAGGCCATCGACACCAACCGCTATTATGTCGTCGCCTCCAATATGCTCGGCTCCTCCTACGGCTCCACCGCCCCCGCCTCCGTCAATCCGGCCACCGGCAAGCCGTACGGTCCGGACTTCCCCGATATCACGGTGCGCGACATCGTCGAGGCCCAGCGACTGCTACTGTCCGCGCTCGGCGTCAGCCATCTCGTGGCCGTCGCGGGCCCGTCGTACGGCGGCTTCCAGGCGTTCCAGTGGGGCGTGACCTATCCAGATTTCATGAACGGCATCGTGTCCGTCGTGTCGCAGCCACGATTCCGCTCGTCCGACACCACGGCGGCGATGGTGAGCCGCTTCGCGCTCGACCCCAACTGGAATGGCGGCTGGCACTACGAGCGCGGCGGCATCCCCGAAACGATGACGGAGATCCGCTACGAGACCCTCATGCGCTACGGCGCCAACGAGCTGCTCGCGGTGACGATCCCCGATCCGGCGCAGCGCGAGGCGCGCCTGCGCGAGATGGCCGCGGCGTGGGCGCGCGAGTTCGATCCCAACTCGATGGTGACGCTGCGAAAGGCCCTCGACAGCTACAACACCGAGCCGCAGCTGCGGGCGATCCGCGCCAAGGTGCTGTACGTGCTCTCGCGCACGGACAAGCTCTTTCCGCCCTCCATCGCGCCCGACGTGATGGACAGGCTCGCCAACGCCGGCGTCGACGCGAGGTACTTCGAGATCGACAGCGACTTCGGTCACAGTGCCAGCGGCCCCGAATGGGCCAAGTGGGGCCCGACGCTGAAGGCGTTTCTCGAGTCGCTCGATCGCTGACGCGGCGCGTCCTGCGGCGACGCGCTCGGCGATGGTACGCTGACGCGAAATGAGCGTCGGCGAAGCGGTGTCGCGCTTTCCCCGCGAGCGGACCTGGCTGCTGCCCGCGCTGCAGAGCGCGCAGCGTGCCGAAGGCTGGCTCTCGCCGGAGACACTGGCGGCCGTCGCCGCCCACCTGCGTGTGCCCCGGAGCGAAGTCTGGGGGGTCGCCAGTCACTACCCGGAGCTGCGGCTGGCCAAGCCGGGCCGCCGCGTCGTGCGCGTGTGCACCGGCGTCGCGTGCGTGGCGCGCGGCGGCGAGCGCCTGCTCGCGCGGTGCGAGGAACGGCTCGGAGTCCGGGCGGGCGAGACGACGCGCGACGGCACGGTGACGCTCGAGGCCATGGACTGTGCGTTCGCGTGCGCGGTTGCGCCGGTGGTCGAGGCCGATCACGCCTATCGCGGCCGTGTCAGCGAGGCCGCCCTCGACGCGTTGCTCGATACGCCCGCCGCCCACGTGGTCCCGGCGCCGCTCACGGGTCGCGGCGGACCGCCGGCGACGCCGGTGACGGCCGGCTCGCCCGGCGCGCGCTTCACGGTGCTGCGGCGCGAGGCCGAGCGCCGGCGCACGGGCTCGCGGCTCGCCGTCGGCGTCGGCACATGCGGCCTCGCCGTGGGCGCCGGCGAAACGCTGGAGGCGCTGCGCGTCGAGGTCCAGCGGCGCGGCCTGGCCTGGACCGTCGTGGCGGCCGGCTGTAACGGCATGTGCTGGGCCGCGCCCGTCGTCGAGGCGCTGCGCGACGGCAAGCCGCCGATCACCGCCGCGCGCGTCACGGCCGACACCGTGCCGCGCCTGCTCAACGCGCTCGCCGCCAACATGGCCGAGCGCGACTTCGCGGCCGCGCCGGACTGGATGGCCGCGCAGCGCCGCCTGCTCACCGAGCGCTGCGGTCTCGCCGATCCGTACGACATCGCCGACGCGCTCCGCCACGGCACCTACGGCACGCTCGCGCGCGTGCTGGAGGAGGCGCGGCCGGAGGCGGTGATCGAGGAAGTGCGCGCGGCGGGACTGGCCGGGCGCGGCGGCGCCTACTTCCAGACGGCGGTGAAGTGGTCGGCGTGCCGGGCGGCCGCCGGCGCGCCGAAGTACCTCGTGGTCAACGGCGAGGAGGGCGAGCCCGGCATCTTCAAGGACCGCCATCTGATGGAGGGCGACCCGCACCGGCTGCTGGAGGCCGCGCTGATCGCCGCCTACGCGACGGGCGCCTCGCGCGCCATCCTTTATATCCACGGCGAGGCCGACGTCGCCGCCGAGCGGCTGGCGGTGGCGCTCGGCCAGGCGCGCCAGTGGGGACTGATCGGCGAGCGCGTGCTGGGCTCCGACCTGTCGCTCGGGGTCGAGATCCGGCGTGGCGCCGGCGGCTTCGTGCTCGGAGAGGAGACGGCGCTGCTGGAGTCGATCGAGGGGCAGCGCGCGATGCCGCGCACGCGGCCGCCCTTTCCCGTGGAGTCCGGCCTCTTCGGCAAGCCCACCGTCATCAACAACGTCGAGACGCTCTTCGCCGTGGTGCCGATCGTCGCGCGAGGGGGCGCCGCCTTCGCGGCGCTGGGCGGCGGCCGCGGCACCAAGCTCTTCGGCCTCTCCGGGCACCTCCGGCGGCCGGGCGTGGTCGAGATGGAGGTCGGGTGCACGCTGCGCACGCTGATCGACGAGATCGGCGGCGGCGCCGAGACGCCGGTGCGTGCGGTCGTGATCGGAGGGCCCTCGGGCAGCGTCGTGCACCCGCGCCAGTTCGACGAGCCGCTGATCCCGCGCGGTGCGGTCAATCCGGGGACGGGCGGCGTGGTCGCACTCGGCGAGGCGGCGGCCGTTCGCGGCGCCGTGCGCACGCTGCTCGCGTTCAACACGCGGGAGTCGTGCGGCAAGTGCACGCCGTGCCGCGAGGGAACGGCGCGCATGCTCGCGATGCTCGACGAGACGAGCCTCGACGTCGCGCGGGTGCGCACGCTGGCGGAAACGGTCCAGCTCGCGTCGCTCTGTGGCCTCGGCCAGGCGGCGCCGCTCGCCGTGCTCTCCGGCCTCGCGGAGTTCCCGCGGGAGTTCGGCGTATCATGAGACGCACATGATCCTCACCGTCGACGGACGTCGCGTCGAGCTCGCCGACGGCGCCACCGTGCTCGACGCCGTCAATCGCCTCGGCATCGCGCTGCCGCAGCTCTGCAAGGATCCCGATCGCGCGGCGCTCGGCGCGTGCCGCACGTGTCTCGTCCACGTCGACGGGCAGCGCGGGACGCCGGCCGCGTGTCACCTGCCCGCGCGCGATGGGATGGTGGTGGACACGCAGCATCCCGAGGTCGTGCGCGTGCGCGCGACGGTGCTGGACCTCACGCGCTCGATGCTGACGCCCGCTCCGCACCGGAACGGCTTCGGTCAGCTCGGCGAGGCCGTCGCGCGCCACGGGCGGCTCGAGCCCTCCTGGGCGCCGCTGCACGCCTACGACGAGGACGCGAGCAAGTCGTTCTTCGTGCTCGACCGCGACGCCTGCATCCTCTGCGGCCGCTGCGCCATCGCGTGCGACGAGGTCCAGCAGATCGGGGCCATCGCGCTCCTCGGTCGCGGCCACGCGACCAAGGTCGGCGTCTTCGGCGACGGGTCGATGGCCTCCTCGGTGTGCACGTCGTGCGGCCAGTGCGTGGCCACGTGTCCGACGGGGGCGCTGCGGCCGAAGGAGACGTCGGGCAAGATCGCCAGCACCGTCTCGACCACCTGCCCCTACTGCGGCGTGGGCTGCGGCATCGTGTTGAGGGTGCGCGAGGGGGAGTCCGAGGGAGGGCGGCTGGCGCTGATGACCGACGACGCGCCCACGAATCGCTCGAGCCTCGGCATGCTCTGCGTGAAGGGCCGCTTCGCCACCGGCTTCGTCCATGCGCGCGACCGGATCACGCGGCCCATGATCAAGCGCGATGGCCGCTGGCACGAGGCGACCTGGGACGAGGCACTTGACGCCGCCGCCGA